>Ga0209490_10001227_pt1 | contig 24998 bp, 22 predicted proteins | sample MAT06_FD_187209 | JGI IMG/M metagenome (GOLD analysis project Ga0209490, IMG submission 187209) | Freshwater microbial communities from Lake Fryxell liftoff mats and glacier meltwater in Antarctica - MAT-06 (SPAdes) (version 2) | ecosystem: Environmental > Aquatic > Freshwater > Ice > Liftoff... | reverse complement strand
TATCGCCAGAATCGCTATTCACCACCACTTGAAAACCATCAAGTATTGCCCCCATAACGTTCAAAAAGGCCGCTTGCGTCTCCACAGCGCAGTCCGGTGTCGCAAGTGCGCTAATGCGATCACGCAGCGCTGCCATCTGTTCTACATCAACGACCAATTCAGCCGGTGATTTTTCGCCAGCGCTTTGCATCAGATTAAAAAACTCGCGCTGCTGAAAAGTCACTGGCTGCATCCATGTTTCTAGCACCATCGGCTCATCGCAACTACCAGCGTAAACGGGAGTGGGCGGCGGCGGTAACGTCAAAGGCGTTTGGTCAATGGCGGGTTTATCTGATACCGCGCAGCCCGTTATCATGGCTACAAAAAAGACAGCAAGGTAAGTTAAGCAGCGTGAATAGTTCAAAGTTAACCAACTCCTTACAAAATTCGACCCTAAATCTGACCCTAATCCGCGACTCAATTTGTGGTAATTTAAACGTTAGCGTTGATAATATAGAGTATATAGTGCTAACGTCAAGCGAAGGAATTTGCTCCATGCCCCAATTATTCAGCCGTATGGACGAGATGAACTGGTTAACGCCTTCCATAGCCGATATTCTCGACCAAGGGGCAGCCCCTCCCGGTGGTGATGGGTCGATTCGGGAGCAAATGCTGGCACTTCAGCAGAAATTAAGCGAATTAGAGACTCCCGCCCGCATCCTGAATGTACGCCCGACCCCTTCTTACACGTTGTTCATTGCCAAACCTGAAAGCATCGGACGCTTGGGCAATCGGCGGCAGGTTACGGCGAATGAGATTAAAAGAAGTATTGGGCAAATTGCAGAAGAAAATAAAACATGGAAGCTCGGCTTTTTGCCTGTGATTCAAGACGCGCCCGATACGGTAGGAATCTTACTCCGCACCGACGAGCATCAATCGCTGAGTTTGCGCCGCATGTTGGTGCGTGGCAATTTCCGCGATCATCCCTCATCACTGGCGTTTGTCTTAGGCAACACACTCGAACAAAAGCTGATCGTCCAAGATTTGGCGGAAGTCGGCAGTCTCATGATTATCGGCGCGGATGGGGCAAAAGCCCATTTTATCCATTCCATGCTGCTCACCTTAATTTCGCTCAATACGCCGGGTGAACTGCGCCTCGCCATCGCTGGTCATAATGCGGAAGTCTATAAAGCCTTCGCCAACACCCCCCACGCATTAGGCCGAATGCTGCCCGGACCGGATGAGGGGCAGCGTCTCTTGGATGGATTGGTAAAAGAATTACAGCGCCGCCAGCAGTGGTTTTCTGAGGAACGGGTCAGTTCATTTACCGATTACAACGCCACGATGATAAAACAAGGCAAGCCCACACTGCCTCGTATTTTGCTGATGATCGATTCGCTTTCTGATCCCGATTGGCAGGAAAGTCGTGATCGTTGGATTCCGCGCCTAACAGATTTACTCGGCAACACCGGACAAACCGGCATTCACCTCATCCTGACGGCTAACCAAATGCAAGCCCCTGATGTGCCGGGAGCAATCGCCCCACTGATTTCGTTGTATATCGTCCTACGCTCCGCCGCAACTAGTTATGTGGAACGGCTCAAAAATTTTCACCCCTCTTTACTGCGCTTTGTAGACGCATTAGTCGTCGATAGCTCTGGTGACGATATTACGCCAATTGAGTTATGTTCCGTAAGCAACGAAGAAGTCCAAAACGCCGTCAATTATTGGAAGCAAGCCGCGATTCAGCGCAAGCAAGAAACACAGATGGCCCAAGTCAGCGGCAAAACAGGTCTCACCGGAATGCTGGAAGCACCCGCGACGTTAATCGCAAGCCAACCATCACCGTTAAGCACCCCACCCGTACCAGAAAAACCCGCTGCCGAAACGTTGGCACGCGCCGCGCAAGCGCTATCGAAATACGAACCAAGACCGGAAGTGAGCTTGCAACAAGCGCAAGCCCTTGCCGCCTATCTCGGTTGGATTGGCGTGGGCCCATTGCAAGACATCCTCGGCCTGTCGGTGCAAGAGGCGCAAAAGACCCTTATGGTACTTCGGACTATGGGGATTGTGGAAAGTAATAGCAGCCCAACACCGCGCTTTATTCGTTCCATTGGCGCAATTTTGAAAGAGTGAGTTTGTGAAAAATATCTATTTTGGTAGCTGTAGGGAGTGACCGATGTGTCACTCCCCGTCAGGTCTACATATCAATATGCTCTTTTTACTGCCCTTCTACGGCGACAACCGCTTCCCCACTGCACGAGTTGTAATCCGCCCCTAAGATGACCTCGAAATCAGAAGTTCGATTAGGATCAGGTTCAATCCGAATATTTTCCTGCGTAACGTTCAGCAGTTGGGCAATCGCGCTTAAGCTGCTCCCTTTCTGCCGCCCGGTATGGTCAACCAAAATTGTTTGATCGTAAGTGGCCGTGTCTGCCGCGCCATCCGCAGTTGCGAGGAAACCCTCATAACCCAAGCGCTCTGCTGCAACTCGATCCCAATTGTTATTACCCGTCCCGTTAAGAATGGAAATCGTCGCCCCTTCAATCACAATTTGGCTATCGGTAGGAGGTCGATAAAAATCCTCAAGCAACGGGCGCAGCGTCTCATAAATCGGAAGCTGCACAAAGTCCCCGTCCGGTGTTTGCCAAGGCGTGGTGTGATAAGTACGAACCAACGTAAAGCTCTCCACGCCGCTTACATCAAGGTTAAGCGCAATCGGCAGAAGGCCAATAATGTCGTCTAATTGCAAATCCGTCTCGACAACCGATGTCGCCTGCTGCCAGAGATTGGGCAAATTGGTAATATCAAGCTGTCCACTGGCGATCACACGCCGCCAAATCGCCCGAATAATCTGCTGTTGACGGCGACCCCGATCAAAGTCGCTGCTGTTATTGCGGGTGCGGGCATACCATAGCGCTTGCGGCCCACTCATGTGATAATACCCCACAGGCAGCGTGACGAGATTATCCGCACCAGGGTCTTCGATTACCCCATCCGGTAGTTCAGTATCGATCAAAGGATAATCCTGATAAGCACAATCGACGGCAATATCAATTCCATCCACTGAGTCGATAATTTGGGCAAAGCTGTCAAAATTTACACGTACATAATAATGCACATTGATGCCAAAATTATAAAGGATCGTCTCACGCAGCAAGCCAAAACCGCCTGCCGACCAATCAATACTATCCCCCACCGCATAGGCAATGTTCAAACGCTGCATCGTCCCACTGGGGATATAGACATACAGATCACGCGGCAGGCTTAACATCGAAACCGTCCCGGTATCCCGATTGATCGATACAATCAGCATGGTGTCGGTACGGTTAAAATTATCATCCGTCAGGCCATCGTCGCCACCGAGCAAGATGATATTGACCAAGTTGTAGGCACGTTCAACCGTTGGCACAATCGTCGGCACGAGCGTTCCATTAGAAATCGCGCCTGCTTCTGGCAGTGAGGCCGGAATTAAAGTTGGCAGGGCGCGAGTCGGCTCAGAAGCGACTGGGGGCGGCGTGGGTTCAAGGGTGGGTTCTGGCGTATTCGTCGGGGCGAGGCTCGGCGTGATCGTCGGAGATGGCGTTACCGTAGCAATCGTAATTTGCGGCGTTTCAAACGTCGGCACCGTCGTCGGCATTGCTGTAGCGGTTTCAGATGGAATTATTGCCGTTGGTTGAGTTTCTCCGCTGCCACCTTGTGGGGTATTCGTCGCAAAGACCGCCCGCTGCGGCGTATTCGTTACAAAAAGCTGTGCAACCGGAAGCGGCGCATCGGACTGAGCATTGTTCTCGACGGTTTCTGTCGCTATCGGCTGCGGGGTATCCGTCGGCGGGATAAGGGTCGCGGTTGACTTAGGCGTTTCCGTTGGTCTTGTGGTTGCTGTGTTTGGAGTATCAGTTGCCGTTGGCTGAGGTGTCGCCGGAATACGGGTCGCGGTTGATCGCAGAGTCGCCGTATCGGGAATATCTGTGGCCGTTATTGTCTCCCTCGTTGGCGAAACAACCTCAGTTGATGTTGCTTTAGGGGTCTCAGTGGGCGCATCTGTGCTAGAGGACGCATTTACAGCCGTTGGCTCAGATGTAAAAGTCATTGTTAAAGGCACTTCGGTGGATAGACCAACAGAAGCGATCTCAGTGGCAATCTGTGCGAAAGCCACATCACGCCCCTCAAGCGCACTTCGTTCATTAAACTGACGTGCCACCGCACCGGCTATTTGATAGCCCGACCAGATAATCCCTACGAGGAGCAGCATCGGCACCAGCCGGAAGGCCAAAAAACGGAAAATCCGGCTTATGAGCGATCTTCTTCTAACTCCGGCTTATGAGCGATCTTCTTCTAACAGGCATAACGACTCCACCTTACAACACTAAGTGCTGAGAAGTGTAGCCCGATTGATCGCTATTTTCTACGGCTAATTAAAAAACAGCGGCACGGTACAGGTAGCGCTACTAGGAACATTGCCCGTGTTATCAACCACCACCAACCGCACCCAATACAAACCGGGTGTAAACAGGCTAGTATTGACCTCGCCAAGTTCCGCGTTCATCACCGATGACTCAAACCGTGCGATAAAGTTATAATCCACCTGAGAATCCGAGCGCACTTCCAGTTTATAATATTCAAAATTAGGCAAAGTTGCCGTACCAAACACGATGACGACACCCCCTACCGACTGCCCTACTGACGGGCTGGCAATCTGGATAGACGGGTCGGTACAGCCGATAGCGCTTAAATTTGGCGATCTTGGCGGCGGATTAGAAGCACCTAATGGACGTGGCAAAAACAGAACATCGCCCGCGATAATTTGATTGCTATCTGCCAAGCAGTTGCCCTCGCGCAGAATAGTTACCGTACTGCCGCTTGACCGTGCCAATGAAAACAAGGTATTCCCCGGCTGGACAAGATAGGCCGACCAACCTGCCGGAACAGGACAATTGTCACGGGTGGCAATCGGCGCAAACGCCGTACTATTTGAAGCCGATGATCCCGCTGTAGAGGTTGATGATGGCGTGACGGGGGTCGGCAAAATATCCGATGTCTCGGTTGGGCGGGGTGTATGGGTTGAAGTTGGCGAAGATGTAGGTGTTAGCGTTGCCGTGCGTGTGCTTGTCGAAGTCGCCGAGGCTGTACGGGTCGCCGTCCGGCTGGGTGTCATCGTCGGTATCGTTGGCACAATCGTATTGGTAATGGTTGGACGAGGTGTACGTGTGGCGGATAGGGTCAGCGTGATTTCAGGCATCGTCGTTACGCGCCGCGTAGGAATCGCTGTAGCACTCGCCCGATGTGTCGCCGTTGGGGTTGCTAAAGTAGGTTTCGCTTCAGGAGTACGCTCGGAAGGTTGTAAACTTTGCTGCGTCACAACAGCCGTAGCTTCTGGCGATACCTGTGCTTCGGCGGTAGAGGTAGCCGTTGACGATGCCGCTTGCGTCGTTGGGGAATCCGTCGCCTCAGTTGTAGCCTCATCACCACCTTCGGTTTCGGTTGCCGCTGTCACTTGCAAAGTCACATCGGCTGTTGCATCAGCGACTTCCGTCACTGCTTGTAGGCTCGGCGTTTGGTTAATCATCCCTGTCATCACCCCACCCGGCGTTTGAGTAGCAGTGTCTTCAGCAGGGTCAGAAACCGAGAGTAAAATACCAAACGTCACGGCAAATACCAGCACCGCAAGCACGGCGATGGCGACAATTACTTCGTTTCCTATATCACGTCGCATGAATATTCAACTATCCTTCAAGTTGCGGAAGTGGATTTAGCGGCAGGACAAAACTAAATGTGCTGCCGATGTTTTCACGAGTTTCCAACCACAGTTGACCGTCATGGGCTTCAACCAAGGCTTTAGCAATCGATAAGCCCACGCCAGTATCGCCCAAACCCTGAATAAGTGGGTTTTCCGCTTTATATTTACGAGCAAAAACACGCGCTTCATCTTCGGGCGGAATGCCACCGCCCCGGTCTTCAACCGAGACGAAAAGGCAGTCTACAAGCACTTCCTGCCCATTCCCTTGCTCCAAATTCATCCGGCGGCGCTGCGCCTTGATAAAAAGATTGCTGTTGGGCGGAGAAACCAAATAGGCATTCGTCAACAGTTGCCCGACAATCTGGCTGATTGCATCCCGATCCCCATAGACGACGGAGGTTTCATGATCGAGATTAAGATTGACAATCAACCCTTTTTCGCGGAACTGAAGCGAAGCGCTGGTAATGGCATCTTCAATCAAACTGATCACATTCACTGGCGCAGGCGACAACGTAAAACGCCCTGTATCCAATTCGGTCACTTTGATGAGGTCATCTAACATCAAAGCAAGGCGATTCACATTCGCCGATACGCGCTGCAACGATTTGCGCTGCATTTCCCCTAAAATACCCGCCGATTCGTTCAAAAGCAGCTCAACATATCCTGAAATGGAGGTCATCGGTGTGCGGAACTCTTGAACGAGACTCAGCAGTAAATCAGGATTTTCGGGGCGGTATTTGGCATTCGACGGCAGTTCAGATTGAGCGTGTAATCGATAAGCCTCTAGCTGATTTTCCATCGCGGCTAACTGTGTCCGCGTCTGATTTACTTCACGCTCTAAGCGTCCACGTTGGGCTGTCAGGCTTTCGATCATTTGGGTAAGTGACCCTACGCCGCTGGTATTGAGCGATTGCAGCCGATCACGATCCCCTTCAACCCGCGCCAAAAGTTGGTCGCGTTCTGTTGTAACGGCTTGTAACTCGGCTTGTAAACGATCCTGTTGGTTAAGAAGTTCGCTGCGTTCATCGGCGAATTTTTGCATCTCCACTTGCAAAGACGCTTGCTCGTCGTGTTTTTCTTTGAGTTCCATTTCAAAGGCCGCAACTTGCGCCAACAACCGAGCGCGATGCTGCTTGATTGTCTCTAATTTAGCTTGCGCCTCTTCACGTTCAAGCCGGAGTTTTTCCCTCTGTTTATTGATCGCCTCACGGTCTTCGGCAAGATTCTGCACTTCTGTCTCAAGCATCTGAATCCGCAGCACCCGTGCCTCTTCTTGCTCAATGGCGCTTTCCAACCGGAAGCGCTCGCTCATATAACGTTCAAGTTCATCCTTGAGCATTACGTTCTCGGCACTAAGCGAAGCCCGTTGTTCATATAATTCATTGATGAGCGGCGCGAGACCTGATGGACTGTCTTCAATACCGAGTGATTTTAACTGCGTCTGAATATCGACCAATTTTGCACTAAATTGATCGCGTTCTTCTTCGAGCCGCGCTTTTTCCGCCCACATCCGATCAATCACGCTTTGCATTGTCTCTGGCAGCGGCGAAGGATTATCACGCAAATCGTCTAATTGAGCTTGAAGCCGATCTCGTTGTTCCTGCAATTCCTCTTTTTCTCGTTGGAGCGCGTCCACCATATTATTAAGTATCGCCACATTATCCGGCGCAACCGCCCCATTAAGCGCCGCCTCTGCTTCTCTTAAGCGGGTCGCAAGCTGATCACGCTCCTCACGCAGGCGCTGCTGTTCTTCATTAATAGCGATCATCCGCTGCGAGATAGAAAGTCCTGCTTGCGAATCACTTAAATCGGACGCGATGCGGGTGCGTTCATCGTCCAACTTAATCTTAAGCTGGAACACTTGCCGGCTTAGTTCGCCGATTTGATCGCGGGCAAGCTGCAAACTGGCCTGCGCTTCCTCCCTTGCCGCCATCACTTCGCTTGTCGTAAATTTGCCGGGCGGAATCCCGCGAACAATCGCTTCAATCGTGCGTTCCTCCGCCAACATCCGCGCTTCATTAGCGGCATAGCCAAACGCCAACAATCCGCCAGCCATCACCGCCATACTTCGCAGAAGCTCCTCTTCTGTGGAAGAAAGCCCTCTGGCGGAATACGGCAGCGCGACCATTAAGACCGCAACCAACTCTTTATCTTGTATTAACGGCTGAAAATAAACCGGGCCGATATGTTCAATATCAAGACGAGCATAAAGGTCTTGCAGCTCATCGGGATTATGCTCAGGATCAAGTGTACGCTGCTGACGACGTTCAATCGCATTCACAAGCGTGGGTTGGTTATCCAAGTTTAGCGCTAGGCCAGAAATCGCCCGCTTCATCACATTGTCATAAATAATCGAAAAATCCGCGTAATTGGCATCTTGCAAGCGCAAAATTCCGGCGACATCCACTTTCAACATATCAATTGCGGCGCGGATAATTTTCTCTGGCAGGTTAGAAGAATCGGCATTTTCCAGAATAAGGCCTAATGCCCGTATTAACTGGATTGATTCACGCTCGGCGGGCGTAACAAGGTTAGAAACACGCTCCGGCATGGCCTTCGTAAGTTCAGGACGTGGCGATCCTTTTTCACTTTGCCGTGCGTTCAGGAGGTCTGTTTCCAGACGATTGACAATCGTGCGGTAAATCAATGCTGGCACAATCGCCAGCGCCGCGACAAAAGCCAACCGTGTTGGCCCCGCATAATCACCGATGATATTCCCCTGTGCAATTTGCAGCAGTGTTCCGCCATAACCCAACAAAAGAATCGCAAAAAAAACAATTTTTAGGGGTGCATCCACAACTGACCGAAAATAAGTCAAAATGAGTTGGATACCCAGCCCGCAAAGCAGCGCCGCCGCAAAACTCCAGGTAGTCCCAAAGACACTCAGGTTATAATCAATTTGGCCTGCCAGATCAAACCACTGAAGCGCGGTAACGACATAACCGCCTATGGTCGCGCCAGCCAGCACAAACAACAGAAGACCAGCGGCAAGGCCAAAGCGTTTGGTATCCGCAGTAAGAAACGCCCACCCCAACAAAATTATACTCATCACACTGGCGAATCGCTCCAGCGGCGGCAGCACCGTCATGGCTTCACGATCAGAAGTCATCGCCAGCAGCACCCCGCCCATCAGTAAAATCCATGTGGAGACCACGCCCAACAAAGCTAATGTGTAACGAGCAGCAGCGCGGTCATCAGGCCGGCGCAAGCGTTGGCTTAATGCCATGAAAAGGCTCGCCAAACTTACCGCGATGACGGTAAAAAAGTAAAGCAGTTCGCCGGGAGGCCGCACAAAAAGGTTTAAGAAATCAATCGCCTGTGACAAAATATCCCTCGGTCTACATCAGAAATCACACCCGATAACAAAAAGTATATCATACTCTAACCCCCTACAGGTTTTGTCGTAGTTAAATAAAGGTAAGGGATAAGTTGGCGAATCGACGGTTGACGTGCTTACCGCACAAGACTATGCTTTTACCATGACAAAAATAAATTTTTGGCGGCGCATCTCTAAGATTCTCAGAAGATTTCCCTGGATGGTTGCAGGGTTATATATTATCTGGCGGATGCTCCAAACAAAATACACGATGGGTGCAGTTGGTATTATTTTTAACAACGAAGGTCAGATTCTACTGGTAGAGCATGTTTTCCATCCTAAACTTCCTTGGGGCTTACCCGGCGGTTGGGTCAGCCACAGCGAAAATCCAGCGGAAGCCGTACAGCGCGAAATGCAGGAAGAACTCTCGCTTGATGTTGAGGTTGGCCCCTTGCTCTTAGCAGAATTTCACGAGAAATATCATCTTGATTTGGCATATCTATGCAAAGCCAACGACGCTATCGGGGCATTAAGTTATGAACTTCTCAGCTATCGTTGGTTTTCAACCGATGATCTCCCCCTTATTTATCCTTTCCAATCTCGCGCCATTCAAAAAGCAATCGAATTCAAACAAAGTTACGGATTAGACTCATGGTAAGTACAACCTTAAGCGGAAAAGGCACACACAGACGGCAGCGGCGGCTTCCTATTTTGCCAATTCTCTCCCTAGTGATGGTGGGTGCCGGCGTAACCCTATTTTTACTGGAATTGATCTCTTTCAGCCAACGCGAAGAACGCTTGCCCGCAGATTTACGAGTAGCAGGCGTTCAAGTTGGCGGCCTGCTCCCTTCGGAAGCGGTAGCACGTTGGGAACGTGTTTATGCCGAGCCGATTACGCTCTATTACGGTGACAGCCCGATTGAGCTTGATCCTGCTGCGGTAGGTTTTCGTACCAACCGAGAAACGATGCTGGCAGAAGCAGAAACCGCCGGAGAAACTGAAGGTGGTTTTTGGCTGCGGTTCTTTAATTATTTAACCGAGCAAGAGCTTGAACAATCGGCGGAAGTGCCGTTGAATGCCGATTACCAGCGCAGTTTACTAGAACAGTTCCTCCAAGACCTTACGCAGCGTTATGACCGTACTTCTGGCAACGCGGGCTATGATGTGGCGACGTTAACCACATTTACAGGCTCGCAAGGCCAACTCCTTGATACAACCCAAGCAATGGAACTCATCGATTCTGCTCTTCGCAGCCCGGATAATCGTGTCGTCAATTTGCCGATTGGCAATTCCACCGCGTCGCGCCCTGGCTTAGACTCGCTCCGACGGCTCATCGTCGATTATTTGGACTCGCAAAATTTTATCTATGACGGACAAACTACTGTCGCCTCAGTCTTCGTCCTCGATTTAGAGACAGGCGAAGAACTTACGTTGCTTGGCGATGTCGCTTTTACCGCTGCCAGCACCATGAAACTGCCTATTTTAATTGATTATTTCCGCTATTTAACCACAACCCCTTCCCAAGAAGAGGCATGGCTCATGGCGAATTCAATCTTATGCAGCCGAAATAGTTCCTCCAATTTGTTGATGCAAATCAGCGGCGGCGGCGTTGATCAATTCTCCGGGATCGCCAATGTGACCAATACCGTCCAATATCTCGGCGCACGGAATACTTATATCACCTCGCCATTTGTCACAGGCGACCCGAATCAGCAGCTTGGTTCAATCGGCGCACCCGCAACCCTTCCCAATCCGAATTATAATACGAAACCCGACCCGTTTAACCAAACGACTGCCGAGGATTTAGGGTCGCTCCTCACCCTCTTGTATGACTGTGCCAATTATGGATCAGGTTTAATTACAGCCTATGCCAACGGCGAATTTACCCAGACAGAATGCCGACAGATGATTGAGCTGATGAGCGGGAATGATCTGCTGCGCTTACTGCAAGCTGGTCTGCCACCGGGAACACGAATTTCGCATAAAAACGGCTGGCTGGATAGCGTCGTCGGTGATGCTGGCATTGTTTATCCGGCCAATGGTCGCAATTACATTATTTCTGTTTTCTTGTGGGAAGATGTGGAGTTCCAGAATTATCAGCGGTTGTGGCCTATCGTAGAAGGGATTTCTCGCGCGACATGGAATTATTTTAGCCCGGAGGAAGTGCTGCTGCTGCCACGTACCGACATCCCATTGGAGGCGCAAGGCTGTGAAGGCAACTATCTTCCGCCGGATGCCGCCTCCGTCAACTTAGACGATATTGATGCGTGGCGCGGGCAGTAATAAAACCGCAACTCAGATACGTTTTTCCATAATGAGTTGATTATGATTCTGCTCGTATTTGTAGGAGATGCTGTCCATGAATTTCTTGACGAAGTAAATTCCCCAGCCGCCGCCCTCGCGCTCTACAAGGGGGGATTTGGGGTCGGGGTCGGAGCGTTGAAGCGGGTCGAAAGGTTTGGCATCATCAAGAATCGTAATAATAAAGCGATCAACCGCATGAACACAAACCACCTCAATTGCCCGCTCTTTTCCCTGAAAGTTATAGCCGTGTTCGATAATATTGGTGCAGACTTCTTCGACGGAAAGATGGCAGTGATAGACAGCATTCTCATTTAAGCCTGCTTCCCGCGCCGCATCCGCAGCAAATTCACAGGCTTCTTCCACCCTTTCAATCACGGCGGGTATGGTCAAGCGATGTTCCACTATTCCCATCAGGCTACACTCCCGTCTAAAATAGACGTTTAAGGTCTATAGGCGACGCTTAGTAACTTTTGACCGCAGTATCTTGATTCTCATAAATCTGGAAAATCGTATCAAGCCCCGCCATTTCTAACACTTCCCGCACCCGTTCCGACGGTTGGGCAATGCGTACATCCCCCGTCGCACGTTTAACCTTCTTTAAGGCCGAGACAATCTCGCGCAGACCCGCACTGCTCATGTAGTCCACCCCGGAAAGATCAAGCACGATGAGGATATTGCCACCATCAATTTCCCCAGAAAGCGCCTCGCCCAATTGGTTAGCGTTCATACTATCCACGCGCCCCTTAACTTCCACCAGCGTGACTTTTTCCAAGCCGGATACTTTAATATCAATCATGCCGCTTTTCCTTGCATCCATGCCACAATTATGCAGCATTATATAGCAGTTAAGATTTTGAAGAAAATAACCTATCTGACCTTATAGTAGGCAGACAGGGGGATTATAATACGTCGTAACCGTAAGCATAGTACACAGAGTGAAATTTTACAATTCGCGCATGGAAACTGGATATTTGATCGCCTTAATTCTGTTATTTAGCTTCATGATGTTCGTTTTTCAACGGACAGAAGCCAAAAAACGACGCATCATCGCGTTTATGATGCTTATTGTGTTTCTTTTCATCCGTGATTGGGTGCTATCAAGGGCGATTGTCCGCGAGGCAAACACAGCTTTTATCATCGCCCTAGTGGTTAATTTGCTTTTCTGGGCGCTCATCGGACGTTATAACCCCGTTCCAAGCAGTGATGAAATTCAAGTATTAGGATTAGATGACTGAGGAAAATTTCAGGGTAATGCGGATAAACACATTGCCCTGAGTTTATTTTTAGCCAATCACCGTCAAGGGGATAATATCGGCATTCTGAAGCATGACCACGCTGATTCGGGCGGCAACAGTTCGCGCCAGCGTATTAAAGGCGCGGCCTGCTGGACTATCCGGCTGCGTAATCACAATCGGGCGACCATAATCGCCGCCTTTGCGAACTTCGGCTTCCAAAGGCACACGTCCCAGAAAAGCGACATTCCGTAACTGTGCCAGCTTTTCGCCGCCGCCCTCACCGAAGAAATCACCTGCCATATTTTCTACCACACCCAAAATCGGGACGTTAAGCTGTTCGAACATGGCAATGCTGCGAAGTGCATCAGAAACCGCGACTTCCTGCGGTTGCGTGACGATAATCGCCCCAGCTAGTGGGAAGGACTGCGCTAAAGAAAGCGGCGCATCCCCCGTCCCCGGCGGCAGATCGACAATCATATAATCGAGATTCGCGCCCCAATCCACATCGGTAAAAAACTGACGAATCGCACTGTGGAGCATCGGGCCGCGCATAATCATCGGCTTGTCCGGCTCGGTCAAAAAACCGGTACTCATCAGCTTTACGCCGTAAGCCTCAATTGGCATCATCTTATTATTGACAACTTTAGGGCGACCCGCGATCAATCCCATCATCTGCGGAACGTTTGGGTTTAAAATGTCGGCATCAATCAATCCAACCCGCGCCCCAGCTTCTGCTAAAGCCGCCGCCAGATTAACCGCGATAGTGCTTTTCCCTACGCCGCCCTTGCCGCTGCCGACAGCAATAATGCTGCGGATCGGTGCATTTAAATTACCTATTATGCGGCGATCCGTTGGCACTTGCGCGTCCCAACTAATTTGGAGTTTATTAACACCCGGAACTTTACCAATCACGGCTTCGTTACAGCGCGTCAAAAAGACATCTTTGAGTGGACAAGCGGGTGTCGTCAGCACAATGGTGAAACTTGCCGTAGCATCCGAAACCGTCAAATCGCGCACCATATTCAGCGAGACAATATCCCGATGCAATTCAGGTTCAATGACGGTGCTTAAAGCCGTCATGACTTGTTGTTTAAGGTCAGCCATTTTAACTCCTGTGAAAATTTTCTTGACTGCATTTGCGGAATAAGTATAACGCACGTCAGCAAAATGTTAAGTGACGTTTATCACGATCAGCGCAAAGCAAATTTTTTGACGGTGTTCCAATAACGCGAAAAGCGCTTTAGGTCAATCCGGCCTTCATAATCCACAAAAGGCTCAATTTTTAGCACTTCCAATCTGCTGCCCGAAGGCATAACTTGGCTTACTTGTCGGCAAATAGTCCGAAAACGCGGACTAGGACTTTCGGCAGTGAGGATGCGGGTCGCGCCGTGTTCTGTAGCGAAACCCACAATTTCGCTCACAACATCCCCACGACGAATAGTCACGGGAAGTTCAAGCAGACATTCATACATAAAAACGATGCGCTTAAAGCTGATGTGCCATTCGTTCAAAAGTGCTTCATCCCACACGAAAATCGCAGGCGCATTTGGGCTGGATACTAACGCAGGGTTATGTGGACTCAGGCAGTCGCCATGCACCCAAACAATCGTCTTTGGGTTATCGCTCATCGCTTATTGCCTTTACGGTTATCCTGTCGATCTTGGGGAGGTGCATTTGGAAACAAATCGACCTCAAGCGCTTCATAGCTTCCCTCAAAATTGCATTTGCCGTATAAGGGACAGTTCTCACAATAAACACCGTCGGTAAATTTTTCCAAATTCTCCCGATTAAAAAAATAGGGCTTATGACTGAAGGTGCTTGCCACCCACTGCCATGAGAGGTTGTTGCTGGCCGGATCGCCATCCAGAAGATGGATTAAAAACCATTTTGCCCCTGCCTGCCATTTAACTCGCCGCCAATGGACGATATAAGCCGCCATCCACATACGCGCATGATTATGCAAATAGCCTGTTTCGTGCAGTTCACGACTAAACGAGTCGATACAAACTAAGCCCGTTTCGCCCTTTTCAATATCATCTGGCAGTTCATCGGCATAATGTTTGGCACTGTAACCCGTTTTATAGTCTTCTTGATCTACCCAGATTCCGTCCCCGATTTCGGCATATTTACGCTGCCAATAATCGCGCCAGGCTAATTCCGTCACTAATTTTTCCGCATCTTGAACACGCCGAGACTTTCGCAGCGCGAAATCGCGCACGTCTGCCAAACTGAGTACGCCATGTCGCAAATAAGCGGAAAGACGCGTTACTGCCCCATTCAAGTTGTTGCGTGTCCGTGCATAGGTTAAAGGATCAATTTTTGCGTCAATTTTTGCGAGTGCTTGTTCCGCGGCTTTACGCCCACCGAGCGTCTCGGAGGCATGATAGTCGTGGGTGATGGCTTCTGGAAATTGTTCTTTTAAGTATGTGATCATCTCATCACGAGTCGCAAAATCGCGCCGTAGATCATTGGTCATGCGAGATCGCTTTCTGCGATGTCCGCGATTTCATCCGGCAAGCATCACTACAATATTTCACCTCATCCCAATTCTTTTCCCATTTTTTGCGCCACACAAACGGACGCTGGCAAACCACACAGATTTTCGTCGGCAGATGTTGTTTTTTTACACCACGCATAAGTGAGCAATCAGCTTTCAGCGGTTAGCAATTCGCTTTTGAACGAAGATTAACATAAGGCTCTTAAATAAGAATGAGAATCAAAAACCCGGCAAACACATCTGCCGGGTATCGTCTCATGGTGCAATTTATCGAGATTTATTCGTTCTTCGCAGCACGTTTACGAGCGAGTGCTTCCTCACGCTTGCGGAGGCGTTCTGCTTTTGCGGCCTCTTCATCGACTTCTGGCGCGGCTTCCTGCACAGATACAGCAGGGGCATCGGCAAGCGCTTCCGCCGTCGCAACAGGTGCGGGGGCTGGCGTAGGTGCAGCGGCGGCACTCTTAGCGGCCTTCTTGCGTTCCTTCAGCACATCAGTATGTTCCCAACCGCCACGCGCTTCCATTTCTTCCAGCGCAGTCGTCGGGGCGATACTCTGCCAATAGCGGAATTCTTTCGAAAGTTTCTGCTTATCGTGGATATGAGCGCTGGTGCGGTCATAGCTGGCGAGTTCGTAGTCATGATCCATCTTGATGGCATCAAACGGACAGAACTCGGCGCAGTAACCGCAGTTCATACAAATATCGATGTCGATAAAAAATGCTTCTGGTTCGGGCTTAGGACGGCCTGTCACAGGGTCTTGACCACGCACAATCCAGATGCACTGCGGCGGACATACCTTCGCGCAGATGCCGCAGCTTGTACACCAATCATGCCCCGGACGCTCCGGGTGATCGTAATTTTCGACCACCAGAAATGGTACAAAGCGGAAACGCTCCGGCACAGCCAATTTTTCATCTGGATACTGTACAGTGTACGCACCTTTTGAGCCTAGCCCCTGCCGTTCCTGAAAACGTTCCTGATTATTGCTGTACTTCCTAAAACCATAACGCACATCGTCGGCATAGGTGGCGACGAAATGCTTGAGCGTAATCCCTAATCCTCTCAGGATTCCTCTTCCGTACATGACCTCTCTCCTCAAGCCGTCAGCACTCCGCTTTCAGCCTTATTGTTAATTTTTATGGTGATGGAAATATCCTAACCGAAATAACCAAGCCTTACGTAATTTGCCGTCATTATGGGGACAAGATAATGCAAAAAATGAACACGCAAATCTCTGTAGGGACATCATAGTTGATGTCCGCTTCGACTTTGCGACGGACACGATATATCGTGTCCCTACAATCTCCGTGTTCATTTGTTAATCGTCATGCTCTTGCCCTACAAAAATTTGCTTGAAATGCCTAACTTCTAAACTTTACAATCTTATTAGAAGCTGCACATTGACCACTTTAAACTCACCACTTGTCACTCACTAGCGGTCTGTTTCGCCCAAAACGATGTCAATGCTGCCGAGGATCGTCACCACATCGGCGACTTTATGTCCCTTAGACATTGCGCCGAGTGCCGTCAAATTGATGAAACTTGGGGCGCGGATATGATAACGCCAAGCGTTCTGTGTACCCTTTTCTTCACCCGCAGAGACGACATAAAATCCTAGTTCGCCTTTGGGATTTTCCACGCGCCCATAGGATTCGCCTAATGGAGCACGCAGGGCATAGACTGGATTTCCTGCCAGAATGGCCTCACCCTTCGTGCGTTCCAAACGCGGCAAAATCTGACGCAAAATCCGCAGGCTCTCGCGCATTTCGCGCATCCGCACGATAAAGCGATCATAAATATCGCCTTGAATACCAACCGGAATATCAAAATCCAGATCGGGATAAATGCTGTACGGTTCGGCACGGCGCACATCATACGGCACACCACTGGCACGCAGCAGCGGCCCAGCAGCGCTGTAAGCAACCGCCATATCTGCCGGAAGCACCCCTACCCCGATACAGCGTTCTTTGAGGATTTCGTTCTCAGTCAGGTAATTCTCGTACTCATCAAGAAAGCGCGGCAGACGCTCATTGATGATTTCCGTCAGGTATTCCATCGTATTAAAGTCGCGCACCCGGTCATTGACCAAGTTTGCCACACTTTTGATGCGTTCTGGAATATCCTTAAACACGCCGCCAAAGCGCATGTAATTGCACATCAAGCGCGACCCCGCCGCCGCCTCGAAGAAATCCAGAATCTTCTCACGCTCACTGTTGGCATAAAGCATCGGTGTAAAAAATGCGCCCAGGTCATTGAGCAAAAAGCCAATCGACCACAGATGATTCACGATGCGCGTCAGTTCGGTCATCAACACACGGATGACTTCAGCGCGATAGGTCGGCGGCTGATAGCGTGCGCCTGCGCTGAGAAGCTGCTCAATAGCCAACGCATAACCGAGGTTATTACCCATGCTGGAAATATAATCCAGACGATCTGTAAACGGCATGTTATGCAGATAGGTGTTGCGCTCACCAATCTTCTCATGATTACGGTGCAAATAGCCCATAACGGGTTCAAGCGAGTCAATCGTCTCGCCATCCAGCGTGATAATCATGCGGAACACACCATGTGTACTAGGATGATGTGGCCCCATATTGACGATTAGACGATCTGTTTTCATCGAATCGCCAGAAAGTTCTTGAACGTCTACGCCCAAACCTAAGCCACTGTAGAGCATCTCTTCCGAGCGATCTTGCAGCCGGGAAAGATCAAAATCTGCCGGATACTTCACATTTTTGCCGTAAGCATTTCGTTCTTCAGCACGATGCACATGGCCTTCAGGCCAACGACTGCCGAAAGGCTTATGGTCTTCTTCGTAGTAGGCTTCTTGCCAATCCTTCCGCATCGGATGTCCGTCAAAGCCGTCCCACATCAAGATACGCTTGAGGTTAGGATGACCAGGAAACTTGATGCCATAAAGATCATAAGCCTCACGCTCTTGAAAATCCGCACCCGGCCAAACATCAATCAGCGACGGAATGACCGGGTTATCACGCGGGGTCTGTGCTTTAAAGACTAAAGCGGGGCCTCCAGAAATCCGATAGGCATGGTAAACCATCTCCATATCGCTTTCGGGCGCACCTAAGCCGAGATAATCTACCGCCGTCGCACTGGAAAGGTAATCAAAACCGAGTTCATCGCGGATAGCCAACGCAACATCAACCAGCTTTTTAGGGTCTACCAACACACCCTTAAACCCCTGCCGCGTATCATCTGAAACCACGCCGGGAAATTTGTCTTTCAAGTGGCGAATGGCGTTCTCGACACTTGCTACTTCAACTGCTTGTGTATCGGGTGCAACCATGTTGTCTTTACTCCTTCACGCCCTGAGCGGCTTTTTTACGGGCAAGGGCTTCTTCGCGTTTACGCAGGCGCTCGGCCTTTTCGGGATCATCCGCTGCTACTTCGGCAGCCGTCGGCGCTGCTTTTGCCCCTACTGCTGCTTTTGCCGGGATAGATTTCTTGGTCTCAAATTTCGGCAGTTCACGCATTCCGTAAGGTTTACCCAATGCCGCCAGTTCAGCATTACGCCGGATGATGTCCATCTGGCGCGGATCAATGATGTCCGGCCCCAAAATCGGGATAGGTGTCGGTTCCGATGGCCCCACGCCGTACCAGGGGACATCATCCAGATTTGCCAAAGACTGGCCATCAATTTTCTTTTGTAACGCAATTAACCCGTGCAAGAGTGCCTGTGGAGTTGGTGGACAGCCGGGGACATAAATATCCACCGGAAGATATTTATCCACGCCGGAAACCACGTTATAGCCTTCTTTGAAAGGGCCGCCGCCGCTGGCGCAAGCGCCCATCGCCATCACATATTTCGGCTCTGGCATTTGGTTATATAGGCGCACAATCGGGACGATCATCTTTTTCGTGACCGTGCCAGAAACAATCATTAAATCCGATTGGCGCGGGCTGGCACGCATCACTTCCATCCCAAAGCGCGAAAAATCAAAACGAGAAGCTGCTGTTCCAATCATCTCAATCGCACAGCAGGCCAACCCAAATAGCAAAGGCCACATGGATGAACGGCGGCTCCAGTTGTAGATTTTGCTCAGGCTGGTGATCGCAAGGTTGCCTTCCATCCCCGGAGGGAGGGGGAACTCTGTATCGTGTAATTCCTTTAAATTGATCTCACTCATAAACTGGCTGTCTCCTCATACCACTCACGTAAAATTCCATTTAAGATACTGTCGTTTGCAAGTTCAGGATCATCTGCGAAATTCGGCAGCGCGATGATCCATTGATAAAGCTGTTGTATACCCACTGTTTCAACATCAGCGTCCCCATGCGTTGCCATCAAACTGAGGACAATTTCATAGGTCGCGTCCCAAAACAATTTATCTTCATCGCTCATGATAGTAACCCGAAACCACTAAAATAACGATGAGGATGCAGATAAGAAGTGCTGCACTTTTTATTCCTCAAAGATCACATGCACAGGTAAAGTAAAGTCCGGCAGCACATTTTCGCCGCTTAACACACCATCAATCCCGACTGTTTGCACATCATTCGCTTTGGCAGAATAAACTTCGACTATTTGCTCATCTGGAAAAACTAACCAGACCAACGAAGTCCCTAAATCCAAATAACGTTCTGCTTTTTTCCGCAGTTGTCGCTTACTATCTGTAGGCGACTTCACCTCAACAGCAAGATCAGGTGGAATAGGCGCTCCTCGCTCAGGTCGTTCCGGCATCCGTGCTTTAGAAATGTAAGCCACATCTGGGATAAATTCGTTTTCATCAGACATGTGATACGTGCCATCTGCACCGGAAACCCGCCCTATGGGCTGCTCAATTGTAACCTTCTTACCTCACCCCCCGGCCCCCTCTCCAAGTATTGGAGAGGGGGAGAAAAACGCATCTTGAAGTCCCCTCTCCATGCAATGGGGAGGGGATTTAGGGGTGGGGTAAATGCGTGAGCGAAAGTCCTATAAAGAATAGTCGCAGCCACCTCAGACGGTGTAAAACTTCCCACTTTTTCTACAATCTCCCCGTCGATGAGTTCAAAATGTTTATCAGCATTCTCTGGAAGTGTGACGAACTCCCAATAGGCTGTACTCTTAAGACGGGTTTGTAATGCAGCTTTTGGTTGGATGACCATTACCTATTTCCTTATTGCGGTCAAATTGCCTTGCCAAAGTGCAGCAAGACTAATTTTCACCCAGAATTTTGTCAGTGTCGATTTGCGCCCGCTGCAAACGTCCGCTGAAATCAACATAAACCGATTTCCATTCGGTAAAGCTGTCCAGCGCGGTTTGGCCTGCTTCACGCATTCCATTACCTGTGCCGCGTGTGCCGCCGAAGGGGAACTGAATTTCCGCGCCCGTCGTCCCATGATTGATATAGACAATACCTGTCGTCAAATCACGGATAGCGCGGAAGGCCGCATTAACGTTTTCAGTAAAGATGCTGCTGGAAAGTCCATAGGCTGTGCTGTTATTGACGTGAATAGCTTCCTCGAAAGACTCGACTTCGATTACCGAGAGAACCGGGCCAAAGATTTCTTCCTGTTCCACCCGCATCCCCTGCTTAACCCCATCGAACAACGTCGGTTGGAAGAAATAACCCTTGCCCAAATCGGCACGTTCACCGCCGACGAGGATTTTGACCCCTTCACTTTTAGCGACATCCATATAACGGACAACTTTATCCAACGCTTTCTGATTCACCAGCGGCCCCATCGTGACCGACTCATCAAGCCCGTTACCGAGCTTAAGCAGTTTGGCTTTTTCGACCAGCGCTTCGATCAATTTGGGCTTAATCCCTTTTTGGACGATGAGACGGCTGGTCGCGGTACAGCGCTGTCCCGTTGTCCCAAAAGCGCTCCATGTGATGGCTTCTGCTGCGAGATCGAGATTGGCATCATCAAGCACAATAATGGCATTCTTACCGCCCATCTCCAGCGTCACTTTTTTACCCAATGCCGCCGCTTTGCTGTAGACCGAGAGGCCAGTTTGGGTAGAACCCGTAAAGGAGATCACCCGCACATCACGATTTTCGACCAGTGCGGAGCCTGTTTCTCCTGCGCCAGTGACAAGATTGAGTACACCCGCTGGCAAACCAGCATCAGCAAAAACACGCACAAATTCCGCCGCGACGGCTGGAGTATCTTCGCCAGGTGGAGTATCTTCGCCAGGCTTAAACACAATCGTATTGCCTGAGATTAGGGCGGGCAGCATCTTCCAGCTAGGGACAGCAACCGGAAAATTCCAGGGTGTAATCAAGCCGATGACACCAACGGAGTCACGAATCGCCATACCAAATTTATTTGGCATCTCGACAGGGGCAGTATAGCCCATCAGACGGCGACCTTCGCCACCCATATAATAGGCCATGTCGATAGCTTCTTGCACATCGCCTCGCGCTTCAGAAATCACCTTGCCCATTTCTTGGGTCATTAAGCGAGCGATTTCTTCTTTGCGCTCTGTGAGGAGATGCGCGACACGATACAGGATTTCACCACGACGGGGCGCGGGAGTCAGCCGCCAATTTTTATAGGCATCTTTGGCAGCCTGTACTGCGGCGTTTACATCTTCCGCCCCACTCTTGGAAATAGGTGCGACCAGTTCTTCAGTCGCGGGGTTGGTGCTTTCAAACGTCTCGCCAGAACGGGCAGCAACCCATTCACCACCGATGAAATTTTTTACAAGCGTATTTGTCATGAAAGGCACTTTCTTTTATCACTTAAGTATAAAAAGCCATATCGGGATTGTCAAGAATTTCACAATCGACTTTAAGATTAGATTTAACTACTATGCAAAACTCTTGCCCCCACTTCATCAACTTTTGTGTGACGTGCAACACTCTCTAAACCTTTTTCCGTATAAAGTGCGTGCATCACTTCCGAAACTTGCAACGCAACAGCCTCAGACTCGCATAAGGCGCAAAGCGTCGGCCCCGCTCCGCTGATAACGAGCGCCAACGCGCCAGTTTGTTTGGCAGCCGCCCGCATTTCATATAAATACGGCATCAGATACGCCCGTGCTGGTTCAACAATAGTATCTAGTTCCATCGCCGCCGCCGCCGCCTGCAAATCGTTTCGATAGAGCGCATCTATAAGACGCGCAACTGCCGCTGTTTGTGACACCATCGCTTTGAGTGGAATTTCTTTCGGCAGAACCGCTCGCGCTTCTGCTGTAGGAACGGCGACATCCGGCGTGATAAGCGCAAGGTGCATATTCGTTGGTATAGGCAAATGCCGAATCTGATCGGGAGTCGTCCCCGTTACCAAAACCAATCCACCCAGCAATGACGGCGCGACATTATCGGCATGATAGCCGCTGACGAGTGCCTCCCCTTCCAGCGCACACGCCAGCAAATCTTCACGCGCAAGCGGTTCGCCAAAAAGCGCATTCGCCGCGACCACCGCCGCAACAGCGCTCGCCGCACTGCTGCCAAGACCACTCGCAAGCGGCAGATTCTTAAACAACGTCAAACCAATGCCGCGCTGCGTTTCGCCGATACACTTTAAGAAGGCATTCGCCGCGACAGAAGCTGTATTTTTCGCCGCATCAAGCGTCAGTGCGCCGCCATCGCCTTCAATCGCCAACATAACCACGCCGGGAACATCATGCCATTCCGCCCGCACAATATCGCCTGCATCTTGCAACGCGAGGCCAAGTATATCAAATCCAACGCCGACATTTGCCATGCTTGCAGGCGCAAAGGCCTCTGCCCTGTTTTTCACGCTCAAAAATGCTATCCTATGCTGATCTTAACAATATCTTCGCCGAAAAAGTCTATTGAGGTTAACACTATGTCTAGCAGACTGCAATGTATGGATTGTGGAAAATCCTATCCTATCGATCAGGTCATTTATACCTGTACCGAATGCGGCGGTTTGCTGGATGTGCAGCATGATTTTGATGCGCTCAAACATAAAATCACCCGTGAAACCTTCGATCAACGGCTTGGTTCACTGGATGCACCCTATAACAGTGGTGTGTGGCGTTATAAAGAATTGATCTATCCCGATCTTGACCCGTCGCTCATCATCAGCCGACCCGAAGGCAACACCAACCTTTATAACACACCGCGCCTCGCACAATGGGCAGGCGTGAGCCAGCTTTACCTTAAACACGAGGGTGAAAATCCGACAGGTTCATTTAAAGATCGCGGGATGACGGGCGGACTCACACAGGCGCGAGTCTTGGGCATGAAGCGTGTCGCATGTGCCAGCACTGGAAATACCTCTGCATCGTTGGCTTCTTATGCCGCATTCGCCGAAATCGAGGGCATTGTCTTTTTCCAGAACAAACAGGTCGCGCTGGGCAAATTGGCGCAAGCTATCGCTTATGGTGCGACATGCGTCCAGATTAACGCCGATTTTGATCGCAACTTGGAACTCGTACGCGAAATCTCACAAACACTCGGTATATATGTGCTGAACTCAGTCAATCCGTTCCGGCTCGAAGGCCAAAAATCAGTCATGTTCGAGGTGATTCAACAGTTGCGCTGGAATGTGCCAGATTGGATTGTGCTGCCCGGCGGCAATTTGGGGAATTCATCGGCTTTCGGCAAGGGCTTGATGGAACTCTATCAACTCGGCTTGATTGACCGACTGCCCCAAATCGCCGTGATTCAAGCGGAAGGCGCGAGTCCTTTATACAACAGCTACACACCTAACCCCAACGCAACTGGGTATGAACGCGGCATTGATGAACTTGAGCCGATGAAGGCCGAAACGATTGCCACCGCCATCAAAATCGGTAATCCGGTCAATTTCCCCAAAGCGGTGCGTTCCTTACGCTGGACAAACGGCGTGGTCGAGATCGTCACCGATCAAGAAATTATGGATGCGAAAGCGCTGATTGATCGTGCGGGGATCGGGTGCGAACCTGCGTCAGCCTGTTCATTAGCGGGAACGCGAAAACTCGCCGAAATGGGCATCATCAAACCGGGTGAAACTGTCGTCGGCATCCTGACCGGACACGTCCTCAAAGATGCGGAAGCCACCATCGGCTATCACAACGACACACTAGACAATATCACCGCACTCTACCCTAACCGACTGCACTCGGCGGAAGCCTCCGTCGAAGACATTACGCGCATCTTAAGCGAACCGCGTGAGGTCATGCAGGCTTAAGCGATTAATTTTGATTTTTCATGCGTTTATAGCGATCACGCAGCCGTTTGCCATAAATATCTGGATGACGGCCTGCCTGTGTAAGGTCGATATAGCGCTCATCATTTTCGCTTGCCAATTCATCCAAAGCGAGTTCAATAATTTTCTCTTCTCGGACAATCAGTAAGCGAAATACGATTCGGACTGCATAACGAGGTACTTTTACGCGAAACCAGCCAGGCGCATCGTGTTCGATTTCATTAACGATTAATCCGGCTGATTTTGATGGCTTACGCGGGTCAGATTGAGAAGCAAGGATTTTCAGAATACGTTTTGTCTCATCACGAACATCTTGATTGCTGAACAACTCGACCAACTCTTGTGCCGCTTCATCGTTCAGTGTTGAAATTCGCCAGATACTCATTCCGTGAATTCGTCATCCCAAAAATCCGCTGACTCGCGCAGTTTTTTTAACTGCTCCACAGGGTCAGCAGCTTTTCCCTCGTTTTTTCCTCGTCTTTAATGTGTTGATAACGCTCACGCAATTCTTCATCAAGATCAGATTCGAGTTCATTATCTTTAAGTTCTTCTACCCGACGACTTGGAGACACCATAATCATCGAAATTAGCGCGAGATACCCCTGCCTTCAGGCATGGGGAGGTAAGCGCTATCTCCTTTCAACACCATTGGACGATAATCCCTGAAGGGAAAAAGGAGATTTAAGTTACCTATGGCTCTCCTCTTAAAGCCTTCTCCGCTTGCGCGGGCAACGTCTTCCTCGACAAGGTTAGTGGTCGGTACTTTCCTCTGTCCTGCACTGGCTTCCTACCCCGTATGCCTGTTTAACAGGGAGGTTC
>Ga0209490_10001225_pt1 | contig 25031 bp, 27 predicted proteins | sample MAT06_FD_187209 | JGI IMG/M metagenome (GOLD analysis project Ga0209490, IMG submission 187209) | Freshwater microbial communities from Lake Fryxell liftoff mats and glacier meltwater in Antarctica - MAT-06 (SPAdes) (version 2) | ecosystem: Environmental > Aquatic > Freshwater > Ice > Liftoff... | reverse complement strand
ATTTTTATTCATCAATTTCCCCCGCTCGTAGCTCTCCTCCAGGGTTGTCAGACGAGCATGATCCACAGACATATAGGGATCTTGGAATGCGGCTGAAGTAGGACGCTTTTCATTCCAGTCAAATTGGCTAGGGTGTAGCCACCTGAAGAGTTTGTCTGATGGCTGAACTTGATGAATTTGAGTCATTTAGCTTTCAGTAGCAAATAGCCAATTAAGCAACGCATTAACCTCATCAGCGATGAAAGTTCCTTCTTTCTCTAAGTTATCTTCACCTTTCAAAAACTCTAACGGCGCTTCCATTGCTGACGGTACGAAAAGCTCCAATTCCCTGCTTGGAAATCGCCGACCCGCCCATTCAAACAAAATGGCTCCATTCGAGCAGGGTGCAATGAACGGAGCAAACGGTGAAAAGTTCATCTCTTTAGACAGATAATAACTGTAAATATCCGAATATAGTTCAAATGCTCTAGCTACCTGGGGTCTTAAAAAAGGGGGGGCACCATAGTTATCCCAATTCTTTTCTAAAGTTAGAAGATTCCGAAGCCTCTGAAAAGCATTTCTGTTACCAACCCAGTCAAATTCGGCTTGAGAGGTTTTCAAACTGGTGGGATGTAAAAGCTGTGATCTATCAGTATTAGATGATTCAAATTTTGTTTGATACTGTCCAGAAAGACTGTTTACAGCGACATCTCTGGAGTAAGAAGAAGGGTTTGAAGTTGTAATATTACCGACTACTTTTTTTGTAAAAAACATATTTGGTATTCCCTTTACTTCAGAGACTCATAATAACTAGGATTTAATGATGAAATAAATGCTGCTTCAATGTACTCATGAGCCTGGTTAAGCCATTGCTCTAACCACTCTAAAGCTTTTGAATTGGCTTGAAAAGGGGAGATGTTTTGAGAAATAAAGTCGAGGTCTAAAAGGATCACGGTGTCACCCTCCGGTTTCTCAACAACGGCTGTCCGATGAACAAGAGATGCCTTAGAGCTTTCATAAAAAAACTCATAGACTTGCTGAAACCCGGTCATTGGTCTATCGATTGGTTTTGGAAAGAGAGGAATAACCGTTAGAAAATCATCAATCTCAAACCCCTCATTTCCTAGCGGGGTCAGGTGATTGATATATCGCAAGCCAATTCGGTTAAGAGTGTATTCACCACAAAGTTCTATATAAGACTTGAAAGCCTCAGAAATAAGTTCTCTAAAGTCCTCCCAGTTGATGTAAGGCTGAAGACGATTGACAATTAAACGACCTTGACCGATCTGAAGCATCGCTGAACCGTCTGGTCGCTTCAATTGAAGTCTCTGAGCACTAATAAACTGTGGAATAGTTCCTACATTATTTAGCCCCACTTGAAAATTCAACTCATTAACTGAGTCCTGGTGTGGAAATTCCTCTCTGACCTGAGCATAAAACAGCCCCGGCAGGGTTAGTTCATTACTACCAGCCAGATTAAACTGAAACTCACATAGAGCCTCTACAAGCGGTTGCGACTTTAGCTTTTCTCCCATACCCTTCCAGATGTGCTAGACCCACTATGGCATAGAGCTACAAAGCTTATGTACTCCACAGCAAAATCATTTTGTCAAGAAAAAGCGGCTTTGTCACTCTAACTCCTTGGCGGCAGTCGTCCTTGAAGATCTGAACATAACGGCTAGTGAGAGGCTAGTAATCGGTCAACAAGACTTTTGGTATCTTGCCATTTCTGAAAGGGGCATCCGACAACGGTGACAAACACCATCATCCCAAAGTGCAGGCATCTTAAAGGGTGCTTCGCATTCAGGACATTTGGAAAGGAGCTTTAGCTGATGGCGATCGCAAGCTGATGTAGATTGTAGACCGTCATCCCGTGCATCGTTCTGATGCCGTTCGCCAGTGGCTACAGGAGCATCAAGACAAAATTGAGATGCCTTTGTTGCCCCCCTACTCTGCCCAATTGAATCCGGCAGAGTATCTCAACTGCGATGTGAAGCAAGGGATGCACTCGAAGCCTCCCACGCGCAACTTGGCTCAGTTAAAAGGGCGGCTACGAGCGCATCTATTCAAACTGCAAGAGTTGCCGACTCGAATCGTCAAGTATTTCCAGCATCCATTGATTGCTTATGCCGCCTAATTCAGATGTAGTGTGAATTATTGCCGGGTTAATAATTTGTCACTTATCAAAACAGAGTCGTCGCGAAAAGACGACATCTAATTTATCATTTTTCTGAGAAACGCCAGTTAATTCGTCATTAGTGAACGTTCTTGAAAAGAACGCAAAGAAGGAAGGCAAACTGCGAAAATACTTTCTCTGTCAAAGACACAGCATAGCGACATTAATCTGTCTCGACGACATTTAATTAGTCACCGTACATCTGGCGCATAGATTGTATTTTGAGTTACAAAGATAGTGGCGTGACTAAACCGAACCCAAGGAGCTTGATTCCATGACGATTCACATTACCCGACCCGTATCACTCATTGCTGGGATGATGCTGTTAGGGATGCCAGTGGCAATACAAGCAACCCGGATGGATTTTGCGATCGCCCAAGCGCCAGCCGCCACCATGAAATCGGGAGCTACGTCTTTAATTGAGCAGTTAAAGCTCGCTCCCGACCAAAAACAGAAAATCGCTACATTTCGGAGAAATCGAACGATTGAGATCAACAAAGTGCTGACTGGCGACCAAAAAGCCAAATTTGAAGCGGCTCGCAAGTCTGGCAAGAGTACTTCAGCAACCATGGCGGCACTCGGTTTAAAACCCGATCAGAAAAAGAAAATCGCAGAAATTGCTAAAAAGTCTGCGGGTGACATCATGAGTGCATTGAACCCACAGCAAAAAAAACAGGTAGTGACTTATCTCAAACAACGGCAGGGCGGACTTGAATAGCACCTAGCTGCTGTATCGGATTCCTTGTTCGTGGAGTTGGTGGACAAAAAACTCTTCGAGCGAAGGACGAGCCAGATGCATATCAATCAACTGAGCGCCCATAAGCGTCAGACTGGCAAGAAAATCTTGAGGATTGCCGAGCACCTGCCCTTGCCAGCAGCCATCCTTAAACTCCAGGTTGGCGAGGCGGTTTTTTAACACATCGGGATTGCCGCCTTTGACTTTGGCATGATACGCCTCGGAGGTGCCCAAAAGCTCCTGCAAAGACCCCACGCAGATTAGGTTTCCCTCGGCAAGAATGGCAACGCGATCGCAAATTAGTTCCACATCTGACAGGATATGACTGTTAAAAAAAATGGTTTTTCCTTGGGATTTCAGGGATAGAATAATCTCGCGAATTTGAAAGCGTCCCATGGGATCAAGCCCAGACATGGGTTCATCCAAAAACACCAACTCTGGTTCATTGATTAATGCTTGCGCCATGCCAATCCGTTGCAGCATTCCTTTGGAATATTGACGCAACTGTTTACGTTTTGCTGCCGATTGCGCCAATCCCACCAAGTCGAGCAGTTCGGGAATGCGCTGACGTTGAATAGATGCAGAAATGCCAAACAAGCCTGCGGTAAATTGCAGTATTTCCCAGCCAGTCAGGTAGTCATAAAAGTAAGCATTTTCAGGCAGGTAGCCGACTCGCTGCTTAGTGGCGCGATCGCCAACCGGGTTTCCTAATAGCAAAGCTTTTCCACCAGAAGGACGCACAATCCCCAGCAGCGTTTTTAACAAAGTCGTTTTGCCTGCACCGTTGGGTCCGAGCAGCCCAAACGTTTCGCCTTGAAACACTCTAAGCGTACAGCTTTTAAGTGATTCAACGGTTTGGTTCAGCCAAAACCCAGTTCGATAGGCTTTGCGTAACTCATAGGTTTCTACGACAGTTGGACGCTCAATAATCGCGGATTGAGCCAGTGAGTTAACAACAGACACCATAACGCTTTATTTCCCCAAACTGCCAAATCCAGAGTGTACCTTGTTTTCGAGTGTTTATCGATTATGGGCAAATTTTGTCAATCATACCGAATTTGACGGGTGTAAACTTAAGAGATACGGGCATTGAGGCAGTTAAAAGATGGATCGATCAAAGTTTGTGGCGATTACCACCGGGGCGATCGCGATCGGGTTGAGTGTGGGCTATCTGCTTCTGGTGCAACTCCTCGACTTTCGTGGTATGACGGCACCTGCACCCATGGGTTGGCTAGGGTTTTAGTTATTCATAGTCTTCTTCATACTCATCCCAGTTGTCCGATTTCAAGGAACGAGGTTCCCAATCATCATCCAGTTCGGCATACATTTCTAAAGGTTTTAGATTAGTTCTTGGGGCTTCGAGTTCCACTAAATCCAGTTCCCGATTTCGAGCGCGATCGCTGCGGGAATTGTGTGGGTTCAAGGGTGCTAGCCGCACTTGAGCCACTTCCTGTGGATATTCGGGTTCCATGTCGTTGTCCATATCCATAGATGGCAATAGCTCATCCAAGTGCAAGGGTTTGACAACACGAGTAATCGCTTCCTGTACAAAAGATTTGATAAATTCATCTTTGCGGTTGAGTTGAAACTGACGCTGCACCACTTCTGTGATGCCGCCATCGCCCCAATCTTGATCATGGCGAAAGTATTCAATAAAGCTTTTGCCAGCGATCCGGGTCAAGTAAGCAGCCGTCACTGCTTGAATCGCCCGTCCGATGATGATGCCGCCAACACTCAGTTGCAGTGCCGTTGTCACTAGGGTAATCGCGCCTTTGACAATGCCCAAACCCGTCAAAGTTTTGGCTAAGGATAGCGCCAATTCTCGTCCTCGCTCCATGTTGATGTCGCAGCCATATATGCGCCCAATCTCGACCACCATTTGGGCGTTGACGGCAGCGGTTGCCAGCATATCCACCACCGGTAACGGCGTAGCAGCAACCACTCCAGCACCAATCCACTGAAAGCGATCGACAATTTTGTCGGCTTGACGGCGACGTTGACCATCAATCAACTGACGGGCTTTGTCGGCAAGCCGTTGAGATTGCAGCAGAATATTATCTGCCAGCAAATCTTCGCCTTCGGCACGCAGCACCGCTACCATCCGCCGGATCAAGGGCATGATATCGGGGTCGGGGGTGAGCGTAGCACCATCTTCCAGCCGCACCGATTGAGGATTGGCAGAAACCGCGATCACATCCGAGGGGGAAATAATGCCCCGGACTCGTTCTCGCAGCCGCGCCAAAATCAGTTCCCGATCGCTGTCTAAATACAAGTCCGATTTATTCAAAATCACCAGCGATCGCTTGCCAATTTCCGCCAGCATTTTCAACGGGTCATATTCTGACTGGCGCAGGTCGTTATCCAGGACAAACAGCAGCAAATCCGCTTCTGTCGCCAGTTGCCGCGCTAGTTTTTCCCGTTCTGTGCCCGCTACGCCTGCTTCCAAAATTCCGGGCGTGTCCGTAATCACAATTTCCCGATTCATCCCTTTCAATTCCAGCACATAGGTTTCGCCCACTTCTGTGGTGCCCATGGGTGCGCCCACTTGCCCTACCATTCGCCCGATCAGCGCATTGACCAAAGAAGTTTTGCCAGCCGATCCGGTGCCAAATACCACAACCTGCAAATTGCCCTGGGAAAGGCTATGTTCAATTTCCCGCGATCGCGTTAAAAGTTCCTGTCGTGCCACTTCATCTTGAATTTGCGACACCTGTTTACGCACTGCTTTCAGGTTTTCTTCTGCCGCTTCTGCTTTTGCTGCGGGTACTTTGGGTGGAACTCGCCGTCGTTTTTTCTGCTGCGTGTTGGGCAAATAAAACAAGTAGTAGACCAACGAGGCGACGAGGGTGCCAATTAAGGCAATCAACACGAAGATCAGCAACTGACCCAGCAAAGGATAGTAGCCTACTTGCCAAAACAATCGTTGCAGCGATTCAATCAGCCAGATCATCAATCCTAAAATGACGATCAAACCAATGATTAAAGTGACGAGGCGAGGCAAACGCATAGTGCGAGGGTTCTTCAATGCCAGCTATTTGCTCCATTCTAGAGCGATAAGCAGTTTGCTGAAGTTTACCAGCCATGAAGAGTGGAAAATCAAATCAGCAATTCCTCAGTGAGTGCAGTCCCGGCAAGGAATCAGCAGATTTAACGGGGAAGCAACTCTAAAATTTCTTGAGCGGCGCGATCGCAGGCTCCCGGTTTACCCAAGGCTTCAGCCATTTCTTGATAGTTTTCGAGCATTGTTTGACGACGCTGAGGATTTAATAGCAGGTCGAGGGATTCTTGGATCAGGTTTTCTGCTGTTGCCTGCTCTTGCAAAAACTCTGGCACAATCGGCTTCATCATCACTAAATTTGGAGGTGAAACGAAGGGCACTGCAAAATTAAACACTTTCAAGATCAAAGCCGTTACTGCGTTCACTTTATAAAGCACTACTTGGGGCACATTGAGCAGCGCAATCTCTAAATTGACAGTGCCTGATTTAGTAATTGCCAAATCCGCTGCGGCGATCGCTCTGAGGGTGGTAGATGCATCACTGCGTGGATCAGCATGTTGAGTCTGATGAGACGAATCAGCCAGCACGGTTGCCCGCAGCCCATAGGTTTGGATTGCCTGCTCAATGGCGGGGCGATATTTTTCCAGGGCGAGGGGAATCCAAAAATGAATCTGGGGCAGCTTGCCTTGAAGCGCTTGAGCCGCTTGGAAAATGACGGGGAGCAAGTATTGAATTTCTTGCTGACGCGAAGCCGGTAATAGCACCACTGCAATTTGGTCAGGAGGGATGCCCAAAGCGGCACGGGCTGTTTCGCGATCAGGGGCAGTTTGAAGGCGATCGAGCAGGGGATGCCCAACCCAAGTGACATTGGCCCCTTTTTTTTGAAAATAGCGCGCTTCTTCTGGAAAAATTGCCAGTACGCGCTGAGTCGCCCGGACAATCAAATCAGAGCGGAAAAATTTGACTCCCCAAACCCAGTCATCGCCCCAGACCCATTCTTGAGGCGCAATGTAATACACCACGGGCACTTGAGGAGAATGGGTTGATAAGTAATCACAGAACGCCAGATTGGGACCCATGTAGTCGATTAAAACCACGAGATCCGGGGGATGCTGTTTGAAGTGCTGCTTGGCTTGGCGCTGCACCTTTAAAGTGGGTACAACAAAGCGCAGTGCTTCCACGATCCCCATCGCTCCAATGGCGCTGGTATGCCCCAAGAGTTTTGCCCCAGCGGCGATCATGCGATCGCCGCCTAACGCCAAAATCTCTAGCTGCAATCCTTTTGCTTGAGCGTGCCGCTGCAACGCTTCTACTAAAAGTGCCCCTTGCATATCTCCAGAAACTTCACCCGTGCTAATAAAAATACGTGCAGTGTTGCTCATGAGATAGGGAGTGACCAGTAGGGGTAGGGGCGATCGCCAGTTGCAGTGAGCATCCAAACTAAGCTTTTATTCTTCAGTTTCATCGGATTTTGCGCCCGGAGTTGAGCCTCGCCGCCCTGCTTGTTTCGATAGCTTCAGAAAATGATACAGATGTTGAAGATAGTCATTGTCGAGAGAGGTTTCTAATTTTGCGATCGCTTCGCTGAGGGGTAAATCAGATCGATAGAGTATCCGAAAGGCTTGCTTTAAGGACTGGAAGACTTTTCCTGATTCCATATCCATCAGCCCTGCTCGTTTTAGACCGACTAAATTGAGCGATCGCACCCGTGCGGCATTGCCTTCCACCAACATATAGGGAGGCACATCGCGAGTAATCCGGCTCATGCCGCCAACCATTGCCAGTCGCCCAATCCGCACCCCTTGGTGAACCCCACTCATCCCACCAATGCGAGCTTGTGATTCAATATGGACATCACCGCCCAAAGACACCGCGTTTGTGATGATCACATCATTTTCGATCACACAATTATGGGCAACGTGAGTATACGCCATCAGCAAATTGCCGTTGCCAATTCGGGTGATTTCATCTGCATAAGTGGCACAGTTGATTGTGACGTATTCTCGAATGCGATTATCGTTACCAATTTTGACCAGGCTTTCGGTGCCATCGTATTTCTTATCTTGGGATGCTAGACCGATCGCGGCTCCTGGAAAAATTTGATTCCGCTCTCCAATTTCTGTCCATCCATCCAACACCACATGAGAACCGATCACGGTGTCGGCTCCCACCTTCACCTTTGAGCCAATGACCGCGTAGGGTTCTACCTTCACAGTAGGGTGTAGCTCGGCTCCAGGGTGAATAACTGCGGTTGGGTGAATCAGAGTTGCCATATAAAGTGATAAGTGATAGATGAGGAGCTTTTGGAGGAGCTTTTGGAGGAGAGTTGAAAAACTCGAAGCTCAAGTCGCCTTAGTCTACCAGCGAAAACATGAATTCGCCTTCGGCTGCCAGTTGCCCATCGACTTCGGCACGACCTCGCATTTTGCCAAACCGACGACGTTTTACACTTAAGAGTTCCACGGTCATAACCAGTTGATCGCCTGGAACCACCGGACGGCGGAACCGAACGCCATCAATACCTGCAAACATAAACAACCCGCCTTGGAGGTCTGCCATTTGAGTTAACACGATCCCGCCCACCTGTGCCATTGCTTCTACAATTAGCACACCGGGCATAATCGGACGACCTGGAAAATGCCCTTGAAAATGGGGTTCGTTGAAGGTGACATTTTTAATGCCAACGGCGTACTTTCCAGGGATATAGTCAATGATGCGATCGACTAAAGCAAATGGATAGCGGTGGGGCAGCAGCTTTTGAATGTCTTCCAGCAACAAGACAGTCTTTCCAGACGCTATGGCATTCGTTGAAGCGTCTGTTTCAAGCTGGGCAGAATCCTGTCTATGAGTGGGCACTGTATCAGCAGTATTGACATCAGTAAGAATTGACATGGGCGGGGTTTAATAAGCGTGCGATGTCGAAAAAGCGTGAAATACTATGGATTGGCTCCAATCCCAGACCTTATCATGATTGTGGCGTTACAGGCAGCTTGGTTCGGAGCGTGTTGAGCGATCGCGCGAGTTGGGTATGTAAAGAATGGCTGGCTTTATAGGCCATAAAATGAGCAGTTGGAATGTCCGATAAACTTAAATCTCCTATCAAATCTAAAAGTTTATGACGCGCAGGCTCGTTTGGAAATCTTAAAGGTGGATTGATCCATCCTTCAGCACTACAGACCAAAGCATTCTCTAGGCTGCCCCCTTTAATTAACCCCTTGGCACGTAAATACTCAATCTGGTGAGCCAAGCCAAAGGTGCGGGCTGGAGCAATCTCGGCAGCAAAGGATGAATTGATCGTGAAATGATCCGCATGGGGTGACCAACTATGCCACTGATTCCCGATCGCTGCTAGGTCAAAATCAATCCCGTAAGTAAACCGCAGTTCGACAGCAGGAAGCGCCGCCACAAAAGCATCGCCCTCCTGAATCCAGATGGGTGACTGCAACGACCAGACCGGGCGAGGTTGGGGTTGAGCAATTACACCCACTTGGGCGATCGCAGCCGCCCACTCCTGCGCTGAGCCATCCAGTAATGGAGCCTCTGCCCCGTCAATCTCAATTCGGGCATTATCTACACCCATGCCCACCAACGCCGCCAGCAGATGTTCCACCGTGCGAACCGTTGCCTCACCCACAGCAAGCTCAGTGGACAGCATTGTTTGACCTACCGCATCAATATGTGCAGGGATTTCAGGAAAACTGGGCAGATCAACTCGGATAAACCGTCGTCCTGAGCCTATCGGTGCTGGCAACACTCGAACCTGTGCCAACGAGCCAGTGTGTAACCCAATCCCCGACCGAGTAAACTCACCCGCTAACGTGTGCTGAGCAAATTCTGTCGAGGACTCCAGCAGTTGATGGTTTTGGCTTCGGACTTCTGCCTCCATTAGAACCGTTCTCCAATACCAAAGTTTATTCGGCTATCGCCTTGGTCATTTATACCAAAGTCTACCCGAATTGGACCCAGCGGAGATTGAACCCGCACACCAACACCATACGCATACCCACTACCAGGTTTCCCCCGAACCCCCCCCGGATTGCCTGGAACTAGCCCCTGAGAGCCAAAATCATAGGCTCCATCGACGAAAAGAGCACCTGAAAAAATTGAGATAATTGGAAAGCGATATTCAATTGTCCCTTGAATGAATGATCGGGCGGCGGCTAAATCGCCCTCGTCATAACCTCGGACTGAGTTTGCGCCTCCCAAAGGAAACGCTTCATAGGGAGGAAGATCTCCAAGGTAATGACCGCCTTGGACATTAAAAGCAACCGTTTGGGGGCAATCGCTCGATCTTGGCTTGGCGATCCGACAGCCTTTCGTAAACTTAACTAGCTGCACTGGAATATAGAAGCTGTAGTTGCCGCGAAGGCGATTAAACAAAATATTGCCCGATCCAAGCGGAATGGATTGCTCAGTTCCCAGTCTTAAAAATGAACCGCTAGTGGGTCTGGTAAAATCATTGCGGCGATCTTGCACAACCCCAAATTGCAGTGCCAACAGATCGTCTCGTCCAGTACCGCTAAAGCTGAGGTTGTTTCCAAGCTCATCCAAGGGGCTTAATTTCCCATCGCGATCGCGAATCGAGACCCGCTGATATTGCAGCCCCAAAGAGGCAGTCCACTCTGCTCGTTTAAACACATTGCGGCTCAGCGGGCGCGTGAAGCTAATAAATCCGCCTGAGCGCAGAATTCGGGGAGTATCACCATTCGGTAAATTCACTTCCGGCTCGCCACCATCAAAAATTAGCGAAATTGTGCGTCGTCGGAAAAGGTTGAGTGTGTAAGACGTGCGGTAGGGATCACCCCCAATCCAGGGATCAGTGAAACTCAAATCAAATAGGAGTTCCCGTTGACCCACCTGCACTTCAGCCGAGAGCTTTTGGTTATTGCCGCCAAAATTTTGCTGCTGATACCCCACCGATCCAAACAAACCGCTGGCCGAGCTAATCCCGGCACTCGCAAAAATTGAGCCAGCATTCTTTTCAGCCACATTGGCAACGACAACCACTTTACGCGGATCCGTCTCACTGGGCTGCAACGATAGCCGCACATCTTCAAAAATGCCTAACCCAAACGCGCGCTGTAAATCTTGTTCGACAATAGTTCGATTAAAAATGTCTCCGGGCTTGGTTTGAAATTCGCGGGTGACAATGAAATCGCGAGTGCGCCCTCGAATGGGATTGCCCTTGGCATCTTTGTCATCCCCTTCTTTGTTAATAAAGCGGACTTTAATGCCTTCGACTTCACCCTCAGCGACTTGTAAGGTGACAATGCCTTCCGGGGAGACTGCTGGAGAATCTAAAACCTGTGCTAGAACGTACCCGTTCTTTTGATACCATTCGTTGACCTTTTTGATGCCGTCTTGCAGACGATTCAGGTTCAACACTTGACCATATTGTTCGCTAAAGCTTTCGGTTAGAATCGCCTCTGGCAAAACCCGATTCCCCTCAACCTTAACGGATTGCAGAACGGGGTTAACCTGCACTTCAAAGGTTACGCGCACCCCCAAAGGAGTGTCTTCGGGCACCGCCTTCACATTTGAGAAAAAGCCAGTTGCAAAGATGGCATTAATGTCCTCTTGAAGCTGCGATCGCGTTGTGGTGCGTCCAGGCTGAGTTTTGATGACCCCATACACCTCGTTTTGCAGCGCTTGATCGGCTCCCTGAATTAGCACTTCACCAACCAGCACCCTGGGTTCAGCTTCGGTAGTGCCAGAAGGGACAGCAGGGGTAGGGGCAGTCGGGTCGAGGGGAGCTGTTGGATCGCTGGGAGTGACTTCTGGAGCGGGTGTCGGAGCAGAGGGAGAGGTTGGTAGTTGAAAGGTGGGTGCCGTTTGTTGCGGAGCCTTGGGCGCAAGCGGATTGACCCGAATCCGATCAGGCGATTCTTGCTCCGCACCTTGGGCAAAGAGGGGAGGGGTGGTCAACAAATCGACTGGGGAAAGGGGGGATGGAGCGGGAATGAAAGCGGGTTCAATATCGGGTGGCGAACTCGAAGCGCTATCTAAATCGTTTGAAACAGCAGGGGCGATTCGTGAAACGCTAGCGGAGCTTTCTACAGGAATCGCTGCCTGTTGGGGTGTTAATTGAAGAGATGGATCGATCGCCGCGCCAGTCGGATCTGTAGATAAAGGGGCAGCCTGCGCTTTGACAGAGTGGGATAGTCCAACGGTTGCAGAGGCCGCTAGGAAAGCTATCAATAAGGGAGATAACCGCATCTTGTTCACGCTATATTGCACAACCACACACCAAATCCTGTTAAAGCAGGCCATAGAGGACACGTTCAATCAAACAGCGAGGATAGGCTGTAAAAAGCAAACCGTCAAATTTTACCGCATCAGTGCGTACCAATACCTAACATACTCGACTTCACGTACTCACTAAGTTTGATTTTACTAGACTGAATGTGCCAATACTCGCTGCATGACGAGTTGATAAGCAGACTCAATTTCGCCCAAATCATTGCGAAATCTATCTTTATCCATGACGCGCCGCGCTGGATCGGTTTCAGATTGATCCCACAGGCGGCAAGTATCAGGACTAATTTCGTCTGCCAAGAGCAACTGTTGGTTATGATCCAGCCCAAATTCCAACTTGAAATCTACTAAAGTGATGCCGCATTCTTGAAAGAAATGAGTCAAAATGTCGTTAATCTTCAGTGCCATTGCTGCCAACTGATCGACTTGTTCAGGCGTGGCAAGTTTCATTAGCAAAAGGCGATCGCGGGTAAGCAACGGATCACCCAACTCATCGTTTTTGTAGTAAAACTCGACTAAAGGGGGTGAAATTACAGTGCCCAACTCCAACCCAGTTTGTTTACACAGGCTGCCCGCTGCAACATTGCGAATCACCACTTCTAGAGGAATAATAGTGACCGCTTTGACCTGCATCTCAGTTTCACTCAACTGCTCAATAAAATGAGTTGGGATTCCGGCTGTTTCCAACTGTCGAAATAAGTGACTTGAAATGGTGCAGTTCATTGCCCCTTTGCCTTGAATAGTGCCGCGTTTTTGAGCATTAAACGCAGTGGCATCATCCTTAAAAACAGACAGCAATACATTAGCCGCATCCGTTGAATAGAGGATTTTTGCCTTACCTTCGTAGAGCTTTTGGTGATGGGTCGTTATCATAAGCGCAATGCCTAAATTAATGTGAGCCTTGGAAAACTATAGATTAAGCTGCCTTGCTCTTCATCTCATCTTTACCCGAAAAATGCAAATTTCCCTTACGCTAAAGCTAGCTTTAGACTGTTGATTCTAACCATGAAGCTCCTACGGTTGCAGATGGTGCTGTTAGTTTATCTGGGGTTAGCAGGATGTTCCCTGCCCCAATCTTCTAGCATGGCATCCCCACAGAACGAGGTTTCCAATCCTGCTGTGTCCGCAGAGACTCTGGCTCCGGCAGAAAAGTTCCGGTTGGCTGAGAGCCTTGCTTGGGAAGCAGCGGTCATCGTGCAGCACCCTCCTCATGGGTCTGATACTTGGCAAGCTGCGCGAGTTAAATGGCGACAGGCAATCCGCTTGTTAGAAAGCATTTCTAGTAAAACTCCTCTAGCGACTCAGGCAAAAGCCAAATTAACGATTTATCGGCAACATTATGCGACGATTAGCCAACGATTAGTCGCAGAACAAACGGCAAGCGATCAGCTTGTTAAGGCTCAAACTCTAGCGTGGCAGGCGGCAGTGACGGTTCAAGATCCGCCTCACTCTCTCAAGGTTTGGCAGCGTGCTAGCCAAAAATGGGCGGCAGCGATCGCCCTGTTGGCAGCAGTGCCATCCCAAACCTCGGTTACTGAAACTTCACAGGCAAAATTAGTCACCTATCGCAATAATTTTTCAGCGATCGCTCGACGGCTTCAAACCGAACGAGCCGCCCAAAGAACAGTCCAGCAATTTGCCCAATCTGCTAGCACTCTGACTTCTCTTCAAACTCAAGCGGCTATGGAAATGACCAAGTATCCCTTAGGGATTGACTATTCGAGGTATCGTCAGATTGTTCAAACCTTGAAGGGCACATTGACTCGGTTTAAGCAGGAGCCTGAAGCCATTCGCCATCCGGTTTATCAACCTTTAGCAGCGGCGATCGCAGACTACGATTTTGCCCTAGGCGTTTGGGACTCTTACCTAAAGCACAAACAAGCCAACGTTTCTTGGCTGAACAATCAAGATTTTTATAATATGCTCCTGCCTCTAACATTGATCAACAGTGATACCCTACAGCAAAAATATAAAGTCAGAATTTATCAGGCTTCAGGGGTCCCTAAAGTGTCACTCAAACTAACCGCCTGGGAAATTTGGGAGCAGGCAAGCCATCATGTGGATGTTGCCCAACAACGAGTTTCTACTCAAGTAGACGAGGCATCGGTACAATCATTTCACCCTACGCTCTAATCCTGATGTCTTCGCCTGACGCTACTCAACCCATTTTGCTTAGAATTTTGCGGCTTCTACGCTGGGATAAACCTGCTGGACGCTTAATCTTAATGATTCCGGCGCTGTGGGCTGTGTTTCTAGCCGCACGAGGAACGCCGCCGCCCCTATTAGTGGGTGTGATTATCTTAGGAACGCTCGCAACCAGCGCGGCTGGATGTGTCGTGAATGACTTATGGGATCGAAATATTGACCCCAAGGTTCAGCGGACGCGCAATCGTCCATTGGCATCTCGTGCGTTGTCGATTTGGGTCGGCGTGGGAGTGGCGATCGCGTCTTTTATCTGTGCCTGGATCTTGTCTCTTTACCTCAATCCTTTAACGTTTTGGCTGTGTGTTGCCGCCGTGCCGATTATTGTGCTGTATCCCCTGGCAAAGCGAGTATTTCCGATTCCTCAACTGGTGCTGGCGATCGCCTGGGGTTTTGCCGTCCTGATTAGCTGGAGCGCGGTAAGCTGTGGCTCCACTCCGGCGGCGACAGCCTGTTTAGGCACTCCTACCTGGTTTTTGTGGGGTGCGACGGTGCTGTGGACGTTGGGCTTTGATACGGTGTATGCCATGTCCGATCGCGAAGACGATCGCCGTCTAGGAGTCAACTCTAGCGCCCTATTTTTTGGCAAGTATGTATTCCATGCAGTCGGGGTATTCTATGCGGGCACTGTTATTTTGTTGGCGGCTCTCGGCAGTAGCATGGCTTTGACTGGGTTTTACTGGCTAACAGTGGCGATCGCGGCAGGGCTATGGATCTGGCAATACTACCGCCTTTGCCAAAAAACAATTCCTCATGCAACCTATGGGCAACTCTTCCAGCAAAACGTATGGATTGGTTTCATTTTGCTTGGAGGAATGATAGTTGGCAGCTAAAAAGTAGTCGCTAGCAAAAAGAATCGCCAAAAAGAAGGCTGACTCAAATTGAATCAGCCGAAAACACTAGATGTAAATTGAAAGGCTTACTAATGGTGTGTCAAACAATAATTGATAAGCAAAGGGACAAAGGGGTGAAAGAGGAAAGGGGAAAGGGGTGGAAAAAGTCCAGCAGCCCCTCACTTCTATATGTTTTGACTCCTTCACTCGTTTATCCCCTTACCCTCATTAAGGATCTGTTCGTAAAACTTGAGGATGTAAACACGTCATCATTTGCTGAATACCACGATGAAGGCGACGCGTAACCGTCATGGGACTTACGCCAATTTTTTCTGCCACTTCTTTCCGCGACAAATCTTTGATAAAAACAAACTCAATGGCTTGGCGAGTTTTTTCCTCCAGTTGATTCAGCGCCCGTTGAATTTGCTGCCGATCTTCCTCCAAGATTTGCAAGTTTTGATAGTGAGAATCAGGCAACGTATCGCCCAAGGTCATCGGAGAATCGATTTGCTGGCTAATGGTGGCATCTAAGCTTAAAGGCAAGCGATTTCTAGTTGCCAGTCTGCTTTCGCGCCACTCGTAAACAGACACTCCAAGTTCGGTGGCAATCTCATCATCCGTGGGTTGGCGACCAAACGCTTCCGATAGTTCCTCGCGAGCTTTCTGTCCTGCTTTGTTGAGTTGTTGCCAACGGCGGGGAATCTTAACGGTAGAGCTGCGATCGCGCAGAAAGTGGAGCATCTCGCCGCGAATGTAGGGAACCGCGAACGAGCTAAACGCACATCCCTGGTGTGGGTTAAACCGCTCAATTGCCCGAATCAGACCCAGGTAACCGATTTGCTCCAAATCTTCGTAAGGTTCAGCGCACTGATGACTTACCCGATGAGCAATTTTTCTTACCAAACCTGCATTCATTTGAACGAGTTGATTACGCAGCCTAACTGAGGGATTGTGGTGGTACGAAACTAACAATTCCATTCCGTGGGAACGAACGCAGGGTTGAGTAGCCGTCATTTGCAAGTCACCTTTCACATCAGAATTAAGCTCATTCTCGTTAGACTGAGGGGTATAAACCATCGTCGATTTACGGTACTGTCTCTAGGTGCCCTGTTAAAGATTCGGCATAAATACGCAAATTAGGGTTAGCAATATAGAATTCAGTTCTGGTTTAAAGTTTGCTTTTTAGCCCTACAAAAACTCAATAAAAGTAGAGTTTGCAGAGTATTAGAATTACCATTAAAAGCTTCAACTGCCGGCGCTAAGGGGCTTTTCAAGCATAGTTTTGCTAGGATTGCAGGTGAAAGTTCACGGTCTAATTTAAGGAGTTTTTTCATGGTTACCGCTGCTCAAGCCCGCCCAACTGAACGCGCCAAGTTCATCCAAAAAACATATATCCATTTGGCAGGAGCAGTGCTTGCATTTGCTCTGGTTTCTTATTTTTTGTTTCAGTCAGGAATTGCAGAGGTTTTAACAAAGCTAATGACGGGCAGTCGATTTAGCTGGATTGCCGTTTTGGGAGTGTTTATGCTCTTGGGTTGGTTATCGAGAGGATTAGCCGCCAAAGCAGATTCTATCGGTGCTCAATATGCCGGGTTAGGGCTTTTTGTGGTCGTCCAGGCAATTCTTTTTACGCCCTTGCTGTATATCGCGGCGCTTTTCTCCGATCCCAGTGTGATTCCAACAGCGGCAATCCTGACACTGCTGATGTTTGCAGGTTTAACAGCGGTGGTTTTTATTAGCCGAAAAGATTTTTCGTTTCTAGGCAGTATTCTCGCGATCGGTGGTTTTATTGCCCTAGGCGTGATTATTTGCAGCGCAATTTTTGGCTTTACTCTGGGTCTATTCTTTTCATTCATTATGGTCGTGTTTGCCTCGGCGGCAATTTTATATGACACCTCCAAAGTGCTACACAACTACTCAACGGATCAATATGTAGCGGCTTCCCTGGAGCTATTTGCCTCAGTCGCACTTTTGTTTTGGTATGTGTTGCAGATTGTCATGTCTTTCTCTCGCCGTTAATTGGTTCGCGATCGCCCTTCTTCTAATCTCCCCAAAGCTACGGCTATCAAGCTGTAGCTTCTTGTTTTTAGACTTATTTGGGAAACATGCCTTTGGAAGCTGAGCTAAATTTCTGAATGTAAAGATACCTACGCTTAAACAAAGCGGGTGCATACTGTTAATGATTACAAAAAGAGTTAAATAGCCATGGAAGTGCTGGAAATTAAACGTGAGATTGGGGTGTTAAGCGATCGCCTGGGCAAAGCTCAGGACTATCTTTGACGTTGCTGCCTTGACCGCCAAAATTAAAGATTTAGAGCAAGTCGCTGCCCAACCTAGCTTTTGGGATGACCAAGCTACTGCCCAAAAAATCTTGCAAGAACTGAATGACCTAAAATCTAGTTTGGAACAACTGCATCAGTGGCAAGCTAGCTTAGACGATGCCCAAGCCGTGCTGGAATTGCTGGCAGTGGAACAGGATGAGGCTTTGCTGGAAGAAGCAACAGCCAATGTGACCCAATTGAGCCGCGCTTTGGATCAATGGGAATTAGAGCAGCTTTTATCAGGTCTGTATGACCAAAAAGGAGTGGTGTTAACCATTAATGCTGGCGCTGGCGGAACGGATGCTCAAGATTGGGCAGAGATGCTGCTGCGAATGTATACCCGGTGGGCAGAAGCCCGACGATATACCGTGCACCTGTCGGAAATGTCGGAAGGGGAGGAAGCCGGGATTAAATCGGCAACGCTGGAAATTGAAGGGCGATATGCCTATGGCTATTTGAAGGCGGAAAAGGGAACTCATCGCTTAGTGAGAATTTCTCCATTCAATGCCAACGACAAGCGACAAACCAGTTTTGCTGGGGTTGAAGTGATGCCGTTGCTGGATAACACCGTGCAGCTTGACATTCCTGATAAAGATCTAGAGATTACGACGACTCGCGCAGGGGGCAAAGGCGGGCAAAACGTCAACAAGGTGGAAACAGCCGTCCGAATTACTCACTTGCCAACCGGAATAGCAGTGCGATGCACGGAGGAGCGATCGCAACTGCAAAACAAAGAGAAAGCGCTAGTCATCCTAAAAGCGAAGCTGTTGATCATTGCCCAAGAGCAAAAAGCCAAGGAGATTGCCGATATTCGCGGCGATATTGTGGAAGCATCGTGGGGAAACCAGATTCGTAGCTATGTGTTCCATCCCTATCAAATGGTCAAAGATTTGCGAACTGGCGAAGAAACCACCGCGATCGCTGATGTGATGAATGGCGACCTAGACGCATTTATCCAAGCATACTTGCGCCAAGAAACTCAGATGGCTAGCTCTTGAGGGTTTCCTTGAGATCAGTCCAGTCTTAATTAAAACGATCTATCCTAATCAAAGAGATGTGAAGATAAACCAAGATTGAATCAATGGAAACTCCTCAAACAATTCCCGAAAGCCCTGACAGCTCTGAAATCCCCGAATTTATCGAGCCGACTGCCACAGAACCAAAGCCTAGCTACGTAAAGCTGGCGATGCGGAATATGGTTCGTAAACGGGGCACTTCACTCAAGCACTTTTTCCTGACGATGTTTGGATTATTAGGGGCATTGATCGGTCTTGCCTACCTAACGCGCTGAAATGGGAATTACTGTAGAAATTTGTGTTCAAGACTGCTGTTCTGAAGCACAAGATAACCAAAAAGAGCTTAGTTTAAGCGACCCCTTAGAACAGAACGCCTATTCTGATCCTATTACTGAAACGGTGTGGAGCGAATGGTTTCAGCAATGGCTAGAGATCATGCAGCCAGAGCTATCTCCGATTCAAGCCTATGAACTGAGTTTGAGGTTGACGGGCGATCGCGAAATTCAAACCCTTAACGCCCAATATCGTCACCAAGATAAACCTACGGATGTCTTAGCCTTTGCAGCTTTAGAAAATGATTCTCCACAACTGGATAAAGTGTATGAGTCTCAACCTCTTTACTTAGGCGACATTATCATTTCAGTGGAAACGGCTCAGCGACAAGCCAATTTACAAAATCATTCTCTCCGTGTGGAATTGTCATGGCTAGCCACTCATGGCTTGTTGCATCTCCTGGGTTGGGATCATCCTGATGAAGAAAGTTTGAACCACATGTTGACGAAACAACAATTTCTGCTTAACACGGTAGGTCTTTTATCAGAAAACCGTTAGAGTTGTGACGATAGTCAAAATCCTCAAAAAAAGCCACAATCAAGCACTCAAGAAATAACATAATTGTTCAAAAACGATAAATTTGCTTGTGAGTGATGTATTCAGCCATCAATATCAGATAGACTGTCTCAAATTCTCTTTCTGTCTAAAAAGTAGTTGTTTCACTTTTGTTGCAGTCTATGACCTCTGAATTCCAAACTCCAGATCCTGACAGCTCAAACGGCAAGGTGGCAACTCAACCGACAAGGGTAGATCGAGAACTAGCTTGGCGGATAGCGCCTAGTCTGCTCATTAGTTTTAAGTATGCTTGGGCAGGTATTAGCTATGCTTTTCATACTCAGCGCAACTTTCGTATCCACGTCATTTTGGGTGGCTTAGCGATTGGTCTGGGTGCCTTTTTACGCCTTTCTGCAATAGAGATATCTATAGTGGGCTTAACCATTGGTGCCGTTTTGGCAATGGAGTTACTGAATACTGCGATCGAGTCTGTGGTTGATCTCACCGTTAAACAGAACTACCATGAGCTTGCTAAAATTGCGAAGGATTGTGCAGCAGCAGCAGTTTTGATTGCTTCACTGGCTGCGATCGGAGTAGCCAGTTCACTCATTTTGCCAAGGCTTTGTATCGAACTTTGGCAAATATTTCAATCGTTTGCTCTGCTTCACTAATTTTTTGGATTTCTTTAGTGAATTTAGATCCAAATAGATAGTTTAAATAAGGATTCAATTAACTTGATTCTCGTTATTGATAATTACGACAGCTTTACTTATAACCTAGTCCAATATTTGGGCGAATTAGGGTCAGAGTTCAAGGTTGCACAAAAAATTCAAGTTTATCGCAACGATCAACTCACTCTTTCTCAGGTTCGCGAATTTAAACCAGACGGAATTGTGATTTCTCCTGGACCGGGTCGTCCTGAAGATGCTGGCATTTCTCTCCAGCTTATTCAGGAACTAGGGATGAAATATCCCATTTTAGGAGTTTGCTTAGGGCATCAAAGCATTGGTCAAATATACGGTGGAAAAATTGTGTCAGCCCCGGTTTTGATGCATGGTAAGACTTCACAAGTGCACCATAAAGGAGTTGGTGTATTTGAGGGATTAGAAAATCCATTGACCGCAACTCGGTATCACAGTTTGGTAATTGAACGACAGGAGTTTCCAGAGGTTTTAGAAATCACAGCGTGGGTGGATGATGGCACTATTATGGGGGTAAGACATCGACATTATCCCCATATTCAAGGTGTGCAGTTTCACCCAGAAAGTGTGTTAACCGTGTCTGGCAAGCAAATTCTGCGAAACTTTTTAATGTCTGTCAACATCTCGTTGAAATGAGTGTAGCTTTCAGCGAATTCACTTTTGACAAGGTAAAAGTTGCTACCATTGTTTGGATTTTCTAAATTATTTGTGGCTTAGTGAGGAGATTATGAAACGGCGCAAGTTAATTCGTTACGCAGGAACAAGCATCCTGACAGCCTGTGGGCTAGGTTTAACCTCTAGTTTTGAGTTTTCTCAAGCTCAAAGCCAAAGCCCGCTATCTATCCAATGGCTTGGGCACACCTGTTTTCTGTTTGTAGGGGGCGGTAAGCGAATTCTGGTCAATCCTTTTCGTACGCTGGGGTGTACGACTGGATATCGTCTTCCAAAAGTGAATACCGATCTTGTATTGATCAGTAGCCAGCTACTTGATGAAGGAGCCGTAGAAATCGTGCCGGGTAATCCTCGGTTGCTTTACGAGCCGGGTGCTTATCAAGTGGATGGCATCAAAATCCAGGGGATTCGCACAGCCCACGATCGCCAAGAGGGTAAGCGCTTTGGCATAAACGTGGTCTGGAAGTGGAAACAATCGGGGATTGAACTGCTTCATTTGGGAGGTGCAGCAGCCCCAATTACTCCAGAACAAAAGATTTTGATGGGAACCCCAGATATTCTGTTTATTCCAGTGGGGAATGGTCCTAAAGCGTACACACCGGAAGAAGCTAAGCAAGCGATCGCGATTCTCAATCCAAAAGTAATCGTTCCAACGCATTATCGAACTCAAGCCGCTTCCAAAAATGCCTGCGATATCTTACCAGTGGATAATTTCTTAACCCTAATGAGTGGCACTCCTATCCGCCGTCCAGGAACTTCGATCGCAATTCGACCCTCAGATTTACCTAAAAGTGGAATGGTAGTGAATGTTATGAGCTATCGATTCTAGTAGATCCGCAATTTAGCGGAGCAAGGGCATCTATTTGGCTGAAAGATTATCACTTTCTTGAAGGGAAACCTTAGAGAAGGTGATATTCGGGGTGCTTGATTATGCTGGCTGTTTTAACGTTGTCTGCTTTGACAGGATTTATGACCTATCTTTTATGGAAACCTCAAAATCGATTTTGAATCATCTACCCGATCAAGCAAATCTGCTTTGAATTGCAGCATAAGTCTCCTCTGCGCTGTTGAGCAGGGTATTTGTACTTTGTACAATATCAGCTTTAGACTCACTCTTGAACAATGGCGGCAAGTTAAAAAATCGCTGTATAAAATTTAAAAAAGGGGAGATGTTTCTTGACTACATCGCCCCTTTTACTATTCAAAGTTGAACGAGTTCTACTTAATTGAAACCTTACCACCCGCTTCTTCAAGCTGCTTCTTCGCATCTTCAGCAGCTTCTTTGGCGATCGCCTCTTTAACGGCTTTGGGTGCAGCTTCTACAAGATCTTTCGCTTCTTTCAAACCTAGACCCGTTAAGGTTCTAACAACCTTCAAAATAGCGATCTTTTTGTCAGCAGGTACTTCATCCAAAATGACATCGAATTCAGTTTTTTCTTCTACTTCCTCAGCCGCCGCTGCCGCGCCAGGAGCAGACATCATCATCATGCCGCCAGCAGGGGCCGCTGCGCTTACGCCAAAGGCTTCTTCGATTTGTTTAACCAGTTCAGACGCTTCTAACAGGCTAAGCGTTTTCAATTTTTCTAAGATTTCATCAGTAACTACAGACATTGGAATCTCCTTAGGTTTGATTGTTGATATTTACTCGAACAAGCAGATAAATTTGAATGATAAGTTACCCCTCATTCAAATCTTTTCTTATGCTGCTTCTTTGTCTTTGTCGGCAACTGCTTGAATCGCACGAGCCAAACCAGATGGAACTTGGTTAATACCGACTGCCAGCTTAGTTGCCACACCATTGATAGCACCAGCGATTTGAGCGATAAGCTGCTCTTTAGATGGCAGATCGGCGATCGCCTTAACATCTGCTTGCGACAGAGCACGACCTTCCATCACGCCACCGCGCAACTCAGTCTTCTTTGATACTTTCTGGAACTCTTGGTATGCCTTTAATGCCCCACTAACATCCTCTTTAATTAAGAGAAGCGCAGAAGAATCCTTGAGAAACTGCGTCATAGGCTCCCAGGTTGGGTTATCGGCGATCGCAATTCGCATCAATGTGTTTTTTGCAACCTTGCACGTTGCTCCTGTTGGCAACAAACGTTGACGCAAGTCAGTAATTTCAGCTACTGACAACCCTTTAAAGTCAATCACCACTGCAAGCTGAGATTGGCTCAGCGTTTTTTGAAGTTCTGCAACAATTTCTTTTTTGTCCTCTAGTGTTCTACCCATTCGTTCTCACCTCCTTTTAGCGGGTGTATGAAAAGTTAAATTTGAAAGGTTTAGGCGTGCTATCCAACTAAAAACCCCGACTGGAGAGCCGGGGTTTTGTAGAGCAGTCAAATACCTGTTGTTTGGCAACATGAGTAGTGAAAGATAACTAACGCCTCGGCAGGAGATTAAGTATTAACGCCTGCTGTCTCTGGTTTCGCACAATTCAGTTGTAGATAATGCTTACTAAGCAGCGTCTCCAAACTTTAGGTCACGCAGCGCACTAATATCGACCTCAATGGAAGGTCCCATCGTCGAACAGATGTACATTGTACGCCAATAGCGACCCTTCGCACCAGAAGGACGGTTTCGATCAATAGTTTCTTGGAGAGCTTTTAAGTTAGTCAGTAAGTCTTCCTCAGTGAATCCTGCTTTTCCAAACAAAACATGAACAATTCCAGTTTTGTCTGCGCGGAATTCTAGTTTACCTGCTTTAAATTCGGCGATCGCCTGAGCCAGATCAAATGTTACGGTTCCACCCTTGGGAGAAGGCATCAAGCCACGAGGTCCCAACAACTTACCGAGCTTAGCGACTTTGGGCATCATATCGGGTGTCGCAATCAGCAGATCAAAATCCATCATGCCCTTCTGGATTTCCCCAATCAGTTCCTCGGAACCTGCAACATCCGCACCTGCAACTGTTGCCTCATTTACTTTTTCACCCCGCGCAATCACAGCAACTCGCACAGTTTGACCCGTCCCTTTAGGAAGCGCCACAGTAGTCCGAAGCTGTTGATCAGCGTACTTTGGATCAATCCCCAAACGAATATGTGCTTCTACGGATTCGGGAAATTTTGCCGTTGCTGTTTCCTTTAAAAGTTCCAATGCCTCTAGAGGTGCGTATGGACGATCCTCAATTTTTGCCTGCAATTCTCGTAACCGTTTTGAAATCTTACCCATTGTTGTTATCTCCTGGGGTGCTGACGAGAATATTTCTCTTCCCCACTAATGTGAACTTAGTCTTTAACAGTCACGCCCATGTTACGAGCAGTACCCTCAACAATTCGCATCGCTGCCTCAATGTCATTCGCATTCAAGTCGGGCATTTTGGTCTTAGCTATTTCTTGTAGCTGCGATCGCGTAATTGAGCCAACTTTCTTGCGATTTGGTTCACCGGAACCCGTCTCAACACCGGCTGCTTTCTTAATCAAAGTAGAGGCAGGAGGTGTCTTAAGAATAAACGTAAAACTTCGGTCTTCAAACACCGAAATTTCAACAGGAATAATCATGCCAGGCTGGTCAGCCGTTTTAGCATTATATTCCTTGCAAAACATCATAATATTTACCCCATGCTGACCAAGAGCAGGACCAACTGGGGGAGCGGGGTTAGCTTTTCCTGCTGGAAGCGCTAACTTGATAATTGCAACAACCTTTTTTGCCATTAGTTAACTCTGCTTTTGAACCTGGTTAAACTCTAATTCCACTGGGGTATCTCGCCCAAAGATTGACAGCAAAGCTTTTAACTTACTGCGCTCTGGACTAACCTCAATGACCTCGCCTTCAAAGTCTTTAAAGGGACCCGAAAGAACTAAGATCTTATCGCCTGGTGCCATGTCGATTTTGACGACTGGCTCTTGCTCTTGAGCCTGCTTAAAGATGCGTTCAACCTCTGTAGGACTCAGCGGCATTGGCTTTACATGCCCTCTTCCTCGACCGGGTCGTCTTTGCTCCGCACCCACGAAATTGATAACATTGGGCGTGTTTTTAACAACTAGCCATGCTTCGTCGTCCATTTCCCACTGTTGAAGATCGTTATTCCAAGATCTCGTAACGCGAATTAATACATACCCAGGAAAAACTTTCTCTTCTGTATTTTGACGACTCCCATCTTTACGGATTCTAACGGCAGGAGTCTGAGGAATTTCAACTTGTAGAATTTTCTCTACAACGTCCAACGTTTGAATACGTTGCTCTAGGTTGGCTTTAACTCTCTTTTCACAGCCGGATGCAACTTGAACCGCATACCAACGGGATGACGCAGGTGTTGAAGACTGGTTTTCACCACTCTCTGTTTCCTGCTCATCGAACCGAGTAGCACGATGG
>Ga0209490_10001212_pt1 | contig 25141 bp, 25 predicted proteins | sample MAT06_FD_187209 | JGI IMG/M metagenome (GOLD analysis project Ga0209490, IMG submission 187209) | Freshwater microbial communities from Lake Fryxell liftoff mats and glacier meltwater in Antarctica - MAT-06 (SPAdes) (version 2) | ecosystem: Environmental > Aquatic > Freshwater > Ice > Liftoff... | reverse complement strand
CCAAAGGAATCTATTCACTTCAGTTATACGTGAGCATATTTTGGCAAACCGATTCAGTGATGGCATTGTCTACAATACATAGATGATGTTTTTTGTCAATGCGTAAGTCCTAATTGCTTAAGTTTGCTGGATCGGCAGTTCAATGATAAACTCGGTTCCCTTGCAGGGTTCCGACTCGCACCTGAGCGTTCCTCGGTGATTTTCTACTAAGATTTTGTAGACAATAGACAATCCTAAACCGGTACCTTTACCGATTTCCTTGGTAGTGAAAAACTGCTCGAACATTCGCTCTTTTATCTGTGGTGTCATTCCCACTCCCGTGTCAGCAATCCGTACTCTCACGCGATCGGGCCCAGCTAATTCTGTGGTGATCGAAATTTTTAACGTAGCATAGGGCTCATTTTGTGATGCATCGTCCAAAGCATCGATCGCGTTGGTAATTAGATTCATAAATACTTGATTTAGCTGTCCTGAATAACACTCTACAGGAGGCAAATTTCCATAATTTTTAATTACTTGAATGTCGCGACGGTCTATTTGAGAATTGAGACGGTTTCGCAAAATTAACACGGTGCTGTCAATGCTGTCGTGCAAATCGCACATGGTCATGTTACTGTTATCGGTTCGCGAAAAGTTGCCCATAGATTTGACAATTTCGCGAATGCGATTGGAACCCATTCGCATGGAAGAGATAACTTTAGGCAAGTCTTCAACTAGAAAATCAAGATCTATCTCTTCGATTTTAGCTGTGATTTCGGGACAGGGATTGGGATAGCATTCTTGATAGAGACACAGCAGGTTCAACAAATCTTGAGTATAAATTGCGGCATGGCTCAAGTTGCCGTAAATAAAACTAACTGGGTTATTAATTTCGTGGACGATACTAGCCATTAGCGCCCCCAGCGAAGACATTTTTTCGCTGTGGAGGAGTTGAGCTTGAGTTTGTTTTAGTTCGCAAAGTGCGCGATCAAGCTGGGCGGCTTGAGCTTCCGCTTTCGAGGTAGCAGCACAACTTTCTTGATAAAGTTCAACTTGTTTAAGGTCGATTTCAAATTGTTCGATTTCGCTTTCTTGCTGGTATTGGCTCACCACGGCATCGAAAGCTTCTAGCAAGTCGCCGCCCGCTGCTTCGACAATGTACAGGAGATGGGGATTTTCCAGCATGAGTTCGGCATCAGGAACTTGCACTAATGCTTTTATTCGATCGATATATTCGCGGATTTGTTTGTCTAGATACAGCGGCGCCTCAAAATACATTGCCTTAACGGTGGATGAAGAGCTACTCACTAAGTTAATGCTACTGTCTGTATTAATTAAGTCGCGGTGCGATTTTTCCATAAGCTCGATCGCCTCTAACAAATTCACCCGCAGTTTGGCTCTTTCTAGCCCATTCTGAGAGCAAACTAACCTCATGCAAAAAAAAGCCGTTCGTTGGGAAAGCATTCGCTGGCGGCCGCTGATGTTAATTACCGCAGCACTAATTTTTCTGGCTGTCGTAATTTCTTCCAGATTAAAGTAGTTGCTCAGTGCTGCCATTGGTAATACCCCCGACTCCACTAAATGTCTGTAGCTCCTGCTGACACAAGATTTAAGAGCCATAAAAAAAATTGTACAATACACTAATCAATATATTCTGTATTTCCTAATAAAGTAGTATACTAAAACACAATTATTTTCAATTGGTGGATTATCACAATTTTTATGATTCGGCTTCTTGCACAGTTTTTCTTAACTATTCAAAAATTTACAAGTCAACTTCGCCATAATTTGAGCTTGAGTTTGCGGCAACCCGTGAGCAGCATTGGGAATAATTGCTAACTCTGCTCCCGGTATCTCGTTAGCGTAGGTTTCACAGTGCCATAGAGGAATTGTTTCGTCGCTATCTGCTGCGATAACTAAGGTAGGAATTTGCAATTTGTGAATTTCTTTTTCTACTGTATCAACTGCGTCTTCCGGCCGCATCCGACTCATTAAAAATGACCTTGCTACTGGTTGAGACATTAACTCCCTGCGCCACCCAGAAATTTGCTGCAATTTCTCACTTTTTCCAGCTAAACTCGCAAAAGGTTTTGCCAACTGCAAGGCCAAATCAACGGCTGGGGTTTTCCAAAGCAGTGGCCGCAAAGCATCGTATTGACCGCAAAAACTGTCGTCCCGAATTCCGGCTGGTGCTGCTAACACTAAACTGCTAACAGAATTAGGATATTTGAGGGAATATGCAGATGCTACCCAACCGCCAAAAGAATGTCCGATGATGCAGCAGGGTTCGATATTTAGTTGTTCTACAACTTGCCGGACAAAAGCAACTTCTACAGCTACGTCATAGCGGATTTCTGGTTTGCTGGATTCTCCAAAACCCAACATATCTAAACTGATGCACCGAAACTGAGATTGCAATAACTCAATTAACGGCAGCCAGCAAGTCTTTTCTCCTAAGAAACCGTGCAGCATCAATAAGGGTCTGCCGCACCCGATGTCGAGGTAGGCGGCTGTTTGGGTGGTGCTATTGACAAATGTACTTAAGGTGTGCTTTTGTCCTACAACTGCTTGAGACTGCATGGCGATCGACTCCTGATAGGTAAGAAATCTTGGTAAATAATTGTAACAAAAAAGCAGTCCAAAGGTTAAACTTCATTACGGAGTACACAGTTAGAAATAGACCATGATATTCTCTATTATTATTTGAAAATACTACAAACTCAAAGCAGGAGAACACTTTGAACTCTACTTTAAAACAGTACCCGGCTTGCTCTCTTCGCGAAGATGTCAGTGAGTACGTAGCACACCTACAGCTTCACATGACGTTACAAGCTCGCAACTTGCTCCCTACCATTACCACCGCTAAAGATAGTCGCGAACAACTGTTGCAGCAGACTCAGGCTCATTTTGAGAAACGAGTTTCTCGCCAAGCTATTTAAACAAATTTTCGGTTTCCGTTCCATTAAACTTACCCAAAGCTACCCAAGTCTAGACTTAGCTGGACATAGGTAGCCGGGAGTGTTAACTTCCTGTTTCTTTCGTAGCGACAACAGTGCCTGTTGTCGGGTTTGTCTACTCCGCAGGCTGCCACGGTGGAACTCACCGCCAATTCTGAACGTTCGGGTACACAAATACCTTCAAACCAACGTTCTATATTTCTAGCTGCATTCAAGTCACGGTATTGTACGTTTCCGCAGTTGGGACATTCAAACACTCGGACTTTTAACGGCATCTTGTGCCGATGATTGCAATAACTTGAACAGATTTGACTGCTCGGGAAAAATCGATCCACAAGCGTCAACTTAGAGCCAAACTTTTGGGTTTTGTATTCGAGTTGACGTTTGAATTCGTACATTCCGCAATCCGCGACTGCACCAGCAAGTTTGTGATTCTTTAAAAATGCCTTGACGTGCAAGTCTTCAATTTTGACTTCGCCGTGGTTCTTGGCGAGGTAAGTTGTCAGCTTGTGGATAGCATCTTTTCGGATATTGGACACTTTTAAGTGCAGTTTAGCTAGCTTCGAGACGGCTTTCTTCCGGTTCTTGGAACCCTTGACTCGCTTACTGACGCGCCGTTGTAGGCGTTTCATCTTGCGACTCATCCGACGGTAAGCCTTTGGATTGTCAAAGACTTGACCGTTGGAACAGACTGCTAGCGTCTTGATGCCGATGTCAACTCCGATAGTCGGGCGGTCAGGTGCAGGGACGGGTTTTTCTATTTCGCACTTACAGCACTTCCGGCTATTATGAAGCACAGTTTTACTCGTATCCCTTTCCTGTCCTAACTTTCGATACTGTCTGTGTACCTCATAGCAGCCGGAAGTGCTGTAAACGCAATGAACCATCTGTCTGCTTTACGACTAATTACGCAATTGTGAAAAGCAGTAATTGGTAGTGGTTCGTGCAACCTGACCCAACCAATCTTAGGTAATTTAATCCGCTTGCCGTCGTTATTTATTCCTGGCTTTGCTTTGCTTCCTTGCTCTTGATAGAAGGAGTCGTGCGATACACCCTTCTTCTTGAACCTAGGTTGCTTAGATACCTTTTTGAAACACCTATCCCAAGCTATCCTCAATTCGGCTAAAGCTTGCTGAGGGCTTGCCTTGGAAGAGTCGTAGTACCACGGACACAATGGCTTGACTTCTGCCACTAAGCGCTTGTGAAGATCAATGGCAGAAGGGATTTTGACTGTCTTGTCGGTTCCCCTTTCCTCCAAAGCTTGCAGGATTAAAGCGTTACCCCAGTTGTAGGCGTGTCTAGCGACTCCACAATGCTGGCGAAATCTAGACACCTGCCTGTTATTGGGTTTTAGTTCCGTCTTAAAGCTGAGTAACATTTACTTTGCTTCGTTTTTGCATTATCCTTATTCTATACGGAATTAATGCGGAAAGCCAAAATGTCGAGAAAAAAAATTTATAGCGAGCCTAAGCGTAAGATCAACCTGAGTCTGACTGAGACTGCCACTAAGTGGTTAGACGAACAGCGGGTTCAGCTTACCGCCAGCAGTCTTAGTGACGTTATTGAAAGACTCGCTAGAGAGTTACCCAAAAAGTCTATTGATGGGTAACTCTGTCCAAGGATTGCGTTGCAGTTTCCGCCCCCAATTTACGATCGCCCGCGATCGAACTTTCCCACATTTCAGCATCGCAGAAACCCGGTAGCCTCAAAAATACCGGGTTTCTTTTTGGGCGGTTGAGACGGTAGTTGAGACGGTAGTTGAGACGGTAGTTGAGACGGTAGTTGAGATGGCGGTTGAGACGGTAGTTGAGACGGTAGTTGAGACGGTAGTTGAGACGGTAGTTGAGACGGCGGTTGAGACGGCGGTTGAGACGGTAGTTGAAACCGCGTCTACACAGACAAAACCCGCCTCCGCGGGTTGAAGAATAGAGGGATATTAAATCCAGGTTTGGGATTAGGCATCATGACCAATTTTGGTTAATATGCGTTGAGTATGCTTTAGTTTTATGTTTATGCGAATTCCGATTATTGCATTTTTGACTTTGGTGGCGGTGGCTGGTGGTGAATTGGGGGCGCGGGCGATCGATCCGACAGTCGCACCGGCTGAGGTGGAGTTGAGAGAAGGAACCGCAGAGATTGACAGGCGAGACGCCTATCCCACAAGGGCGCAGAGGGAGGAGGATGAGGTGAGTGCAACTGTGACGGATTTGCCGGCATCCGATGAGATCGCTGTTGCTGGAGAAGTTCGATCGCCCTCAGTCAAGTTCAGCAACCATAAAGATTTTACATCTCTGTTACCAACTCCGGCGACGATCGCGGCCAACGCCGAAATCCCCGAAGCAGTAAACAGCAACGCCCGACAGCTAGGCGGTACTCTACCAATCAGTCAAGCTGGCAATGCTGAGGGCGTTTACGTTGCAGAGGTGAAAATTCGCTTTGTCAATTCCCGAGGCGAAGCTGTTGATAAAAAAGGGAATCCGGTTGAGGGCAGAATTTCGGAAGATTTTATCCGAGGCGAGCTCAAACTCAAGGCGGGGGATAACTACAGCCGGGAAGTTGTACGATCGGATTTACAGCAGTTGCAGCAATTGGGATTGTTTGACAAGGTTACGGTTTCGATCGAAGAAGTTGGCACGGATGTTAATGTAATCTACAACGTTCAAGAGCGATCGGCTCGCTCTTTTAGCGTAAGTGCCAGTCTGAGTGATGATGTTGGTGTTGCTGTTCCTCTTTCATATACCGATCGAACTTTCGGCAGAAACCCACAGCGGCTGGCGGTGGAACTTCAGCCCAGCCTCCGAGGTATCCAGTACGATGTCCAGTTTGTCAGCCCTTACGTTGCCGCGGAAGACCGTTTGGGATACAGTGTGAGAGCTTTTGGCGATCGCAGAATATCGGAAATTTTCAACAAAGATATTGATTTGCCCAACGGGAACCGAGTTCGGGAAATTCGGATGGGGGGAAATCTCAGGTTTACCAGACCTTTGGGCGATTGGCAATCGACTTTGGGACTGAATTATACAAATATCAGCACGCGCGATCGCAACTTAAATATCGCCCGCCGCGACGAACTCGGCAATCCTCTCACATTCAGCGGTAGTGGCGTTGACGAGTTATACACTGTTTCTTTTGGTGCGATGCTCGATCGGCGGGACAATCCCTTTAACCCCACCAGCGGCTCGATTCTCAGCCTCAGCACCGAGCAATCGATACCTCTTGGGGGAGGTAACATTGTGAGCAACCGCCTGTTGGTAAATTATATACAATATGTACCAGTAACTTTGCTGGGTATCAGCGAGTCCGAGGCCTTGCCCGAAATGCTGGCTTTTAACCTGCAAGCGGGTACGGTAATCGGGGATTTGCCACCAACGGAAGCTTTTCGCCTCGGCGGCCGCAATTCCGTGCGGGGTTACGATAGCGGGGATATTGGCAGTGGCCGGAGTTATTTTTTAGCTTCGGGTGAATATCGGTTTCCTGTCGGCAGGGATGTCGGCGGCGTGATATTTGCTGATTTTGCGTCGGATTTGGGCACAGGAGATAGCGTACTCGGAAAACCCGCTTCGGTGAGGGATAAACCGGGGACTGGGGCGGGTGTTGGTTTGGGTGTCAGAGTGCGATCGTCCTTTGGATTAATTCGCTTAGATGTGGGTGTTAGCGACTCCGGCGACATCAAATTTATACTCGGTACAAAGCAGCGATTTTAAGAATAGTGCAACAGATCACTTAAACCACAGTCTTAAAAAGATTTTACTTGACGAAATTGCCGCCAAAGCCGTTGGCCCTGCATCATCAACCCTATCGGCCTCGGCTGGCGGGGTGTCGGTGATTGCTGCTAAGAATTGGGCTAGTTGTCGATCGAATAATTGAGTTGGATTTCTTTGATCAACCCAACCTCCCAAGTTTTTGGTAGTAATCGAAATTGAGTGAAATACAGCACCTCGGTAAGGACACAACAATGTTGTATCCCTACTGTGTTGTAGGCAATTGACAATTGCTATATTTATCCTAGTAACTACTTAACGCTTTGGTTTCTTCACATCAACAGTTTTCGGCTTAGCCGCCGGAGTGCGCGGATAAAACTTAAACTTATTGAGCGCAGCACTTGCCGATTTAGCCACACCGCTATCTATATCTCGCAAAGCTTTTTGTAGCAGCGGAATCACTTTTTCCGACTTAATCATTGCTAGTGCTTCCACAGCAGCTTCGCGCACATCCGGGTGAATATCTTGAGCTAATTTTCCCAAGGTTTCTATTGCTCGCTGACCTTCGGATCTCAGAGCATTAGCAGCAGCCATTTTACCTAAAGCAGACGCTGCAAACTTGCGGGTTTCTTTGTCCTGACTTTGAACACATCCCATCAACTGCGGTAGGGAATAGCTTGCTTGTCTGGCAATTGGAAGCTGTTGTTCGACTTCTGGTTGATGTAAATCAATTGGTTGTGGTTCCGAAAAATCTGTGTAATTTAACTCTTCTTCAACTTCTGTTTGATTTAACTCACTTGACACTTCCTGCCAAACTTCTTCTTGTGATAAACCTTCGGCAAATTCTGTTGGATTTAACTGACTGAACTGCTGCTCCGGGACTTCTTGTTGTTGTACATTACTTTCGTACTGCTCTTGCAAAGATCTGATAGTAGCTTGCATCTGAGCTTCGTGAACTCTCAATTGCTCGTGAGCCGCTTGCAACTGACTCTCGTATTGCTCTTGCAAAGCCTCCATATTTAACTGCAGCTCAACCTCGCGGTTCTCATATTCCTCGGCAGTTTGCCTCAAGCGAATTTCGTGTTCATTTTGCAGGTTTTGCAAATGTTGCTCCATCTGAGCTTGATAATTTAGATGCAATTCGTCAGCAACTCTGAGTAAATGATGTTCGTGTTCTGCTTGCAAAGATTGGATATTTTGCTGGATACTAGCATTGTTAGCAGCTTCTAATTCCTCGCTGATTTGTCGCCGCAGCTCAGGCTCGTGTGCGCTGACAACTTGTTGGAGCTGACTGTCGCGTTCTGCCAAAACTTGTTGGAGCTGATTTTCGTATTGATTCGCAACTTGTTTGAGCTGGCTTTCGTATTGGGTAGTAACTTGTCTGAGTAAATTTTCGTGTTCGATAGTAGCTTTTCTAAGCTGATTTTCCCGTTCTCCTTGCTGAGATTCGACAGCTTGTTGCACGCGAGACATCTGAGCTAATTCTATTTCCTCACTAATTCTGTGAGTTTGCTGCAAGTATTCTTGCTTTTGCTTCTTTAAGCGCTTTTCCACTAACCAGTAAGCAACTGCTACCCCTGCCAAAAAACCTACGATCGCTCCTATGATACCCACAACTGAGATCCTCCCGACAAAATAGTGATGCTGGACTTTTTACATTTAACCATACAGCCTCCTGTAACCGCCCAGTAGCAACAGCCAGGCTGTCACTGCTAGCCAGTGAAGCGCCACCGCAGGCCAGATAGAACCGCTTTGCAGGTAGGCGATGGAGCACGCAACTCCCAAAATTGCCGCCAGCAGCAAAAACACTGGATTCATAAAGGTCGATCGACCAACCGGGTAAAAAGTCAGCGCGTTCAGCGGGTGGTAAACTACAAAAGTCGCCAAACTCGCGCATCCCCAAAACCACAGCATTAACCCAGAAGCCTTCTCGAACGGGTGTGGCAGCATTAACACCCGGAAATATACTTCCTCGGTGATACCTGGACTTAATAAACAGCCAATGAGCACTCCCACAATTGTACGCCGAGAGGTTTGCACGTCTACTTTTAGAAATCCCGACCAAAAACCGATGGGAAGCGCGATCAAAGTGTAAACCACCGCGATCGTAACTGCAACCAGCCAATCAGTGAAATCGGGAATAGTTGAAAAAGCCAGGGTGACGCGGCGTACTAGCAATCCCAGCAGCGCGATCGCACTAAAATTTAACATAATCAAACTGATCCTTAAAATTTTCAAACAGATGTTAGCAGTAAGTTGAGCCGTTTATTATGCAAAACCAATCACCCCTGCCCGTCAGAGTCCACGTTTTTGTTTCGGGATTAGTTCAAGGAGTAGGATACCGATATTCAACGAGGAATCAAGCAAAGTATTTCTGCCTGGGCGGCTGGGTAAGAAATCTCCCCGACGGCCGCGTCGAGGCTGTCTTTGAAGGATCCAAAAAAGCTGTTGAAGGAATTATTAGCTGGTGCCACCGCGGCCCCACCGGTGCTACGGTTAGTGAGTTGGTTTTGGAATACGAAGACCCGGAGGGCGAGCGCACTTTTGAGATCCGCCGATATAAAGAATAAAGGGAATAAACGGCGGTTTCAACCGCCACTATACAAAAGAAGTCTGCCTAGCCTAGGGCAGGCTTCGCCCACGCAGACTAAAGAATAGACGAGCAATTGCAAAAATCTATTTCCTATCTTAAAAATATCTGCCTTTATCTGTGTTTATCTGTGTTGCATCTGCCTTTCATCTGCGGTCAATCTATCAATCAAAGATTTATGCAATTCAAGTCTAATAAAGAAAATCGGCGGTTGAAACCGCTACTCTACGGCAGGCTTCGCCCAAGCAGACTAAAGAATGAATCAGATAAAAAGGGCGAGTTTGGTATTGCCAATTATCAATGATGAGCAAGTTGACTTAAATTAGCAAACAACTGAGCAACTTTGGTCAAATCTTTATCTCCCGGCGCTATTTCTACGCCGCTAGAAAGGTCAACACCGCTGAAGTTATTGCCGATCGCGCTATCAATTGCATTTAAAATATTATCGGGTGTTAAACCGCCCGCCAGCAGCCAAGGACACTGCGGTCTAAACTCTGATAACATCATCCAGTCGATCGTTTTACCAGTACCGCCCAATTGCTCTGGATGGTAAGCATCCAGCAGTAAAGTATCGACACGAACAGCATAAACAGCAGCGGTGGCTAAAGTTTCCGGAGTCTTAACTCTCAGGGCTTTGATAATTTCAATTCCCGGCAATAACTCCCGCAGTCGATCGCAATATTCCGCTGTTTCATCTCCATGCAACTGCACCCCGCTTAAATTTGACTCTGCCGCTACTTGACAGATATTTTCTATTGTGGTGTTGGCAAAAACCCCGATGCGATCGACATTTTCCGGCAACTGCTCGACAATCAGGCGAATTGTTTCTGGGCTGACATAGCGGGGGGAAGCCGGCACGCAGATAAACCCCAAAGCCTGGGCTCCCAAACGGGCGATCGCAATTCCTTGGTCTAATTTAGTGATTCCGCAAATTTTAACCCGCACTCCGACTCCTCCCTTCCGAATTTGTATCAAAATATAAACGAATTGTTAACTATTAAAACAAATCTTAGTTTAATGCAAAACGCTTTTTATAATCTTGGAACTCAATTGATCTGTGAAATCAGGAGATAAGAACGTGATCAACTCATCTTTGCTGTTAGCCGTACAATCTACCGCTCCCTCAACACCGGAGTGGTCGCCACTGGTAGGACTGACAATGATTTTATGTAATTTGCTGGCGATCACGATCGGCTACTACGGCATCTCCAAGCAAAACCGAGGCAAGGGCCCAGCTTTACCCGTTGCACTCCCTGGAATGTTCAAAGGCTTCGGGGTACCAGAATTGCTGGCAACAGCCAGCTTCGGTCACTTGCTCGGAGCCGGAGTAATCTTGGGCTTGGGTAACGCCGGAGTTCTGTAAAAATCAGGGGAAAGGCAAAGGCAAGGGGCAGAAAAGATATAATAGAAACTCTTTCTTGCTCTCCTTTCCCAGGAAACTTCATGCAGACAGGTTGGCGAATCGGCTCTTTATTTGGCATCCCCCTACTTATAGATTATTCGTGGTTTATAATTTTAGCCTTAGCAACCCGCGAATACGCCAGCAGTTACCGCCTGTGGGGGCCTGCCCTCTCCTGGAGTGCGGGGTTAGCAATAGCTCTGCTACTGTTTGCTTCCGTACTCTTGCACGAACTCGGACACAGCTTGGCGGCGATATCGCAAGGCATTAAAGTTAATTCTATTACCTTATTCTTATTTGGCGGAGTAGCTTCGATCGACTCGGAATCAAAAACTCCCGGTCAAGCTTTTCAAGTAGCTATTGCCGGCCCTTTAGTCAGCTTTGCGCTGTTTTTAATCCTCGGTTTGGGTTCTCAAGTTCTTCCCCCGAAAAGTTTGCTAGCAATTGTCACCGAAAGGGTAGCACTAATCAATCTCGTTTTGGGATTATTTAACTTAATTCCCGGTCTGCCTTTGGATGGAGGACAAGTTTTAAAAGCAGCAATTTGGAAAATCACTGGCTCTCGATTTGCAGGCGTTCGCTGGGCGGCAAAAACAGGACAAGTTTTAGGTTTGCTGGCCGTTGCTTTCGGTCTGAGTTTATGCTTGTTAGCGCGCGAGTACGGTGGCTTGTGGATGGCGCTAATCGGCTGGTTTGGCATTCGCAATGCCACTGCTTATAGCCGATTTACTTCACTACAAGAAGCCTTGATTAAAATTAAAGCCGGCGATGCGATGAGTCGCGAGTTTCGAGTTGTAGATGCAGATTTGACTCTGCGAGAATTTGCCGATCGCTATTTGTTAGAAGTCAATCCGTTTCCATTTTACATTGCTGCGACCAACGGCCGGGATTTGGGCTTAGTGTCGATCGACGATATCCGCTTCACAGAACGCAGCCAGTGGCCACTTCAGACTTTGCACAACATTTTGAAACCCCTGGAAAAAACCCCTACAGTCTCCGAAAAAGCATCCATCGCAGAAGTAATTAACAAGATGGAAGCCCGTCAGCTTTCCCGAATCATCGTCCTCTCGCCGATTGGTTCAGTAGCAGGGACGATCGATCGGGGTGACGTGGTTAAAGTTTTGGCAAAATACCTCAAACCGCAGATTTCCGAAGCCGACATCAAGCGCAGCAAAGAAGAAAACAGCTATCCCCAAGGATTGCAATTAAGTGCGATCGCCAAAACCGCACAAGAAAACTAAAATTTTGGCATCAGTAAGGGGCATTTACGAGCGCGCCAATGTTAGATTGTTGAAACCAACAATTATTAATATGCCCAAATTCTTTCATCAATTTCATCGTCAGTTGAAGGAGAGAGGGTGGAGTTGGAAAAACTTAACTCATTCCTTCCCCTTCGCTGACTTGCAACCTCTTGCTATTATCTGGATTGTCGTGACCGGAACTCTATTGGGAGTGCGGCATTTAGGCGGGTTGCAGCCACTAGAATTAAATGCTTACGACCTTATGGTGCAGTTGCGGCCCGATCCTGGCCCTGACCCCAGGTTGCTGATAGTTGAAGTCACCGATCGGGACATTAGTGCTTTAAACAGATGGCCAATTTCAGATCGCGTTTTAGCAAAAGCGATCGCCGAAATAGCGCGTTTGGAACCCACAGCTATTGGCATGGATATAATTCGTGATATTCCCTACGAACCGGGGAATGCAGAATTAGCAACTCAACTGAAAAACCCCAAAGTATTTCCCATTACCTTCATCGGATACTCAAAGTACGATCGAGTGCAGGCACCTCCCAACATACCCGAGCAGCGGGTAGGATTTAATGATTTGTATCTCGATCCAGATGGTATAGTGCGTCGCAATGTGATTTCTATTGGCGATGGTAAAAACACGTTTTATTCATTTTCCACCCGGCTAGCTTTTGCATATTTTGAGAGCCAAAAAATAGAATCTAAAGCTACAGAAAACAATGAATTCCTGGTAAATAAAACAGTATTTTCCAAGTTGCGATCCAACTCAGGAGGTTATCAGAACATTCCTGCCCAAGGCTATCAAATATTGCTCAATTACCGCACTCCTAAAAATATAGCAGAAACCGTGACACTAACTCAAGTTTTGGAGGGCAAAGTTGACCCCAAATTGGTAAAAGGTAAAATAGTCTTAATTGGCGTTACAGCCCCAACTGTAAAAGATATTTTTTCAACCCCTTACAGCGCTACGAAAAACGGTAATATCCCGACGCCTGGGGTATTAATTCATGCAACTGCCACCAGCCAAATTCTCAGTGCAGTTTTAGACGGCCAAGGGCTATTTTGGTATTGGGACGAATGGCAAGAAATTCTCTGGATCGCTGTGTGGAGTGCAGTGGGCGGCTGTTTAGCTTGGCGGCTAGAAAAATCGCTGAATTTGATGGGAAGTGCGATCGCAGCTTGCGGCTCATTATTCGGATTCACCTTTTTCCTCTTCATACAACAGGGGTGGATACCTCTAATTTCCCCTGCTATGGCACTTTTAATCACCGCAGGAGTCGCAGTTACCTATAAATACGAGCAGTCGAGGCAACAGCAAGGGATTGTGATGAAATTATTAGGACAACAAACTTCACCGGCGATCGCAAATGCCCTGTGGAAAGAGCGCGTCCATCTGCTCGAATCAGGGTTATTGCCAGGGCAAAAAGTTACTGCTACGATCATCCTCACCGACTTGCAGGGTTTTAGTACAATCTCCGAAAAACTACCGCCAGAAGTAGTCATGAGTTGGTTAAATGAGTATTTATCAGCAATGGCCCAAGAAGTCCAAGCACATCAAGGCGTGATTAATAAATTTACCGGAGATGGAATGCTGGCAGTATTTGGCGTACCCATTCCCCGCACCACTCCAGAAGAAATTGCCGAAGATGCTCGCCTTGCCGTATCTTGCGCTCTAGCTATCAGTTCGCGCTTGCCAGAAATGAATCAAAATTGGCTCACACGCCGTTTACCGGCCGTAAAAATGCGAGTAGGCATCTTTACAGGGCCTGTTATGGTGGGTAGTCTGGGAGGCACAACCCGTTTAGAATATGGAGTGATCGGCGACAGCGTAAATATTGCCTCTCGACTCGAAAGCTGCGAAAAGGATCGGCAAGAGGACACTTGCCGGATATTGATTGCAGAAGAAACCTTTCTGCATCTGGCGGACAAATTTGAGGTAGAATCTTGGGGAGCTTTACCTTTAAAAGGCAGGGAACAAAAAGTTAATGTCTACCGGATTTTGGGAAGGAAAAAGAAATAAAAAGAGAGAATCTCTCCCTACAAATTCATGGAGTTAATATGAAAACAATTACTAAGTTTCTCATCAATCTGATATCAGTTGGCTCAATAGTATTGATAGCCACACTTAACATTTCTCAATTTGCAGTTGTGGGACAGCCGAAAATAAACACACCTGACCGCCCACCCAACCCTATACCGGGAGGGCCGCGCTTCATTCCGCCTACTGAAGGTATAGTTGAAGATGGTGGGCCCCCCACTCAACCGGGACGCCCTGTGCGCGGTGGCTGCGCGAGCATTAGTCAGCTAGGTCTCACAGCCTTAGTGCCTACAAATAAGATCGGACGGACTGTTTTCGACTATCCAACGTTCTTTTTCTACTTGCCTCCAACAGAGGCGGAATCAGCCGAATTTATCCTAAAAGATCAAAGCGGCAAGCAGATTTATAAACAGGATCTCACAATTAGCAATTTATCAGGGGTGATCGGCGTTAGTATCCCCCCTAACAAAAATGTGCCACCCTTGGAAGTAGGCAAAAATTACACTTGGAATTTTACAATGATTTGCGACTCTCTAGACCGATCGGCCGATCAGAGCGAAAGCGGTACTGTACGGCGAGTTGAACTCAGTGCAGATATCCGCAGTCAATTAGATCAGGCTGATCCGCGCCAGAAAACCGTTATTTATGCTGAAAATGGGATTTGGCAAGATGCCCTCAGCACTTTAGCTGCCGCTCGCCGTGATCAGCCTAATGATACAACGTTCAAGGCTGATTGGGAAAGCTTGCTGGATTCTGTGAAATTGGGCGAAATTTCCCAAGAGCCGATCGTCCAAATTGAGGCGCAACCATAACAAAATACCCAGAGTCCCAACTTCTTCAAGAAGTCGGGACTCTAATATATTAATTTTATTACAGTTTCACTCAAATCATTTCCATCTTCAGATAGAAGTAAATTCACAGGAATTAATTTCTCTCCAAAAACTTGACAAAAGAAATCAAAATCCGGGTGTCAACGCATAGAAACCTAATTGAAAGAATGTTTTAAAAAATGAAAAAAATCACTAAGTTTATCCTAATTGTGACATCAGTTGGCTCAATATTATCGATCGCCACACTTAACGCTTCCCAATTGGCAGTTGTGGGACAGCCGACTCCAAAGGTAGATGGTCAGCAAATCACTCAACCGGGAAAGGTGCGCTTTGTTGGGCCTACTGAAGATAATTTGTCGTCACCGGACTATCGACAAGGAGGGCCGCCCTCAGCAGGAGTTAAATGCGATAGAGGTAAGATAAAGCTAACAGCCTTAGTACCAGAAAGTCAAATCGGACGGACTGTTTCGGAATATCCTGTATTCTTTTTCTACTTGCCTAAAGCAGACACGCAACTAGCCGAGTTTTTCCTAGAAGATGAAAAGGAGAATTTGATTTATCAAACTACCCTAAAAATCAACAATTCACCAGGAGTCATGAGCGTTAGTATTCCCGCCAATAAGAATTTGTCGCCCTTGCAAGTAGGCAAAAATTACCGTTGGTCTATTTCATTGATTTGTGATACTCAAGACAGAGGCACAGATGTGTTTGCAGTGGGTATGGTGCGTCGAATTGAACTCAGTGCAGAGATCCTCCGTGAATTAGAGACGGCTGATCCACGCCAGAAAACCGTTATTTATGCTGAAAATGGGATTTGGCAAGATGCTCTCAGCACTTTAGCTGCTGCTCGCCGTGCTAATCCTAATGATACAGGTTTAGCTGCTGATTGGAAAAGCTTGCTGGATTCTGTAAAATTGGGCGAAATTGCCAAAGAGCCGATCGTCCAAATTGAGGCGCAACCATAGCATAGTGTTTTGTAGTAGCAATCGCGGGGCGATCGCGCTTGAGTACAAGCATCGTTCTTCTTAGTGCGATCGGGAAAAGTTGTCCGTGAGCGAGGATTCGGAGGTTCCGCAGTATAGAATAGACACAGATGGAGCTTAAACAGGACAAACTTCATGCCCGCCAAAGACCTCTATCACGATACTGTCCGCACCGCCCTCATCAAAGACGGTTGAACAATTACCAACGATCCGCTCATCCTCAAGATAGGAAAAAGATCCACCTTTATCGATTTAGGGGCTGAAAAACTCATTGCTGCTGAACGAGATTCGGAAAAAATCGCCGTTGAAATCAAAAGCTTTCTTAGCCCTTCGGCTATAAGCGATCTCGAAAATGCTTGGGGACAGTTCTTTCTGTACGCTAGAGCACTCCGCAAAAGAGATCCAGAGCGTCGTCTCTATCTAGCCGTCAGCCGCAACATCTTTGAGACTTTATTCCAAGAGGAAGCCGGACAACTTCTGTTAGAAGAACCTGATTTTCGCTTGATAGTTTTTGACTCCAACAGTGAGGAAATAATCCAATGGAAACCGCAAATCAACCCCTAGACGAATGGCGTGAAATTCTGGAGAAAATTCTCCAATATTATGCCGATCTTCCTTATAGTTATGGTGAGGTGAATACTTATCTTATTGTCAGCCGCGATCGCAACCATTTTATGCTGGTAGATGAAGGCTGGGAAAATAACCTGCGAGTTCATGGCTGTGTCGTCCATGCCGAAATCCGCAACGACAAAATCTGGATTCACTATGACGGAATTGAAGATGGCATTACGGGTGAACTTGTCGCTGCTGGAGTACCTAAAGATTGCATTGTCCTGGCTTTTCATCCTCCCGAAGTACGAGAATATACTGGATATGCGATCGCATAGTCTCTGCAAAGCGATCGTTCTGTAATGGCGATCGTACTCAAGCTGCTGTTCGCACCCTCCGCGCTGGGAAGAGTCAACTAAACTATTTCCAGAGCAACCACTTGTTAGATAATACGATTGAGGCTATCTAAAAATTTCATTAATCTAGACGAGGGTCGCATTTGGAGGAAACGCAGTGCCAGTGAATGCCGACAGACCAAACTTATGGAAGCCCGATATCGCCCTGTCGGTAGACTTTTACAACAATTGGTTCATGCAGTTCGCGCCTCAAGCTTACCGCAACACTCGCCTAGCCACCGCTCAGCAAGTCGAATCAGCCTTAATTTGGACAGCCAATTTGACCGACATCAAGCCAGCAGTTTTGCGGCAGTACCCCTCTGTTTTGCCTATCCTGCGGATGGCGACAGCACCGCCAATTGCGCGCGATCGCCTCATCGGTTTAGCCGGGGTGTCGCCCAACCTTGTTAAAAATATGGAAGAGAAACAGCGAATTCCGCCCAGGACAGATAGTGCTGTTCTGGATGCTGAACTGGTGAAAATCAGCCAAATTATTATACGGCTGGCTGACCCAGATATCTTCCCTTGGCTAGAGAGCGGGCAGCAACCGACTGATGCAGAGATTCACCGGACAGCTACAATTGTTGCCGATCGCCTTTGCGGTAATATTTCTGACCCAATTATTCGTAACGCTCAAGAGCGAAGGCAACTTGCTGCGATTCGGCAATGGCTAGAACAGCGGGGTTACTCCTACGTTAAAGGAGGTGCTGGGTTAAGTTTTGAAACGATGCAGCCGGGGACATTCTCCTTCCGGCTCAATATTCCGGTACTTTTACAAGGAGGTACTAAACAAATTAATATACCCATTGACGTAGTAATTAAGCCTCTTGAGTCGGTTTCCACTGACTTACCGCTACTGATTGAAGCAAAATCTGCGGGTGACTATACCAATCCCAATAAGCGACGCAAAGAAGAAGCAATTAAAATGGCTCAATTAAAGAGCAATTATGGGGAAAATGTCCGTTTCATTTTGTTTCTTTGCGGTTATTTCGACAGCGGCTATTTGGGTTATGAAGCGGCCGAAGGGATTGACTGGCTTTGGGAACATCGGATTGATGATTTGGTACAATTTGGGATATGAATGCAACTGCGACAACTGAATTAATACGAGTGTTGCGGCAATCGCAACTGGATGGAGCCAAAACCAAGGCTGAACGCAATAAATTAGGCCAGTTTGCCACGCCGACCGCACTGGCAGCAGACATTCTCAAATATGCTTCAACACAACTGCCATCTGACATCAAAATTCGTTTTCTCGATCCAGCTTTGGGAACAGGTGCTTTTTACTCTGCGTTGTTGCAGCAATTTCTCGAAGAGCAAATTGTTGAAGCAGTTGGGTACGAAATTGACCCTCACTATGGAAATGAAGCGAAAAAACTATGGGAGAACTCGCTACTGCACCTAAACTTAACTGACTTTACGCGGGCAATGCCTCCTAAATCTGATGAGGCGAAAGCTAACTTGCTCATTTGCAATCCTCCCTATGTCCGACACCATCATTTAAGCCGAGTTGAAAAGCAGCGGTTGCAACAGGTAACAGAGCAAATAATGGGAATAAAACTCAGCCAGTTGGCTAGCCTTTACTGCCATTTTTTGTGTATTTCCCATGCTTGGATGGCTCAAAATGGTTTAGCCGGATGGCTCATCCCTAGTGGGTTTATGGACGTTAATTATGGAAGGAAAATTAAGGATTACCTGCTAAATCGCGTCACTTTGCTGCGGGTTCACTGTTTCAATCCGGCTGACTTGCAGTTTGAAGATGCGCTATGTACGTCAGCAGTCGTCTGGTTTAAGAAGGCTTTGCCGCCTACTGAGTACACTGTTGAGTTCACCTATGGGGGGAGTCTGACAGAACCTAAGATGTCTCTGACAGTGCCGGTGGAAGTGCTACGAAATGCAGCGAAGTGGACTCAATTTTGGCTGACATCTGACAGTCAGCATTCCAAAATTAAGCCGATGAAGTCACCAGAGGTCAACTGTTTTGAGGAAATGCCTCTCTTCAGGGGGGTGAGTCCTTCAACTTCTTGTGAGGTGAAGCTATCCGACTTATTCACGATCAAACGGGGGCTGGCGACAGGGGCGAACCATTTCTTTGTGTTGACATCTGAGCAAGTTTCTGATTATAAACTACCCCTAGAGTTTTTAAAGCCGATTCTGCCGAGTCCCAGGTTGTTATCAGTTGATGAAATTGAAGCTGATAGCGATGGAAATCCTGTTCTCGTTCGCGAAGCGTCTCCGAAGGAGAATCGCCTGCTATTCCTGCTGTCGTGCGATTTTCCCCCTCTGGAGGTAAAAGCTAAGTATTCGTCGCTTTGGGAATATTTGCAGATGGGGGTAAGCCAGGGAATTAGCGATCGCTATCTGTGCAATCATCGCTCTCCTTGGTACTCGCAGGAAAAGCGTCCTCCTTCCCCATTCCTCTGCACTTATATGGGTCGTCAGAATACTGGTAGAGGTAGACCTTTTCGATTTATTCTGAATCATTCAAGGGCGACGGCTACCAATGTTTATTTGATGTTGTATCCTAAGCCCGCTCTTGCCAAAGCACTTTTAGATAAACCAGAATTGCTTAAAGAGGTTTGGCAGGCTCTCGATCGCATGGATGATGAGACGCTGATGGGTGAGGGGCGCGTGTATGGGGGCGGATTGCATAAGCTGGAGCCGAGGGAATTGGGTAATGCTCTAGCCGATAAGATTGTTGAGGTTTTACCCGCATCGCTCACCAACTCTGGTAGTTTAACAAATCTAAAATGGTAGAATCAGTAAAAATTAGCGATCTCATTTTAGTGGTCAAGAGTCGGCGATCGCGATCGATACTTTCTATTTTTGAGGTAAAAGTGTATGAATATTAGTTATGATTCAGACATTGATGCTCTCTACATTAGACTTGTAGAAGGCAAGCATCAGTGTGATTACAGTTAACTGATGAATTTGCTTTAGATATTGGTGAAAATGAGTTATTGGTAGGAATAGAAGTTTTAGATGCTACACAGGTTTTAGGTGCAGGAAATATTCCTAATGTAGTGCTAGAAAATATATCTTTTAGCGTAGTTTAAATAGGGCTTGCTGAATAGAACTAGAAGCTATGACTGCCAAGGGTTTCAAGATTTTTAAACACAAAAGAGTGCAAGGTTATGACGTTTTTCGGCTCAAAATCCTTGGATTTCGGTGGAAAATTGTGGAGTAAATTTGGGAACCCATCTCCGAATCTCCCATTTTTCAAGCTGTTTGGCACCTAGATTCGATTTGTGGGGTTTTTCAGCAAGCCCTAAATAGGGGCGATCGCTACTGGTGCAAGCATCTCTGAGAAAGTATTGTTTTGAATTTCAGCAGATAACGTGTTCTCCGTTCCGCATCGATAATTCTTTGGATTTCTCTATCTATTACTTGGTGATATGAGTTCAATAAAAAAGCTTAATTTTTATGATAGATATATTTATTAAAAATATTTGCTCTCTCTACTCTAGCTGCTCTGTTGTTTGTGCCTGCACACATATATCTATAATACTTTCCAAATTCATTGTCCTTGTTTTTATTTTCTATAAGATTTCCTTCTAGTTGAATAAGTAGCTCACGAAGATTATCAGGAACAGTTGCATTATGTCTGGTAATCTCTGCAACTAATGTAAAAAAACTAGATTTTCTAAACCAAATTGAATCCACGGGCAAATCTAAATCTTTAATGATTGTAAAAACTTTAATCATTAAAGCTTTAATATGATTTTTTGTTGGGTATTCATCATTAAACTTTGCAATGAAATTTTCTACTTCATTGTCTTGTGGGAAATATCCTGTATTTTCCCAAGTAGCCATAATTAGTAATATAAAATGTAGGTCGGCCATCCGAGTAAATTCAGATTCGTGAAAAACACCGAATTCACTGAGATCAATATTATTTAAAACTTCTTTGGCCACCTGAATAAATTGCCCGTTATAAACTGCATTGTGAATTTCTACATCCTCTAATTGAAATTTGGTAAGATTGATTCTTCTAAATATTTCTCTTATAGTTTCATCCTCTACTTTACCTATATCGCGAACAACAATCTGATAAGATAAAAATGCTTGGATCTCTTCTTCACTCAAATCATCGAATTTCTTAACCTTTTTTAATGGTTTCTCTTGAACTCCCTCTATATATTTTTTTATTGTTGTTAACCTTTGTTGTCCATCAATAACGTACTGGGTAGTTTTTAACTGCTTTGTATCGATATCTCCTTGGCACACATAAATCTCTGGAAATGGATAGCCTTGTATAATCGTATCTAAAAAATTTTCCTGGTGATCGTGAGTCCAAACAAACTTCCTTTGAAAGTCAGGTTTTAAAACTAGCTTGCCCGACTTGATATTTTGGTAGATATCAGCTACGGTTGGATTAGTAACAGATGGTTTAATTTGTCTTTGCATTTTTTACACCGATGCTTAATGAATTTTTTAAATCTTTGAGGCCGCTCATAGTATAATGTTCAAAACACAAGTAACTTTTAAAGACTCCCGCAGACACTTTATAGTCGCCCACTTCAGACTTATTATAAGAAATTGATTGAAAAAAATCAAACCAATTATTTTTCATGTCTTGTATCTGGAAAGAAATAGGTAGCTTGTCTGGTCTAATCCATCCTATAGCAACATATTCTAAAAAACTGTGATACATATCTATTTCTTGGGTGGTTATACTTCGTCTGGCTTTTCGTAATTCCATTTGATAGCATCGAATGGATTCGAGTATTTCTTCATATAAAAAATTGGAAACAATGGCTACATCAATATCTGACTCATAATCAAATTGTTTCTTCTTCAAAGGACTAAAGCCTAGTTTAGCTGATCCCGTGATGAACACTTCATTAAAACTAATGTTAAAGTTAGTGGCTATTCTTTTTCGGAAATCATAATATTCATCTTCACGGTTTAGAAAAATGTATGGTGTCCCATGTAATACATACTTACGACAATAATCAATTAATTCACCATCGCTTCCCAAACAGTGTAATGAATTCAAGAAATTTTGTAAATCTATCATATTGGACTAAACAACAGACTTCTAATTTTAGATTTAAGGTTTATCCTTGCCTACTATTTAGCGCTAGTCGCCCAGCGTAAAGCTTCCGCCTGCTCCTGAGTCTAATAAACTGGTTTCCTGGGCGCAAAACCCCTTTCGACTAAAGCAAACCCATCCATTTCATCAAATCACCCACACCCAACCTTGTCAATAGGATAACCGCCGCAATCACCAAAGATCGATCGCACTACCTCGATCTGCTTGGCAGTACCTACCTACAACATAGAGGTTTTTCCAGTCAATTCCCAAATCTCCTCCCATTCCTCCTCCGAAAGCGGCCGCACCTCCAAATCAATATCAAAACAGCGACAAGCCGCCGCACTCAGAGCATCAATCACAGTTGCCATCAAATCATTTTCCTCTTTAAATAGAGGTAATTGCACAGGAATTAATTCCTCCCCAAAAACTTGAGAAAACAAACTAATATCCGATCGCAAACGCATCGAACCATGCTGCAAAATAGCATCGCCCCGCCGCAATTGTGCGCTACCAATTAACTTGCAGCCATCAGCCGTCACTAAATCCGCACCCGTCGCAGTACCAAAACAATTCGGATTGTGAATATAACCCCGTCCAGCTTCCCCGTAGTGCAAATCCAAACCCATCGCCCGCCAACCCTCAATCAAAAACTCGCAAATAGTCTGATAAGCTTTGATGCGACTGCTGCCAAATCCCGACGCGACAACTGCATAAGTTAAATCCCCTTGGTGGAGCACGGCGCGCCCACCGCTAGGCCTCCTCACCAACTCCACAGGCATTCCCTGCCAAGACAAATGCTGCCAAAACTCCGGCCACCTGCGCTGGTGGTAGCCCAAGGAAATCGCCGCCGGTTGCCAAGTGTAAAATCGCAGAGTTGGCGGATGTTTGCCCGCTAGATGCTGTTCCAGTAGCCATTGGTCGATCGCCATCTGCACGCTACCAGACGCCGATAACAGTGGAATTAAACGCCATACAGAATTAGCCATCAGTCCCCAGTCCTGAGTTCGCACTCAATAATTCGCAGAATGTTTTAAAATTAGTAACAGTTTTTTGGGCCTGTCTTGTCAGTTGGTGCAAGTTTCACGCCCGCCGGTGCTTTAGAAATAAATAGAAAAAATAATCGCAGAACCATGAGCAACAGTGTAATTGTCATTAACGACGAAAAATTTGAAACAGAAGTCCTGAAAGCAGAGCAACCAGTGCTTGCCTATTTTTGGGCTAGTTGGTGCGGGCCTTGCAAACTGATCGCGCCTTCGGTAGACTGGGTGGCGGCCAACTACAGCGATCGGCTGAAAGTTGTTAAAATGGAAATTGACCCCAATCCTAATACTGTCAAGCAGTATAAAGTTGAAGGAGTCCCAGCACTTAGATTGTTTAAAAATGGCGAAGTAGTGCTTTCCCATGAGGGAGCTATTACTAAACAAACTCTGATCGGTTTGCTCGAAGGTCACTTATAAAAGTGTGAAGTGATTCGGGAGTTTTCAACTCCCAATTCACCACTAGGTCAATTCCAAACAATTTGTGAAAAGCTCTTGTTATCTTGCTCAGCGCCCTCTGCGTTCTCTGCGGTTAAATTTAAAAAGATGCTCTGGCAAACAAATTAAAAGCCTGAGTTATTAGCAATTTAAAATTAGGAAGTAAAATTTTATAATTTAAAATCTGCCACATTTCTCTCTCCCGAAGCTGCGAGGTAAAGAGAGGCAGAGCCTCTGGATCTGCATTACCAGGCAGAGCCTGGTAACGAGCAATAACTCTCATTCTACCGTTGGAAATTGAAAACTGTCCGAACTATTGAATGCGTAGGTGCTAAACAAATCATTAACGTCTCAAAAACACACAAAAAGTATGCAATTTGCCAAACGTTTAGAATCCCTGCAATTTAATGTATTTGCCGATATGGATCGGGCAAAATCTCTCGCTAGAGCAGCGGGAAAAAATGTGATAGATTTGTCCCTGGGTTCTTCGGATTTGCCGGCGGCTGCTCACATTACAGATGCGATCGCACATTCTCTGTCTGACTCCAAAACTCACGGTTATTTGCTGTTTAACGGCACAAGAGAATTTCGGGAAGCAGCAGCTATTTGGTACGAGCAAAAATTTGGAATTGCAGTCAATCCAGAAACAGAAGTGCTGCCGTTAATTGGTTCCCAAGAAGGCACGGCGCATATGCCTTTAGCTGTACTCAACCCTGGAGATTTTGCTTTGTTGCTCGATCCGGGATATCCTTCCCACGCGGGCGGTGTGCATTTGGCTGGTGGTCAAATTTATCCGATGCCGATATTAGCAGAAAATGCGTTTTTGCCGATATTTGAAGATATTCCGACAGCAGTGTTGGCTCAGTCGAAGATGATGGTTTTGAGCTATCCTCACAATCCTACAACTGCGATCGCCCCGGTTGCTTTTTTTGAGAAAGCTGTGGCTTTTTGTCGAGAACATCGGCTGGTTTTAGTTCACGATTTCCCTTATGTGGATTTGGTGTTTAACGATTCCGTAGGGGCGGTGGCTGGTGCGCGCCCGCCCTCTGGTAACGAGGAAGAATGTCGAAAATTGATGGCGCCGTCAATATTTCAGGCGGATCAAGAGAAGAGTGTGGCGATCGAGTTTTTTACACTATCCAAATCCTACAGTATGGGAGGTTTTCGAGTCGGATATGCGATCGGCAATTCCGAACTAATTGCAGCGCTGCGACAGGTAAAAGCAGCAGTAGACTTCAACCAATACCGAGGGATTTTGAACGGAGCGATCTCCGCATTAACCGGCCCTCAAGATACCGTCAGAAGCAGCGTAGAAACCTTCAGAAAACGGCGGGATGCCTTTGTAAACGCGCTTAGCGGCATCGGCTGGCAAGTACCCGTACCCCCGGCCACCATGTACGTCTGGGCGAAACTGCCGGAACCTTGGGCCCAGGATTCCGTAAAATTTTGCACTCAGCTAGTACAGAGTACAGGAGTCGCAGCTTCCCCCGGTGCAGGTTTCGGGAAATCAGGAGAAGGCTACGTGCGATTTGCCTTAGTCGAGTCGCCAGCTATTTTGGAAGCAGCAGTTAGAAAAATTGCTGAGTTTCTAAATTGAGCGATGTGATATGTGTCAACTTAACTCGACATACCCTTCTGAGACTTAAGCCCACCAGACTTGAGCTTTGAGGCAGGGGTTAAAACCCCTGCCGGACTGGGGTTTTGACGTTTTTGGACATAGGTTGACATACTCACCGACCTGAAGGTGCGGTGATTCCTAAGCCTCACAACTTAGGTTTCTGCTTCGAATGCAACTGCCTCCACCCTCAAGGAGATTTGGTCTTATGCTCGCTCCACAGACTAACCCCGCAAGCCCTGCGGTTTTATGTGTCGAATACCAACAAAAATCTTTGTTGTTTGATTCTAGGGGTGGACTGCCCATTGCCCTGTCCTCTTTTCCCGGTCTACCGATTTTTCTTCC
>Ga0209490_10001210_pt1 | contig 25147 bp, 19 predicted proteins | sample MAT06_FD_187209 | JGI IMG/M metagenome (GOLD analysis project Ga0209490, IMG submission 187209) | Freshwater microbial communities from Lake Fryxell liftoff mats and glacier meltwater in Antarctica - MAT-06 (SPAdes) (version 2) | ecosystem: Environmental > Aquatic > Freshwater > Ice > Liftoff... | reverse complement strand
AATCACAGCGTTTAACTGCTGCCCCTGGTCGCCCGACAGAATATAGCTGACGGTTTCGTTCGCCCGCAGTGTACCTGTTTTTTTTACCTTCGTATCAGGGTCGATATCGAGATATTGGCTGTAGACAACTGGCTCGTTTGTTGGTTTCGGTGTCGGTGTCGGGCTGACCTTAGGTAGATTTGTACTTAGACTAACATCCAGCCGATAGTCGCTCTTGTCTAACCCTTTAACGGGGCTAACTTGAATGGAATAACTGCCTGTATACGGCAAGGTGCCCTGCCAAATCGCCACTCGATTAGACTGACCACTCAGCGGCTGTCGATTGGGACCCAGTAGCGTCATCAGTACCCCTGCGTCCGCAATCACAGCGTTTAACTGCTGCCCCTGGTCGCCCGACAGAATATAGCTGACGGTTTCGTTCGCCCGCAGTGTACCTGTTTTTTTTACCTTCGTATCAGGGTCGATATCGAGATTTTGGCTGTAGACAACTGGCTCATTTGTTGGTTTCGGTGTCGGGCTGACCGATGCCGTAAGCGATGGCGTATGTCTAGGTGATTGGGACTGTGTTTGGGAAGGGCTAAGAGAGGTGTCTGTGGTGAGCGAAGGTGAAGGCTGCGGTGATTGATTTCCTAACTGACTGACAATGGTCACTCCAACCACTCCCACGCCTGCTAGAGTTGCCCACTGGAGAACCTGCCGTCGGGTCAGTGAGCCTTGCCTTTGCTCTACTTTACGCAAGCGCTTTGGTCTCTGTTGTCGATCTAATTCCTGCTGTTGCTTTTCTTCTTCTGCCCGTCGCTGCTGCTCTCGTTGAAGCCGCTCCCACTCAGCTTTTTGCTCTACTGCTCTTGGAGCCAGTAATTTCTGTCTCCGTCGTTCTTCTGCCTTCTGTTCCGCCAGCCTTTGAGCGTTGAGTTGATCTACTGTTTCCCGAATGCGTTTAGCCACGATCGCAAACGCCTCATCCTGGTTCGCCCAACTTGCAATTGGGTTAGCGTGGGTTGGTAAAACATTCAATTTGCTGAAAGGCACATAGGGATGGTTCCAATCGCAGTCGCGCAGAATGATGGGAATCACCCGCGCTGTTCCAGTATCATGTCGTGCGATCGCCCGCTTCAGTTCGGTGCCATAGCAGTACTTGGAGGCAATAAAGCCGCTGCTAATCAGTAGCAGAATAATGTCTGCTGTATCGAGCTTGTGGAGGATAGCAGGTTCCCATTCTGTTCCTGCTTCCAGTTGCAGGTCGTGCCAGGTGCTAATTTTGCCTGCTTCCCTCAAAGTAGAGAGGTGATCTTCCAGCGCATTCCGCATGTCCAGGTCTTTGCGCGAGTACGAGTAAAAGATCTTGATCGGGTCTTCAGACACCTGCTTCTCCGGCAAGACTTGAGTAGGGCTGAATCGATTATAGTCTTCCTCCATCGGTTAAAAGGTCGATCGCTCCTCTCAGGCAGACGAATTGACCCGTCGAGAGAACAAGCAGTTCTTGTTTCTGCCAACGCTGTACCAACTCCCACTTAAGCTGTGGTTACTGACGCTCAAGCTGTCCTTACTTCCGAACAAGCGGTGGTTACTTATGCTCAAACGTTGGTTACTTCCATACAAGCTGTGGTTACCTCCACTCAAGCGGAAGTAAGAAATGATGAAGCTGTGGTTACTTACGCTTCATATGTAGTTAGTAACGTTAAAGCAACGGTAAAGTTCGATGGTGCGATCGCCATGACCGCGATCGTGACGCAGACAGATACCTGTAGGCTTTCTCACCTTATGGGCAAAGAGAAACGCGCATCCGTCAGGAAACGCTACACCTATCAGGTACTGACGGATAGTGCTTGATGCCGATCGCCAATTTTCCCGCCAATCATTTGCCCCAGTCGATCGACCGTTAATGCCGCTGCGTCAATCGGTTCTGAAACCTGATCGCCGCTGAAGACGATCACGCGATCGCTGTACTGCATAATTTCGTCTAGATCCGAAGAGGTAAAGATGATCGCAGTACCGCCTTCACAACGGGCGATGAGCTGCTGCCAAACCCACAGCACCGATTCAATGTCTAACCCGCGAGTGGGGTGCTCCATTAGTAGCAAGTTCAGCGGCACGGGCAAGAGGGCAAGCTGGGTACGCTGTTGATTGCCACCGGAGAGCCGCTCCACATGGGTTTGAGGTTTGCCGCGAATGTTGAACAGAGCGATCGCGTGCAGCGTTTTCTGCAAGGTGCCTTTCCAATCGACAAACCAACCGTTTGGTGGCGTGCGAAGGGCAACGTGTTCATGAATCGACAATCCACGGATCAGTCCATCACGCAGACGATCGGCGGGTGAATAACCAATGCCAGCCGTCAAGTAATCACCATAGGGCTTTGCGGTCATGTCAACATCATTAACTCGAAGCGTGCCGTTTGCTGCTTTGAGTAAGCCCGCACACAGCAGCAGCAAGAGTTGTTGACCGCCACCTTCTAGCCCTGCCAGACCAATCACTTCGCCTCGCTGAATGGTGAAATCAGGCATCGTCACGCTGAGGCGATCGGTCGTTAAGCGCACATCCTTCAATGCCACTGCGATCGCGGCTTGGCGTGTGTTTGGCTTGGCTGGCGGTGCGAGTTCACGCCCAAACATCAACTCTACGAGGGTTTCGTCAGGACAAGGAATCTCTAGATTGCCAAGCACCTGCCCCTGGCGCATCACCGTGACACGATCGCACAGTTCATTCACATCTTCCAACTTGTGCGACACAAAAATAACCGACTTTCCTTGTGCCGCCAGTTGCTTTGCCGCAGCGAATAACTCATCTTTCTGAGACGCTGAAATGCCTGTCGTTGGCTCATCTAAGATCAGTGTCTTTACGCCTAACGACAACAGCCGTAGAATCTCAAGCTGCTGGCGTTCGCCAACGGTCAGGCTACTGACCTTCTCATTAGCGTTGAGGGCAAAGTTAAACTGCGCTGCCAGTTGCCGAAACTCCCGCAATGCCTGTCGCCGCTTGGTAAAGAGACTGCCCGCTTTACCCACCAAAAAGTTATCCAGCACCGACAGCGGCGGAAAATCGAGTGGGTCTTGATGCAACATGCCAATGCCAGCAGCGATCGCGTCGGCAGGCGTTTTTACCTCTACAGCGTTGCCATCCAGAAGTAGGGTGCCGCGATCGCGACTGATAAAACCGCTCAAAACCTTCACCAGCGTGCTTTTGCCTGCTCCATTCTCGCCCAGCAACCCATGAATGCTGCCTGCTTCGACGGTCAGCGAAACATCATCGTTTGCTCTGACTGCACCAAACCGCTTAGAGATATTTTGAAGCTCAACTTTCATGGCAAGCAAGGGTGATGAGAACTAAAACTAGGCTCAAAGCTAAAGGCTAAAAGAACATTTAGCCTTTAGCCTTCATACTTTAGCCTTTCTATTTACTCGCCCCCTCCATCCCTGCCAGCAGTTGCGGCATGTACCAAATTTGCTGATCGGTTGCCGTTTCGCCTGCTTTCAGAAACTCCGTTTTGCCGTCTTGAAACTTGATTGAACCTTTATAAGGATTGATACTTTGATCACCCAATCCTTTAATGAAGGTGTCGATATACGTTTTATTTTCGCCTAGCGCTTTACCTGGTAAAAAGCCGATCATCGACGTTGCCGGATCGTTAATGTCCTTCCAGTCCGGACCTAACCAGACAAACTCGCTGGTCAGCTTGCCATCGACTGCTTTTTTGACGGCATCGGTGTAGGGAAGGCTCCAGTTGTAATACGGTGCGCCCAAACACACATCTGGAGCGAGATCGCAGCCTGTTTTCAAGTCGTAGTGAACGAATTTGACTTTTTTACCAGCAGCAGCAGCTTTCTTCGTTTCAGTTGCCGCTTCGGGGGTGTCAATGCCAGACATTACGACATCGTAACCGCCGTTAAAGTAGTCATTCACCACTTTGGTAGGGTCAAGCGTCACGCCAGGAATGTTAAACCAGAAGCCGATCCAGATTACTTTAAACTTCAGATCGGCTGGCTTCTTTTTGAGGTAGTTTTCCCAACAGTATTTGGCACCCAGGTAGGCAGCCGAAACGTAGCGACGGGTTTCGTCATTAATCAAGGGTCCAAGGTAGCCGATTTTGCCCGTTTGCGTCCCTAAAGCAGCGGCGCAGCCAGCCATCATTTTGCCGTATTCCATGCGTCCCATGATGTTACTCAGGTTCGGCTGGTTTTTGAAGTTTTTGCCGTCTTTCCAGGCATAGTCGCCAGACGCATGCACCACCGTGATATCGGGATGCTTTTTGGCAGTTTCCAGCGCATCGTCTTTAAAGTCGTCAGAGTTAAAGATGATGAATTTAGCACCTTTGCCAATGAGTTCATCTGCAACCTGAGTGCCTTTAACGTTGGGTCGATCGGCGGGGTTGACCTTATCCACGTAGTCAAACTTAACGCCGGGCACATTTTTGACGACCGCTTGCATCCCTTCATACTGCGCCTGATTCCAACCGCCGTCATCTTTGGGTCCGACGATGACCATACCGACCGTGAGTTCTTTGCCACCAGCGGCAGTCGGCGACCCGGATGCTGAAGGTGAGGCTGTTGGGGTTGGGCTGCTACACGCACCTACGCACGCGCTGAGTGCGGCAATATACCAGAAGCGGTGTACGACAGCAAAAGTTCGATCGACAAGTAGCATAACGTTGCGTTCAACAGGTTGATTCATAGACTTCATGGACTTTAACTGATCAGGGGTCATTGGCTATTGCTCTTTATCGCACGATTTTCCAACGCATACATGACTCTGCATGGAAACAAGTATTCAGCAGTCAGGCATCAGGAGCCAGCATCTAGTCAGTGCTATCGTCTGACTTCGATCGAGCCTCACGACCAAGACCGAACGTGTCATTACTGTGAGCGTTGTGGACACAATTCGTTGGGACGAATGGCATCAAGAAGTGAGCGATCGCAGCTTCGCTTTCTAATTAAGGCGATCATTCACTCCAAAAATGTATCACTTACAACATTTAGCCGTTACGTCTCACAACACGCTCCGCGCACCCGGTCAGTTAACTGCCACTTAGAGCGTCTAAAACGGTGCTGGCTTGCCCAATCGCGCTTAGCGTTGCCTGACGACCCGCATCAGCATCGTAAGTTAGCCGAATTTCTAAATAGCTGGACGGTCTGTAGGGGAGGCGCTCTGACCATTCGATCGCGACGATGCCCAAGGCAACTTCTGTTCCATCCCAGTAGGTTTCCGGGTAGAGCGCTGCCGCTGCTTGAGTGTCTAAGCGATACAAATCGAAATGGTAAAGTGACAGCCGTCCGTCCAAATATTCGTTGACCAATGTGAAGGTGGGACTGTCGATCGCCCCTCGAATGCCCAACCCCTCGCCAATGCCCTGCACTAGCGTTGTCTTGCCACTGCCTAAATCACCTTCCAGTAAGAGCGTACTTCCGATCGGCAGCCGTTGTCCGAGGGTGATACCGAGCGATCGTGTCGCCAGTGCATCGGACAGAAAAATACTCCTTGATTCTAGAACTTGAATCTTGGTCTCATCCTGCATCTTTATCTCGTCCGCACCGTTTCAGGCTCATCGTCCCCAACAATATAATCGCGCAATAGGCACTTCTCTAAGCGCACTATACCGCCCCTAGCCTACGCTACTTTTTGGTGCGATCGTCCTGCCCAAGTTAAATAGGTGCTTGACGGATTGCCATTACCAAGGCATTATGAAAGCTCACAAGGGGCTATAGCGCAGTTGGTAGCGCATCTCAATGGCATTGAGAGGGTCAGCGGTTCGAATCCGCTTAGCTCCATTTGTAGAAACGACTGTAGAACGAAGAAATATGTGATTGAACGCATAGGTTTGCCGAAACGGTAAGACTATGCTTCCAATTCACTTTGGCAAAACTATGCTTCCAATTTTTGCTTAGACGGTTCCTCACTGGCTTCTATAGCTTTTGCAGAAAGTGAAGTTGTTAGACCCAAACCCCTTCTACTACTTTAGTGATGGTAGAAGGGGTTCTTTGATGATCTTAATTCTTTGCAAGCACGAATGGAGCGACAGGCTTTAGCTACCGATCAATTTTATCCCGAAATAATTTATTCTGGTTCTAACCCAAGTTCTTGCTTTGCTGCATACAGTGCTTTTCGAGCCTCTTTGTAGCGTAAGAAACCTGGTCTAGTCAATAATTCCGCAATTCGCCCTTCTGAAGGGTAAACACCTTTCTCATGTAGTTCCAAAATGGCTTGACGTACTTCTTGGCAGCACTGAGCGATCGCTTCAAGCTTGATTGCTTGCTTTTGATCTAGGTATCTAGTAGCAATAGCGCGGCATAGCTCAGGTAGGTGCTTGGCTATCGTCCTTCTGTCTCGCCCCAAAGTTCTAGCAACTTGCTCTAAGGAAGGATATGGCTGCTTGTCACTCTCAAGAATTTCCTTCAAATAAAGTTCTATTGACTGCAAATCTAGAGGTTTGGCATCTGCTCTGGAAGTAGGTTGATGTTTTGTTGGTAGTAGTTGTACTTTCTGGTGGCATTTTAATGAAGTATCCGCTGTCAGAAAATCTGACAAGGAAACTCCTAGACAGAAGCAAATTTCAACAAGCTTAGTAAAAGTAGGACGGTTATTGCCTTGACACCAAAGCCACAAGGTATTTCTAGGGACTTTTAACTGTCTTGCAAATTCAGCTATGTTCCCTTTAGCCAAATGATTCACATATAGACAAAAAGCTTTAGCAATTCTGTCTTTAGTTAAATCAAATGCTGAATTTGAAGTAGACGCTATAAAGCCTCCAACCGTAGTAGCTGCCCAAATTTCAAATGCTAATTCTTCCTTTGATCGTTCCTTTTGATTAGAAGATTTAACTTCAGGAGAAGCCCCAAGCCATTCATGGCATTTTGAGCAGAATCCAGGACGGGAATGCCAAGCAAGGGGATAGTTTTTTTTGTGGCAATGAGGACACTGCTGGAGTAACTCCTGACGATGTAATGGACAAACTTGAATAACTTCTAATGACCAGAGTAGGGGTTCGTAGATAGTTTGTCTTTTACAGAACCAGTCTTGATAGCAAGCAGAGCACCAAGTACGATCATTATGCAGAAGATGCCTGTGAGGGAGAAGCTTTGACCAAGGCAACATTGTCAGTAAACACAGATTATCGTGCAAAGTAAGAGCCTGAAGTGCTTCTACTAAGTTCTTCGCCATCTCGCCTGTTCCATTCAAAGCATCTGTAAAAGAGTAGATGTTATGTAAATTTGCTCCTCCGTATGCTTTATTGATTAATGGATTCATTAATCGTGTCATTAGTACACCTGGGGGCAAACAATGAGCCATCGCCAAGCGAGAAATTAAGCTAGTTAGACTTTCGGTGAAAGGTGTTCCAATTCCAATTGGTTCCAGTTGGTACAATTGACTCCGTAAAGGAATAGAAGATTTATTAAGAGTCCAGGATTCGAGAATAGTTGGGACATAAGTTTTTATATTCATATGCTAAAAAAAGAATTTCATTTTCCCCAGCCAAGTTCATAGCGAACCTCTTTCAGGGCTGCTTTTGCCTCTTTTTGAAGAATCGATCGTGGTTTATTTAGGTAGAGTGAAACTCGGCTAGCAGTCGGTTCTATACCCTGATCCTCTAATTTGGCTGCTACTTGCCTGATCTCCTCTTTCAGCAGTTGTATTCTCTTCACGCGACATTCGCTCAAATAGCTGGCATATCGACTGGAGATACTACAGCACAATTCTGGAAAATGTTTTTTGAGTGTATGGACACTTGTGCTGATCGATTGAGCCACCTTTTGAAGCGATGGGGGAGGGCATACATCATTTGCGATTACTGCCTCTAAAGCACATCGTATGTTTTTTAGCTCTACTACTTTCTGGTACTCAGTATGTTTTGCTGAGATAGCATGACACATGTCTGATGCGTAGTAATAGAGTGTGGTGGTTCGCCTGTAGCCAAGTCGTTCTGCAACTTTTGCCAAAGAGGGTGGTGGATCTTCAGTAAGAGCCGCCTTCATTTGCCGTATCTGTTTTGACACCTCCTCTACTTGGAGGTTTAAGGATGAACTACTCGCAACTTTTGTTTGTTCTAGAGGTTGTTTGGCTTCTTTCGCTAGACATGTGTTTGCGATCGCCTGATTAAAGATTTTTAACAACGGTACTTCAAGGCGAAAGCAGATTTTTAGAAGTGTTTTCAGCTCTGGGGCAGATTCACCAGTAACCCATCTATGAGTTTGTACACGTCCCAAACCTAGCCATCGAGAAAACGCAGAAATATTGCCCTCAAATAGGGTGCGAGCATAACCAGCAAGCGTGAGCGCGATCGCTTCTCTGGATGGCGTGATTGGTTCTCTAGAAGCACTGGCAGTGAGATCACCAATATTGTTGGCGACCCAGGCATGCCAAGCCCATGCCGATTCTGTTATTTCCCAAGACTGAGCTGCTTCTAGCTTTCGATAACTTCCTAACCATTCCCGGCACTTCGAGCAGTAACCAGGTCTAGATAACCATGCCAAGGGTCTGTTAGGTTTCTGGCAAGTGGGGCAAAGGGAGTGTAGCGGTTGCTGATGGTGTAAGCAAACCTCTACACAACTGAATGACCATAGTAATGGCTCATACAACGGTTGCTCTGCGATTTGCGAGTCACCATAACAATTAGGGCACCAAGCTCGAGTGGGTTTCAGCAGACTTTTTTGTGGAATAACCTCTGCCCAAGGCAACATGGTTAGAGAGCGTAAATTAGTTCTAAGGGTTAAGGACTCAAGCGCTTGAACCAAGCTTTTAGACCAATTACCCATACCGTTTAAGGCTCTCGTTTGATTGGCAAAGATTCTGTCTAGACCGCCTTCTTTATCACCAAATGTGTACTCTGCTTTCATTAGAGGAGCAATTTCATTGACAATCAGTAGACCTGTTGGTACACAGTAAGCTTCAGCTAGCCGGGAAACATAGCTGATTAAACTTTCTACGGATGGTGTACCTAAACCAATTGGTTCCAACTGGTACAAACGGCTGCGTTCTGGAATGGAAGGAGGCTGAACATTCCAAGATTCATACATCGTGAATTCTTTATGCACTATCCTGTCCCCCTACTTTGCGCCGTTTAGGATTTGGGCTACCGACCCTCCTAACTTTTCGTTTCTTAGGAGGAGATGGATTAGCCTTTCCTGTGTCTTTTTCAGAAGCGTCCGGTTCTGTCGGTTCCCCCTGATTTAGCTTCAAACGATCACGAAGTTTGTTGCAATCCTCTGCGGTTTCTTGCAGCGCCTTTTCACCTTCTTCAATTTCTTGAAGTATCTTCTTACACTGAGTGATGGATAAAGCCCTCTGTTGAAGATGTTTGTAGGTTAGAGTTGCTGCTTCCTCCTCTAAAGCATCTGAAAAAGCACGGTTCAACCATTCTTTGAGAATTCCAATACAACCAAGACATCGTTCATAGAGATACTCCCACTGGCTTAATAGGTCTGGTTCTTCCTGCAATGGTAGATGCCGGTGGAAGGTCAACAGAATATTCAAGAATGCTTCTACATCCTCTTTGCAATCAGCTCTGTAGCGGGAGAAATGAATGTCTTGATTACGACGGCTAAGTTGTCCACTCAGATTACGCATTGTCAGCAACTCGTAGGTGCCGACCAAGACGTGAGGAATCCGGGTCAGGTTAGCAATAGACTTAATACAATCCATGTTGTCCTGTAACCTTCGTCCACTTGCCATTTTCTGAATGTGCTGAGCTTCGTCAATTAGAAAAGCAAGTGGGTGTCGATGCTTGAGTGCATTCTCTAAAGCAAAACGTAATTTAGCGGATGCCACCGATGACTCAATGACAAGTTGACCCTCTTTATTCCGGTAGATGCCACGGGTGCCATAGTGAATCTTTTGATCAATCAAAGGTTCTTCCAGTGTTGCCAAACTGCGAGTAAAGAAATCTTTCCAGTTGAAATTTCCAGATTCTGGGGCAGTGGCTTCCACCATTACAACTGGAATACAACCTCGATCAGTCTGCAAATCCTGAAGAGCCTCTTGAATCAGTACCTGCTCAACCTTTTGCAGTAAGGTCGTTTTGCCAACTCCTGTAGGACCAAATACAGTGATGCAAGATGCTTTAGCGCGACGATGACCAATAAAACGGACAGTTTGTTTCATCGCTTCTTTGAGTTTAGGATGCGCGATCGTGTAAGCCTCGAAGTAGGCAATCCGCTCCTCATTTGGCTGCCTTAGTAATTCACGGGGAAATCCAATAGCCATGATTAGAACTCCTCATACATAATCAATTGATCGGGCTGAAGAGCACTAGGTGGTGGCGCTTGAGGCTTCGTGTCTGATGTACGATCGCGCCCAGTTGAAGACGCTTGTTCAGGTTGTTGGGGAGTGAAAGGATTGCGATTAGGTGTTCCCCCATCGATAATCGAAAACACTTCTTTGGACTGTGCATCACGCAGCTGCTGGGCTAACAGTTCTTCCTGAGACTCTGCACTAGACAGAAAGGCTCCAAGATGACTCGCTCTAAGCTTGAAGTTTTTGGAATGATTTTGATTTCGTCTACGCAGTTCAGCACTGGCTAAATAAATTTCCTTCTCAGATTTACCCTGAAATTTGGCAAAATGCTCACCATAGCACTCAACCCAGCGCCCTCGAACAAAGGCGTAGGCTATTCCAGCATCAAAAGGGTCGTAACGTATTTCCACCCAAGACTTTTCGATTTCAGGATCACGAAAATCATTAGACCAGTAATAGATGTGGTTAATTTTGACACCAAGATTAGGTTGTACTTTTGCCCTTCCCTCGCGGGTTGTGGGTAGGGTCAAGATTTGGAAATTGATGTCGTAAGGAATCACGCGATGGGAGCGGCTACCATACTGCGCGATCCCAGTAGCAAAAGCTTCTCTGGGACTTTGCCCAAGTGCGGGATGCTCTGTGGTGTCATAGACTTCATAGGCCCACTCACACAAGTACATGTACAGGAGTCCAAGTGTCCAAAGCGCTAGATTTTTAGGATTGACAGACTTGGTCACCAGCCTGACTTTTTTCATGATTTGCGTATTGCCAGCCAAGTTATGGATCAACTGGGTAGCAGACGTTCCAAACAAACGTTCGCCAACGGCATTAAAACGCGCCTTTGCTGCTGGGCGATACTTTTGAGCACAGCTAAAAAGCGCCAGTAACGTTTCAAAATAGATGCTGTGAAATTCTGCACCGTTGTCCGTAACAATGATCTGAGGTAATCGCCCATGTCGCTTGACACAAATCCGTAGCACCATCATGCACAAGCGGTATGAGGGCGCATCGAAGGTGACATAAACTGCCAGAATACGGCGGGTGTTGGCATCGACCAGGAAAGTTGCCCAGGGTCTACCAAGAAGGCGACCTGTAGAGGAACATCGCAACTCAATGTCTAGTTGAGTGTGATCGATATGCCCAATTTCAAAGGGACGATCGCCGTGTCGGGGTGTAGTTATTGTTAGCTCTAGGAAGAAAGGTTCCTGTGAGTAAGCAGCTCGGCGACCTTCTCTCTTCGTCGTTTGTTCGTAACCAGATCGACGTTTGATTGCCTTGATAAACGTCTTGTAGCTAGGAATTTGGTCAAGCGGTACTCCTGCTTTCAAACAGGCATCAACAAAAACTCCATAGACTTCAAGTTTTCGCTTTTGCTTGTGAGTTTCGTACTGATCTTCAATGAAAATTTCTATCTGTTCCAGCAAGTATGCAGGTAGCTTTGGATTGCGATTGCCACTAGCGCTAAGCTTTGGAAGCAGCCCTATGTAACCATATCCATATTGCTTCTCTGCCTGTCGGTATTTGGTACGCCACTGCCGAAGAGTACGTTCGGGAACGGTATGATCCTTGCACTTCTCCCCTTGCAAAAAGCCTTCGATCAGCTTGTAGCGTCGATTAGCTTCCTTTAGATCACCTTCACTCGCTTTACGGATAAACTCCATTGCCTCTGAACTGAGAACGCCTCGCATTTGATTCCTCAGCCCCGATATTTTTCCTTGTCGAAGCAGGTAATCAAAGGTAGAACGCTCCAGTTCAACAGGCTGTCCGTTTTCGTCATTTAGGAGAATCTCTGTTTCACCAACAAGGATGATCGTCAAACTTTTACCATTCCAGCAAAGGGATGAGCCAGGAATGAGATCAATAATTGGGGAAGCAATAGAATCTACGGATGCTTGAGAGAGCACTGTGGCTTTATATGCCAAGGCTGTTTGTTGGTCGGAGAACACAAAGCATCGACTGGATTCAGCCAACGGAGCAGCACTCAAATCGATATAAATTTGTTCTCTAGCAATCAAAAAATAGATGTCATCAGCAGTAGACCCTCTAGCATGATCAAGGAGCTGAGCCAAGGTAATGCCGGGTTGTGCTGAAACCAGCGAAAGGATTGTGTTGGCAGTCGCTTCTTCTGCAGGAGAAGCATTGTAAAAGTAGTCTTCTAAGAAGAGAAAGTTTCGCTGTAAAGTCCAATCGACTTCAGCATCAGACCAAACCCGAAAGTAACAACCAAACTGCTCTGCATATTTTTCTCCTGGTGGACAGTGCCATTGATTGTCATCTCCCAAGAAGTAACGATTTGGATTCTTCTCCTGAAGCTTCTGTAAGCCATCTTCAGTCTTGCACTCGACCCAACCTGCCGTTTCTTTTTCAATGACGAAGAAGTCAGGAGTATAGAAAAAACTTAAATTTCGTTCATTTGCTGATGGATAACTCAGCTTGATTTGAGGTGGTTGATCGTAAAACTCCAAAATGTTTTCATCATGCTCTAACTGGTAGATGAACGGTAGCTCTACTTTGTGAGACTCAAACTGGATAGTCTGCACCATTTTTTTGCTTGGATACCGTCCAGAGACATTTTTCTTTCCGCCGCCTACCCGCCGGGAGGGATCAGTCTGCCGAATTTGTTCAATCACTCTACACCCATCTTCCGAAAGGTCTAATCGATGGCACCACGTACCAAAATCTTCGTTACCCAACATTAAGTCCTCCTAAATTGCAACCGAAAGCTACCCCTGCCGTGTAGTGCAGGGAGAGAAAATGTTGTTATGAAGCTTTAGAGATGCTTTACGGCAGAGCTCACAGATACCGAAAAGTTTATTGCTAGAATATATATAGCATCTAAATGCCTTTAAGATAAAACCTTAGTATATATTTAGGTTCTGACCTTGCTTGTGCGGAATCCGTGCTTGTCCATTTAGTAGAGTGCACAGGCTCTGTCGGAGGTATATGCTTGGTATGCATAGACATCCCTCACGACGAAAGCAGTATGGCGAAGGGTCGCAAGCGAGTTAGAGGTGTACCCGAGTTACATGACGAACTGAAAAAACAAGTCAACGTCGTCCTCACCCCCACTGGGATTGAGGGATTAGATGCTATTGCAGCAGAAATGAAGCTTTCTAGGTCGGAACTGATTGAGCGCATTGGGCGCAATTTAATCCCTCTTGCTCCTCAAGGCTCCGTCCGCTTTCGTGAAAGCCACAAATTGCCTGAACGTCCGGCAATTTGTTTAGTAATAAAGGATGAACGAGTTCTCTACGTTGCTTTGAGTAGTGAATTAAAGCATTTGGATTCTACCAATCTAGGGTTTAATCCAGAAGATGATAGTGTTCGCATAGCTTGGCTAGAATGCAGTGACTCTACATTGCTATCAAGCATTAAAGAAGCGCTTATTAAAAAATTCAATCCTGAACTTCACGAAAGTGTCCAATCATCAACAAATAGCTCTTCAAAGGAAAATAAGGCTACGGGGTTCTTTTATGAACAAATTGGAAATTTATCGAAGCTGTTGGCTCCTAATGGAATGCTTATGATCGAACTTCCTGTTAAACCTGTTGCATCAGAAGCTAAGAAGACGAGTCGTCTGCTAATATCTATGACAGATCAGGGGGCTCAAACATTCCTTGAGGTTAGAAAAGGCGATATGGTTACCAATATTGTTGAAGAATTTTCGGATGAGTTTAAAGAAACTGTGCGAAATCTTATCTCTCAACTCTCTGAGCATATAGTCCCTGTCGAAAATCTTTCTAGTTCGAGCAATACTTTGGAGAAAGTAAAAGATGAGAATGAGAATGTTCTCTAGCCAAAATACCTAGATTTGGGCTAGAGCGCAAATTGCAGTAGAACTCTATAAATTTCTAACATTGCCGAAGTGTCTAGCTGGCAATAAGTACGTAGGTCATTGATTAGACCTTGTTTCTCTACCGGGTCAGTGCAAGCGATCATTGCCTCCCAAACAGCCTGTGCCTGATCGCCGCGCTGCACTGCAAGCGTTTTGTAGCTTAAGGCAGGCACCAAAGTCGGCAGCACGTTTTTGATTGAGGTCGAGCCTCGGAACGCAGGATGTTTGTAGTGTTTCTTGAAAATGTCTTCTAAATCCCACAAGCGATCGGCGATCGACTCTAACTGAAGTGCGTAGTCAGAGAACGCTTGAGCCAGTTTCCGCAGTAGGCTGCCTTCAAAGGATTGATGGTAGACAATGACGGAACCGTTGGCGGCGATGTCATTGGTTAAGGTTGCGATTAGCGGTAGTCTTGGATCGGACGGGTCAGTATGCAGATATTCGTGATGTTCGATGTGCCCATCTTTGTGGAGGACGTGGCAACTGTATTGGAAGGGGAACTGTTCGTAGGGTTTCAGACCATCGAATCGTGGAATGGCAGGGTTCTGAGATTCAAAGTCGAAGAAGTGGATGGGATAGGTGAGTGCAGCAAGGCTGGCAGCGATCGCCACCTCATCCACAACAGGCTGACCGCTAAAGACGCTATCAACATAGGTGCGCTGATTGTTTGACAAAGGGTAGTTGGGTGGCAGGGTGATCGCCAACACTCCTTGAGTAATCAGCAAGTCTTTCTTTTTCCAATCTAGTCGAGGAATCGTAAAGATGGAGACTTCTGGAACGTCCTGCCAACAATCTTTTGTGAAAGGACAGGGGTTGGGATTGTCGCAGTGTTTGCCAATCGCCAACGTGGGTTCTAAATTTTCGGTCAGGATAGCCCCAAATTGCTCAAGTTTTTTGGGTATTTCAGGCAGGAGACGATCAACTTCTGCGGTGATGTCTGCGATCGTGAAGAGGTTGGTCAGATTTGGGAAGAAGCAGGTCTGGGTGTTGATGTGCATCAGCTTGGTTGCACTGATGGCGAGACCTACTCCAGTCAAGACGTATTTTTGCACGGCTAAATCCCAAGGGTGTTCTTCTTTGATTTTGCCGGAGGATTTGACTTCAATCAGTTCCCATGTGCTTGCTGAAAGTTTGTGGAGGATATCGCAGCGGATGAACAAGCTAGCGAAGCTGAACGCTGCTTCAAATAGGCAGGTGGCTCCAGCGGCGATCGCCTTCTGGGTTGCTTGCACTGCCTCTGTACCGTTGCCCTCGATCAGTCGTCCATTGGAAAACTGCTGACGGGCGTATTGCCCAACGTCTTCGCCCTGGTCGATGATGCGCTGCTGGACTGGAGTGAGGGGAGTGGCTCGGTGTGGTTCCTGCACTTGTAGCCAAAGCTGCTTGTGGCATTGCAGTCCGCTCATGAAGTTGGCTTTTGTCAGGAAGGCAGCCATACTCAGTAGTGAGGTGTTTGGAGTCTCTGTTCAGAGCTAGGGTGCCCGCTTCAGGAGGCTGTCGCTTGAATGCACGAAAACTTGTTGGGAAAGTATCTGACTTTGCAGGAATTTTGCACTTGTACGCAGACGTACCGGAAGTATGCTAATCACATTGACCCATACCCGAAAAACCTGGAGGAGACAATTCCAGCGTTGGAGGCTTTGTGTCAGCACATCCTTGATCCCGTGATTGATCACTTTGGCAGGGAGCGGTTTCAGTTGACCTACGGGTTTTGCTCAAAGGATTTGAAGCGTTTTTTGAACCAGAAAGACCCGGAGACGGGGATTAAAAATGGGCGGGTTGATCCGAGTCGGGATCAGCACATGGCACATGAGGTAAACCGAAACGGTAGGTATTACTGCGATCTCGTGGGTGCTGCTTGCGATTTTCTGATTGTGGAGATGGGGAGCGATCGATTAGTGGGCTGAATTTTGGAACAGCGATCACCGTTTGACTCGTTGTATTTCTATGGTAGTGATCAGCCGATTCACATTAGCTACGGCACCCAGCATAAACGCAATATTTGGGCATTTACAGAGGAAGGAACACCTACAAAACAAGGGATAGAAGAATGGATGGAAATTGCTAGGCAAGCAAAACTACAGTTGGAACACAACTAAGCGAGGCACTACCGACTCTCAAAGGCTGTCCAAGTTTCTCCAAATGCTTCAAGTGCAGGATTTGGTCCAAGTTTCTCCAAATGCTTCAAGTGCAGGATTTGAACAAATCACTGTGAGGTAGCTTCCTTCGTTGTGCCGTTTTAGCCGACTCATTGCAACGTATGCTGCTTCGAGATCGGTATCGGGAGTAATGGCAATCACAATATAACGGGCTTCCCATCCCTTAAAGCTGTGAATCGTGCAGGCTTTGATCCGGGCATCGCCCATGAAGAATGCCATCTTCCGGCTTTTCTGCTTCTGCTGCTTTTGATCAAAGACGTGGCGGACCTCGAAGTTCTGGCTCTCAAGTTTTGCAACAGCCGCTAAACCAATGTGATGTGTGGGGACAAGCAAAGTAATGTCTGCGTATGCAACTACAGGGTCTGCTGAACCTGATATTTTTAGCATCGCATTGACACATTCTTCGGCAACACCATCCGTTGTCTTTAGCTGAACCCACCTTAAACTCACTGGATATTGATCAAGTTCAGGTGACTCGGCTTTGGGCAAATTTAGCTTTACCTGGGGAAGATACTGTTCGGCAAAATCTGTGAGCGTCTGAATGAGTGCAGGCGGCAGCCGATAGCAGATGTCAAGCCGCACCCAAGGACCCTTAAACCCAACTCCGTTCATTTCTTCTTCTGTCCAGCTTCTTGCCCGTTGATAGAGATCCTGAGTCTCATCTGCAACCAGCACCATCTCACCACCTGGGCGCAGAACCCTGCGCAGCGTGTTCCACCAGAACGGGTTGTAATCTTGCCCCTCGTCTACCAGAATGGCATCGTAAGTCGTGAGGCTGGAACCAGCAATATCGATCGCCTGATTGGTCAATGCAACAATTTCAGTTTCAAGAACTTCTGAAATGTCCTCGCCATCCTGCCAGAGTGCATTATATTCATTGGCTAAACCAGCTTCGTTACAGATCACCCGTTTGCACCACTCATGAAAATGCAGCCATGTTGTGGTTTGATTAATTGTGCGTGTCGGCACCGGATAGCGAACTGCCAAATCGCGCAGGTAGTGCCACAACGTAATGTTATAGGAAACAACCAAGACTTGTTTCTTCTCACTGGATAAGTGAGCGGCGCGGGCTGCTAGCACAAGAGATTTACCTGATCCTGCGGAGCCACGAATTCGTCGATACCCAGACACTGTACGATTTGTTGCAAGCTGACGCTGTTTTGCATCAAGTTCTAGCGGTTGACGCTGAGTGGCGGCAAAATCGGGTTCAACCAGCCAGCGACGAAGCGCATCAGCAGTTCCAGGCTTCATAAGAGAGGAATCAGTCCGTTCGGATGACGGAAATACAACGCTTAAGTCATTCGCTTGCAGCGCATCAGAACCAGCGAGAGGATGATACTGCTTCGCTTTTTCTAGCAGATTACGATCAACGTAGAATGGGTGAAATAACGATTCAATTTCTTGGGTCGTCGCAGTTGTAACAATAACTCCTGCTGTGATGAGGGCAAGATAGTTATTGTCTTGGTCGATGCTGCTGTTGTTGCCTTGCGGACAATAGAGGTTGGCAATACTGTTTTTGTACAGAATAACTTTTTCTACCGGGTTATCTTTGATCCGAAAAGATTCACCACCTTTTGTTGCCCATAGTGCAGACTCTCTATTCTGATTTTGCCTCTGCTGATCCTGAGAAAATTTAACGTGGTAAGACATGGCTGCAAGATTCCAGTCTTTGACCTCAAAAACTGCAATGCCCACGTTTGGATTGAGCAGAACGAAGTCAGGGCGGAGTCCGTTGAGATGAGGCTGGATGTAAATCTCCCATTCCAGAGCGAGGTTGCGATCAAAAAAAGTCAAGACTTCGATTTCTCCAGGGGTTAGCGCAGTCCTGAGTGTGGCGAGTTCGCTGGGGAGAGGAGAAATCCTCCGCTCTGGGTTTAAGGCTGGGAATGTCATAATTCTGTTCTGTTGGTGTAGGAATCTAAGCTGAGATAGTCATAGGATGCCCAATCCATTGGATTGAGAACGAGAACGCACACCTTATTCAAAGAAAATTAATTCATTGTTTTTCGATGCCTCAATGCGTTGGCACTCCCTCAGAGTGTATTTCTTGGGAGATAAGCCAAGAGTGCTCATTCTTCGCCTTTCCGTTCTGCCTGTTTAGCCCGAAGCATCGATCGCACCAATTTCACCTGATACGGATCAGCATCCTTCTGCCACACCACCCGATGCCCCTTCAACTCAGCACAGTGCTCTTCCAGGCACTTCAGCCAACCTCGCCGCTCGCTAATCTGCTTCCAGTCTTCCAATAATCCCCAATCCTCCTCCTGCCGACTCAGCTTGGCAAACTTCTCGTAGCCAGGGTAGTCCGACGCAACCAGCAAATCCTTTTGGTGCAGTAGAGGTGGATTGTCGCTAAGGTCATAGTCGCGGTAATGAACGTGCAAGTCCCGCAGGTCAATCTGCATACTGGTGTGCAAAGCGGGATGCGGGTCAGTATCAAAGTCCGGGTAGACCAGATAGGTGATTTTGGGCTTGCGGCAGTGAAATTTGATCACATTCGCCTCTTCAGGACGACCGTTGCTTGCCATGCGAAGCATGTTCGTGCGTGAAGCACAGCCTTCGTAGAGGCGCAGCAGCGAGTCAAGGGTTTCGATCGCCGACACATGCACCCAAAGCGAACCAGGCAGCTTTTTCCCGATCGGACTGTTTTGGCAACGTTCTGCCACCACCGCTAAATTCCCCAGGCTCATCAACATCAAATCGGCTGCCGTGCAAGCCTGCTGATAGCCATCAAACAGACTCTTAATGTCGATCTGCACGACAGGTGCGAGATCGCGCAGCTTTGGACGATGACCAAAGTGACTCAGCGCCAGGTACACCAGTAAATCCCCACGACGGCGATCGCTAATCTCATCCCACTCTTGCGGGTTCGTCGCTTGCAGAACAATCTGAAACGCCCGCCGCAGATTGCCAAACTCGGCGCTCAGTGCCTCAGTTTCGGGCAGTTCTTCCAGCGTCGGCAGTCGTCCCCGCTCGGTGAAAAACGTCATCAGCGGAGCCAACAGTTCCTTGTAAGACTCAAAGCGCTTGTTGCTCAGTTGCACTTTGGGCACGGAGACCCGCGATCGAAACCGCGCGGCACGGAAAGTTTCCGCCTGTGCCTCATCTCGAAACACAAAGTAGATGCCTAGTGCGACTGGAACTGCGTCTACGCCCAACACTTGATCGATGTAAAGCTTCAGTTCCTCCTGGTCGTAATATTTCTGGAAGGTGTTGCGGCTCGTGATCACCCCGTCGCCATAAGCAATCTGGCTATTGCCTTGAGCGATTAACACCTGCGCCGACACGACCAAAACTTGCTGGGTTAGCTCCCACGCCTTGATCAATGCTTCTCGCCGCTCTGTCTGGGACTCAATCACGTTAATGACGTAGCCCAGATTCACAACATCGGCTGCCGTCAGAGCCGTATCAGGTCGGTAGTAGGGGTCCCAACCAGCACTGGCGTATCCCAACTTGGCAACCCGTTCCAAGTCGCCGCCCTGCCCACACCCGTAATCAAAGAAAGTCGTCTGCTGGCTAAACAGCCCTGCCTCCAGTGCTAACCGCATCGGCTTGGAAAAAGCATTGCGGCTGATTGCCGCTTTGTGGCGATCGATCTTGACTTGAGCAGATTGAGTATTGAGGAGAGCACGATGAACCAGCGTATGCCCCTGAAATGCGACGTTGCACTGGGCTAGGCGTTGCTCCCAAGCTAAACGAGTGCCGATCGATCGGGGCTGATCGAGCAGTCCCAACGCTTCTTCCTGGCGAGTCAGAGCAGCAACTGCAAATCAATGTCTTGCAAGGTAGTAGCTATGCTGTAGTTGCAGAAAGTCCAAATTTTCGTGGGTTGCCCTTGAGCAAGGTGTTGCCTCAGTACTTAACAGAAAGTAAAACCGTGGGCAGAAACAAGGTGTTAAGAGCCTTTCGACTGTGGGTGCGGGAACAGCTAGCATAGACTGGGAGAGTGGGTAAGTCATGTATCCTCGACGATCGCAGAGCAGTTAGTTCGTCTTGTAAGGCGTTCAGTCATGAGCATTGAGCAGGCAGTCGTTGAAAAGCTTAGGGTGCTTTCTCCAGACAAACAACAGGAAGTGCTGGATTTTATTGAGTTCTTGGAAGACAAGACAAAGCAACAAAAGCCAAATTCTCAGAGATGGGCAGGTATGACGGCTCTGGAAGCTGCCCAAAGCGTGATGGGGATTGTGGGTGACGGACCACCCGATCTATCAACAAACCCCAAATATATGGATGGCTTTGGGCAATAATGAGTCGGCAGATTCTTTTAGACACGGGACCGCTAGTCGCCTTCATCAGCCCGCGCGATCGCCTCATTGCAACCATGACACCAACAAACTCCTGAATTGATACGTCCGATCGCCCAAGGCAGCGATCAGCCAGACCTTCATAAAGTATTTACATAAGGATTCCGTAATATACGGACACCTTTCGGGAACGCTTTAGAAAAGCAGAGCCATAATAGCGGGCATGGTAAACAAGAACGTGAGACATATCCTGGGGCTTTCGGGCGGTAAGGACAGCACCGCGCTAGCGATCTTGTTGCATCAAGAAATGCCATAGATGGAGTATTGCTTTTGTGACACCCACCGGGAATTGCCAGAAACCTACGAATATTTGGAACGAGTCAAGGCTCGTCTGGGCATCAAAATCCACTACTTGAGTGCTGAAAGAGACTTTGATCACTGGTTAGCACTCCACAGTGGTTATCTTCCATCACCAAAGAGAAGGTGGTGTACGGAGCAAATGAAAATTTTGCCTCTGGAAAAGTTTATCGGAGATGATGCGGCAATTAGCTACATTGGCATTCGAGCAGATGAATTCCGTGAGGGCTACATCTCTACCCGCTCCACCATCCAAGCCATTTATCCCTTTAAGGAACGAGGATTCGTCAAAGCAGATATTCTGCAATTACTCGAAGAGAGTGGTGTTGGTCTACCCAGCTACTATCGCTGGCGCAGTCGCTCTGGCTGCTACTTTTATTTCTTTCAACGCAAGTATGAATGAGTGATGCTGGCGCAAGAGCATCCTGATCTGTTTGCCAAAGCCATCGCCTACGAGCAAAACCATAGCGATGGCAGAACTTATACCTGGACGCAGAGCGAAACGCTGCAAGAGTTGCTTGCCCGTAGAGACGAAATTATTGCAAATCATGAAAAAGCAATGGCAAGAGAGAAGCAGGCTGCGCCGAACCGCCTTTTGGTAGAGGCATTGGCTGAGGTGTTAGATGAAGAAGACGATACGTTACCCTGCCTAGCCTGTCACCTCTAATCCTTGCCATACTAAAAGACAGATCTGTATGCCTGTGCTATGGGAGAGGGACTTCAATCTGGCTCTCTTCTCCCTTGGGGAGAAGGGCTGGGGATGAGGGCAAGCTCTGTAGCCTTTGCTCATGGCTTTGGTACAAGAGAGCCGCAATTCTCAGTATGAGAATGATTCTCACCCGATCGCCTGATTTCAAGTGCCTCGCGTGTCTGAAACCCTCATTCTGTCGTTCAAGAAATTGAGCAAAAAAGCTTGTGGAAGCACTTTTCATAGTACAAATGTTTTGAAATGAGAATGACTGGCGACTGCTGTTGTCGTTGCCATACATGAAAATCTCTGCTATCAGATTCGGGCTGATGTTCCGAGACTTTCAGTTGGCGGGTGCGATCGAACACCGCTTCTGGTACGACCGCTTGCAGGTGAGCCTCGATCGCGTTAAACCCAGCCGCATAGACGTTTTGCCAGGGCAAGAGCACATGAAAACGACCGTCTTCGCCGATTAATGTGAAATTGAGGTAATAGTTCATGGTGGTTGCCTTTTACCGATCGTCACTGCCGTGAAGCGGTAGCCTCTTGGTCAACGCTTTGGGCTGACAACATGGGAAGTGAATTAGAGCAGTGGTGCCAAAACTGTTGTGTAGCGCGGTCAGCAGAGAAAAGCCTCCTGATGGGTCTTCAGGAGGCTGTGCTATTAGTTAAGGCTACTTCTGTAGTTTGTCGGGAGGGCTGACAATCACCCGCACCAGCACTGCGATCGCCATGATGATGTAGAACCCATCGGCACCAGAAAACGCTGACAGAGGCAGTGGTGTAATGGGAGTGCTGGGGTTGTTCTGGCTACTGGTTTGACCGACGGTTGAGGCTGATGGGGGCGATGCTAGAGTGAACTGACAAGCGTGAAGCATAACAAACCTCCTGTGAACGTTTGTACTCACAGTCTCCCAGTGGGGCGGGCTTGCAACCAGGGAAAATCCAGCCGTTAGTCCCGAATTTAACGGCGGTCGGTTAAAGTCCTGTATACTCCTGTCCGCAGTCGTTTGAGTGCAGCCGCCAGAGTTTCTTTGCTCAGCCGATCCCGTTCTCCGATGCTTGTCTACCGTAAAGTTCGCCAAAATAGCAGTAACCCCAGAGTAAATTCAGCCGAGACGTATGAATGCTCCCAAACGTAGCCGTGCTCGTGTACTCACACCAGAGGGACTGCAAAAGCTCCGGGAACGGTTGCGATCGCACGAAGCTGAAGCAAATGCTGGCTTCAAATACTCACTGGAACGCCTGGGAGCGTTGACCGGGCTAGATCCAGAGACGGTGAAGAACGTCCTGGATTGCAAAGGCTCCGACAAACGGACGATCGCCCGCTGCTTTGAATCCTTTGGGTTGACGCTGGAAGAGAGCGATCACATTCCAATAGCCCAGGCATCTGCTGCAATCGCTGACCCCAATTTTGTCGGACGGGATGAGGCGATCGCAGACCTGAATACGCTGGTCAGCCGCAATGCCAGGGTGATTGTGATTCAGGCAAGAGGTGGCGTTGGCAAAACGACGCTGGCGCGGAAGTATCTCCAGCAGGCGTTTGGCTCTTTCCTGGAGTTTCCCATTGCGAAGGAGACGAAGGACATTGCGTCGATCGAGGGACTGATTGAGGAAAAGCTGCGGCAATTGGGCGAAGAACCGGGACGGGAGTTTTTGGTGTCGCTCGATCGGCTCAAGCGCAAACTACAAGCGGAACGCATCGGGATTTTGATTGATAATCTGGAACCTGCGTTGGACTCAGCAGGCAAATTCATTGAAGCACATCGTCGTTATGTGGAACTGCTGCGCGTGCTGAGTGATCCGAGTGTGCAGTCGCTGACGTTAATCACCAGCCGAGAACGCCTGCGGGAAGCCGATGTCACAGTGCAGCATTACCCATTGAGAAGTTTAGCTGTACAAGCATGGGAACAGTTTTTTCAAAGTCGCGGTATTCCGCTTACGCCCCTCGCCGACGCTGGGAGAGAGGTTGGGGGTGAGGACGCTGTAGCTGCTTTACACAATGCCTATGGCGGTAATGCAAAGGCGATGGATATTATCAGTGGTTCGGCTTTGGAAGATTTTTCTGGTGCTATCGAAGCCTACTGGCAGGCAAATCAAGATGATTTATTTATTGAGCGCGATCTAGAAGATTTAGTTACAAAGCAGTTCGATCGCTTACAGCAGCTTGACCCCGATGCTTATAAGTTGCTCTGTCGGATGGGTTGCTACCGCTATCAGGATGTACCAACTGTACCGATCGAAGGGTTGTTCTGCTTGCTATGGGATGTGCCAGAAAATCGCCATCGGCGAGTGATTAAGTCGTTACAGGATCGATCGCTGATTGATTTTGAAGATGGAAAGTTCTGGTTACATCCAGTAATCAGGGCAGAAGCAATTGGTCGATTAAAGTTAATTCAGGATTGGGAAATAGCAAACCAAATTATAACCAAATTTTGGACGGAAAGCATTGAATCAATTGAAGTAGCAAAAGATGCATTCAAAGCTTTAGAGCCTTACTACCACTGTCTAGCAATCAACGACTTTGAGAATGCTTCAAATATTCTTAGAAAAGGTAGACACAACAGATGGGATGATACTGGTGGTGAAGGTGAACCGCTCTGCGTCTCATTCTATAGATTAGGGCTTTTGCAGAAGATTATATTCGTTCTGATTCCAATACTTAATAAAATTGAACCCGGAATTGCTTTGGGAGAACTGCTAAACATGGCTGGAGAAATCTATCATGAGATAGGTAATGTAACCAAGGCTGTTAATTATTATTCACAAGCCAGTGAAATCGCTTCTAAATTTAATGATGAGTATATAAAAGTTGTTTCCGAACTAAATAAGCATTCTTTAGATATAGACTTGTGGGAACTTGAAAATGCCTTGCGTTTTTTTGAAGGATTTAATAACTCTATTGAAAACGGAGAAATTAGCATATCTCCTTCAGATGAGAGTGAGTTTAATAGATGGCCTTTATATTCATGGTTCTATTTGGCTTTTCTCAACTCTTCTCTTGGATTTTATCAAAGAGCAACGAAGTTTGCTCAACAAGTTGAAGCAAATTTCTCAAAAACGAAAATGGGACCTTGGGGAAAAGGATATAGCTTATTCTTCTTAGGTCAAACCTATAAAAACATCGGCAAGTCTGAAAAAGCTTTTATTATGTATGAAAAAGCTATTCAAGTGGCTGATGAAAGCCATTATCTTCAAGTTAAGGCAAAAGCGCTTTATGGAATAGCAGAGCTATACAGAGAACAACGAAATTTTGATCTGTCCGTATCACAAAATTTACTTTCTATACAAATTTTAGATGAAGTGGGTTCTAAATCTTCTTCGGCAGAAGCTTATTATCAACTTGGTCTAACTTATCGGTCAATGGGCGAATTTGATACAAGTAACAAAAGCTTTCAAGAAGCAATTCGGTTATTTAGCGAAATGGAAGCACCAAAGCAGGTGGAGAGAGTGAGGCAGTCGATGCAAAATCAAAACTCAAACTAATTTATAGAGCCTAATTTAGGACTGGATGATGAAACCGATTAAAAAGCAAATTGTTACCGATGGATCGATGCGCCCTGTGGCGGTTCTGATTGATTATCAAGATTGGCAGGCGATCGAGAAAATTCTAGAAACCTTCCAACCACAGGATGCAGTCTCA
>Ga0209490_10001195_pt1 | contig 25334 bp, 21 predicted proteins | sample MAT06_FD_187209 | JGI IMG/M metagenome (GOLD analysis project Ga0209490, IMG submission 187209) | Freshwater microbial communities from Lake Fryxell liftoff mats and glacier meltwater in Antarctica - MAT-06 (SPAdes) (version 2) | ecosystem: Environmental > Aquatic > Freshwater > Ice > Liftoff... | reverse complement strand
CTAAAGGCGGGGGCTTCTACCCTCAGCGCGACTGCGAAGGCGAACCTTCGTCTTATCGTCGCTCCGGTAGCACAGCGATGCCCCGCTGTGTTTGACGTTAACTACGGTATTGCGATATTACGGGATTATGATCGAGGTCGGATTTTTACGTCTCGTACCGCGCACATCAACCTCCCCCTATTATACGCTATTTCAGCAGAAAAAACACAAGACCGGCGCCTTATATCCCCGTGCCTGAAGGCAGGGGTCTTACGGCGCTTTTCTGATAAACGACTTGTCAGATCGCTGGGTACGATTACACCCAGCGCCCGCTCACTTGTCCAGTGGCTTTTTCAAGGGCGCGCACGCGCACTTCGTCTTCGGGAAACAAGTCGTTCATCAAGCGGAACACGTCTTCGATGACACCGTCGGAGTTCATATAATGAAACGATCCGGTGCGCCCGACAAGATGCAGGTTGGAGAAACTAGCGACAAATTCTTTGACCGCCCCCAATTTTTTCTCATAGCCGACTCGATAGACCGGATACGCGAACGGCACACGATACACCCAGCCTTTGATCAGTTCGCTTTTGTCGATCAATTTGATGTCGTGCATCTGGTTGACGACGGTCTGTACGATTTCGTCGTCGGTCATCTCCCACACGCCTTCGCCGCGCGATGTGAAAATTTCGGTGCAAAGCGACGTGACATCGGGCGATGGGATCATCGCCGAGCTCCAGTTTTTCGGCTCGTGGGTGCGCCCGAAAATCAGCTCTGGCGCAGGGAAGTATGTCCAGCTATCGGTGCTGACGCGCTCACGATTGAGCGCCAAATCGACGACGATGATATCGCGGTATTCAAGTTGATAATTCTCTGCCATCTCGTTCGCGCCCGTGTCTTCGGGCAGCATCCGCATGAGCAGCGTGATAGGAAGCGTGCTGATGATGATGTCGCCAGAAATCTCGTGCATCGTGCCATCTTTTTCATACGCGACACAGCCCGTACGCGGGTCAACCGTCTTGACGGTCGCGCCGCCGAGCACTTTACCGGTGCCGTTTTCGATCACGTTCGTCAGTTGGTCGGTGACCATACCGAAGCCAGCCCGCGGGTAATAGAATTCATCGATGATGGTCTTGGGGCGATTAGCGCCTTTGCCAGGGAAAAACATGCGATACGCCGCCGCCAGCAGACTGGGAATGCCGATTCGCGCTGCTGCCCATTCTGCGCTCAACTGGCTGGTAGGAATGCCCCACACTTTTTGCGTGTATGGCTGAAAATAGACTTTGTACAGTTCCCAGCCGAAGCGCGCCACGACCCAGTCTTCAAACGAGAGTTCATGTTCTTTGCGTGGGCGGACTTTGGTCGCCAGGTAGCTCAGGATAACTTTCACGGCGGTGAGCGGCGGAAAGCTTGATAATGCATTTGGGAATTGCAGTGGATAATCGATATAGCGCCCGTTCATGCGGATGTGGCTGAAACGCGGCACTGTGAGCAGTTCATCGCCGAGCAGTTCTTTAACCCAATTGACGACATCGGGATTATTGCTGTGGAAGCGATGCCCGCCAATATCGAAGCGAAAACCGTCATACACCAGCGTGCGCGCCAGACCGCCAACTTCCATGCCTTTTTCCAGCACGACGACATCATGACCACGCCGCACGAGTTCGCGCGCAGTAGCCAACCCAGCGACTCCGCCACCCAGAACGATATAACGCTGCGCTTGTACTTCCATTGGGTTCCTCCTTCACCTAATCAGGTGAAAAGTCGCGTGTTATGCAGACACACAACAATATGATGTAGACGGCAATGCCAATAAGGTGGATTTTTGTGCAATAAATGTACACTTACATTGAGATCAGTAAAGTATCAGATCAATGCCTCATAGTCAAGCAAACCAGACGCAAACTATGTGACACTCTACAGCCGCTAAAGCGGCGTAGCTTCTGACGAACGCTTGCGCTTACCCTTCCCTTGCGGGGTTGGCAGAGGCGCTGCGTTATCCGTCATGGATGCGTCCCATCCGTTTTGCATTAAGGCACGTTGCAAGATATTAATCGCCGCGTTAATGACGAATTTTTGGCGGCGCATAACGCGACACCGAACGAGATCGCGCGCGATACGCTGGCGTGGAATCAGGCGCGTGCTGATAGTAAGCTCAAATCGGGGTTGACGCCAGAACGCGAACGCGACCTGCTCAGTGCATGGTATACACAGCGGTGATCGTGTTACCATGATGTTAAGTTTCAGGATGGTGCGGAGGGGACATCCCCATGTTGATATTACGAACCGAACGCCTCGATGTGATCGCGTGCTCCGAACGGGTGGCGGCAGGCGCTTATGGCGGCATTCGTCAGCTTGAAACCCTGGTTGGCGTGAAAATCACGCCTGACTGGTTGGAAGATGAAGGGCGCGGATTGCTCAACTATTACTGGCATTTTATACATGGCAACGCGACCGAACTGGGCTATGGATTGTGGCTGCTTATCCACTGTGCCGATCAAACTTTATTTGGGACGGCAGGATTCAAAGGCAAGCCGAACGCGCAGGGCGAAATCGAGATCGGCTACGGCATCGATAAAACCTATCGGCGACAGGGCTATACGTATGAAGCCGCGCGCGCGCTCGTCGATTGGGGGATGGCGCAATCTGGGGTGCGTGTCATCACTGCCGAGTGTCTCGACAACAATCTTGGGTCGGTGCGTGTACTGGAAAAACTCGGCATGACCCGCCTTGGCATGACCGGATCGTACATCAACTGGCGTTTGGAAAAAGTATGACGCGCGGCGAAGCTGAAGCCGCGCTGACTCGCGCGATCATCAAATTGGAAAAGGATTATCTCGGTCGCGGTCCGAGCGATGCACGTACCTTTTTCATCGAAGACATGATCGTGATCCGCCTGCGCGGCATTTTGACGCCCGCCGAACAAGAAGTCGCTGCAAGCAGTGAAAATGGATTGGAGTCGGTCAAAGATGCGCGGCGGCGTTTGTTTGAAACGCGCACCCTCCGCCAAGAGATCGAACGAACGGTGCGCGAGATCGTCGATTGCGGGGTGATCAGCCTCCACACCGATGTCAGCACAATCACCGGGGAACGGGTGATCGTGCTGACGGTGGATAAATTGTTGGAGTTCTAGCTCACCACCCGCGTTGGCAGGGGGTGAGGGCTGAAAACGAGTGGCTTGCGTAAGGTGAGCGTATAACAGAAAGGAAAAAGGCGTTATCCCTCCCCATGTCTAAAGACAAGGGTATCTCGCGCCGATTTGATGAGTCGAGATATCATATTGGTATAGATATGCAAAAAACTCGCATCGATTTGTAAATACTCGGTGTTCATCTAATCCTTATGCTATCCCCCTAGAAAAAAGGGGTATTCTTGCGACGATCCCGATGTAATGTAATAACATCAGGCGGAGAGAAATTAAAGTCTCGCCGCAAGACCTGCAAACGAAACGCATTTCGGCGTGGTTTAACTCCCCAAGAGAGAAAACGCGCGGCAAAGCTGGCTCGGACGCACTCACGTAGCAAACGGGTGAGTTCCTGAGTCAGCTTTTTATTTTGTCTGACGACGAAGGACGACACTATCATCGTGATCAATACGCAAGAAAAAACAGGCATCACTCCATCTGGCAGCGACGCTGCTGCATGGCATGTACAAGAAACTGAATACGTCATGTCCACGCTCGATACACGGCTTGAGACTGGGCTGACAGAACGCCAGGTACGCGACCGTTTCGCGGAAATCGGTGCCAACGAACTGACAGAGAAAGGCGTGACTAGTCCTTTCGCTATTTTGTGGGAACAACTGACCAATCCACTCGTGCTGCTGCTGATCGGGGCGGCGGGGGTTTCGGCGCTGTTGGGCAAAGTGGACAGCATGATCGCTATTTCTGCGATTGTCGTCCTGAACGCAATTTTGGGGGTCGTGCAAGAATACCGCGCCGAGAAGGCGATGGCGGCGCTCAAGAAAATGGCAGCGCCATTGGTGCGCGTCCGCCGTGAAAATCTCGTCATGGATTTAGCCGCGCGCGATCTCGTGCCGGGTGATGTGATCTTGCTCGAAGCGGGCAGCATAGTGCCAGCCGACGCGCGCATCGTCGAAGGCGCGAATTTGCGCGCGATGGAAGCCTCGCTGACGGGCGAATCGGCGGCGGTCGAAAAATCGATCCGCGCTCTCACTGATGCGAGCGCCCCATTGGGCGACCGTACCAATATGGTGTTTATGGGGACGAGCATCACCTATGGGCGCGCGTCCGCTGTGGTGGTCGAAACCGGGATGCGCACGCAGTTGGGGCGCATCGCAGAATTGATCCAAACCGTCAAGGATGAGAAGACACCGCTCCAACGTCGTCAAGACGAGCTGGGGAACGTGCTATTGGTCGCGGCACTGATGGTGATGGGTGTTGCCTTCCTCATTGGTTTGATCACTGGACAGGCGATCATCCCTGACCCCAACTTCCCCGAACAAGAATCGGTCTTATTGAACGCGGTCGCAATCGCGGTCGCTGTAGTGCCAGAAGGCTTACCCGCCGTCGTTACGATTGCGCTGGCATTGGGCGCACAGCGTATGCTGCGGCGTAAGGCATTGATCCGCAAGCTGACTGCCGTCGAAACACTCGGCTCTGTCACGACGATTTGCTCGGATAAAACGGGTACGCTCACCGAAAATCGGATGCAAGTCACGGTCGTCGATGTCGCAGGCGATCATTCGACGATGGATGTCGTCGCGGTACAAGGAATCAGTACGTTGATCAGCGCCAACGGCGCGGGCAGCGTGACACATCATGCCGCGCAAGCGCTGGTGTTGACGGGCGGCATGTTGTGCAGTGACGCCATTCTCCAGCGTGGCGCGGATGGCACAATCAGCTTCATCGGTGACCCGACCGAAGGTGCATTGGTCATGGCGGCGGCACGCTGGGGGTTGTTCAAAGACGAAATCGAGCGCGCGTTTGCGCGTATCGATGAACTCCCGTTCGACAGCGAGCGCAAACGCATGTCCACAGTACATCGTATTCGCGATGGCGCGACACTTTCTGCGGCAGAACAAACAATTTTTGCGCTGATTGACAAGCAGGTCAACAGCGGTGTCATGTTCACCAAAGGCGCGGTTGACAGCTTACTCGAGGTCAGCCGCAGCGCGTGGATCGACGGACAAATTGTCGCGATGACGCCCGATGTCCGCGCGCGCATCGACTCCGCTAACAATCGTTTAGCGGCGAATGGTTTGCGCGTGTTGGGCGTCGCGTTTAAGGCGGTTGAACGCGATGATGTGCTCGAAAACGACCTGATTTTCGTCGGCATGGTCGGCATCATCGACCCGCCGCGTAAAGAGGTCAAGGACGCGGTCGCTGTTGCGAAGCGCGCAGGCATCCGCCCGGTCATGATCACGGGTGATCATCCCCTGACCGCGTTCGCCATCGCCAAAGAACTCGGCATCGTCAAAGACGGCGACCGCGTGTTGACCGGTCATGAGCTCGCGCGTATGACGCAAACCGACCTGGAAAACGAAGTCGAGCGTGTCGCGGTGTATGCGCGCGTATCGCCCGAACATAAGCTCAACATTATCGGCGCGCTGCAAACCAAAGGGCATATCGTCGCTATGACGGGCGATGGCGTCAACGACGCGCCCGCGCTCAAACGCGCCGATATTGGCGTGGCGATGGGCATCACCGGGACAGCCGTCACCAAAGAAGCGTCGGATATGGTGATTTTGGACGACAATTTCGCCACCATCGTCGCCGCCGTCGAAGAAGGGCGCACGATTTACGACAATGTGCGCCGTTTCGTCAAATATTTGTTGGCGAGCAATACGGGTGAACTCGTCGTGCTGCTGGCGACGCAGCTCATCACTGGGATGACGCTGCCGTTGACGACGCTGCAAATTCTATGGATGAACTTGATCACCGACGGCATCCCGGCATTGGCGTTGGGCGTAGAAAAACCCGAAAAAGGCGCGATGGATCGTCCGCCGTATGCGCCAAACGAGAGTATCTTCGGGCGCGGTTTGGGGCGGCATATTGTCATCGTCGGCGTGCTGCTCGGCGGCGCTGGTTTGGCGCTCGGTTATTGGGCGTGGTCAACCGATTTGCGAGCGGCAAACGACGCGCCCGCATGGAACACGATGGTGTTCATGTTTTTGACCATCGCGCAGATGGGACACGCGCTCGGTTTGCGCTCGCACCGCGAGTCGCTGTTCAGCATGAACTTGTTCGGTAATCCACTGTTGATCGTGGCAGTCGTGACGACGGTTATTTTGCAGCTCGTGGCGATCTATACCCCATTTTTCAACGATATCTTCGGGACGAATCCGCTCACGCTTGCACAGTTAGGGCTGTGCTTCGCGCTCAGCGCGGTCGTGTTCATCGGCGTCGAACTGGAAAAACTGCTGATCCGACGCGGCGTGCTGAAATAACCGCAAGCTAACATTGTGTTTGCGATGCCAGTTCGTAATAAGAGGCTTTAGAGGGGTGATCAGATCGATTGCCCATAACGACAAGGAAAAAAATCATGCAATGTCCAATCGACCAAACTGCATTAGTCATGACCGAACGGCAGGGTGTCGAGATCGATTACTGCCCGAAGTGTCGTGGTGTGTGGCTGGATCGCGGTGAACTTGACAAAATTATCGAGCGCGCCGCACAAGTTGAAAGCACGGGTCAGCGCCCCGCCGCGCCGTCAGCGCCGCCCGCACCGCAGCAGGGATATCAGCAGCAGCCGTATGTCGCGCCGAATAACCAACCGCCGCAAGGGCAGCAGTATCCACCCCGTTATGACGACGACGATGATGATGATCGGCGTTACAACGACCCGAACAACCCTTCCTACAATCCGAACAATCCGAATCAACGTAAGAAGAAGTCGTTTTTGGGTGATATGTTCGATATTTTCGACTAGTTTTCACTTCGCTGTATTATAGGGGCGGCTGATACAGTCGCCCACATAACGTTGTGCCGGACGACCGTAATAGCGGTCGTCTATTTGTGTGAGTTGGTCAGGTTTTCATCCATCAAGGAGCAAAGTGTCATGAGCCGTACCCCGATAACTGTTGCTTATGGCGATGGCATTGGACCCGAAATCATGGAAGCATCGCTGCGGATATTTCAGGCGGCGGGCGCGGACATCGAGATCGAGACGATCGATATTGGCGAAAAGGTATATTTATCCGGCAACAGCACGGGCATCGCTCCCGGCGCATGGGAGTCGCTGCGGCGCACGAAAGTCTTTTACAAAGCGCCGATCACGACGCCACAGGGCGGCGGCTATAAAAGTTTGAACGTGACCACGCGCAAGACGCTCGGTTTATACGCCAACGTCCGCCCAAGCGTGGCGTATGCGCCCTTCGTGCGCACCAAGCATCCCAAAATGGATCTCGTGATCGTCCGTGAAAACGAAGAAGATTTGTACGCGGGCATCGAACACCGCCAAACTGATGAGGTCTATCAATGCTTGAAGTTGATTTCGCGCCCCGGCAGCGAAAAAATCGTGCGCTATGCCTTCGAGTATGCGCGCGCCAACAACCGTAAGAAAGTCACTGCGTTCACCAAAGACAACATCATGAAGATGACCGATGGCTTGTTCCATAAAGTCTTCGACGAGATCGGCGCAGAATATCCCGATTTAGAAAAAGAACATTGGATCATCGATATTGGTGCGGCGAAAATGGCGGATACGCCAGAAGCCTTCGATGTGCTGGTGCTGCCCAACCTGTACGGCGATGTGTTGAGCGATGTGGCAGCGCAAATCGCCGGGTCGGTCGGGTTGGCGGGCAGCGCCAATATCGGCGCGCACGCGGCGATGTTCGAGGCGATCCATGGGTCAGCGCCGCGCCGTGCTGGGCAAAATGTCGCCAATCCATCGGGTTTGCTGCTAGCGGGCGTCATGATGATGGTGCATATCGGGCAGCCACAGGCTGCCGAAACCGTGCATAACGCATGGCTGCGCACGCTTGAAGAAGGTATCCATACCTACGACATTTTCGCGGACGGCATCAGTCGTCAAAAAGTGAGTACGAGCGGCTTTGCTGATGCCGTGATCGAACGCTTGGGCAAACAGCCCGAAACGCTCGCAGCGGTGGCGTACAAAGCGGGCGGCGGTGTCGTGGCGACGGGCGCCTACAGCCAGCGCGAACCGGAACAAAAAGAACTGGTCGGCGTCGATGTATTCTTGCATTACCGCGACCGCGACCCGAACACGCTCGGTCAAGCGGTGGAAGCGGCGACGAACGGCGATGGCGTCGAACTGGTCATGATCAGCAATCGCGGTCAAAAGGTGTATCCACATGGTTTGCCCGAAACCTTTTGTACCGATCATTGGCGCTGCCGCTTCATGGGCGTGGATAATGCCCCGATCACCCACGCGCAGATCATTCGCCTGCTCGGTCGTTTCAGCGATGCGGGTTTCGACTTCATCAAAACCCGAACATCTGGTCACGTTCGATGGCGTGGCAGGGTATACGCTCGGTCAAGGACAATAATCTGTACGGGTGGGGCTTGCCCTGCCCGTAACCAAATCCGTCGTCAATGCTTATCCCCATGTTTTTGCGTCTTCGTGCCTTCGTGTTATGTTCTCATTTTTTGCGGGCATGGCAGACCGTTCCGGTCTTCACCATGCCTCTACATCTTCCGGTTTTGTGTTGAAAAAACGCTTTGTTCGACAGGTGATGTATGCCCGATATGCTCGTCAAACTCTACGCACTACCGCCGATTGAGAACATCTCCACCCTAGACGGCATTGAGCTGCGCCGCGCGCTTGCGCCCGAAAAACACCTCGTTTTGCGCTGGATTCATACGACTTTTGGCGATGGCTGGGTCAGCGAAACCGATGCCACCTTCGCGCGTCAGCCGATTAGCTGTTTCATTGCCACGCAAAATAATCGACCGGTTGGCTTCGCCTGTTATGACGCAACCATGCGCGGCTTTTTCGGTCCGATGGGATCGGACGACTCTGTGCGCGGGCGCGGCGTCGGCAAAATTCTGCTGCTCATGGCGCTGCACGATATGCGCGCGAACGGTTATGGCTACGCGATCATTGGCGGCGTCGGTCCCGCCGAGTTTTATACCAAAGTATCTGGCGCGGTCATCATCCCCGACTCATCGCCAGGTGTGTATCGCGGACTGCTGCACGAGGAATCGGACGTATGACGTATATTGATGTGAGAAATATTGAAAGAAGGTGTGGGGTGTCGAATCATGAACATCTTGCTTTGATCGATCAACAATTTTGGTTGATCGTTCATGATGGAATTCCACCCGATTTTGGTTTGTTTCGTCCAAAACATTGCTTATTTTATCGACTTGGCTCTCGAATTTAAGCGGGATTGTGGTATAATTGTTCTATTCATCCGATGAAACACACAGGCAAAAATAAGACATGGAGTTCACCGATCCTCAGCGACGGATCATCGACTCTCCGGTCGATAAAACCCTCTATTTAACAGGCGCAGCGGGGACAGGTAAAACCACCGCAGCCGTGCAGCGCGTCCTCAGGCTGCGTCAAATCGATATCCCCGCCGAACAAATTTTGGTCATCGTGCCGCAAGCGGTGTTAGCACAGCCGTATCATAAAGCGCTGCGTGCAGCCAATTTGCCACCCGGCGGACAAATCGAAGTCTTGACTTACGGTGGTTTGGTCTTGAACACGGTGCGCTTGTTTTGGGCGCTGGCGGCGAAACGCGCCGGATTACAGCCTGACCAGCCGCCGACATTTTTGACACTCGAAACCGCGCAGTACGTCATGGCAAGTATCGTTGATCCGATGATCGAAGCGCGCGGCGCGTTCGAAGGCGTCACCATTGACCGCAACCGTTTGTACAGCCAGATTATCGACAATCTGGAAAAAGCCGCGCTCAACGGCTTTGCTTATACCGACATCGCCGAGCGCTTGAAAAGCGCGTGGGTGGGTGAAACCAGTCAGGCACGGATGTTCGACGATGTGCAGCGCGCCGCATCCGCGTATCGCGATCACTGCCGCGCGCACAACCTGATCGACTTTTCGCTGCAAGTCGAATTGTTCAATCGTCATTTGTGGTCACAAAAACCTGTGCGCGATTACTGGGCGGCGCGCACCGCGCATTTGATCGTCGATAATGCCGAAGAAAGCGCCTTCATCGTCCATGAGTTGATCGCTGACTTGCTCAAGACATGCGAGAGCGCCCTCATCATCGTGGATGAAGAATCGGGGTTTCGGCGTTTTTTGAGCGCTGCACCCGAACACGCGGAAACACTGCGTGCGCGTTGTGATCAAGCCGTCGAATTTACCGAGTCGTTCGTCACGCCGCCCGTGCTGACGGCGTTGGGTGACGATTTCGCGCGTGCGCTGGGTGACTTTGCGCCCGAACCGACGATCAGTTCGCGCGCGGGCGTCGATTGGGCGATTCGCCGCTTTTACCCGCAAATGTTGAACTGGGTCGCGGATGAGATTACGCTGCTCGTCAAAGAATTTGGGGTGCCGCCGGGACAAATCGCGGTGTTGTCCCCTTATTTGAGCGACGCGCTCCGTTTTACGTTGATGACGCGCTTACAAAGCGAGGGCATTCCGGTGCGTTCGCATCGTCCGTCGCGGGCGCTGCGCGAAGAACCCGCCGCGCGCTGCTTGATCACGCTGGCGATGCTGGCACATCCCGAATGGGGCATGACGCCGACGCCCTATGATGTGGCGTATATGTTCATGGGCGCGGTGGGGTCGGCGGGCGTCGGTAAAACGATGGACTTGATCCGCGCGCAGCTATTGGCGACTACTGCGTACCCCGACCCTACAACCAAATCACGATTGATGCCGTTCGACGCGCTCAAGCCAGATATTCAAGAACGCATCACGTATTTGCTCGCACCGCGCTACGAAGAATTACGCAGATGGCTCGAAGCCTACATCGCGGATCGTCCCGTTCCTCCACCGTCTGTAGGGACAGAATTTATGCCGTCGCCTGTCGAGAATCCCAAACCGAAAGCGCGCGGACGCAAGAAAAAGACCGAAACGACCGAAACGCCGCCTATCGCATCAGTGCGGCTCGATCATTTCTTCAGCCGGATTTTTGGCGAGGTTTTGTCCCAACGTGGCTACGGTTTTCACAACGACTTCGATGCGGCGGCGGTTGCAGGCAACCTAATCGACAGTGCTGCTAATTTCCGGCGCGCGTTTGAAGATCGCGGCTTACTCGAACGACCTGCCGCGCATGAATACGTCCGCATGGTTGAACGCGGCGTGATTGCCGATCAATATGTGCGCGCGTGGACGCTGCCCGATGGGGGCGACGGTGCGGTCTTGATCGCGCCCGCTTACACATTTTTGATGCGCAATCAGCCCGTCGATATTCAGTTCTGGCTCGATTTGGGCAATCGCGGCTGGTTCGAACGCCTGTATCAACCGCTCACCCATCCGTATGTGCTCAGCGCCGACTGGGAAGTCGGTCAATTGTGGACCGACGACGAAGAATACGAAAAGCGGCGCGACACGCTGTTCCGGTTGGTTATGGGCTTGATTCGGCGGGCGCGGCGTAAGATTTATGTCGGCGTCAGCGAACTGGGCGAAAATGGCGCCGAAAGTCAAAGCGAACTCTTACAGGCGTTCAATCGCCTGCTGCGAAAGTACAACGAAGAAAGGGAATAGTGCTAAGTATCGAATGCTGAGAAATTGAGATTATTGCTTCTAACGCGGTACTCCGCACTCGGCACTTTGTATTGTCAGCACACATGATATGACAACTTTCAAACCCCGACCCAAACAAGCAGAAGTTCTCAAATACAAGGGCGGCAAAATGGGCGTCGCCGCCGTGCCGGGCAGTGGTAAGACCAAAACGCTGTCGGCGCTCGCCGCCAAGCTGATCGCTACAGGCAAGATGCGCGGCGACCAGGAAGTCTTGATTGTGACGTTGGTCAATTCGGCGGTCAATAATTTTGCGCGCCAAATCTACGGATTTTTGGAAGAAGCACGTTTGTTGCCCAACATCGGGTATCGTGTCCGCACGCTGCACAGTTTGTGCGGCGAAATCGTGCGCGAACGTCCCGGCTTGGTTGGTCTGGCGGATGATTTTAGCATTCTCGACGAGCGTGAAGCCTCCAGCGTATTGACCGACGCAGCGCTGGCATGGCTGCGTTCTAATCCCGACAGCGCTGAAAATTTTCTCGCGCCGGATATGGACGCGGATAAACGCGACCGTTTGCGCCAAAACTGGACGGATTTGGTTGTGAATGTGGCGGGCGCGTTCGTGCGCCAGGCAAAGGACGAACAGCTATCGCCCGACGATTTGCGCGGACGCATCGAACAGCGCGGGACGCGATTGCCATTGGCGGCGATGTGCATCGAGGTTTATGCGGCGTATCAGCGCAGTCTCGGCTATCGCGGCGCGGTCGATTTTCAGGACTTGATCCGTTTGGCGCTGACAGCGTTGCAGCAGGACGCAGCATATTTGCGCCGCCTGCACGAACGTTTTCCCTATATTCTGGAGGATGAAGCGCAAGACAGCAGCTTGCTCCAAGAGAAAATTTTGCGCCTGCTCACGGGCGATAATGGCAATTGGGTGCGCGTCGGCGATCCGAATCAGGCGATTTACGAGACATTCACGACCGCGCGCCCCGAAAACCTGATCGCGTTCACGCATGAACCTGGCGTTACGCGCAAAGAGCTGCCCAACAGCGGACGCAGCACGGTCGCAATTTTAGAGCTGGCGAACGCGCTCATTCGCTGGTCGGCGCAGCACCCCAACCCGCGCATCGCCGCCAAAAAGCCGCTCACGCCGCCCTACATTGAACCGACGACCAAAAAAGACCCGCAGCCGAACCCACCGCCTGACGGTGTCGCTGTGCATTTGTTCCCCGAAGCGCTGACGCCCGCCGCCGAAATTCAATTGATCGCCAATTCTTTGGCGCGCTGGCTGCCCGATCACCCAGACCAGACCTGTGCGGTGCTGGTGCCGCGCAATAAACGCGGCTTCGAAATCGTCGATGCACTGAAAACTGCCAATCTGCCGTATGTCGAACTGCTGCGTTCGACGACATCGACGCGCGAAGCGGCAGGGGCGCTGGCGATCATGCTTGCTTATCTCGCCAAACCCGATGATGCGAATTTACTGGCGCGTACGTATCTGGTGTATAAACGCGATGACCGCGACGATGAAGTGCTCGCGCTCAAAGCTGACAATGTGGCGAAAGCGCTGCGCAAGCTGACGCGGGTCGAAGATTTTCTGTGGAACACGATTGGCGGCGACTGGCTGGACGACTCGCCGGAGATCGCAGAACTCGAAACCGATGATCCATTCGTCAAAGGGGGTTTGGAGTTGTTCCGCGTCATCGTGCGGCGCTGGCAGGAAGCGGTGATCCTACCCATCGACCAGTTGATCCTGTTGATCGCAGGTGAGTTGTTTCTTGCCGAAGCCGACATCGCCATCGCGCACAGCATCGCGGTGCTGCTGCGCGGGCGCGCGGATAATCATCGTGATTGGCGCTTGCCGCAGTTTATCGATGAACTGACCGCGATTGCACGCAATGAGCGCGGCTTTTTGGGCATGACCGAAGATGATCGCGGCTTTAACCCTGATGATCATCGCGGTACAGTAACAGTAGCGACGATGCACAGTGCTAAAGGGCTGGAATGGGATCGCGTGTATCTGCTTTCGGTCAACAACTACGATTTTCCGTCCGCGATGCCCGGTGACGAATACATTGGAGAGCGCTGGTTCATCCGCGACAGCCTTAATCTGGAAGCCGAAGCGTTGGGTCAGCTCCGCGCATTGATCGATAACGGTGATTATTACGAAGGTGCAGCAACCGCTACGGCGCGTGTCGATTATGCGTCCGAGCGCCTGCGTTTATTGTACGTCGGCATCACGCGCGCCAAACGCGAATTGATCGTGACGACCAACACAGGACGCAAGGGCAATGTGCCGCCCGCCGTCGCCTTTGAAGCGATGCGTGGCTTTATAGACGGGCAAAAATCATAACCACAGATCACACAGACGAAAGAATCAAAACCGTCTGTGTTCTCTGTGGTCCAAAGAAAGGATCGTATGATGCTGCAAGATGATTTTGCATTCAGCCAAACCAGCCTGCAAGACTTCGCGGAATGTCCGGCGCTGTTCGATTTACGTTATCGCCGCCATATCGTGTATCCGGCTGCCCAAAGTGAGCCGCTGGATCAATTGGAAGATCACATGGCGCGTGGCGCGACATTTCATACACTCGTGCAGCAGCATCAAGTTGGTGTGCCGCCCGACGCACTTGAGGAAAGTATCGACGATGATCAGTTATTCGAGTGGTGGCAGGCATACTTGACTACGCCTTACGCGGCAGCGCCCACGCCAACCCGCGTCGAGATCAGCCTGAGCGCGCCGGTCGCGGGGAATCGACTGATCGCCAAATACGACTTGATCGCAATTGACGCCGACGGCGTGTTCACGATCATCGATTGGAAAACATCGATCAAGCGCCCGAAACGCGAATTTTTGGCGGCGCGCTGGCAAACGCGCGTGTATCCGTATGTGCTGGTCGAAGCCGGACGCGGCTTGAACGGCGGAAAAGCGATCTCGCCGGAAAAAGTACGGATGGTGTATTGGTTTCCAGAACACCCGCGCCAGCCCGAAGTTTTCAGCTACGATAGTGACCAGCACGCGGCGACGGGTATGTCACTTACGACCTTGATCCAGGATATTGCGCGGCGCGGTGACGACGACTTTCCGCTCACCGATGAGGTGCGCCGCTGTGGTTTTTGCGAGTATCGCGGATTGCACGCGCGCGGCATCAAGGCGAGCGATTGGATGGGGGAAGACAACGACATCGAGTTGAATGACGCTGACGCGATCCCAGATTTTACGCTCGATCAAATCGCAGAAGTCGAGTTTTAACGCCAAGTGTAACTACTCAGGTATGCCTCACCCGAAGTCCCTTTCCCGCAAGCAAGGGGAGAGGGACTTTCTACCGCGTTTCTCCTCTGCTCCCATTTGTGGGAGCAGGGGTCGGGGGATGAGGGATACCTGAGCAGTTAGCTTTTTTCCAATTCGCCGACCGTGCGTTCGATCAAATCGACCGCCGTGCCGAGCGTTTCAGCATCCCACGCGAACTTCGCGCCCGCCGCGCTGAATAATTCTGGCAGGGGTCGTGTGCCGCCCAACGCCAGCGCCTTGCGATAACTCGCCACCGATTGTGCTTGATCCTTGAGCGCATTACCCCATACCTGCACCGCGCCTAACTGCGCCAAGCCATATTCGACGTAGTAGAACGGGATTTGGAAGATGTGCAGTTTGCGATGCCAGCCATCGGCACGTGCGGATTCTATGCCTGTGAAATCGATACCGGGTTGGAAGCGCTGTTGCAGTTCTGCCCATTTCTGATCGCAGTTATCGGTGTTGAGCGCGTCTTGCGGGTGCGTATACACCCACTGCTGAAACGCATCGACGATTGCCATGTAGGGCCAAAACAAAATCGTTTCTTCAAGGTGTTCGATGCGCGCCCGCGCGGCTTCGTCATCGCTGTAAAAGCCACCTTCACTAGCGGTCAGATAGGGTGCGGCGAGCAGTTCCATCGACATGCTGGCGACTTCACAAAACTCGATTGGGATGTCATTCTGCTGGTAATCGGGCAAGCCGCGCGCCTCAAAATCGTGGAAAGCGTGACCGCCTTCGTGCAGCAGCGTTTGTACATCGTCGTGAATGCCGACGGCGTTCATGAAGATGAACGGGCGTTTGCTGTGCGCGAACGAGGTGCAGTAGCCGCCTGGCGCTTTATTTTTGCGGTTATCCAGGTCGAGCAGGTTTTCGCGCATCATCGTGTCGAAATAATTGCCCAGAACCAGATCAACCTTGTGAAAGATCGCGCTCGATGTGTGATTCAAACGGTCGATGTCGGACGCGGCGAATGGCGCGAGTGGGGCGCGATTGAGCGGGTCAGCCATGACATCCCATGGTCGCATCGTGTCGATTTGGAGTTGGCGGCGGCGTTTTTCGTAGATGCGATTGGCGGCTGGCACGGCGACTTGCTCAATGGCGGCGTGAAAGGCTTCGCAATCGTCGGGCGTGTAATCGAAACGGTTAGACTCGCGCCACTTATACGCGCGGTAATCGGGCAGATCGGCATTTTCCGCGATCTTCATACGGAGCGTGAGAAATTGAACCCACAAATCATCGAGCTTTTGGTTATCGGCAAGCTGGCGGTTGCTGACCAAGCGCCATGCTTGTTCGCGCGTCGCCCGATCCGGATCGAGATAAAATGGCTTCATCGAGGGAATCGTGCGTTCTTCGCCGTGCCACATCACGGTTTGCGCGCCGATCATTTTATCGTATTCCGTGCCTAAACGGTCTTGTTCGACCATGAGCGCCAAATTTGCTTCGCGGAACAACTCGGCTTCGACGCGCATATTTCGCAGCGCGATTTCGTAACCGGGCGGCTGTAAATTTGTTGCCAACAGTTTGTGATTGAGCGTATTGTCCGCGCTTCGCACGGGGGTAACCACGTCCTCGTTGTAACGCATATACTTCTCGACCGCCGCCTCATCGCTGGTATCGAGCGTGGTCGCTACCTCCAAACGGATGAAGGTTTCGTCGATCAAATGCCACAGCCGCGCGCGCTCATCGAGCCATTGCACGACGTTGCCATCACTTAACGTGGTTGCCTCCAGGTGTTTGAAAAACGGCTCAATTTGCGTCCATGACCATGTGCCAAAGGTTTGTAAATCAGGTAGCTGGTTGAACATGTTTGTCCTCAAGTAAAAGAAGGTGAAAGATACGAGATAGTTAAAAGTTGAAAACCAGTGTGGAGTCGTCTCATTCAACTTTTAACTGGGTTTAGTATTCCCCGACGATCTCCCAGCCGTTCGGCGCGACACCACTGCGGGTGAGGCGCAGCGCCAGGCGTGCTGTGCCGTAATCGAGATACCAGTAATCATTTCGGTTTTGTGGAAATTGTACCCGTCCGGTGAACGGGGTTGCAAGCGTATACGCCCAACCGAGCGCGGTACGCACCGACGGATTCTCACGCCAGATTTTACCCATGCTTTCGATGGGTTGTAACAGCCCATCAGGTGGCACAATCGTCTCATCGCGTGCAGGCTGTGACGCATCCCAGGTATCGGGGAATGATTGCCAAAAACCGTTGTTGAAAATGACAAAAATCAGTGGCGTCGGTTCGTTACTCGTCGGGTTGGAGACCATGCGGATCATGCGTCCACCCTGAAAATCCTGACCAAGCGCATCGATAGTCAGAATTGGGTTCGGGCACGCGATCGTGATCTCGTTTTTGTTCGTCCTAAACGTGAAGAACCACCGATCGACACACGCCGCGTTTTCGGGTGGGGGAGCGGGTGGCAGCAGTGCGACAGGCACACGTACGCCTTCACCCGCGTTTAACGCTATGTCGGTGTCGATACAATTGGCGTCTGCTACTGCCGATGCTGCCGCACCTGCACGCAGTGCGATGCCCGCCAGCGAATCGCCACTATTGACTGTGTAGACGAACCAGTCATCGCGCGGCATACATGGCAGATCAGTGGGGAGCGGCGTCTCAGTCGGCGGGCGCGTCGCCAACTGCGGGACAAGCGTCGCGGTCGATACTTGTGTGGCGGTACTTGCCGGCGTCACCGTGACATACGTTGGGGCGGCGTCACTCGGCGCGGTCAACGAACAAGCGCTCAACAGGCACATCACCAACAGCGCCAACCCGCCGCCGAAACGACGCTGTGAAAACAGCGGTGGAGAGGCACTGCGCGCTATGCCCACCGTATCAGGATAAAGCGGCGGCGGTGAATTACGAGGCAAATTTCACCCATCCTGCGCCATGATGTCCGAAATTGAAGGTTTCGGGATGCAAAATCTCCGCCAGAATTTCCAGCGAATCGACCAAACGGGGACCTGGTCGATTGAAATACTGATTGCCATCGGTCAACACGATATGACCATTGCGGACTGCGCGCAGCGTTTCCCATCCTGGCTGACGGGTGAGCGCGGTCATTTCGTCGTGCGCTTTATCGATACCATAACCGCACGGCAAAACGATGATTATATCGGGGTCTGCCGCCCATAAATCATCCCATTCCAGCCATGGAGAATGGACGCCCGCCTTGCCGAATAAATTGACCCCGCCCGCCATTTCGACGAGTTCTGGCATCCAGTTACCCGCCGTCATCAGCGGATCGATCCATTCGACGGTTGCGACGGTTGGTTTATGCGCTATATCACGCGCTGCCGTTGTGATCGCGTCGATGCGTCCGGTCAATTCACGCACGAGCGGTTCGCCATCGACGCCGAGCGCGCTCGCTACGCGTCGCAGATCGTCCCAAACATCGCGCAGCCAGATCGGTTCGAGCGATATCACACGTGCATCGGTCAAGCCGCACGCTTGTACCGCCGCTTGCACGTCGTTCAAGCTGACCGCGCAGACTTCACACTGCGCCTGTGTGACAATGACATCGGGGTTGAGCGCTGTCAGCAGATCACTATCGACGCGATAGACCGAGAGCGACTCGCTCAAAATCTGCTTGACACGGTCATCGACCTCACGGCTGCTGCCTTGTGGGTTGAACTTTGGCGCGGTCAGCGCTGGCAAGGTTTCAATTCCCGGCGGATAATCGCATTCGTGCGAGCGCCCTACCAGTTGATCCTGAAAGCCAAGCCGACACACAATCTCGGTCGCGCTGGGTATAAGCGAAACAATACGCATGAAAAATCCTTTTATGCTGCGTTTAAGGCGCGCGTTCGCACCACTCAGCGGCGCACGAGAGCGTGGCGCTTGTACCGTCGAGCGTAGGCAGCGCCATGAAAATGTCGTTGGTGACAGGCGTGTAGATGAAGTCGGTGTACACCTGAAAATCGGGACCCTGAATCAACATCATGTTGCTAAAGTCGTTGGTGCTGCGACCAACCGGCGTAAAGCCTGTGCCCACTGGAAGCACGCCCAAGCGCACCCGTGCGTTGATATCCGCGAACGCGATGACATACGCGCTTTCGACGAAATACGCTTGCTGTGCATTAACGGCGGCAGCTTCTCCGCCTTGTGGCTGGATCAACGACGATTCGACGTAGCGGCTGACCTGTAATTCGAGCTGGGTGCAGTAATCCGTTTGTGTGTAATCGATATTGGCTTCAAATTGATACACGCGCTCCAAGACAAATAACAGATTTTGTGCGGCACGGCTGCATTTGAACAACGGATCATCGCCGACCCAGCCGCCGGGTCGCAGCGTAGAGGCGCCAATTGCCGCGTCCGCCAATACTTCTAAGTCGTGGCGCAAATCGCGCGCGACCGCGAGCGGTACGCTGGCGACCACGCCAAAATAGGTTGGTGGGCGCACGCCAGCGCCCAGTATCGCATCTGCGAGTCGATCAATGTCGGCGCGCAGCAAGGCAGCGAAATCGAGCGCGGCGGGGTCGGTGACTCCACTCCAGCCTTCTGGGCGTGGTGCGTCCGCGCCGAGTCTATCGGTCGCCAATGTCTCTAAGTCGGTGCGGGCGGCGATCAAAATTGGCAGCGCTTCGGCATTTTGCGCGCTCAGCACATCGCCGGAAGGGGCTGCGCCATCGGGTGGGGGCGGCAGCGTCGCAACGCCGGGATCAGGCGTGAATGTCGGCGGGGCGTCGGCGGGCGGCAGCGTTGGCGCTTCTTGTGCCAAACCGGGCATCGTCAATGGAGTAATTAAGAGCCAAAAAGCGAAAGCGCACACAAGCGCGATGGCGGCGTAAGCGAATCGTTTCGTCATGCACATATCCTGTGAGTTTATCTGTCAACGAACAGCATTATAACTGATGTTCAAACAAGATCAGGATGAAGGTTCTTGCAGCCCCAGCGCCCATGCACCGCCGTGCCGTGAAATCTGATAGTACATTTCTGCCATTTGTTCGGCTGTGTACGTACTTCCATTCTGAATCCACCAGCGCGATAACCCAATAAACGCGCCCGCGCAGTAATGCTCGATGATTTCGATGGGAATTTTCGGCTGTGCATGGTCGGGCAGTCGCGCTTGTTCCGCCTGCATATCCAAATGGGCGACTGAATCCATCAGCCGTCCCAAAAAGCTGAGTAAGCCTTTTTCGCTCCACAAGGCGCGATATAAATCGGCATATTCATGAATATGCTGAAAGCCGTAGCGGATATCGAGCCGATTCCAATCTTCGAGCGTGGTTGCGCTTTGGGTTTTGGCATCAAGTTCGCTGTATAAATCGTTCAAAATCTGATATAGCAAGTCTTCTTTATCTCGATAGTGAAAGTAGAACGTGACGCGGTTGATGTCCGCGCGGTTGGTGATGTCTTGCACGGTGATCGCAGAAAAGCCTTGCTCGTCGATCAACGCGATCAACGCATCACGCAGTGATCGCCGCGTGCGCTGAACCCGTCGGTCTAATTTTTCGTCGGTCATGGTTAATCCCTTTTAGGCTACATGTGTTGTATAAACGACACAATTTTAGCTTACTGATTGACGCCAACGCACACGATTCATACCATGATGTTGATGATCGATTAAATACGATGTTGGTTTTCTATAAAGGGCGAAAACACCGATGATGAACATATCAGCGCACGAGACCGATGTCATTGTGGTCGGCGCGGGCATGGCGGGGCTAAAAGCTGCATTCGACTTGCGCGCGGCAACGCTTTCGACCGTAATCCTTGAAGCACGCGACCGCGCGGGCGGACGCATTCATACTGACCGCACGGTCGCCAATGTGCCGATTGAGCGCGGTGCAGAACTGATCCACACAAGTGACGCCGAAACATGGGAATTAGTACGGCGTCAGCACCTGAAGACGCACGCGGTCGGGGCGCAATCGATACGTTTGGCGACTGGACAATGGGGAAACGCGACGCATATCGGCGGCGATTTTGACGAGTCGCTGTTGACGCATGAACCTGCCCCTCACGAGGATATCGTGACGTATTTGGCGACGATGAACATAGAACGCGCCGATTACCCGATGCTGCTCCGCTTATTTGAATTGGACTCCGAACGGTTGGATCGGTTGGGGGCGCTGGCGATGGTCAATCGTTTGACCGGACAAGCTGAAAACGGCGAGCCCTATGGCGAACACGATTATTGGGTACTGGGCGGGTATGACCAACTCTTTGCGCCGCTCGTGGAGTCCGCGCCTATTCATTACAACCAAGCAGTCAAACAGGTCGAATGGTCGGCGCACGGGGTGCGAATCACGACACAACAGGGTGTGATCTATACCGCGCGCACCGTCATTCTCACACTTCCCATCGGTGTATTGAAGGCGGGACACGTCCGCTTTACGCCCGAACTGCCACCTGCTAAACAAAAAGCGATCGCGCATTTTGGCGTTAGCGACATCGTGAAACTGGCTTATATATTCGCGGGTGAAACACTGCCACGCAAAGTCGATGTGATTATTGATGAGCGAGGTAACCCGCCGATTTTCTGGAATAGCAGCGTGGGCAACCGTCATTTTTCTGGCGAAATGCTGGTCGGATGGGCGGCGGGGGATAATGCTCGTGAACTGATTCGTTTAGGCGAAACAGAGGCGTTGGCGTTGGGATTGAAGTCGCTTCGATCGGCGCTGGATCAACCTGATCTTATGCCCCTGCACGCGCGCATGATTCATTGGAACGACGATCCGTTCACGCTGGGCGCGTACAGTTATCTACCGCCGTTGGCAGAAAATGCGCCGTCCGCGCTGGCAGCGCCGATAGACAATGTGTTGTTCTGGGCGGGTGAGGCGACGGATACGTTATGGTATAGCACCGTACACGGCGCGTATCGCAGTGGCGCGCGCGCCGCCGCTCAAGTGAGGGCGGCGCTGCGCTAAATCGGTCTAATTCCGTTTTGGTAAATCTCGCACGGGCGGGCGCGGACGCAGCTCGCCCGTCCCGGTACGCGCAGGCTGTATCGTTATCGGGTAGAACGGCGGTACAGGCTGCGTCGGCAGATCATCGAGTTCCGGCAGGCTGTCGGGCAGCGGCGTCATATCGGTGCGCGTCACCGACATCGAAACTTCATCAGTGACAGAATGGTCATCGAATGTCGCGACCAACTGCGAATCTTCTTCTAAATTCGGCGTGCAATCGACGATATAGCGGGTCGCATCGAAGGCGACCGACGTGATGGTACGGACTTGCGCACCAATTAACGCGCGCATCAAAACGCCGCCTTGTAACTGCAAGCGTTCATATAATGGGTGCGCCACGTTACCCGCTTCCAACGCCGCCAGTGCCGCGCAGATCACGGTTTCAAGTGTCGTATCTGGCGGACGGTTTTGTGCTTGCGCGATGTAGGGTGCAATCACCGTCGCCAAAACCGCTGTGACTGGACGCGCTTGTGCCGCAAGCAGCAGCGTGCGTGGCATCGCTGCTTCGATCAAATACGACGCGACCGAGCGATACGATTGAAACAGCGCGTCGGCGAACAGCGCGTGCAGTCGCAGCCACTGCGTCGCCCAGTCGTTGAGGTGAATCTCTGCCTGTGGGATCAACGCGGGCGGTAGGTCGCCAAACACGACGAACGAACCGCTTTGCGCCAGTTTCGTCGCCAAGTGACCGAGCGGCTGACTGCGATAACGAAAATAATCGCCGGGTCGCGTCCATTCAATCGGGATGAGGGTGGGCGCATACTTGCGCGCAACGCCGATTAAGGTATTTTCTGTGCGATTCATATCCATATTGCACCTGCGTCGTTGATGATGGCGCTCGACGCGACGCCGTTCTTGTGCGGCACACTTAACACCGCTGCTTTGTATATTGTAGAGATATTTGATTGAAAACGGAACGCGACCCCCGTTGTTTTGGGCGGTTGTCACCCAAACAGCGGTTTGTCGTATAATCTAGGCGGGGTAGCTGTCGGTTTCTCCCCCATCCTGTGTCAATTGATCACAAGCGTTAACGATGAAACAAAAGCGAGCAGCGTATGTTCAGCAAAAGCGCGCAATTTTACGATGCGATTTACAGCCACAAGGACTATGGTGCGGAAGCAGCGAAAATTCAGACGTTGATCCAAGCGCACAAGCGCACAAACGGGACTCGTTTGCTCGATGTAGCGTGTGGGACGGGCGCGCACATGGTGCATCTTCAAGCCGATTATCAGGTCGCTGGTTTGGACTTGGACGCGGGTTTGCTCGACATCGCGCGCGCTAAACTGCCGGATGTGCCGCTTCATCACGCCGACATGATCGACTTCGATTTAGGCGCGCAATTCGACGCCGTGATCTGTTTGTTCAGCGCGATTGGCTACGTCGAAACCGTCGACAATTTGAACCGCGCGGTTGCGGCGATGTCGAAACATGTCGCGGCGGGCGGCGTCTTGATGATCGAGCCATCATTCAACCCAGACACGTTCAAGTCAGGGCATCTTGGCGCGATATTCGTCGATGATCCGCAGCTCAAGATTGTGCGCATGAACATCAGCACGATAGAAAACGGACTGGCAATCTTGAACTTTCGGTACATGGTCGGTACGCCCGACGGCATTAAGATATTCGAAGAACGCCACGCACTCGGTCTTTTCACACGTGACGAGTACCGTGCCACCTTTGAATCAGCCGGACTTACCGACATCGTATTCGACGAATACGGGGTCGATGGGCGCGGCTTGTGGATGGGTGTGCAGGGATAAACAACGGGCGATCCTCGTAAGAAGATCGCCCGAAATCGCGTTGAATGCCCCGTTCCCACCCTCGCCGCCTCTGATTCAGACCAACGCTCGGAGATGCGCTGTGCACAATACGCTGGTGATTAGTACACCTTGCTGGGCTGAACCTTGAAGTGAACGTCGCCCCGCGCGTTTATGATCTATTGTCAGAGATTTTGGTAAAGCATTTAGACTCGGCGATACCACGAGTATTGCGTTCGCTTCTGTCTCGTCGGCGGCTACCTTCTGGCGCTCATCGACTACAGTACGTCGATTTGCCAGTTCAACGCTTGAATCGCGGTATCGAGTTCGCGGTGACGTTTCGCGAGCGCATCGACTTGTTTTTGCAACACCGCCACATCGACGGTCGAAAAATACTTGATCTCTGAACGCCCGTAGCGAAAATCGGGGGTAGCGGTCGCCTGGATGACGCCAGTGAGCGTGTTGCGCTGCATGACAATCGCATCGCGGTCTGCCAGTGCGTCAGTCATGGTCACGCCATCCGCGAATGGTGTTACGGAGTTGGTGCGGTTGATGCGCTTGACGATCTCCGCCCATTCGGCAATCGCGCGTTCGATCTCAGCGAGCAGATCGAGCGGGTTTTCTGGCGGCTGTTCGCCTTCCTGAATTTTCGCGCTGCGCGTTAAGCGTTCGCGTAACCCCTGTGTGCCATAATGGATGAAACAACTTCACCCTCCAAGTTTAGGATAGAATTGCAGGGCGGAGAACAGGGACAAACAGCATGTTAGAAAATCGCAAAGCCACCCCGGAAGTGCAGCCCAAAGCCGAGCGTCGCCGCTTCAGTGCCGAGTACAAACGGCGGATGGTGGCGGAAGCGGAGCGGTGTCAGCATGGCGAGTTAGGCGCACTGCTGCGGCGTGAAGGCTTGACCTACGCGCAGATTGGCAAATGGCGCACTGCCGATGCCGAAGGGACATTGGGCAAGAAACGCGGTCCGGTTGCGAACCCGAATCGCGCCGAAATGCGGCGTCTAGAAGCAGAGAATGCGCGTTTGAAGCGCGAGTTGGAACGGGCGGGACACATCATTGCTGCCCAAAAAAAGTTAGCACGCCTGCTGGAGGAGGAGCAATCGTGAGCGAACTGGCGACCCAAATCGGAGTGAAAAGCGCTTGTGAAGTGCTGAATGTGCCGCGCAGCCAGCTGTATCGCCAGCAGCAGCCGAAGGTCGAACCAGCGCCGCGCCCGACTCCCGCTCATGCGCTGTCGAGTGACGAGCGAGTGCAGGTGCGTGCAACCCTCAACAGTGAGCGGTTCATGGATCAAGCGCCGCGTCAGGTCTATGCCGCCTTATTAGATGAAGGTCGCTATCTCTGCCACTGGCGCACGATGTACCGCATTCTGGCAGCACAGGGTGAAGTGTGCGAACGTCGCCTCATCCGTCGTCATCCCGCCTATAAAAAGCCTGAACTACTGGCAGAAGCTTCAAATGAGGTCTGGTCTTGGGACATCACCTGGCTGCGGGGAGCAGGCAAGTGGGAGAAATACCCGCTTTACACCGTGCTAGACATCTTCAGCCGCTACGTCGTCGGCTGGATGATCGCTGAGGAAGAAAGCAGTGATCTGGCAAAGCAGCTCATCGCTGAAACGGCGCGCAAGCAGGGCATCCAACCTGACCAGTTGACGCTCCACGCTGACAACGGCAGTCCGATGAAGGGCAAACCGCTGAGCCAACTGCTGGTCGATCTGGGCATCACCAAAAGCCACAGCCGCCCACACACCTCCGACGACAACCCGTTCAGCGAGGCACAGTTCAAGACCATGAAGTATCGCCCGGATTATCCTGAC
>Ga0209490_10001183_pt1 | contig 25477 bp, 27 predicted proteins | sample MAT06_FD_187209 | JGI IMG/M metagenome (GOLD analysis project Ga0209490, IMG submission 187209) | Freshwater microbial communities from Lake Fryxell liftoff mats and glacier meltwater in Antarctica - MAT-06 (SPAdes) (version 2) | ecosystem: Environmental > Aquatic > Freshwater > Ice > Liftoff... | reverse complement strand
TGAGTTTTGCCCTGATCGCGCAGCGGGTAAGGGCCGGCATTCCCGCTTGGAACTACGCGCCAGATCCTGGCACCACCCAGCGCAGATGACTGGGGTTGATGTCACACGATTGAAAGCACTGTAGCGTGCGGTTTATTGGCAACAACTGCTGGACATCGGGAAGTCGGGCAGATATGAGCATTTCAGAGCGCAAGTCGTACCAGAAGATCACCGACATTTAGGCCACGTTCCTTGACTGCGACGTCACGGCACAGACCACCTGGCGGTTTTTGCCACGGTGCAAAACAAGTTGCATGGGGCAATCCGTGGTCAGACTGCAGCAGAACTTATTTGCCACCGTGCCGCCGCCGGTAGAGAAAATATGGGCCTGACCTCGTGGAAGGATGCGCCCAGCGGGAAGGTTCAGAGATTCGATGGGGTCGTCGCCAAGAACTACCGGACTGAAAACGAGACGGCGCAATTGCAGCGGCTGCTTTCGCAGTAGCCGGACTTGGCCCTGAAAATGGGGGCGCGGCAGATCCCGATGACGATGCGGGATTGAGAAACGCGTCTGAACCGTTTCATCGAGGCGACCGAGCGGGAGGTTCTGCGGGACGAGGGTAAAGTCACTGCCTGAATCGCCAGCGCGCAGGCCGAAAGTGAACTCGAGAAATACCGCATCGTGCATGACCGGCTGTTTGAGAGCGACTTTGACCGGGCGATCCAATAAATTGGCTCGTCGGCGCTATCTGTGGGTAGTTTCCGGTAGTTTTGATATTGGATTGCGCCAAACCTGACGGGGTGACCCGTTCAAGGAACTGCGCCCGGTCGTGCTCGCAGGCGGCCAAGCCAATGTGTGCGCCGTGCGCACGGACTCCGGCATCAACTCGCTCAAGGAACTGGTCGCGGCGATGAAGAAGGAGCCCGGCAAGTTCAACTTCTCGTCCACCGGTGTGGGCAGCCTGTCGCAACTTGGCGTGGAGCTGCTCAAGGTCAAGACCGAGACCTTCTCCGTGCACATCCCTTATGCCTCGTCACCCTTGTCGGTGCTGGCGGTGCTGCAGGGCGACGTGCAGTTTGCATGTGTGCCGGGTGTCGCGGTGATGCCGCACGTCAAGAGCGGCAAGCTGCGTGCGCTGGCTGTCTCGACCGGCAAACGCAGCACGCTGATGCCGGAGGTTCCGACGATGAAGGAGGCTGGTCTGCCCGAGATCGAGAACCTGGCCTGGATGGCGCTGATGGCCCCCAGCAGCACGCCGGATCCGATCGTGCAACGCATGAACCAGGACATCAACGCGATTCTGGCCATGCCCGACGTGAAGGAAAAACTCAACGCGGCGTTCATGGAGCCGATCGGCGGTTCGACACAGGATCTGGCCAACTTGATGCAGACCGAGCTGCGCGTGATGACGCCAGTGATCAAACGTACCGGGATCAAGGTCGACTGATCGGGAGTCGTCTCTGCGCCACGATGCGAAGGCGCTATGCCACGGGCAGGCAAAAATGCCTTGTTATAAGCCGCGAGGTCCGACGCAAGTCATGGGCGGTCTGCGTCGTCGCTCCATCCCTGGATGCTGGCATAGACCTGCTGCGCTGCCTTGGTATGTGCAACGCACAACAAGGACAGCCGCTGGTTGTCACCTAGCGTAATCGCCTCGATCATTTGCCAGTGCTCGTCCCGGGCCTTAGCTGCAAGGTCGTTGCGGGTCATCAAATGGCAGCGGTAAGCCAGCGACAGCTGCGCATGTTCGTGTATCGACTGCGCCAAATACCGATTGCCGCAGGCGGAGAACAGCTCCGCGTGGAACGCACTATTGCTGCGATGAACCGCTATCGGCTCGGCTGATTGCACTGCAGTGTCATGGACGCGTTGCAACACCTTAAGGCGTTCAATCCATGCTGGATCTGCCGGCATGGGGATGCTATGCGCCGCCTTGTCATGCAGCCAGTCACGCATCCGGCAGATCTGGTCGATGTCGTCTCGAGAAAAGTCGCGTACCTGCGCGCCCTTGTTGGGGACGCGAGCGACCAGATGGCGCAGTTCCAGTTCCACCAGCGCCTGACGCACCGCGTGGCGGGTCGCGCGCTTGCGCTCCATCAGTTCATCCTCTACCAACCGTTCGCGTGGGCGCAGCCTTCCAAACAGGATGTCTTCCTCGAGCTGGTCGGCTAGCGGGGTGTCATACGACGGGGTACGCATGGCAGAATTTTCGCAGCTAGGGTTAATACCGATTATCGATTTCATTATCGATAATATGATCGATGACACCGGATACCGTCAAGCATTGCCGCACGCATCAGCGAACGAGCGATGGTCGGTCCGGGGCCGAGTACGGTCCAGCGGCGGCACTGGATCGCCGCATTACGTGGGAAACCGAACATGTACCGAACCTCTTCACTGTGCCGCGCTTTAACTGGCCTTGCTCTCGCTCTGGGTCTTATCGCCGCAGTCCCTGCCCGAGCGCAGGAAATTACCGTGTGGAGCCATTGGGCCGCCGAACAAATTAAACGCCAATATGTGGAAGACGCTGCCAAGCGGTTTGAACAGCAGAATCCGGGTGTCACGATCAAGCTGACCTTTTACGAGAAGAACGCGTTATACGCCTCGCTCAAGACAGCATTGCGTGCCGGTCAAGCCCCCGACGTCTTTTACGCCGAACCGGACCAGACCGACTACATCGACAACGGCTTGCTGGCGGATCTGACCCAAGGCGTGAACTGGAACGCCGTCGAGCCATGGGCGCGCCAGGTGTGGACACGCGACAAGGCCGTATACGGCTTGCCGCTGGAGGCCTGGACGGTGGAGTCGTACTACAACCCCAAGCTGCTGGAGCAAACGGGTGTTGCTCTGCCGGCCAACGGTCAACTGAATCAAGATCAGTTTCTGGACCTCGTGCGCAAGGCGCGCGCCAAAAACCTGACGCCATTGGCGCAAGGTGTCGGCGATCGGCCCTTCCCAGGGTCGTTCGTGACGCACGAGGCCTTGCTCAAGAAGCTGGGTGTGGCGGACTATGACGCACTGCTAAAGGGCAAGCTTAGCTGGAAAGACCCGCGCGTGACCGAGGTGTTCGCCTGGGTGGAGCAACTGGTCAAGGCAGGCGCGTTCCCGCCAAGTTTCACAAGCCTCAAGCTCGGCGAGGCTCATACCTACTTCTATACCAACCCGGGTGCGGTTGTGTTCCAGATGGGATCGTTCTACACCTCACGCGCATTCAATGCGCCCGACAAGGGCGGCCAGCCACAGGGATTTCCGCTTGGCATCATGCAGTCGCCGGCGATGAAAAACGGCGCCTGCAATCAGTGCAAGACAATTGCGGTGGGCGGCAGCTACGTGGTCAATGCAGCCAGCAAAAACAAGGCAAAGGCAATCGCGTTCCTCAATGCATTCGCGAATCCGGAGATGGCCAATCGCTGGCTTGAAACCGTTCTGGTGCAAACCGGCATCAAGGGTGACCCGAGCAAGATCGGCGGCCCGCATGCGGCCTATTTCAGTCAGCTGGCCAAGGCCAACGAGGGCTCTCAGTTCTATTTCGGCTTGCCAACGCAAATCATGCAGGGCAAGGCACGCGAAGTGTTCGTGCAGGTCGTGAACAACGCTTTGCCGGCGGGCACCATTTCAGCCACGGACGCCATCGCGCAACTCGAAGCAGCGAAATGATCGCCATCGAGCAGCAGGCGTCTGGCGATCGTATGGTGGTGATTAGCGGTGCCTGAACCGATGGCAACAGACTCTGCGGCTGTCGCAGAGCCAGGGCATTTGGGCGACCGTCCGCCCTGGGCTGCGATCTCGATCTTCCTGCTGCCCGGCCTGCTTATATACGCGGCATTCACCGCATATCCAGTATTGCGGACTTTCTGGAACAGCGTCCATGAGGTACTGCCCCGCGGTGACAGCTTCGTCGGGCTCGCACACTACGCCGAACTGTTGCGCGATGAGCTGTTCTGGCGCGCGGTCGGCAACACCATGGTGTGGGCGCTGGTCGCGCCACTGGTCGAAGTGGGCATAGCCTTGTTGTTGGCCTTGGCGCTATACGCCAAGGTTCCTGGGGCCCGGTTCTTCCGCATCGCCTGGTTCACGCCGGTACTGATGAGTTATGTGGTGGTCGGCATCCTGTGGACCTGGATCTACAACTACGACTGGGGCGCGGTCAATGTCGCCCTTCGCTGGCTGGGTCTGCAGGATTGGGCCCGACCCTGGCTCGGCACCCCTGCAACTGCCTTGCCAGCGCTGATACTTGTGACCAGCTGGATGTGGGCCGGTTTCAACATGGTTGTGCTGCTGGCGGCGCTGCATTCGCTGCCGTCAGAAGTGATCGAGGCTGCCGAACTGGACAACTGCGGTTGGTGGGGCAAGCTCGTACATGTGATCGTGCCCCTGACCAAGGGAACGTTGCTCAACCTGCTGGTGTTGTCGTTCATCGGCAAGATGAAGATCTTCGATCTGGTGTGGATCACGACCAAGGGCGGTCCTCTGTGGTCGACCGAGACCGTGTCCACCTATGTGTACAAGCGCGCCTTCGAATGGAGCACCTTCGATCTCGGCTACCCGAGCACGATTGCCAGCGTATGGTTTGCCATCGTCATTGCCTCGGTGTTGCTCCTGAGCTGGTTGCTGCGCCAGCGCGAGAAGCTGGAGTTCTGACGATGCGTCTGCGTCAGACCCTGGTCCTGCTGCTGCTGGGTGCCTACACCTTGTTTGCCGCCGGACCGTTCGTCTGGGTGGCCATGATGTCGGTGCGCACCACCACCGAAATCAGCCGCAACCACTATGCGTGGCCCGAGCAATGGCACTGGCACAAGTTCGCCGATGCCTGGTTTGGTTCGGGGTACCAGGTCTATTTCACCAACAGTACCCTGGTCGTGTGCTCGGCGGTGGCCTTGCTGACCCTGGTGGGTGCGATGGCAGCGTATGCACTGGCGCGGTACCGCTTCCGCGCCAACCGGACGATCTATTTCATTCTCTTTTCGACCATCATCTTTCCGCCGCAGATCACGGTCATCGCGCTGTTCCAGATCCTGGTGCAGTATGGGCTGTACAACTCGCTGATCGGGCTCACGCTGGTGTATGTGGCGATCCAACTGCCGCTGACCATCTATCTGTTGGAAACCTTTTTCCAGCGTATTCCGGGCGAGCTGTTTGACGCTGCGCGCATCGACGGTTATGGCGAACTCGAGGTGTTCTGGAAGATCGCGCTACCGATCGCGCTGCCGGCACTCTCCACCACGGTCATCCTGAACACCATCTTGTTGTGGAACGAATTCCTGTATGCAGTGGTGCTGATTACCGACGAGTCCAGCCGCACCCTGCCGTTGGGCATACAGCGCTTTATGGGTGATCAGCAGCAGGACACCGGCATGATCGCCACCGGACTGATGATCGCGATCGTGCCGGTGGTCCTGATCTACGTGTTCTTCTCCGAGAAGCTGATCAAGGGCATGACTGCCGGCGCGATGAAATAAGGACACGAACGCACCATGGCCCAGGTCGAACTCAACAAGATTGGCAAGCGGTACGCGGCGGGCGGGCCGCCAGCCGTGCACGACGTGAACTTGACGATCACACACGGCGAACTGTTCGTTTTGTTAGGCCCCTCGGGTTGCGGCAAGTCGACGACTCTGCGCATGATCGCGGGGCTGGAGAGCATCAGCGAAGGCGAGTTGCGCATCGACGGGCACGCGATGAATCAGGTCGCGGCCAAAGATCGGGACATTGCCATGGTGTTCCAGTCGTATGCCTTGTACCCGCACATGGACGTGCGCGACAACCTCGCATTCGGCTTGCGCCGACGCAACTTCGACGCTATGGAGATCGCACGTCGGGTGGCGCTGGCGTCGCAGATCCTCGGTCTGGACCCCTATCTCGCTCGCAAGCCGCATGCGTTGTCGGGTGGACAGCGCCAACGCGTGGCGCTGGGCCGCGCGATAGTGCGCGACCCCAAGGTGTTCCTTTTCGACGAGCCGTTGTCCAACCTGGATGCGGCGTTGCGGGTGTCGACTCGGGCCGAACTGACGGCCCTGCACGAGCGCTTGAACGCCACCATGATCTATGTCACGCATGACCAGGTCGAAGCGATGACCATGGGTAGCCGCATCTGCATCATGAACCAGGGGCGGGTCGAGCAGGTCGGGCCACCGCTGGAGGTTTACCACCATCCTGCCAACACGTTTGTCGCCGGCTTCCTGGGCAGCCCTCCCATGAATCTGTTGACGGCGCAGGTGGTGGCCGGACCGTCTGGGCTGGGCTTTGCGTTGGGTGAGCAGGTGCTCGCCGCCGCCAGCGTGCTGCAACACCTGGAGCTGCCTCTTGCCGTAGGCCAGTCCGTGGTACTCGGTGTGCGCCCGGAGGATCTGGCGCTGGGTGGTGCCGCCGGACCCGGCAACGGCGACGGGCTGGGCGCCCGGGTGCGCACAACCGAGGCGCTGGGTGCGGAAACCTTGCTGATGCTGGAATTGCCCGGGCTCGACACGGCGGTGCGTGCCCGAGTCGACCGTGACAGCCGTCCCGCCCGCGGTGACACCGTGCAATTGTTGCCCGACCTGGCGCGGGCCGTGTTGTTCGATGCAAAAAGCGGCATGGCACTTGCGCGCCGACCGGACTGAGCGATCGCCGGTGAAGTATCGAATCTGTTTGTCAAACTGGAGTTGCTTGTGGCCACTATGACCCTATCCACGATCCGCGTGATGCGCCTTCCACCGCGCTGCCCGCCGGCGCTCATCGCGCAACTTGCGCAGGTGAGCACTGGCTGGATCGTCGACGCCAATGGCAAACGCGGAAGCCTAGGCGCAGAAATTCGCCCGATCAGTGCCGCCACCGGATTCTGCGGCAGCGCCTTCACGGTGCTCTCGCGGGGGCGCGACAACTTGGCGGCGTATGCCGCGCTGCAATATGCCAAGGCCGGCGATGTGCTGGTGCTGGCGACCAACGCCTACCAAGAGTCGTCGGTGGTTGGTGATGTGTTTGTCGGTCTGGCGCGCAATCTGGGCATCGTGGCGATCGTCACCGACGGCATGGTGCGCGATGTAGCCGGCATCGATGCGGTGGGTATCCCGGTGTTTGCAAGGGGCTTGAGTCCGAACTCCCCGTACAAGGATGGCCCGGGCGAGCTTGGTACTCAGGTCTGCCTCGGTGGCGTTGCCGTGCGTAGCGGCGACGTGATCCGCGGCGATGCCGATGGGGTCGTCGTCGTTGCGCAGTCGCAGGCCTCTGCCGTTGTGGCCGACCTGGAGCGTGTTCGTGCCCAGGAGGCACGAATGGACCAATGGGTGCGCGACGGCCTGACCGCACCGCCATGGCTGTCCGAGACCTTGACTGCTAATCGCATCCAGTATCTTGACTGAGAATGGCAAATCATGACCTTGCCACGGGTCTTGTACTGGAGCCATGCGCCCGACTCCGTGTATGCTGTTCTTCGGACCTGCGCGCAGGGTATCGCGCAGCTCGACACGCTGGAGCGCGACGATCCGGCGCTGCGCACACAGGCGCTGCAACAAGCAGACGTGCTGATCGTGGCTGCCAGGCCCTTGTCCGCCGAGGAACTGGTGCAGGCGCCGCGGCTGCGCTTGTTGCACCACCAGGGTGTTGGTTACCAGGACACGGTACCCGTCGCAGACCTGGCTCGCCGCGGCATCCGGCTGGCGCTGACGCCCGAGGGAACGACCACTGGCGTGGCCGAACACACGATCATGCTGATGTTGGCGGTGTACAAGCGGCTGGCCCATGTCGATGCGCAGTTGCGCCTGGGCTGTTGGCATATCAACACCTATCGAAGCGAGTCGCGCGAACTGTTCGGTAAACGTATTGGGTATATCGGCTTTGGTCGTATCGGCCAGGCGGTGGCGGCCCGGTTGCATGCGTTCGGCACCGAGGCGGTGTTTCACGATCCCGGCATCGACGCCCGTACCGTGCAGGCTGGAGCCGCACTGGTACATGCCATGGCTCTGGACGAGTTGCTGGAAAGTGTCGACGTTGTGACCTTGCACTTGCCGTACTCGCCAGCCGCGCGACACATTTTGAACGCCGCTGCGTTCGCCCGCATGCGCCCGGGTGCCATCGTCGTCAACGCGGCGCGCGGCGGACTGATTGACGAAACGGCGTTGTGCCAGGCACTCGACAGCGGCCATCTGGGCGGGGCGGGGCTGGATTGCTTTGAGCGCGAGCCTGTTGCGGCGGATCATCCGCTGTTTGCGCATCGCCACGTGGTGGTGACGCCCCATACCGCAGCGGCTACTATCGATGCCCTGCAAACCAAGATGCACTCGCTGTTTGCCAACGTCGCCAGCTGGAGTCGCCACGAGCCTATGCGCAATGAGGTCGTGTTGACGAACGCACAAAGTGACACTTCGCATTCAGGCAATGCACCAGGCTGAAATGACTGCCCCGAAATGATTGACACCCATCTGCACCTGTTCGATCCGCAGAGTTATGCGTTTGCCGACGATACGCCCTACCGGCCCCAAGGCAACGAATGTGCGAACTGGCCTTTCCTCGAACAATTGCTCGACGCGCATGGTGTGCGTCGCGCGCTGCTGGTGGCACCTACTGCCGGCTACAACCATGATCTGCGGCCCCTGGTCGACGTGCTGGACCGGGCTTGCGGACGGCTGCTGGGCGTCGCCCGGCTGCGTGGCGATGAGGACGACGCAGCGCTTCACGCCTTGGCCGCTGCTGGCGTGCGTGGCGTGCGGCTCGATCTGCGCGGTGACGGTGGCGCCGTCGTGTCTGATCGGCTGGAACGTGGCGCGGTCGGCCGATGGGCGGCGCTGGGCTGGTTTGTGCAAGTGCAGGCCGATGCTCCGATATGGGCTGACGTCGCAGAACAGATCGCAAACTGGCCCATGGATCTGGTGATCGACCACTGCGGCCTTCCCGACCCCTCGGCTGGCGTGCAGCAGCGGGGATTTGCCGCCGTTTGTGACCTGGCGCAGCGCGTTGGAACCTGGGTCAAGCTCAGTGGTGCTTTTCGGTTCTCGCGCGAGTCCTGGCCCCATGCCGACACGGACGTGTACGCCAGACAGCTGCTGCGGCTGTACGGACCCGAACGCTGCATCTGGGGCTCGGACTGGCCGTTTGTGCGCATGGCGGTGCGGCTGGACTACGGCGCGGTGCTCGCCCATCTTGCGCGTTGGCTGCCTGACACCGATGCGCGCAATGTAGTGCTGCGCGACGCTCCAGCGCGATTGCTGGGTATCCCGGAGCGGTAATATAAACGTGACCAAGCCATTGCGGATCGGGCTGGTTGGCGCAGGGATGGTGAGCGCGTTTCACCTGCCGGCCTGGCAGGCCCTGGGTCCGCAGGTCCAACTGGTGGCTATTGCCGATCCGGACCTGGCCCAGGCCAGGGCGAGGGCCGACGCGTATCGGATCGGTTCGGTATTCAGCTCCATCGACGAGTTGTTGGCGGCACACCGACTGGATGCGGTGGACATCATGACGCCGCCCGCAAGCCATGCCGCACACTGCAGTGCGGCTGCACAGGCCGGGGTGGCCATCCTGTGCCAGAAGCCGCTCGGGCCCACATGGCAAGAGGCGAGTGCCATCGCTCGGAATGTCGCAGACCGGGTCCGGCTGATGGTGCACGAGAACTGGCGCTTTCGCCCCCACTACCGGCAGATCGCGCAGTGGCTGAACAGCGGTCGAATCGGCACGTGGCAATCATGCACGATCAGCGTTCGCAGCAGCGGCCTTCTGCCTGACACCGCAGGGCGTGTTCCGGCGCTGTTGCGCCAGCCGCTGCTGGCCCGGTTGCCTCGACTGATGGTGGCCGAGGTGCTGGTCCACCATATCGATTTGGCGCTGTGGCTGCTGGGGACGCTGAGGGTTCGTAGCGCGTGGGCCGATTGCAAGGTGTCTCAGGTACTGGGAGAGTCAGCCGCACAGATCGTGCTGGAAGGATCGGGCGGTCGCAGCGTGGTGCTTGAAGGCGATATGGCCGATGCGCGCTACGGTCCGACCTTGCGCGACAGTGTCGTGTTGCAAGGTGACTATGGCACCATCGTTCTGCAGGATGACAAGTTGGCGCTTCAAGGCGATCAATCGGAAGTGCGTGGCGTCGACTTCACTGCAGACTATCAGAAAAGTTACGACGCGACCATACAACACTTCGTCAGCGCGTTGCAACAAGGTTCTCCGTTCGAGACACCTGCCGCGTGGCATCTGCGGGTGTTGCAAGTCGCGGAGGATGCCTACCGGTGCGTGACGCTGAATCCTGGTTCGACTGCTCCAGGCGAAACTACGCCTTGAAGCTGTGCCTAAGTCGCATGGCAGTATTCTCATTGTGAATGTCGGGCATGACGGAGTTGTCGGAGACGCCAGGCCCGACTTGAAGGAAAAACTCAGCGCGGCATTCATGGAGCCGATCGGCGGTTCGACACAGGATCTGGCCAACTTCATGCAGACCGAGCTGCGCGTGATGACGCCCGTGATCAAACGTACCGGGATCAAGGTCGACTGATCTGATCGGGTGGTGATCGGGTGGTGATCGGTTTGACCGGGCCGCAAGGGATCCGAATTCCGCGCGCGAGATGCATACTTGCGCATGCCCACTTCCGCCACTGACACATCCAAGTCGCCTTTGGCCGCAGCGGTACCCGGCTCGGTCCTGCGCCGCATCGACCAACTGCCCGGTCCCAGGGGATGGCCGGTTTTGGGCAACCTGCCGCAGATCAGGCCGCCCGAGTTTCATCTGCAGATGGAGCGCTGGGCGCAGCAATATGGGAGCTATTTCCAGCTGCGCATGGGCCCGTTCCGGCTGTTGGTCACGGCCGACCACGAGGCGGTGGTCGCCGTGCTGCGCGACCGACCCGACGGGTTTCGGCGCCTTGCGCGGATGGAGCAGGTCGGCCTGGAAATGGGCCTCAAGGGCGGCCTGTTCGGCGCCAATGGAGAAACCTGGAAGCGTCAGCGGCGCATGGTGATGGCCGCGTTCGACCCCGGCCACGTCAAGCGTTATTTTCCGGCACTGGTGACATGTGCCGATCGCCTGCGTGGCCGCTGGCAGCGGGCCGCGCAGAGCGGCAGCAGCATCGACCTGCAGGCCGACCTGATGCGTTTTACCGTGGACGCGATCGCCGGCCTGGCCTTCGGCACTGACGTCAACACGCTCGAATCGGACCAGGACGTGATCCAGAACCACCTGGACAAGATTTTCCCCAAGCTGTACTCGCGCATGATTACGGCGGTCCCCTACTGGCGCTATTTCAAGACGCCGTCTGACCGCGCACTTGCGCGTGCGCTGGCCAGCGTCGACACCGCCATCGATGGCTTCGTCCAGGCGGCGCGCCAGCGCCTGGCCGACGATCCGGCGCGTCGCGCCGCGCCGCAGAACCTGCTCGAAGCCATGCTGGTGGCCGCCGATGAGCCGGGCAGCGGCATCGACGACAACCAGGTGGCCGGCAATGTGCTGACCATGCTGCTGGCCGGCGAGGACACCACGGCCAATACATTGGCATGGTGCATCTGGCTGCTCAAAGAACATCCCGCAGCACTGGCGCGCGCCCAGGCCGAGGTGCGCTGCGTGATGGCCGACGGCGGGCCGGTCACCCCGGCGCATCTGGCAAAACTGGACTTTGTCGAAGCCTGCATGCACGAGACCATGCGACTGAAGCCGGTGGCACCGCAATTGCCCCTGCAGGCCGTAAAAGACACGGTGGTGGGCGACGTCGCCGTTCCTGCCGGCTCGGTGGTCGTGAGCCTGCTGCGTGTTGCTGGCATGGACGACAGCTTGCTGCCCGACGCAAGCTTGTTCAGGCCCGAGCGCTGGCTGGGAGAGGACGGACTATCGGCGGCATCGGCGAAGCGCCTGTCGATGCCGTTCGGCGCCGGCCCGCGCATCTGCCCGGGTCGTTACCTGGCGCTGCAGGAGATGAAGATGGTGCTGCTTACGCTGTTGCAGCATTTCGATATCCAGTCCGTCGCCACCTCCAGCGGCGGCGCGCCTGCGGAGCGACTGGCGTTCGCGATGGCCCCGGTTGGATTACAAATTCGACTGGCGCCGCGATCGGCTCAGGCGCAGAATTGATAGGTTATTGAAAACCTCCTGGGGGCTGCGACATGGCCGATGCGGTGCAAGGCGCGAAGCCCAAGACAAGGCTGGAGACCCCGCCAGGTATGGCGATGCTGCGGATCGCCTGCAGAGCCTTGCATAGGGACGACGTGATCGAATGAAGCGCCGCTGGCTGCTGCGCGCTGCTTCGGGGCTCGTTGCCCTTCCCGCCAGCGCCAAGGCGCAGTCGACTCGCCTGCCGAGGAAGATCGGCTATCTGCATCCCCGCACCATCGCTGCGGGGCACCCCACGTTGCAGCTGTTACGTTCCCAATGGCAGGCGTTGGGATACGTCGAAGGCGAGACCGTGCTGTTGCGTTCGGCAAATGACGACGATAGCCGCTTGCCCATGTTGGTCCGGGAATTGATCGACTCGGGAGCCGGCGTTCTGATCGTGCTCGGCGCGGTGGCCGTGCGAGCGGCCAGCTTAACCACCCGGACCGTATCGATCGTCGCCATCGATCTGGAAACCGACCCCGTGCGGGCCGGTTACGCCGCCAGCTTCGCGCGTCCGCGCGGCAACGTCACAGGCCTGTTTCTCGACCAGCCCGCACTGGCTGGCAAGTGGATCGATCTATTGCGCGAAGCCGCGCCCGACGTGAGACGGATTGTGTTGCTCTGGGACCGTGGCACTGGCATCGACCAGCTAGAGATTGCCAGGGCGGCGATGTAAGGAATCATCTGGCCTCAAGAGGATCGATCATGTTCGCCACACTCACCAGCAAGGGGCAACTCACGTTGCCCAAGGAGATTCGCGATCGGCTGGGCCTGGATGCCGGTGCGATCCTCGACTTCCAGATTCAGGCGGACAACACGATCACCGCACGACACGTCAAGCCCGATGCCCGGCGCATCCGGGGATTGCTCAAGTCGCCCCATGCCGCATCGCTGACCGTCCTGCAAATGGACGAAGCCGTCTCCAAGCATCTGCGCGACAAACACGGCCCGACCCTGGCCGGCCGCAAGTCATTAATCGCATACATTAATGGGGAGATAGGCGTGGGTGTGGCTGGAGGAATAAATCCATTAGTCCCTGTCGGTGGAGGCAACACTACTTTTGGACCAATGCCTGGTCCAGAACTCGATCCATTGTTCATCCCAAAAGGCCCAATGCCTAATACTGGGTGACTAATTTAAGTGAAATAAGGGAGTGCGGCGCGAGGAGAGTGGACAGGGACACATCGTAAGAAAAGTCTGCGTCCGGGCGGCGGATCAAGTGGGTGATCTTGCGGGAAAGGGACGCCTAGTGGCCGAATCTTTTGCTTCGTCAGTAGAATCTGTGGGCGAGTTGCGGCTCTGGAAGCTTTCCAAGTACGTGATACAGGGCGAGCTCGGTGATTCGGAAGGTGCGAAACCCGTAGGACTTTCTCATGGTCACTTTGACCTTGTTGTTCAAACCCTCGACAACGCCACTGGAGAACTGCTTTTTCGCCCGGAAGTAGTTGAGGATCAGCTCACGGTGGCTGCGCAGCGTCTTGGCCACCTTCTTCATCGGCTCAATGCGTGAACGCATGACCAGGACAATCCACTGATCCAAGAATTTGCCCGCCCAAGTGGGCGAGTCGTAGTCCCAGAATTGTTGGAACTGCTCCTTGAGCAAGTAGGCTCGCACCGTCTGCAAGTTGTACTTCAATATGTCACGTAGGCGAAAGCGCTGATTGCTGGTGAGATTCTCCCGGCGCTTGAGTACGCACCAACGGGACTTGGCCAGAACCGGCTCGTAACCGTCGGCCACCAGCTTGCGTGCCTCAGCCGAACGTACATCGTTCACAGCGACATTCATCTTGGCGACGATATGAAAGCGATCCAGAATGTTCAGCGCGTTGCTGCAGCGTTCACGGATGACGCGCAGATAGGGCTTCCACATGTCGGAGCAAACGAATTCGATCTTGCTCGACAGATCTGACCCGATCATGTCAAAGAATTCCTCGAACGTCTTGACCGTGCGCTCCTTGCCCACCCAGAGCAGCCGGGTGCAGTGCGCATCGATCTGGTAGACCAGCGTCAGGTATTTGTGTCCTTTGCCGTAGGCAACTTCATCGACTCCGATGGCCTGGATCGGTCCCAGGGTGCGCCGCTCAAGTCCCCATGCCACCACCACCTCGACCGCCTGGCAGACCTTGTCCCAGGAGGTGCGAAACGACAACGCTGTCTCCTTCCACGATAACTTCTTGGCCCAGTTCGCCAGGAACAGGACATAGGCGGTGGTCATCTGGTGTTTGCCACAACCCCATGGCACCGCTTCGATCTTGACGCCACACTGTGGGCAACTCACCCGACGCATGCGGTACAGTAGAAAAACCATGAAGCCCCAGAAGGGCACGAACTCAAAGCGCCTGACAGTTTGATGGTCGTAGGTCGCAGCTGGCTTCATGCAGATGGAGCATTTCCCTTTGGAATTGCTTCGTTCGCGTACCTCGACTTCGATACTTTTGCTGGACTTGTTCAGACGTGCGCCGACGTAGACGAAGCCGGGGAAGTGGTAACACTGGTTCAGTATCGAGATCAGACGCATGCCAAAGAAACCCAAGGACGAATTGGACGCCATCGTAGTCGCGCCAGACTTGGCCAGCTACTGTCCTGATTTGGCGACTTGGCCGAGCAGTTGGTGTGGCGAAGAACGTGACGTGATTGCAGGCGAACAGATCGTGGCGGTGTTCACGCCGTTCTTGCTCGATCTTCTGGCTCAGGGACTGTCGCGCAAGACCCGCAACCTGCACCGCGACAACCTGTGGCTGCTCGGGGGCGAAATCATTGGCGACATCAACGACACGCCCAAACTACGCAAGCGTGCGGTCAAGGAGTTGATCATGCAGGCTGTCGCTGGCGATGAGGGGCCACTGATTCATGGCGGCTTTAGCGAGCAAGAGCAGCGCTCGTTTGATTCGACCTGCAAAAAGCTCAATCGATTTTTTGCAGCACACGCAAATAGTAAGGAGGGGTAGCCATCGCGCACCATGCGGTCGCAGGTGGTACGTGCATTCGGCTGTTCAGCCTGACTTCTATCTCAACGGCTGTTGGCAAGCGCAAGCGCGTCAGGCCGAAGGCACCAAGCCGGGGAGCGGTGGGCAAGTCACGCACCGCGCAGCGGCTGTGCACAGGCTCGTCCTGTGTGCAGGTGACTTGTCCACGGCGGGCGCGTCGGCTGCATCGTCACCCCGTCAGGTTTGGCGCAATCCAATATCAAAACTACCGGAAACTACCCACAGATTGCGCCGACGAGCCGAAGTTTCTCAATGTGCTTTAGTCTCGAGATCGTGTTGGTGTGTGACTGCGGTGTTCCTCCCAAAGCAACAAGCTCCTTCGCATCGGCATCCTTAGGACGTTTGCCCTGGCGGGAAGGAAACGACCAGAACGCTGCGATAAACGCGTCCATCTTTTCGGGCGTGATCTCGTCCAATCGGATGTCCCATTTCCCCATCGTGTCTGGATGGCCGAACACCCGTCGCTTCTCACTGATGAGTGCTCGAAAAAGCCGTAGTGAAGGATCGTGGGTGTAGGTAATGGTGTTGGCGCTCAGTTCTTGTTGGTTCCGAGCGAGTTCGATGTATTCCTTGATAGCCTGGCTCAACCAAATACTGGGTTTATCTGTAGGTTGAATGTTGGTCGGGACGATGCTTTCTTGTTTGTTGTCCGAAGGCCCCTTCGGCAAAAGCGGCGTGTCTACAGGTCGACCGGCAGAGGAGGCTGCGGCAGCGTTGCGTTCAGCGGCTTCGGCTGCACTTTGGTCTTGCAGGTATTTGAAGAGGAGCTTTGCCGTTTCGGCGGTATCGTGGGGCTCCAGTTCTGCTCGGGTGATTCGGCTGGTCACCGGATCACGCTCGACGACCATGGGGGAAATCGAACGCGGATCCGCCGTTGGGGGTTGAGGTTCTTCGAAACCCGGCACATTCATCAATCGAAAAACGCCGTCGAGTCGTTTGTCCTTGTCAGATGACATCGTGCGGTCCAGACTTGCGAGGGATATCCCCGTGAGCCATTGTCCCAGCAACTGCTGTGCGAACCGTCGCGCCGCTCGCAACTGAGATGTTTGTGTGGATCGTCTGAGTTCCTTCGGTAGTTCGGGATACCGGCGCCGGAGGTCGCCGGGAACGATAAAGCGGACGTACCAGATCCCGTGACGTGAACGGTATAGATGGCGCGCGGTGTTTTGCATGGCGTATGTGCGAGTTGGACCACTTCGATGGACCACTTCCACGATGAGCTCGCCAGGAGCAAAAAAGCCCTTTAAAATCAAGGGCTTGGGAAAAGTTGGTGGAGAGGAGGAGGATCGAACTCCCGACCTCTGCATTGCGAACGCAGCGCTCTCCCAGCTGAGCTACCCCCCCAACAAAAATCATTCTAGCGAGGCCGTCGCACATCTGCTTGCCGGTTTCCGACCGCTGCCCGCATGACAATGGCGGCACCCAACACTCCAGGAACCAGCCATGCCGCAACAACCCCCACCCGAGTGGTACGACAGCATGTACAACAACCGGCTATTGGTGCCCGAGTTTCCGCAGTATGTTGCCCGATGGACCGAGGGGTCGGCGCAGGCACGGCGCTCGCGCGCCTGCCATCTGGATATTCCATACGGGAGCGGGGCGCGCGAACAGCTGGACATTTTCCCGGCCGATGCCGCCAATGCCCCGGTCCTGTTTTTCATCCACGGCGGTTACTGGCGCTCGTTGTCCAGGTCGGACCATTCCTTTGTGGGGGCGGCACTGGCGCGCGCGGGTGCCTGCGTCGTCCTGCCCAGTTACGACCTGTGCCCGGGCACTGCGCAGCAGCCGGTGGCGATTCCGAGAATCACCATGCAGGTCGTGCAGGCCCTGGCCTGGACCTGGCGCAACGTCGCGCGGTGTGGCGGTGACCCGCAGCGCATCACGGTGGCCGGCCATTCGGCCGGCGGCCATCTGGCCGCAATGATGCTGGCTTGCCGCTGGCAGGACTACGCTGCCGACCTGCCGGGCGACCTGGTGAAGAATGCGTTGTCGATCTCCGGTCTGCACGAGCTCGAATCGATCCGGCGCACACCCCATTTGCAGACCAGCCTGCGTCTGACCCGGGCTGATGCGACAAGGGCCAGCCCGGCATGGATGGCGGCGCCCGGCACGGGCATGTTGAACGCCGTCGTGGGCGCCGATGAAAGTGCCGAATTCCGGCGCCAGAACCGGCTGATCCAGTCAAGCTGGGGCGGCTCGGTGGTGCCGCTGTGCGAGGAACTAGCGGGCTGCAACCACTTCAGCGTGCTGGAGTCGCTGACCACCGCAGACAGCCGTCTGCACGGGTTGGCGCTCAGGCTGCTCGGCCTGGCCTGAGCGGGAGGGCCGCCGCGACACTACATCAGCAGGTGTTCGCCGGCGTTGTCACCGCCCAGGGTGACGTAGTTCACCTTGCGGATGTCCATCAGCTTCCTGCCGCCGGAGTAACTGATCGAGCTCTGGATGTCCTGCTCCATCTCGACCATGGTGTCGGCGAGGGCGCCCTTGATCGGCTCCAGGATGCGTTTGCCTTCGACATGTTTGTATTCGCCCTTGTTGAAGTCGCTGGCCGATCCGTAATACTCCTTGTATAGACGGCCGTCCACTTCCACGGTCTGGCCCGGGCTTTCTTTGTGGCCCGCCAGCATCGAGCCGATCATCACCATGGTGGCGCCAAAACGGATGCTCTTGGCAATGTCGCCGTGTTCGCGGATGCCACCGTCGGCGATGATGGGTTTGGTGGCCACCCGGGCGCACCACTTGAGCGCAGAGAGTTGCCAGCCACCGGTGCCAAAACCGGTTTTGAGTTTGGTGATGCAAACCTTGCCTGGACCGATGCCGACCTTGGTGGCGTCCGCGCCCCAGTTCTCCAGGTCGATGATGGCTTCGGGTGTACCCACGTTGCCGGCAATGACAAACGACGCCGGCAGCTTTTCCTTGAGGCAGGCGATCATGTTCTTCAGGCTGTCGGCGTGGCCATGCGCGATGTCGATGGTGATGTAGTCCGGCACCAGGCCCTGCGCCACCATGCGGTCCACGGTGTCATAGTCAGGCTTCTTCACGCCCAGCGAGATCGACGCATACAGGCCTTGGGCCTTCATGGTCTGCACGAAGCGCGGGGTGTCCAGATCGAAGCGGTGCATCACGTAAAAGTAACCGTTCTGCGCCAGCCAGGTGCAGATGGATTCGTCCACGACGGTCTTCATGTTGGCGGGGACCACCGGAATGCGGAAGCGCCGTCCGCCCAGCTCGGTGCTGGCGTCGCATTCCGAGCGGCTCTCGACGCGGCATTTGCGCGGCAACAAAAGGATGTTCTCGTAGTCGAATATTTCCATGGTGTTTCCAGGCTCCCGGATGCTGTTGTGTTGAACAGGTGAACGCTTGGACTGGGTCCGGCCAGGGCTTCTGCAGCGCGCGGGCACAACAGAAACGAGAACCGGGCCAAAAATGCTTCGGCCCGGTGCTTGATTCTAGTGCAGTGTTGCGCGCCGTGGGGCACTCAAGATTCATCTCGAGCCCAAGGCGTGGCTGCAGGCGCAGCGTTACCTTCGGGAACCCGTAGCTCCGGGCCAGCGCGTCGGGCGTCTGCGCCAAGCCACTTCTCTCCTCCATTCGCGCAGATGGGTTTTGTTGCTTGCTATCGGGTTGGCGCGACCACCCGCTTGCCGCGCGTGGCCCCGCAGCATGCGCGAATGATTCCGCCCACCCGGCGCGGCTCGCCCGACACGCCCGCTGCGGTGGCTGGTCGGCGAAAAACCCAATCCCGGACCTCCGGCGGCGACAAGTGCATGTGGAGTGTCTCGGCGTGCCCAATCCGCGGCCATCAGGCGATCAAGTCGGGCGTGTCGGGCGAGCTGCGCCGGGGCACGGGAGCTATTCGCGCATGCCGCAGAGCGACGTGTGTACACCGGCGTGGGCGTGCCAGCCGCAGGGTGCTGTGCATGCGCCTTCGGCGCGCGTGCGCAAGGGCCCCGGCGCGCACGCCCACCGCGCTGGCCAACCGGCGACAAGAGCCGCGGGTGGCGCGAACCGGCGGCGATAGGAGTGCCCGCACGAGTGCACCACTGCACTGGCAGTGGTGTCACCGGCGGCGCTTCCTACAATCAAGCCATGTCCGTATCCCTCGCCGCTGGCGGTGCAACCGTCAGCCCCCTGTTGCAGCATCTCAATCCCGAACAACGGGCGGCCGTCACGCTTCCCAACGAACATGCCCTGATCCTGGCCGGCGCCGGTTCGGGCAAGACGCGGGTTCTGACCACCCGCATTGCCTGGTTGCTGCAAACCGGCCAGGTGTCGCCGGCCGGGGTGCTGGCGGTGACCTTCACCAACAAGGCGGCCAAGGAGATGATGACGCGCCTGTCCGCTTTGCTGCCGGTGAACGTGCGTGGCATGTGGATTGGCACCTTCCATGGACTGTGCAACCGCTTCCTGCGCGCCCACTACAAGATCGCGGCGCTGCCGCAGGGTTTCCAGATCCTGGACACGCAGGACCAGTTGTCGGCGATCAAGCGCCTGATGAAGCAATTCAATATCGACGACGAGCGTTTTCCGGCGAAACAGACGCAATGGTTTATCAGCGGCTGCAAGGAGGACGGTTTGCGCCCGAACATGGTCGAAGCGCGCGACGAGGACAGTCGGCGCAAGACCGAAATCTACCAGCTGTACGAGGAGCAGTGCCAGCGTGAGGGCGTGGTGGATTTTGGTGAGCTGATGCTGCGCAGCTATGAGGTGCTGCGCGACAACGATCCCGTGCGCGAGCATTACCAGCGCCGCTTTCGCCACATCCTGATCGATGAATTCCAGGACACGAACAAGCTGCAATACGCCTGGATCAAGATGCTGGCCGGTGCCGGTGTGGCCGGCGAGCCGCTGTTGCATGCACCCGGCTCGGTGATGGCGGTGGGCGACGACGACCAGAGCATTTATGCGTTTCGCGGCGCCCGCGTCGGCAACATGGCCGACTTTGTGCGCGAGTTCGGCGTGCGCCACCAGATCAAGCTGGAGCAGAATTACCGCAGCTACAGCAACATACTGGACAGCGCCAACGCGCTGATCAGCCACAACCAGAAGCGCCTTGGCAAGAACCTGCGCACCGAGCAGGGGCCGGGCGAGCCGGTGCGCGTCTACGAATCGACCAGTGACCTGGCCGAAGCGCAGTGGATGGTCGATGAGATGCGCCAGCTCGTGCGCGAGGGGTCGGATCGCAAGGAGATCGCGGTTTTGTACCGCAGCAATGCGCAAAGCCGGGTGATCGAAACCGCCCTGTTTAATGCCGGAGTAGCGTACCGCGTGTACGGCGGCCTGCGCTTCTTCGAGCGAGCCGAGATCAAACACGCCCTGGCCTACTTGCGCATACTGGAGAACCCGGGCGACGACACAAGTTTCCTGCGCGTGGTCAACTTTCCGCCGCGTGGCATTGGGGCGCGCAGTCTGGAGCAGGTGCAGGATGCGGCGCGCGCCTCGGGCCGGTCCTTGCACGACGCGGTGGCGTCGGTGTCGGGCAAGGCTGGCGCCAACATGGGTGCCTTTGTGGCCAGCATGGCGACGCTGCGCGTGCAGACACAGGGCTTGTCGCTGCGCGAAATCATCGAGCTGGTGCTCGACCACAGTGGCCTGCTGGAGCATTACCGGGCCGAGCGCGAGGGCGCCGACCGGGTCGAAAACCTCGAGGAGTTGGTCAACGCGGCCGAGAGTTTTGTCACGCAGGAGGGTTTCGGACGCGACGCCGTGGCGCTGCCGGTGGACGAACTGGCGCCGCCACCCGACGCCGAAACCGGCGAGACGCAGTCGCCGCTGGCGGCCTTTTTGACCCATGCGGCGCTGGAGTCCGGCGACAACCAGGCACAGGCCGGGCAGGACGCCATCCAGCTGATGACGGTGCATTCCAGCAAGGGGCTGGAGTTCGATTGTGTGTTCATCGGCGGCATGGAGGAGGGCCTGTTTCCGCACGAGAACTCCCTGAACAGCCACGACGGCCTGGAAGAAGAGCGCCGCCTGATGTACGTGGCGATCACGCGTGCGCGCCAGCGCCTGTACCTCAGCCATTCGCAGACCCGCATGCTGCATGGACAGACCCGTTACAACATCCGCAGCCGGTTTTTCGACGAATTGCCCGACGCGGCCCTCAAGTGGATCACGCCGCGCCATGCCGGCTTCGGCACCTACGCCGCGCTCCCGGGCAGCGGCCACCAGCGTCCGGCGTTCGGCACGACGCCACAGTTCGCGGAACGGGCGAGTGAGGCGGTTGCGGTGCGCAATGCCGACGGCGGTCACGGGCTGCGCGTGCAGATGAAGGTGTTCCATGCCAAGTTCGGCGAAGGCACGGTGTTGACACTCGAAGGGTGCGGCGCCGATGCGCGGGCGCAGATCAATTTTCCGCGCCACGGCATAAAGTGGCTTGCCCTGTCGGTGGCCAAACTCGCACCGCTGCCCTGAGTGCTACTCTGGCACGGCTTGCGGATTTTTTCCGCAAACCAGCAGTGCGATAATTTTTTTTGCCTGATTTGTGGCGGGGCCCTGGAACTCCAGGCAGTTGCCCGCATCAGCCTTCTTTTACCTGGAAAGACCCAATGATCATGAACAAGACGATTCGCGCGGCAGCTTTGCTGATTGCCATCAGCGGTGCGGCCAGTGCCAGCCTTGCTGCAGATACCGGCCCCGTGGTGACCGCCCCAAACGCCAGTGAGCGCATGAGTCTGGCCCGCGACGCGATCAAGGCCCGGGACTGGAAAAAGGCGCTGGCGGAACTGAACCTTGCGGCGCGCGAAGAGCCGCGCAACGCCGACGTGCACAATTTGCTGGGTTACAGTTATCGCAAACAGGCCACGCCCAACCTGACCAAGGCCTTCGAGCACTACAAGACTGCGCTCAGCCTGAACCCGAAACACAAGGGTGCCCACGAGTACATTGGTGAGGCCTACTTGATGGACAAGAAACCGCAAGAGGCCGAAAAACACCTGGTCGAGCTCGAAAAGCTGTGTGGCAACAAGACCTGCGAAGAGTACGCCGATCTCGCCAAGTCATTGGCCGACTACAAGACCAAAAAGTGAGAGGCAGGGAGTCTCTCTGCTGCGCGTGCCAGTCTGGGGTCTGTGCTGCGCACCTTACGCTTGTACGGCTTCGCTCCTCAACCCCATCATTGCCCGCTCGCAACGAAATCTTCTCAGCTTCTGGGACCTGAGGCCAGTCTTCTAGCGCTGGGGTGTCTGGGCTGGATGCAGCTGCCCGGGCTTTTCTTCCATGTAACCCTTGCCGTCCTTGACGCCTTTTTTGCCCAGGGCCTGCCAGGCGGTGCGTTGCCCAACCAGGCGCGCCAGCATTTCCAGTTCTTCGTCGGCGTGGTTGATGGCCGCTGCGGCAGACAGATAACGCCCCTCCTTGGGCTGGGCATCGGCCCAGAACGACTGGTGGTAATCGGCGCGGCTGTTGAGCTTGTCGTCACCGCTGCTAATGTCTACCGCCCCATAACAATTGCAGAAGTAGCTGCGAACACTTTCCTTGCCAAACATCTCGGTGTAGACGCCGGTGCCGCGTATGCCAGCCGTCAAGGTGGGCGTGATGATCTGGCGATTTGTGCCTTTGCCCCAGACACTGGCCACGCCGCCCGTCAGCAGGCGCAACACGCTTACCGACCACAGGGACGAGCCGCGCTCGACCGCCATGCGCGTGTTCTGGCGCACCTTGAACGATGAATTGCCGACGACAAACACCAGTGTGGTACCGGGGCCGGTGCTTACCTCGTCGCCGGTCTGAATGGTTTGGCCCGGCAGCAGGCGTGCCCCATTGAGCTGTGCGTCGCCGACCAGTTCCACAATGTTGCTGCGCTGCTGCGCATGCGCTGCGGAAAATCCGCCTGCCGCCGTCCATGCGGCCGCCGCGCCGAGAAACTGGCGCCGCTGGTACCAGAGCAACTCCTGCTCGGTACGTCCGTCCAAAGTGTGTTTCATGCTGGGGTCTCTCCTGTGCGAATGTCAAAACAGTCGCGAAAGGTGAAATAGGTCGAGGTAAAGAACATGGCGGCAATCATCAGCGAGATCGGCAACAGGGCGACGCCGGCCACTTGCGGGCTGCCGAACAGCGCCGCCAGCACCGACACCACAAAAATTGCCAGCAGCAGGATGGAGATCCACACCAGGCCAAACACGGTGAACGCCCAGAAGTTGCGCAGACACGCCACCAGGCTGAAAAAAACACTCTTCGCGGCCGACACTTGATGCCAGTGCACAAGGGCCGGAGCATGCCAGAACATCAGCGACAGCGGCATTTGCAGGGCCAGAAAGGCGATCATCGCAGTTTGTGTGGCAGGGTCCTGGGCCATCTCCATTGTCGGCATCTTGCCCGCAATGTACTGTCCGGCAAATGCGCCACCGTCGAACACGGCGGTCAGGGCCATGATCAACCAGAAACCGGCACCATACAGCACGCCAAGTACCAGCATCGAGCGCAGCTGTTCCCGGCCAGCTCGAAACGCGCTCAGGAATATGGTGGGCATCGGGAACTTGCCAGTCGCGGCCTCCTTGCTGGCAGCCATCAGACCCAGGGTGCACGCGGGCAGCAGGGCCAGGGCGAGAGCCAGGCCCAGCACCGGAATCGTGCCCACCACCGACATCACGGCCATGAACATGAAAAACAGGCCCGACAGCGCGAGTGGCTGGCGCCAGAACGTGGAGATACCGAGCTTGACCCATGTCAACCCAGTACGCGCGGGAACGATGTTCAGTTTCATAGTCAGGCCAGTGATACCAGGCGTTGCCGCAAAACCCGTTCGAAATGCCCGGGATCGTGTGGTTTGAGCATGCGCGCCGCGCGCGGCCGGTGCAGGTCCCACAACCGTGAAATCCAGAAGCGCAGTGCGCCAGCGCGCAGCATGGCGGGCAACAGGGCGCGTTCGGCCCCGGTCAGGCGGCGCTGCCCGGAGTATGCCGACAGGAACGCCGTGCTGCGCTCCTGGTCACAGGCGCCGCTGCCGAGGTCGACGCACCAATCGTTCAGCGCAACCGCAATGTCGAACAGCCAGCGGTCGACGCCAGCGAAGTAGAAGTCGAAGATGCCGCCCAAAACCGGCGGCCGGTCCGCTGCCCCAGCTGCTGGCGGTGCGACGAACAGGACGTTGTCACGAAACAGGTCGGCATGGATGGGTCCGCCCGGCAATGCGGCGTAAGAAGCGCTGGCAGCCACATGGTTCTGATAGGCCAGTTCCGAGCGCAGCAGTACCGCCTGCTGTGGGTCGAGGCAGGGCAGGATCAGCGGCACGGTCTCGTTCCACCACGACAGGCCGCGCAGGTTGGCCTGGCACCGCGGGAAGTCGGCTGCGCCCAGGTGCAGACGCGCCAGCATGCCACCCATGGCCGCACAATGCGCTTGCGTCGGTGCAAGTGCGCTGCTGCCAGGCAATCGGTTCACGACGGTGGTCGGCTTGCCGTGCAGCGTGTGCAAATAGACTCCGGCCGGGTTCGTGGCTGGGTCAGGGACCGGGAGCCCGCGCGCCGCCAGGTGCTTCATCAGTGCCAGGTAAAAGGGCAACTGTTCAAAGTTCAGCCGCTCAAAGACGGTCAGCACGTACGGCCCTTGCTCAGTGTCGATGAAGTAGTTGGTATTTTCGATGCCGCTGTGGCAGCCCTCCATGGCAAGCAGATTGCCCAGACCGAGCTCGCGCGCGAGTGCGCCAGCTTCATCGAACGAAACGTCGGTATAGACCGCCATGCGCGACGTAGCGTCAGAAACCGAAAATTTTCCAGACCCGCGTCCCGCCCGACGCAGAGGAACCATTGCGCTCACCAGCGGACGGAATGCGGTTTGCGCTGGCCGGCAAGATGTCGTAAGGCGGCATATTGCCCTTCGGTACGACTGTGATGGACCGGGTTTCACCGCCCACCCTCAACTCATCGATGCGCGCGCCGTCATCTTCAATGCGGATGCGCTCGATCCGGCTATCCGGGCGGCCATCGGCCACCACCCGGCTCGCCGACTGGTTGCCACTGGCGGGCGTCTGGGCCTGCGACGCGGCGCTGGCGAGCATGCAAGAGGCCAGCAACCAGCGCGTGGCACGGAAGGACTTGGTCATCTGATGATTGTAGAACTTCCGGGCTGATCGGCTGCACAGGCAGAATGGCGTCATGCCTGAAAACACCCCCTCGCGCCCGACCCTGTTGCTGGTGGACGGATCCAGCTACCTGTACCGGGCGTTCCACGCCATGCCGGATTTGCGGGCGCTGCCGGGTGACCCGTCAAGCGCGGCCACCGGCGCCATCCGCGGCATGGTCAACATGCTGCAGAGCCTGCGCAAGGAGGTGCCCTGTGATTTCGCGGCCTGTGTGTTCGACGCCAAAGGCCCGACCTTTCGGGATGCGATTTATCCACAGTACAAGGCCCAGCGCTCGCCCATGCCCGACGATCTGCGCGCCCAGATCGGTCCGATCCACGAGGTGGTGCGCTTGCTCGGGTGGACGGTGCTGGATGTTCCGGGTGTGGAGGCCGACGACGTCATCGGCACGC
>Ga0209490_10001182_pt1 | contig 25477 bp, 22 predicted proteins | sample MAT06_FD_187209 | JGI IMG/M metagenome (GOLD analysis project Ga0209490, IMG submission 187209) | Freshwater microbial communities from Lake Fryxell liftoff mats and glacier meltwater in Antarctica - MAT-06 (SPAdes) (version 2) | ecosystem: Environmental > Aquatic > Freshwater > Ice > Liftoff... | reverse complement strand
GACTTCGTGATTGATCCTGATAATACCGTTTATAATGACTATTTCTGTCACAACCAGGCCAATACAATTCCAGATTGCGGTGGAGTGTCATCAATTTCGGGAAATCAACTGTTGTCTTCTTGGGTTGTTGGTCTCGATCCTTACAATCCGGTCGACTGCCCAATGAATTATGCCTCGGGAGGAGGGGGCGGCACAGGTCCGGGAAATGTGCCGGGTATAGTAGCCGCTATTGGCACGATTCGCGCACAGTTACTTGCAAGTAAACAAGTTTACGAAGCGATGGTGGACGCTAATCAAAAGCAAAGCACAATCGAAACCATTGAACTTGCTTTGCCCTCAGAAAGCCAATTTGTAAGAGACATACTCCTTCAGCGTCACCCATTAAGCGATGAAGTACTTGGGAAGATGATCTACTACGCTGATAAGTTCAATCCGTGGCATCTTACACAGGTCTTTTTGGCGAACAGCCCATTGTCGAATGAAGTCCTCTACTCCATTGAGAACTCAGATATATTGAGTGATTTTTTCATGGATTTTCTGTACAGTGCAGATCATGGAACGAGCCTGAGAAGATTAATCGAGTTGGAGATGATCCACTTTGATTCGGAACTGGACAAACTGCATAATGATTTGGCGCATTCGTTGGTGCAGTATCCCGCCGAACCCGGCACTGAAGAGGACGTGCTGATGGACCTTTTGCCATTTCAAAACAGTATTGAGGAAGATATGTCTGATAAATATCTCCTGGATAAGGTTGGGTTTTTATTGCATGCGAATGAGTTTGAAGAAGCTTTGAATAGAATTCCTGAGGAAGGTGACTGGAGCTCATATCGTCAACTCATAAGTCATGATGTAGCATTAGCCGGAAATTGGGAACAGGCTGATGAGACTATGTTGAACGATTTGATGAATCTGGCGCATGATACTGAAGATGTTTATTGTCACTATGGCCGCTCCAAATTATTGGAGTTGGGAGTTGTTACCGAAGACCCTATTCCTGTTTTTCCTATTCAGTATCGATCGCTACAAATTGAACATGTTCGAACAAGTAATCGAGCTGTATTGCTAGGAGTGTGGCCGAATCCAACATCATCGGTATGTTGGATACACTATCCTAAGGAGGCTGATGGAATTGGGGTTATTCGGGTACTGAGTCCCGCCGGACAATTGATCCATGAACAATTGCTCAATGACAACGGGTTGGTAGAGCTAGACTTGACCGAGTATCCTTCAGGGATTTACATGGCACAATTGACGGTGGAAGGAAAAATACTCGAAAACGTGCGCATTACGGTGCTAAAATAAAGTTACAAATCTACCCTCACCACAAGAACTGTGGTGAGGGTTAATTTTTTGACCATGAAAGTGAGAACTACGTTGATCATTGCGGCCTTGCTGCCAGTGCAGATCTTGGCTCAATGGGAAGGATTCAATCAATCCATCCCCATCAGCATTCAGTCACCGCCGTTTAATTATCTGCAGCATGGTGGGTTTCAGAATGTGTTTCAAATCGATTTACCCGGCACGTTTGAAGATGGCTATCTGCTGTTTGGAGTGGGGGTATTGGAAAGCCCGGGCGTTACCTCGCAGTTTGGGCGAGCTTTTGCCTGCAAAACGAATGTGCAGGGTGATGCGATGTGGTGGCGGAGGTTTGAGAATGATTCTCTTGCCCTTGGAGGAATAAGTCAATGGATCAATTTCCGAAGGGGCCAAGGCATGGTCAACGATGAGTTTGGAAGGTTTATATCAACCTATTCGGAGGGCAACACGACTATATCCGAACCCTGGAATCGCTCAAAGAATTACCTTCTGGTAATGGATCAAAATGCTCAGATACTTTCTCAAGCCAGAATAATGCATGACACCACTTATTCATTCGGTTATAGCGGCTTGCTGAAGGAGCCATCAGATAGTACGTTTATACTGCATGGATCATGGCGGGATTCAACAATGTATTTTGCGAGTCAAATGCCTGATGCATTTCTGAGCAAGATCACTTCGGATGGAGAAGTAGTGTGGGAGCGGCACTACGACAATACCTTTGGAGTGTGGCATGTGGTAAAGGCAATGGACGGAGGGTATTGGGTCATGGCAAGCGAATTATTCGGGTACTGTGATTTTAATATTGCGGAGTCCAATGACGATCTGATACTGCTCAAAACAGATAATCAAGGTATAGAAGAGTCGAGAATTCATTTGGGAGGTCCTTGCGCGAATGAAGCGGCAACTATTGTGGAGACAGCACCAGATCAAGTCGTTTTGGCCAGCCGTTTTACGTTTGATGAGCAAGATAACTCATGGGATTTTCATGGTTCTGTACTCACGACTCGAATAGAGCAAACCAACGGTAATGGTCCACTTCAGGAAATATCAGGTGCGCGTAAAACATACCTCCCATGCCAGACTATTGGGTATCTCGCTGACTTTTACCAGATAGAGGAGGGTTATTTGTTGGTTGGATTTACGGGTAGTCAGCCTGTTTTTAATGACGATCTTCAACAAGTAGGGTATATTCTTAACATTGATGAGAACCGCGACAGCGTGTGGGCTCGCTTTTACTCTTTCTACAACACACCCTCGCCCGCAGGCAGGGCGCGACATTGGTTATGGGATTCAAAGCTTACAGTGGATGGTGGGCTCGTGTGTTGTGGAGAAATCGCGCAAAGCCTATATGATCCCAATCCACAGCTTCGTACCCCTTGGGTCTTCAAAACCGACTCCTATGGCTGCCTAGAACCCGGCTGTCAGTTTGTAAATGTGGAGGAGATCGTGATTGGTCTGGAGCAAAGCATGACGGTGTATCCAAACCCCGCGCGAGACAGAACGAATATTCGGTTTGATGTGCCGGCTGATTTTTCTATACCTGACCAAAGTGAGTTGGTGATGATTGATTTGCAGGGAAGAGAAATTCGCCGTCAACCACTTTCGCGGTCGGATATTCAATCTGGTAAGATTTCTTTTGACCTTGATGGCATTCCTTCAGGCATGTATCAAGTGCATTGGACCCATGGAAATGCATGGCTGGACAGCGTTAAACTTATAGTGGAGTGAGACGGATAAAAGCATCTAAAAACTTCGGTCTGACTTAACCTTCTCAGCACGAAGGTCTAACTCTATCACTGTCCTAAATTCAATCAGTCGTAAAGTCCAACTAATCTCATCCTAAACTTCCTACTATTCAGAATAAGAGAAATTCGCTCATTGAAGGTTACTATTCCTGGAATCAAACGGAGGTACAGAGAACCACAAAGAGGAAAGTCGTTTTTTAATTCTTCGAGGTGCCTCGTGCGTGCCCCGATGGGGGTGCTTGTTTTCTTCGTGATCAACAATATGGTATTGGTTTTTGCACCGGGGCAATCGCATAGCCGGATGGCTTGTACCGATTTGTGCATGCCACCGCTCTGTCGGGGTCCCGGTTTTTAATGCGTGTTGAACTTTGTGGTTGGTTAAATATCAGTTTTAGCTATTTCGCCCTTCCAGGGCTCTGAATTCAATCCGCGCACTCCTTTCCTCTCCTGCTGCGAGGCTACAGACAAGTCACCCCTAAAGGGCTCAACTTGGGGAGCATACCGCGGTTTCGATGTGTTTTTGAAGCCTGGTCCTTTGAGCTTTGATCCAAAGCCAACGATTGCCGATTCTCCGATCCCGTGTGGCGGCCTCAGCAATTGGTGGGGTCTAGCCGTACGGCTAGATGGTGGCGGATGGGCGCCACCTCGCCTTTGCCTAAGTGAACGGAGGTGAATCAGAAGATACAGCTTGATTTCTCAGAGAAAATAATTCCCTCAATTTCTCCTAGCTCCAACACCAGAAATTCATCACATCCGCTGCCTCATGGAAGTTCCAAAAACCTCTTTTAGGAAAGGACGCGTGTGAATACCTTATTAACAATGCTGCTCTATCTCGATGTTCACTCCGTCAAACGCTCACCGAAATCTCAGCTAAGTAGCTTCGGATATGTACTATGGGTTGGGATTGTTTTCGACGAAATGAATCATCGCGCTTGGCACCATATCAATCTGGGAACTTCCTTAAACTAAACACCCGTGAAATCAATTCAAATGTAGATTTTGATCTGGGTGCTTGTGTGGTAAATCTGACCGGTTCGACGTTGGATGCTTTTGAGTTGGTGCTGAACGCCGATATTGAGTTCATCTGGGTATCCCGATTGGGAAACAACCAAGATGATTTTGGGAGCAAGATTATTCCCGAACTAGCAGCGAATGTGTCTGTGGTCATCGCTTTCCTTCCGGCGACAGCCCATAAAGCTTTGGGTACCTCTATAGAAACGCTCCATCGTACTTAAGTGCATCCTGCACTGATCTCCACCTGTTCGGTATCGACATTGATCCAAATCTCTCCAAAGCTCTCTTTAAAGAGACCGCTCAAGATCAAATCACTTCCATTGTGGTCTTCGATAGTTTGGAAAAGGAGGTGGTACGTTACGCGCCCAACACTCTGGAAACGAACATTGATTTGTCCCAGTTCGAAACAGGGGTGTCTGTGGTCCAAATCACATCAATACATACAGCGCAGGCCGTCCGCATGGTCAAGGAGTAGGATTTATTTTACTGTGGGAAAACTGAATTGCGTTCCGTTTAATTTTTCACCACAGCGGCAGCTCGGCACATAGAGTTACATAAATAAATTGCATCACTCTTTTAATTCAATCTCAGAGAAGCCAATGGTCAGAGCTCACAGGAGGCGGGATTTATTTACGTACTTCGAAATTGCCTCCACTGGCACCTTTGCGCGAATTAAATTGAACAAAAATAAAGTGAGAAGACCTCAATCGATCTTCCCACTTTAAATTTTTTGGTGTCTTTGATTAACGATTCGCACCGCTCCTTGTCTTCTCATCTTGGCTCGAACCATTGTTTTGGTTTTTACCGTGATTCCTTTCCATGTTGCCGTCGGCATGAGGCGCTTCCCTCGTGCGTTTCACTTCTTGCTGTGCTACTTCTTCTTCTTTATCCGTTGATCGCTCAACTTCGTCGTCAGAAGACCTTTCAGAAGAAAAATCTTCCTCCCTGTTTCGGGCTTCTGGATTTTGCTCGCTACCGTGGTCTCTATCAGTCCTTTTTCCAGTAGGGTGTTCTGTCTTTCTGTCTTTCTCCGATTGAGAATTATTCTCTTGCCCTTGGTTGGAAGAATCAACTTGATCTTCGTCTTCATGCACATTTTTATGAGAAGAGTCCTTTTCGTTCTCGCGGTCGCCTTTGTTTTGTTGCTTTACGGAGTTTTGATTGTGACTTGTAGGATTTTTCTGTTCTACGTTGTCGTTTTGATCTTTTTTCATTTTTGTTAATTTATGAGTTTACATGAATCAATGACCTTGAACAGGTCCTACTTTCTCTTTGTAGTTGCTGCAGAACCTTCCTGTTTGCTTTGGCCGTCCTTATTTTGTTGGCCGCCTCGGCCCTTTTCTGCACTCTTTACACTAGAAGGACTTTTTGATTTGTTTTCCTTCTCAGAATTAGGACTTTCTCCATTCACTCGAAGAGCCGCCCCGGTTTGACCTTTTTCGGCGTTCACTTCGTTCGAAGCAGGTTTTCTTTCGTTTTTCTGGTCACCCTTGTTTTGTCGGTTTTCGGCATTTTGATTTTGAGTAGCAGGTGCCTTTTGTTCTTTCTGCTCTTTTTCCTTGTCTTTCATTTTTTTATTATTTTTAAAATATTAGATAAATTATATGAGATGCCTAGATGATTTTCACTTCTTAGGGGACTGTCTGTTTCGATACGATGAGCTCATAGTCGACCTTCCTAACACGGAGCGAGTCACGAATTTCGGAGAGCCGTTTTTTTTATTCGTATTTATTGGTTCGATGACTATTTAGTCGAAAGATGCCGCAGTTTCTCCTCCTCTATTATTTACGTATGAATCACACATTCTTAATTAGGTGTATGGTAAGTTATTTGCCTCTACGTGTTTGAATCATTGCCACAAATTAACTTTGACTCAGTGCTGAAAGTCTTACATAACTTTTTGCTAATTTTACATGATTAACACACTCCTAGTGTTCTTCATTCGGCCATTACGACAAATGAGGCGCACGGTTTTGACAAAGCCGGCTATCAATGGCTGTAATTCTGGTTGACGTGAGTGAGGTTACGATACCAAACATCGAAAAGCCAGCATCTTTCGGGGGCTACTTCTCTCTCTTGTACTTCTCATGAATCCCCTTGCCTTGGAGAATTTGGGGGATGGACTTCTCAATGCGTGATGAGCATATTTTGGATTGCACTGGCTCGGAGAAAAAAAGAATATAGCCACGCTATCGGCCCTGCGTGAGCGCTTCAAAGGCTTCTTTGAAGGCGGGGAAAGAATTGAACCGCGCAATTAATTCTTCGGACCACGGCTCCGGCTTCTTCTTGACCTTTAGTCCGGCGCGTTCGGCTTCAATCGCTTCGAATATATATTCGCGCAGAGTGGTTTCCATTTTCGTAACCTCACGCTCGGAGGTAAATCGAATGACCCGTCCGGCTTGCGTATTCTCCCCGGCCTTCTCCAGCAGCTTGGATGAATCGCTGAGTAAGGCGCCTTTGAAAAAACTCATCGTGCAGTTTTCTTTGAATGCCCCGAGCATGGTGATGTTCTTATTCTGAAGTGTATAGCATGGGTTTCCCCATTTGATTTCTTCGGTCAGTCCGCAACTGAGTAGAACACGTCGCAGCTCCACGAGGATATTATCCCAATTGTGTACGCTGCACTCCGGGGTGTCGTAGCCTGCACATCGTCCGCAGCCTGCCGTGAGGTAATGATCCACCGTGGGTTTCAGGGTGTCAAAACTAGCGGAAATCCGCAACACAGAGGCGCTGGGGAATGGGGGTGAATTCGGAGAAGAAGAGAGTTGAAATAAAAGATGATCTCTTCTCAGAATCTAATCAAGATGCAAATAGTTTTGCATAATTACTCCCCTTTAATTGCGTTTGTGAATGCCTTTCTATGCGCGGCACACCAGCGCAATGCTAGCAAAGATGACCCGCTACGCGAGAAGCACAATAGTCTCAATGGAGGTCTTTCATTTCCAACGGAGACTCCCGCAAACTTGCATACTTTCTTACTTTCTTACTTGTATACTTGCAAGCTCGCCCAGCCTTCGGCGCTATTGAATCACCAATTTCTGGGAGTGGACTGATGTGCCATCGGATACCTGAAGCAGATAGATTCCTGCGGGAAAGGCGGAGAGATCTAGCTCAGTGGTGGAATAGCTGATCTCTTGCTTGGAATACATGCGCTGGCCTTGCATGGTCCTTATTTCAAGAGAAAATGGCATGGCTGATCCCTCGCGCAATAGCGTGCATTTTCCATTCGATGGATTGGGAAATATGGAAACGGTTGTGCGCATAGCCATTTCTTCCACCGCATTTCCAATCGAACAAGTTAGGCCAACTTGCACAGGAAGCGAGCTGTTGACATTCGTTCCAATTCCTAACTCACCGCTGCTATTCACGCCCCAGGCTTGCGCTGTTGCGTCATTTTTCAATACAACAGAAAAACCTTGTCCTGCTTGTACTTCAGTGGCTCCAGTGAGCCCAATCACGGCCACTGGGACATTGCTGCTGGTTGTGGTTCCGTCGCCGAGCGCCCCGTTGAAATTCGCCCCCCATGCCATCACCTCTCCATTGCTTCTAAGGGCAATGGCATGAGTTCCTCCCGCATCGATTGCAATTATGTCAGTGAGCGTGCCTGCTTGAACGGGGAAATTACTGCTGTTGGTTGTCCCATCGCCAAGCTGACCACTGAAATTTACGCCCCAAGTAAATACGGTACCGTCTTGTTTCATCGCCATTGAAAAACTACCTCCGGCGGCAATCGCTATGATGTCGGTGGCTACAAAACCAACCTGAACGGGACTATTACTCTCCGTATTGGTGCCATCACCGAGCTGTCCACCACTATTATTGCCGCACCCAAGCACCTGACCATTGCTGCGGAGCACGAGAGTATGCTCGGATCCTGCGGCAATCGCAATCACATCAATAAACGATAAAGGACTCGCGAGGGTAGGCACATCGCTATCCGTATCTGTACCATTACCTAATTGTCCGTCGCTGTTCCAACCCCACGTCCATACGGTGCCGTCATTTTTCAGCGCAACGGTATGATACTCACCCGCAGCAATGGCGATAACTCCATTGACATTGCTCAGTTGCGCCGGTGTATCTGTATCGCCGATGACTCCATTGCCAAGCTGGCCTTCTATATTGTCGCCCCATGTCCACACCGTCCCATCACTTTTCAGCGCAATGCTGTGGTTCTCTCCAGCGGCAACGGCTATGATATCGGAGAGCTCATTTACCTGCACTGGAATACTGCTCGACGTATTGCTTCCAATACCCAACTGACCACTTCCATTGGCTCCCCAGGCGCTCACCGTTCCATCATTGCAAATAGCAAGGGTATGGCTGTCGCCGACACTGATCATTTGTGCGGAAGATGCAGTGACAAATGCACACGAGGAGAGAAATAAACTAAGGATAATAGGTGTAAAGTGTGTTTTCATAGTCCGAATAATTGGTTGAGATTACTTCTAAGAAATTACCGTGCGCTGCGACAGTCGATGCATTTGGTTCTCTTTAAAATGACCAAGTGCATAGACTGCAATTGCACGAATTGACTTCAAACCTAATTCTGAATCAGCTATAAAGTCAATCCCTATATCTTGCTAGATAAGACCTCCTGTGCGATTCGAATTCTATTTCAGGTGTGGGCCCGAAAGTGCGTATCTGTTCATCTGCGCGGCACACCCGCCCTGCGCATTTCGTCGTGGTTCGTTCGCCGCGCAAAAAACGCACGCGCTGACGCGATGTACTACCAAAGATGACCCGCTACTCAGGTAGCAAGCTAGTCTCAATGGCGGTCTTTCATTTCCAACTTAGACTCCCGCAAACATGGATACTTGCATAGTGTCATACATGCATACTCGCAAGTTCGCATACCGGCCTAGTTTAGCCGCGCTCCATCCTATCGCTCCGCCGTCATGAAAAGACTACCTTTGAAAATGCCCCCTATGGCCCAGCTCATTTGGTGAAAGAACTCGAAGACTACAATTGGTTTCCGCCTACCCTGCGCAATTTTCAAACGGAATACATTGGTTATCTCGTTTCGCGCTTTCATGTGCACGAAGTCTTTATACGCCATCTCAATAGTCTTCGTCTTCCTATGCAGACGATGCACGACTTGTGCTCAGGGAGCGGAGAACCTGCCATCAGTATTTTTCACGGGTGTGACTGTTTTGATCGCCTTATCCTCTCGGATAAATTTCCTCACCCTCGTGCGATATCAGATTCACGCATCACCTATTCATCTCGCTCCTTGGACGTGCGTGACATGACCTTCGAAGCAGAATGCACTTACACGATGTTCAATGCATTTCATCACTTCAGCGATAAAGAAAAATACGAGATCGTCAATAAGATTTCCTCATGCGGATCTAGTGCGTTCTTTGTCGAAATTCTTCAACCTCGCTGGGATTATGTGTTCAAGGTACTATTTGCCTCCACTGTTGGCGTTGTGCTTTTCAGCCCTTTTGTGCAACCGTTCTCCTTCCTCCGACTTTTTTTTACTTATGTCATCCCTATTAATGTGCTGCTTATCGCCTATGATGGTATCTTGTCGGTAATCAAATCACGATCTGTGAATCAGTACAACAAGCTCTTTGCTCGCCTCTCGCACAAGGTGAAAATAACAAGGCTATCCAACAACTTGATGCCACTTGTGCTAATTCAAATAGAGGCCGAACCATGAAATCCGTTCGAATCCTTTGGCGATTTAGCAGGCCGCATACGATTATCGGAAGTGTGATTAGCATATTCACGCTCTATTTGATCGTGTGTGGCAAACTAGAAACGCCGCATCTCCCTTATCTCGCCACAGCACTTGCCATCGGCATTAGTTGCAACATATTCATAGTAGGCATCAACCAGATTGCCGATATCGAAATCGACAAAATCAACAAGCCGGAACTTCCCATTCCTTCTGGCGTGCTCAGCGCGAATGAAGCGCGCCTCATTGTTTACGCGGCGGCCGCAATTAGTCTCAGTCTATCCTTACTTGTTTCGATCTATCTCTTTGGCATCGTCGCCATGGCAATATTCGTTGGTTGGGCCTATTCTATGCCGCCCATTTACCTGAAACAACATCACCTCACGGCGGCACTCGCCATCTCAATGGTTCGCGGTGTGCTTCTCAATGCAGGTGGATTTATGGTATTTAATTACCTGGTAAACGGCTCAGTCATAATGCCGGAAAACGTGCAGATTCTGACCTTGTTTATTGTAGTGTTCAGTATAGTGATTGCATGGTTTAAAGATTTGCCCGACATCGAAGGCGACAGGAAGTATAATGTAAAAACACTTGCCATTCTTTACTCACCGAAGACCGCTTTGATCGCAGGGAATCTGCTCGTTGGAGCAGCTTACCTCTTCACGATTAGCATAAAGGTGATCCGTTTCAGAGAATCAGATCCTCTCAGTGCTCAAACGAGTATTCTTCTCTTCGGACACATTCTTTTGCTCCTCTTGTTTATCCTCAATGCGCTGTCCATTCGGACGAACGAAAAAGCGGCTATGATTGCCTTCTACAACAGGTTTTGGTGGTTCTTTTTTGCCGAGTATGTGCTTTATCTTATTGCCTACCTGCCTTGGTAGGCTGGCCCAGGAGGGGTCTTCTTAAGCTCTTCTTCTGTCTCCACGTGTTGCTTCACAATCTTAACGGTGTACTCGTTGGGTTCGATATTCTGTCCGTGCGTAATGGCGTAGACCTTTGTAAACTCCGCGCCGAAGTAGAGAATAATAGCCGAGTAATAGACCCATACGAGAATAAGAATTATTGATCCCGCAGCGCCATACACGGTGCCTATGGATGAACTTCCGAGGTAGAGCCCGATCGCAAATTTGCCAAACATAAAAAGCACTGCGGTGAACGAGGCACCTACTATGCAGTCTCGAAGTACCACTTTGCCATCAGGCAAACTTTTAAAGATGATGGTAAATAAAGTAGCAATGATCAAAAATACCAGCAGATAATTAAGAATGAAAAATAGCACCACAAAATCCTCTGAGAAATAGGCCGTAAGTCTTCGACTAAGGATTTCCATTACGGAGTTGATGATTAGCCCGACCATCAGCAAAAAACCCACCGCACCGATCATGGAAAACGACATCAATCGATTCTTGATAAACTTGATGACTCCGCGTTTTGGTTTGGCTTTGATGCCCCAAATGAAGTTGATGGAATTTTGAATTTCGGCAAACACACCAGATGCACCAATCAAAAGAATAATTAAACCGAGCGCTGTAGCCATTGTGCCTCCGCCCGCGAGGCGCACGTGCTTCACGGCATCCTGAATCTGAGTGGCGGAATCGTTGCCCACGAGTCCGTTGATTTGTCCAAACAACTCACCCCGCACTGCCTCCTCACCAAAGAAGATTCCCGCGAGACTGATGATGATAATGAGCAGCGGGGGCAAAGAGAAAATAGTGTAGTAGGACAACGCCGCACTTAGTTTCATCACATTGTCCTCCAGAAATTCATTGAACGTCTCCCGAAGGAGATATCCGATTTTCTTCACCCCTATTTTTATATTCGATTTATGTCTCATTTCAATCAATTATTGATTTTCCCTTGATTGCCTGCTTGCTTGATTCCGAAGTTGACCCCTACACGGGCAATGCGCTAGCGTGAATGGGAGTCTTTCATTTCCAAAATTTACTCCCGCAAACTTTCATACTTGCATACTCGCTCTTTTGCATAGTTGCAGATCCTTTCATCTGCGCGGCACACCGGCAGAGCGCATTTCGTCGTCTTTCGTTCGCGGCGCTAAAAACGCACGTGCTGACGCATTGTGCTACCAAAGATGACCCGCTACGCGGGTAACTTGCTAACGTCAATGGGAGGCACTAATTTCCAAAGTATCCTCCCGCAAACGTTCATCCTTGCGTACTCTCACGCTTGCATACTCTCATGCCTGCGTACTCTCATGCCTGCGTACTTGCATACTCTCATACTTGCATACTCTCATTTGCATACTTACTTCTTCTCCTTCGCATTGCTTTCTTTTCGGGCATCGCGTGCTTTGCGCTTAAAATAACCCCGGAGTAGAACACTTTCCTTCGCGGCTTCCATGTTCTGATTAAGTCCTTTTGAACTGGATTCGAGATTATCCATTGTTTCGGAAAGATTGACAGCCATGGTGGAGTCCTGAATTAATTTTCCAAGTGTTCCCTTGCCGCTGTTGATGTCGGAAACAATGTCGGCAAGCTCCTGTGAAATTATTTCCGCATTAAGGGCAGTCACTTCCAGACTGCTGATAATGGCGTCTGTTTCTACGGGTTCGGATGAGGCCAGTTCCTGCCTGTCCTTGACTGCTGGCGCCTCAGTGCCGCCCTGAGAAATATTCAGAATGCGGTCGCCAATAATTCCTTCTGATCCTATTGCTACCTGCGAATCGAGTTTGATAAACTTGCGCACATCTTCGCGGATCAGCATATCAACCTTCACTGTTGAATCGTTGATAATGCGGATATTATCCACGGTGCCGACATTGATGCCGGAGAATCGCACATTGTTTCCCACCTGCAGCCCACTCACGTTGTAAAATGTGGTGGTGACAGCAAAGACAGAATTAAATAAGTTCTGCTGTCGACCAATAATAAAAATGGCCAATGCAAAAAGGAGTGTTCCCCCGGCAATAAAAAGGCCTAACCGAAGTTTAAATTTCTCGCTTTGAGTTCCCATGATCTTTCGTTTGGAGAGGAGAGAGTTGACTTCCCCTCTGAGTGATTAAATTCAAATTGATCGAAAAAAAGATTGAATGACAATATCGTCGGAATTCTCAAAATCATCGAGCACTCCTTCCTTGTATACCTTTCCGTCTTGCAGCATCAGCAGTCTGTTGGCCACAATGCGCGCGCAGGCGATATCGTGCGTGATAATAATCGATGATGTTTTATAGTCCTCTTGCACTTTAAGAATAAGCTCGCTGATCTCATGCGAAGTGGTAGGATCAAGTCCGGTGGTTGGCTCATCATACAGCATGATCATCGGATCCACCACAATGGTACGCGCCAGTCCAATCCTCTTGCGCATCCCTCCTGACAGTTCGGAGGGCATCATATCAATGGAATCCGCTAGGCCCACACTATCAAGCACTTCCTGAATCTTTGCATCGCGCTCCTCCCTATTTAAATTCTTACGAATCCGGCGGAGCGGAAATTCCAAGTTCTCGCGTACGGACATCGAATCATACAACGCGCCACTTTGAAAGAGAAAGCCAATCTTCTGACGGAGTTGGTTCAAGTCATTCTCGTTTAATTTGGTTACTTCCTGATCGAATACTTTGATAGAGCCGCCATTCGCGCTGAGCAATCCGACGATCAACTTGACGAGCACTGATTTACCCGAACCTGATTTTCCGAGTACTACAAGATTCTCTTGTTGATTCAAGGTAAAACTGACATCAGATAATACAGTGGCTGCTCCGAAAGACTTCGTCAATTTGGTGACCGCGATGATGGGATCACTCGGAGCGGGATTTGCGGCAACGTCGCTCATGAGATCCACATATCAGTGATTTGGACAGCGATCACATCCACTATAATAACAATTAAAGAAGATAAAACGACGGCTGAATTAGCTGCCACACCCACACTCTCTGTTCCGCGTCCGGCGTTGAATCCCTTATAGGCACCTACGATTCCGATGACCGCACCGAAGAAGAACGTCTTGATTACAGCGGGGATAAAGTCGATAAATTCTATAATGCCAAAAGCCTGTGAAAAGAAGAGCACAAAAGACACATCACCTTTAATATTCACCCCTGCCCAACTTCCCAAAATTCCCATCAAATCGGCATAGAGCACGAGCAAAGGAATCATCAATGTGGCGGCAAGCACTCTAGTGACTACTAAAAACCGCATTGGATTGGTGGCAGATACTTCCATGGCATCGATTTGCTCGGTGACTCGCATAGAGCCCAATTCGGCGCCAATGCCCGAGCCAATTTTTCCGGCACAGATCAGCGCGGTAATCACTGGCCCCATCTCGCGGATAAGCGATACGCTAACCATGCTCGGCAGCATTGATACTGCGCCGAATTCGATCATCACAGGGCGCGATTGAATGGTAAGCACCAATCCGATGATTGCTCCAGTGAAAGAGATTAACGGGACTGATTTATAACCCATTTTAAAGCACTGGTAGGCAAACTCCCGAAATTCAAATCCACGGTTGAACGTGGCGCGCGTCATAGATGCCAGAAACAATCCCACGCCACCGGCAGCCACCAGAGCGCCCCGCGCGGCATCGGCAATGGCCATTCCTTTCTCCCCGATGCGCATGAAGCGCGTTCTGATCCATCCTTTCATTCGTTCCTTTTCCTGTTGCGTTTATCGAGCTGAATGCAATTCAGCCTGGCAGTGATTATTTCTTATATGATTTAATGGACTCGCGTTTCTTTTGGTAACTCTCCCTCGGATCACGGCTATTCAGTTGCTCCATTTTATTATACGCTTCGCGCAAATACTCAGGCAGCTCTCCGTTGAATGAAATAGAGAAGAGTGAGAACCCATCGAATGGAACTGTATTCTCTGGTTTCTTCATAATCACTTGCTTCTCCACCTTATTCTTTATGAATGCCGCGCGAAAAGCCTTTTCCCTATCATCAGCGAGTCGCTTAAATTTCGAATCTACTTCAGACTCTTTGATCCAACTCGCGGCCTTGTGCTGGGCAGTAAACAGCATCGAATCATCCACCTGCTTGTCCATGTATTCCACAAATTCAGGGTCCTTGATCGACATGCGCACGACATTCACAGAGTCACGATCATTGAACGAAACGGCCTTCTTTCCACGAGTAGCTATGTAGTATTTCTTCTTTGCCTCGTACATCAGAATGAATTCCTTTTCCTTGACAGTAAATATCTCTGGCACGATGGTAACTTTCTCGTCAGGATGATCCTTAAGGTAATCCACTAATTTTTCAATAAATTTCTCCTGTGATTTCTTGATAGTGACCTCACCCATCGGCCATTTGAGTGAAAAGGATTTCTCCAGTTCGCGTTCGAGGGTCCTCACTTCCATGCGGTAAGGTGTAGTGACAGGCTTCATGAAAATATTTTCGAATAAATCAAATACGACATCACGCCAGTGAAAATTAGGATCATTGAGATTACCGGTGATGGGGATTTCATAGTCCACGACATTTCCCCGTTCTCTCACAAAAGCCAATGCAAGTGGAACAGGGAGCCAGCCATTGTCTTTACTCTTCACGCGAGATCCGGCGCGGAGATCAATCATCACAAGATGATTATCACTTTCCACCATGCTTTCCCTCACCTTCCATTTTCCTGAAAGTTCAAGTGTACCCCTGTCGAGTGGAAAAGAGGTGTAGGTAATGAGATACGGATTGAACATCGACAGCGCGATCTTCTGAAAGCGATAATCCACATCGAAGTCGCCTGTATCGCTTGGATTGATGCTCAGCAGCACCTTCGCATTGCCATAAGGTTGAATGCCCGACTTCATTCTTGCCTCAATTCGAGGGCGCTTCTTATCAATCGAATCAGCTTCGATGGTAAATGGATTTAAGGCGATGGTGAATTGCTCCCCGAGCGAATAATCAGCGTATTCAATATTCCCATCGTAGATCGCCGCGCGATCCACCATGTACTGACTGCGGAAAAAGTTCCGAGAAAGTGTTTCTACCAGACGCGCAATTTCAATGACTAGGTTAAACTTGTTGGGATCAGAATCTGCAGAGGTTACATTACTTCCATCCACGCCGAACATGGTTTGAACATTATCTAGGTCATCGTAAAACTCAAACCTGAAGAACGGCTTATTGAGAATGACGGAATCATACTGATAGACTAAGTCCTTGGGACTCATCTCGCGAATTGAGATCGACAAATTTTCAAAGGAGGCATAATCCTCATTCCTGCTTTTGCCGAAATGAAAATCGCTCACAGCCAATTTGCCTTTTGTACACAAACTATCTGTTGAACCGAAATTGCCTTTAGTCTCCATCTCGGCATCCAACATGGCCGTGAATGTGCCGTAGTTGGTGATATCCTTGAGGTATTGATTAATTATTTCCAAATCAAAATTCGCAACATTGAAAGCGAGATCGTAATTTAAATTGTCCAGATGGATCATCATCTTCCCATTTACCTCTCCACTTCCTATGCCCGACGAAAAGGCAAAGTCCACAGGAAGAGAATCCACTTCATAGCGTAGACCCGAGCTTTCAATATTTACATTTTTGATGAAATAATTGATCGGAGTTGTTTCGTCCGTATAGTAAAAAACACCTTCCTCAACCCGGATATCGAGTAAGCTCAGATGTACAGGATTGCTGGCTTTTGCATTTAAGGTATCGCCCGCGAACAGCTCAATAATATCCGTGAAATTGAAATCCTTTTCATGCTGGATTGCATATCCCACGGGTTTGTGTACGATCAAATCAGATACCTCATATTTCCCTGAGAGTAGTCCCAACATGGCGATATCCGCGGAAAGTTTTTCGATCGATAAAAACAAACTGTCTGAGTTTGCCTCGGCGATCCGAACCCCATTGAGTCGCACAGACCCGGTAAGTGGATTGGCATAAGCGCCTTCCACCGTGATTTCGCGTCCGGTGAGTTGTACATCGTACTTCTCTACGGCCCATTTGACGATGGCCGAACTGAATACAAGGATCAGCACAACCAATAACACTAACACACCGCCGGAGATCAAAAGTGATTTCTTTAACTTACTCATACTTGGGGCGAAGGTCCGTGTTCATTGAAAAAAAGCCCTTGCAGACGGGCTGAGAAGTGTTACATAATTCACAGGCTAAAAAAAGGCTTGAGAAATTAAATAACCCAAATGATTCCTTCGTACTACCTTTCTTAGTAGTTATCCTAATCATTATGAAAACATTCGGCCTATTCCTTGTTTTGGTGTTCGGATTGATCTCGCTTCTTTCGGGGGCGGCAACCCCTATGATAACCATTTACTCCAATCCGTACCATGGTGTATCCTTTCAATATCCGACAGAATGGAAGTGCGAGACACTTGCGGAAGATCCTTTCTCGGTAGTTGTTTCTAACAGAAATGAATCAGATGCCTACCACGACCGGTTCAGAGCCTTCACGATCTCCGTTTCATACAGCCTGGCTGAGGTGACCGTTGCATCAGAGCTCTATTTATTCAAACAAAACATTGAACAACACCCTGGATGCAAAATAACTGATGAAGGATTTCTCCAAATCAATGGGACGCCTTTCGTACAGATCACCTATAGCTACCAAAGCGAAGGGAAGGAAAACTTTGTGACAGATTACATGACCACGGCAGGAAAGCGTATCATTATTTTGACCCGATATGAGCTTGAACGCACGCCGCTGACTATCGGCGACCTTCATGATATCATTTACAGTTATTCTCCTTCCATGGGCTATACCGATGAAGAGCGGCATTGGGCGGATACTCTTGTGTTGGCGGCGTGGCGCAGTAATTTCCCGAAGGTGAAAGAACTCATCGCGGCCGGTGCAAGTGCCAATTCCGTCAATGCAAAAGGGTTGAGCGTGCTTCAAGCCGCGGCCACCCAAGCCAATTTCGAACTGTTCTCCTGTCTCATTGAATTGGGAGCTGATCCACACTATGTCTATGGGCTAAATGGCACCACTGCAATTTTCTGGGTAAACTGGAATCTGAACAACCGTGGCAAGATCAATTTTTATCAGTTACTCATTGATAAAGGAGTTGATCTGAATGTGGTCAATCACAAAGGCAAAACGATCTATCAGGTGATGAAAGAACAGGTTTACTTAAAGGATGACGCAAAATTTCTGAAATCAAAGGGGGCGAAATAAAGGTCGATGTCAGATCTCAACCATTCTCTTCCAGTCGAAATCCAACCCCGTGCACATTGGTTATAGCAAGAGTGCGATCGCCTGCGAGGTACTTGCGTAGTTTGGTAATAAACACATCCATGCTGCGTCCAACGAAATAGCTATCGTCGCCCCAAACCATATTGGCCACCAACTCGCGCTCGAGCACTTGTCCTTTGTGTTCGCAAAAGAGCCGAAGCAATTCAGCTTCCTTCTTGGTCAGCTTTTTCTTATTGCCATCAGTGGTGAGTACCAATTCATAATTGGGAAAATCAAAGGCGTAAAGTCCCAACTGAAAATTGCCTTTCTTTTTTTCGTCTGAACGGAATTTCGGATTGCGCTTGAGGATTGCTCGGATGCGCAGCACCAGTTCTTCCGAACTGAACGGCTTAGTGATGTAATCATCAGCACCCAATCGAAGTCCTTGGATTTTATCTTCATGCATATCACGTGCAGTGAGGAATACGATAGGCACCTCTAAATTGGTTTTGCGAATGTCCTCGGCTAAACTGAATCCATCCTTCTTGGGCATCATCACGTCGAGCAGACAGAGGTCGTATTTCTCGCGGTTGAACTGCATCAGTCCTTCCTTTCCATCCTTGCAGAGATGCACGCGAAAGCCCTCGATTTTCAACGTGTCCTGAATAACAAAGCCTAGGTTCATATCATCCTCTACCAAAAGAATGCGTGGAGCTTCTGTGCTTGCGATTTCCATACTCATGTCGTTTTAAAATGAAGTGTAAATGTGCTTCCCTTTCCGAGGGCGCTTTCGACCCGTATAAATCCGTGGTGGGCTTTCATCATCGTGCGTACGTAGTGCAATCCCAGTCCGAAGCCTTTCACGTCATGACGATTGCCGGTGGGTACGCGGTAAAATTTATCGAAAATCATACGCTGGTGCTTCGAGGGAATTCCAATTCCGTTGTCTGAAATACTGACGAGCACATTGCCATTTTCGTTGCGTGTAGATACGTGTACTTCGGGATTCTCCGGACAGTATTTCACGGCATTGTCGAGGAGATTGTAAATCATGTTTGTGACGTGCAACGTGTCGCCGCTGATGCGTGGATTTGTTGCATTCAATTCGAGCAACAAGCTGCCGTCATTTTCTTCCAGTCGCACGCGAAACGTGCCCTCTGCCCGTCGGATGATGGAGTGCAGATCGAGCGGCTCATACTTCAATTTCACCCGCTCAGCAGAAAGCGAAGCAATCTGCAAGACCTTTTCCACTTGGGTGCGCAGTCGATTATTTTCGTTGCGGATGATTTGCACGTAGCGGTTGAGTCGCTCGGGATCCTGACAGATGTCCGGTCCAGCAAGTGTTTCGGCGGAAAGACCGATGGTGCTGATAGGAGTCTTCAGCTCGTGGGTCATGTTGTTGATGAAATCCGTTTTCACCTCCGACAGTCTTTTCTGTCGGAGAAGCAGGACGATGGTATAGGAGAAAAAAATGACGATCAGAAAAATGATCACACTGGAGTACATCCAAAAATCGAGTTGCTTGAGAATGACCGCTGTTTTATTGGGAAACAACACGCCGAAATAGTGGCCATCGGGCTCGAGGTTGATCAGTTTCTGAATCTCTTCTGCGCGCGCTGTTTTTCCCGGCTCACTGAAGTCCACCTTTCCTCCAAACACGATGGAATCGGTGAAACAATCGTAAATACCGTATTCAAAGTCGGCGGCGAGATTCGACCGTTCAAATTCCTCCCTCAGGAGAGTTTCCAAAAGAAAAGGAAGGGGGGTTTCATTGATGTTGGCAACAAAAAAATTCGCCTGCTTTTGAATCACGGGTTCGGTTACAGCCGAGTCCTTGTTCATCACCAGAATCTCTCCCACTACGCGCGTGAGTGCCGTCATTACGCGATCGTTGAACTGCTGCTCTTGAATACTATACGCCTTGCGCACCCAATATACCTGACCAGCAATAATCAACCCCAGTGAGAGCACTGCAAGCAGGATAACGACGAAGATAGACTTGCGATTCATAAAGCGGGAATGCAGTTATTCTCCGTAAATATAGAGGGCACTCTGAAAGAAGAGAGAAGTAGCTGGGGTTTAACGCTAATTGGGGGCGTCGTATGTCTTTACTGAAGAGGCTATAAGTCGATTAATCTCCTCAAGTTCATTTTTATCCAGGTAGCGCCATTTCCCCGCAGGGGTATCCAAAACGATATTCATGATACGCACGCGTTTCAGGGTAAGCACCTCATAGCCGAGGAATTCGCACATGCGGCGAATTTGACGATTTAATCCTTGCGTGAGAATAATCTTAAAGGTGGCCTTGTGGGTCTGTTTGATTGCGCACGGGCGAGTTACAGTATCCAGAATGGGCACGCCCTTGGCCATGGCCTCTAGAAATTCGGGAGTAACCGGCTTATGAACTGTTACGATGTATTCCTTCTCGTGGTTGTTGCGCGCGCGCAGAATTTTATTCACGATATCACCATCGCTGGTCAGGAGGATGAGTCCTTCGCTGGCCTTGTCGAGTCTGCCCACCGGAAAAATGCGGCGATGAAAATTGATGTAATCAATGATGTTGTTTTTCTCGCGCCGCGTATCGGTGGTACATACAATTCCTACCGGTTTATTGAATGCGAGATAGACTGGCTTATCATCTTTTGAATAGACTGGTTTGCCATCTACCTCCACTTCATCGTCGGGCCCTATGCGCGTTCCCATTTCCGGAACTTTTCCGTTGATTGTAACGCGGCCTTCTTCAATGAGTGTGTCAGCCGCTCTGCGCGAGCAGAAGCCGATTTCACTCAAGTATTTATTGATGCGAGTACCAGTGGGGTCGTTCATGGGGGGGTGGAAAAATACAGCGCGAATTTACTTCAGGCACCTTCATTCGCGTGGAAACAGCGAAAATAGAAGTGCGGCACGCCCCAGAGGTGTGCTCACCTGGTTTTGGCAAAACCGCGGACGAACTGAATGACCCCGAATATTATGACGCCATAGGTCACAACAGATTTTCCTCCACCGGAAGCCACATTGTACGTGACAATGGAAATGGTAGTTCCATTGGTAAACCACAATGCGCCAAACGGCATATGCTTTCGGGCGCGCTTTTTTACGGCCGCTTCTACTTTCACTTCGAGCTCGTCGATCAACAGAGTGGCACTCGATTCCTCAAGTCCTTACTCAACCAAGGCCATTTTTATTTCCCAAGCGGATTGATCGCGCTTGGCCAGCATCAACGTGGCGAACTGAATATGTGCCGGAGAGGCCTCTACAGTGGAAACAGTATTTTGCTCCATAAGAAAGGGATGATCCTTTAAGGTGTAAAGGCGGCAAAGATAGAATGGAGTGTTTGAAGTGGTGTGCAAAATGAGAAGCCTGCACATCTGCTATATTCGCCTCCATGAAAGCATACGTATTCCCTGGCCAAGGCTCTCAGTTTCCCGGGATGGCCAAAGAACTTTATGATACTTCAATGGAAGCGCGCGATATGATGGAAAAGGCGAATGACCTTCTTGGCTTTCGTATCACCGACATCATGTTCACCGGATCGGAAGAAGATCTTCGTCAAACCCGCGTCACACAACCCGCCATCTTCTTGCACAGCGTGGCACTTGCTAAAACGCTAGGCGATGGCTTTCGTCCGGACATGGTAGCGGGGCATAGCCTCGGTGAATTTTCAGCGCTTGTGGCCAATGGTGCCTTGCAGTTTGAAGATGCCATTAAATTGGTGTATGCCCGCGCTATGGCGATGCAAAAAGCGTGTGAATTAAATCCATCTACGATGGCTGCTATCCTCGGACTCGACGATGAACTCGTGGAGCGCATTTGTGCAGAAACGGCCGGTGTGGTAGTTGCCGCCAATTACAATTGTCCCGGGCAATTGGTGATCAGTGGAGACATTGCGGCGATCGATGCCGCATGCGCCGCACTCACTGCTGTAGGTGCTAAGCGTGCACTCAAACTTTCTGTGGGAGGCGCCTTTCACAGTCCATTGATGGAACCCGCGCGCATCGAACTCGAATCTGCTATTCATGCGACTTCATTCTCCACACCTACATGTCCGGTTTATCAAAACGTTACTGCTTGTGCAGTGGTAGATCCGGAAGCAATTAAATCCAATCTCATCAAGCAACTTACAGCACCCGTTCGTTGGACACAAACCATGAATCAGATGATTGCCGATGGATGCACGGAAGTGATCGAAGTGGGACCTGGCAAAGTCCTTCAGGGATTATTTAAAAAAGTAAATCGGGATTTGCCAACAGCAAGTGCATAATCCGAAACGAATAAAAAAAGGGACGGTGAATTTCTTCGCTGTCCCTTTTTTATTTTAGTGTCGTTAATTATCGAACGAGGATGCGCGTGGCGAGCACCTCACTTCCACTTACTTCAAGCATATAACTTCCTGCGGCTAACTCGGGAAGTGTTACCCTTCTGCGCACCACTCCCGACGGCTGCTGACCTAGGTTTTGCGTGTGCACCAATTGTCCATTCTCCGCATACACTCTCACGGTCACAGAACCATTGTTGGCCATTGCAAATGAAAGCTCGAGTTCATTGCCAACTATTGGATTGGGCCAAACCACGAGGTTGTGCTGAGGATCGTTTTTCTCATCTACTGACACGAACGTTCCGTCATAGAGAATAAAATCGTCGAGAGCTGCTTCTACCAGCGAGCCACCTTCGAGGTTTTCACCAGGACGGATGGAGTCAGAAGCGATGAAGCGAAAACGCATTTGATTTGTAGGTTCGAGATAATCACTCACACGGAAGGCATTTCTTCTCCAGCGGGCATCGGAGGTTTTGGTGTTTTCAATGTACACCCATGACTGTCCGCCATTGTTACTCATCCGAACCTGCCAATAGTCGGCACCAGGGTTTGCACCGCCGGGGGGATTGTTGGTATACCAGCGGTAATATGACACAATGGGTTCCTGATAGCCTGACATATCAATGATAGAAGACTGCAACGTGGTATGTCCGGCATCCACGTCCGCTTCGCCAATGCTACTTGAGAGACTTGGCGCATTTTCCGTCACAAAGCAATATTCACCACCTGGTGTCACTTGATTAAAAGGCTGCACTATGGTACCAGGACTTACATCTACAGTCTGAGAACCGATAGGTACATTATTCTCCCATTGTCCAGTAGAGGCATTGTCGCCGGCAATCCCAGTCTGCCAAGCACCCCAATTCTCATTGTCATCGCAGTCGTGCGTACCAACAACCTGTACACCTACGAGCACGATGAACGGAAGTGAAGGAAACGGCACGAGGTGAGCGCCAATCGGCAGCACATTACTGATTCCATTGTTTATGTCGCGCGTGTTCAAGTAATAGGACAAAACGGTTGCGGGCTCTTGTCCTTCGATATTCACCGCAAAGCTGTTTCCACCATTGCTCGCCATTGGAGCAATTTCCCATGCCCCGTTGTTGATGCGGTAGTTGCACTCTACCTGCTGAAGGTAGTTGGTAAATGGAAACTCAAGAACGAGATTTGCGTTGATCGGCAGTTCCTCAAGACCTGCGACAAACTGTTGTCCGGTGTGCGTGAGTGTTGCATTGCTCAAGAGTGAGATGCCATGTATGTCAAATCCTTCCACAATGGCATTTCCGTTGGGCGTGCCATTTGAGATATTGCCATCGTCGTCGTCAGACTGAAGCACATCGATGAGCACATCGGTGTATGCTTCGCCTTCATTTCCATTGAACGTCATGGCTTGCAGGCCAGCGTATGCATCGACGAAAAGTTCTATGGTATTTGTCCAGTTGGCGCCCATCAGCAGGTGGGTGTCGTACCAAGCCCCCATGATGATTTCGCCATCGGCGTGTACTTGACCTACAAGGTCAGTTGGATAAACTTTTGGTTCCTCGTTGTACACACGAATTCCATTTTCATTATCGGTGTAAAAACCGGAGGCTAATACAGGATTATCCGTGAGCGAAATAGCCCAGAAATCCGCGTATCCCTCGCCCATCGCTCCATTCTGAAATGAACCCGATTGTGATTGGTAAAACAGGTCGTTGATGCCATGTCCGTACTCATGATAAACCACATCTGAAATGAGCGACGTTGGATTGCATCCACCCCCAATGTTGAAAAAATTAATCGAAGCGCCATCGTAAAAGGCATTGCAAGTGCCCTCTTCATCCACGTTGGTTGCGAGTTGCGTATCCATGCCCGTGAACGTGGGCATTGATGCCTTCATGTGATCATGGATTCGCTGCACACTATAATAGGCCGAGCGCTCACGGATATTCGCCACGGAATTCATGGAGATCACTCCACCATTTTGAAGTGTGACGGTTTGCTGAGGAGTGGTACCATTGGTATATACACGAGACCATGGACCCATCAAACGCACCTGAGCGGATGTACCGGGATCCACAGGAATATCCACTATACCGCTTTGATTTGCCTGGTAGTTTGTTCCTGCCACTGTGATATAAATATTCGGCAAGCCTTCATTCACCGCGGCAACGTATGGGCTGAGCGTATGCACATCCGCAGTCACCGAGGTAGTCACATTCATCACTGGTGGATTAGACACAGGATGTTTAGGACATGGTTTTCCATCAATATGGCGCACGGTGTTTTCGCGGTAGATAATGGAGCCGGTGTGGGCGTCCACTAGGGTGTAATATTTTGCCGGCACATTGACTGCATCGCGGGTGTGCACAGTGATGGCGTACACCAGATGCGATTCAAAGCCCTGTGCAGAAGGGACAGGTAGAATAGCCAACTCCCCGGGGTTATCGATAAATTCGATGTTCGACAATTGCTGAGTAGCGGCATTCTCCGCGGCCAATGTGCTAAGTGTAGGCTGAATGCTCAGGTTTGCAATGGGATATACATCGCACGCGAAAAGCACTACCGATGGGCCGTACAGTTTAACGGCCGCACGTGCTCCGAGCACTTTAAGGCCCTGATGTATTTGCTCATAGTTTACCCACGTATATTTTCCTCCTGAAGCAGCGGGGAGTTGAACGAGTTCGTTCAAAGGCAAATTGAAATCGGCCAGTTGCTCAGAGAGGAACGATTGTGCTCTTTCTTGAGGAGTTGAACCACCTACCGCAATGGGTTCACCGTACGCACGATGTGGTAAATTACTCGCTTCATTAAAATGGGCAAACCAAGTGCCGTGACTTTCTACAAACGACTGCCAGAAAGGCTGAGCTCGGAGAGTGGCTTGCTGGGACTTGTCATAGGTTTCTGTTTTTTGCAGAAAGCGGACTTCAAGTGGGTCGATAAAAAACTCCGGATTTTGTTGAGACCAAGCAATAATGGTCAGAGATAGAAAAGCTAGTGAAAGGACAAGTTTTCTCATGCGAGATTAGTTTTTGGTGTTCTAATCTAACATATAAGAAGGGTTTACACACACACTTAAATAAGACGAAGTATTGGAAGGCAATCCAATGGACCGAGCAAAATCGATCAGGAGAATCGCGCAATCCCTTAGTCCCGCTTCTTATCCGCGATGAAAGAAAAGAGGTTTTGCATCACTTCTTCCCGCATGCGAAGTTGCTCTTCGAGCAGCGCCTTTTCCGACATCAATTCATTCACTTTCGACTTCAACTCTTCCATGGAAGGCTCAGTTTCTGAAAGAGATGGAGAGATCGCTAGATCGTTACCGGTG
>Ga0209490_10001174_pt1 | contig 25565 bp, 15 predicted proteins | sample MAT06_FD_187209 | JGI IMG/M metagenome (GOLD analysis project Ga0209490, IMG submission 187209) | Freshwater microbial communities from Lake Fryxell liftoff mats and glacier meltwater in Antarctica - MAT-06 (SPAdes) (version 2) | ecosystem: Environmental > Aquatic > Freshwater > Ice > Liftoff... | reverse complement strand
CATTCTTTCGCAAAACAATGGCCGCCTCACGATCCCCGTGGCCCAGGCGCCAGCCATGTTGACCGATACTCCCCCGAGTGAGGCCTCCGGCGCACCCCCCGTCGCACCCCCGGGCGTATTGCCTGCTCCTGAGAGCACCTAAACCGCGACGCCATAAAGCGGCTCCCGGTTAACAACTCGCTTCGAGTGCGAATCTTCGAAATTCTCCCAGCAATTTCTGAGTGATTGAGCCGGGTTGGCCGGTCTTGATCGGGTTTCCGTCGACCCGCACCACTGGAAGAATTTCGCGGATGCTTGAGGTGATAAAAACTTCGTCCGCCTGCAAAAGATCCGTCAAGCGGAGCGCGCGTTCTTCGCACGGGATGCCAAGATGCTGAGCCAATTCGAGCACCGTGCGACGTGTGATACCCGGCAAAATCCCGAGTTCGAGGGGTGGGGTCAAAAGGCTCCCGGCATTCACCATGAATATGTTGGAGGTGGCTCCTTCTAGGACCCTCCCGCTGCCATCGACGATCAACGCTTCCAATGCGCCGTGTTTTTTGGCCTCATGCATGGCCAACACTGCCACTAAGTAGTTCCCCACTTTGGCACCCGATGCCTCCGTGTCATCTGAAACCCGTGAAGTACGGTAGCTGATCACCGACACGCCCTCGGCATAAGCGACGGCAGCCGGGGCCATGAGCGGACCCACCAAAACGACGCGGGTTGGATGATTCGCGAGCGCTGGGTCGAGCCCCAGCGTATCACCCGTGCCTCGGGTCACCACAACGCGCACGTAGCTCTCAGAATTTTGAGCCGCTAGAACGGCTGCACGAACTTCTTGGTCGATCGTATCCGGAGCAACCGGCAACTCGATGAACACACGTTCGGCACTTGCGCGGAGGCGTTCCCAATGGAGCGCCGAACGAAAGGGCACCCCGCCGTAGGTCCTGAGCGTTTCGAACACCGAATCACCGTACAGAAAACCCCGATCAAAGACGCTGATAACGGCTTCGTTCGGCGGCACCCGCCGACCATCGATCATCACGATTTGAGCCATAAACCGCTGTTCTGACTCGGCTACTTGCCCCGCAAGGCTGCCAGCATTTGCGTTGCTTGGCTGAGCGTTGGATCCGTTTGCACAGCGCGCTCAAACATCTGAAGCGCCTTGTCTGTCTCTCCCATTTTCTCATGAATCTCCCCGAGATACATGAACACCTCCGCCTTGCTGATGGGGCTCTTGGCGTCAAATTTCTGCAGCAATAACGCGCGAAACATCTGTTGAGCCTTCTTGAGGTCAGAGGCTTCTAGGGCCACCAGCCCAAGCTGCTTCAGCACACTGATGTTGCCCGGCTCGATGCGAAAAGCCTTGTCCAGCTCTTCGAGCGTGCGCGCGATATCCCCCTCGGTACGGTAGGCGTTCGCTAAACGACGGTGGACTTCAGCCAACTCCTTGGCACGTTTCCCAGCATAGCTCGCCACCACTTGTTCGAGCGCGAGGATGGCCTGTTTCGCTTGGCCTGCGGCACTGTAAGCATCGCACAATTCGAGCAAAAGCTCGCGATCTTGCGGCTTTTTGTCACTCGCTTTCTTTAGCAACGCGGCCGCAGCTTCCAGATTTTTGCAGCGCTCGCTCTCCACCGCCGCAGCTTTTCGTAGCAGCAGAATGGCGGCATCCACGGAGGGCTCGTGCTCAGCTTGGGCTACGAAAAGCGCCGCCTGTTTGGAAAACTCGCCAAGAGTTTCATAGAGGCCCGTCAACTGCTCAATGATCTTGGCGTTCTTGTCATCGAAACCGAGCGCTCGCTCAAGAGCTGCTGCTGCGGCGCGCTCCTCGCCAAAGCTAAGCCGGAGCGCTGCGAGCTCTTCGGCGAGTTGGCGCGCTTGGGCACCCTCACTTATATCAAGCAGCTTCTCTAGAAACTCAGCCGATTGCGCCAGGTTGCCTTCTTGCCGACAAAGACGGACGAGGGCACTGAGCACTCCCACATTTCGTGGGTCACGCGCGGCTATTTGTTCGTATACCTGAATGGCGGATGGGCGATCGGCTAGGCGGAGCTCGCAGATTTCAGCCAACCGCACTTGAAATCTCAGTTCATTTTCTGTGTCGCCGCGCCGCACGGCAAGCTCGATCTGCGCGCGCAGCAATTCCGCGAGATCTTCAGCCTTCCCCGATTTTTCAAGCAACTCGCTGAGAAATACCACCGCGTCAGAATCACCGGGCTCGCTGTCAAGAATTGCGTGCAGGAGCTCGATCGCCTGTTCAGGCGCAGCCAGCTCTTCGGCCTGGAGTTTGGCTAAATCCATCCGCAACTGGCGGCGCACACTTGGAGAATCCGCTTGGTCAATCAAGCGCTCCAACAAATCAGCCAGCTTTTGCGGAGCTCCTCCAGCCGTGTAGAGCTTCCGCAACATCGCCACACTCTCTGCGTCCATAGGTTCGTTCTCCAAGAGCTGCTCGTAAAGGCCCGTGGCAAGCGCGCCATCCCCAAGTTGCGCATCGGCGATCCGCGCGGCCTGACGGCGCAAATCGAGCACTGACTCGCCCTCAGCACCGAGCTCACTCCGCCTCACGAGCAGCTCAAGCGCTTCCTTGAAGTTGCCCGAAGTCACGGCGATGCCCGTAAGCTCGGCCAGAGCCCAAGTGCTGTCAGGCTCGGTCACCAAGAGCTCGCGGAGTAGGCGCTCAGCAAGAGCTGAATCTGCCAGGCCACGCGCCAACCCCACCGCTTCTCTCAGAATCTGTTCGCGATCAGCGTCCAGAGACAACTTCGCACGCCGCTCCAACGTGGCGATCAGATCTCGTTCACGCCCGGGCTCGCGCTGAAGGCGCTCAACGCTGAGTAGGAGTTCTTCCCGTGTGGGTTCCTCATCCAAGGCCTGAAAAAGTACGGCTTCCGCTGCCGGCCTGTCGTTGAGGTGGTGCTCGTACCACCCAGCCAGCTTCTCCAACAATTCCGCCGTACGCTGAGAACCCAACGATTTACTGGACGCAATCGCATCCCGAAACGCTTCGGCGGCGCTTTGCCAATCCGCCGTCAAAGCGGCAAGCCGCTCCACCTCTTCGAGCAGCAGAGGTTCGCTCGGAGCATCCTTTAGACCGCTCTGAAGAACTCGCTGCGCCGCTCTCGGATCGCGACAATCTTCCTCAAGCACACGCGCGAGGTCGCGCCGCATCTCCACACGCTCCTCCGGTTGCTGGGCAAATCCTACTCTCTTCTCGTAGAGCCCGGCCAAACGATCAGTCTGGCCTGCACTCCGATAACCGACTTCCAGAAGCTCCGCCACCTCATCAAAGAGGTCTCGGTCTAAAGTGAGTGATTCCAAGACGGACACTGCGCCCCCATGATTGGGTGCGCGCTCAAGCGCCATGCGCAAGGATGAGAGCCCTCGATCAAACGATTTAAACTCGTCGATCTGCAATTTACCCAGCCGATGGTAGATCTCGGCCTGAGCTTCCGGACCAGACTCCGCGAGCGCGCGCCGCTCCAAGATATCGGCGAGCTCTTCCGCGCGACCGAGTCGCGTGTAGAGACGATCCAGGGCACCCAGAAGCTCGGGCTGATCTCCCGCTTGTTCGATGGCGTGCACATAGGCAGCGGTTGCGCGCACATCATCCTTCAAGTGTTCTTCGGCTATGCGACCGAGGCGCGAGAAGAGATCACAAGCCAGCTCGGGGTCGAACGTGGCCAAGGCGCGTTCTTCGAGCCGTTCGGCATAGGCATTGTAATCAGCCTTCGTCGCGCACAAGCGTTCAACCTCTGAGTGAAGCTCAGCCAGTGCTGGTGCTTCGCTGAGCGCGCGCATCAACGCCGCGAAGGCCTCAGGCTTGCGCGAGAGTGATTGTTCTTCCACACGGGCAATTTCGCGCAAGATGTCAACGCGCTCCGAGGCTTCAGTCGCAACCGTCAGAGAGAGCTCAAGCATCGAAACCAGCTGTTGGTAGTTTTCCCCGTTTCGCAGCACGGGCAACAGGATCTCAGCCGCCCTTTGGCGCTGCAGATCGTTATTGGCGGCGATGCTTGCCACTGCTAGCTGCGCCTCACTATCAGACGCATCTTCCCCAAGGATCCCGGCATATTCATCCAAGGCTTCATCGAAATTCTGAAGCTCAACGGTCAGCAATTTCGCGATCCGACGCCGCAGCAGCAGTTTTTGAACCCTGTCGGTGGCCGCATCCACCTCCCCCTTCAGGCTGTGCAGTAAGTCCCCGAAGCGCTGCTCCAACTCATAGAGCCGTTGGACTTCCGAGAGCGCGTCCGCATCCCGTGGCCGCTCCTCCAAGGCACGCTCAAGCAAGTCAATCGCACGCCCGTTTTCTCCAAGATCTTTCTCGAAAGCGCGCGCTGCACTCATTCTTAACTGATAGCGAAGTTCCGCATCATCCTCGTCCGTCAGCTGCAGGCGCTGTTCGTAGAGCTCCACGAGCCGAACGGCGTTTCCAGCAGTTTCGTAGAGCTCAATTAGGCAGTCGAGCGTGAAGGTGTGGTCAGGCTCAAGGTCGAGAGCTTCTTCGTAGGCGTGGGCGGCTCCCGTGCGATCAGACAACATGTCGCGACGCACCTCGCCAACATAACGAAACGATGCGGCCCGTTCTTCATCGTCAGGAGCGAGCTGCGCTTTGGATTGGAGAACTTCAACCAAACGCGGCCAATCGCCCAACAAGACTGCGAGTTCCTGCATGCGTTGCAGTGGCTCTCGCTCCAGAGGCTCCAAAAGGTGCAAGCGACTGTAGGCGTGCAGGGCAGCGCGCGCGTCATCTCGCTCCTTATCGTGGATTCTTGCAAGCGTCGCGAGCAGTGGTGCTTTGTCCCTGAGCTCCGGCTGTCCTTGGAGCAGTTCCTCGTAAAAGATTGCCAGCGCATCGAAGGCTCCAGCCGTGCGTACGACACGTTCGTACTCTTCACGTACCAGTGAATCCTCGGGGTCGAGCTTCACTGCTTCTTCCAAAGCCCGACGCGCCTTATCCAGATCTTTGCCACGCTCACGCCACAGCTCGGCCGTTTCCCTCAAAATATTCACTTGATCGAGCACGTCTGTCGAAATCTGAAAGCGATCTTCGTTGAGCTGAATGAGGCGTCGCCAATCATCCTTGGCCTCGTAGAGCGGCCTCAGAATCTCAACCACGCGAAGCTTCTGCTCGGGCTCACTTCGGAGCTCTTCCAGTTCAACCAGAGCCTCCGCATTCGAAGCATCGAGTTCGAGCACGGTTTCGAGTTGATCAACGGCGCGTCCCGCGTCCGACAGCTCCTTTCTGTAAATCCGGGCTAACGCCAAGCGCACCGTGACCGCCTCCGCACCCAGCCCAGATTCCGCCTGGAGCTCAAACAAAGCTGCCAAGTCCTGAAACCGCATCCCGGCCCGATAAAGGTCCGCCAGTGCGGCCAAAGAGACGCTGTCGGTATCGTCGATCGTCAGCGCTTCCTGATACGTTGCGATCGCTTGCTCGGGCTCGCCCAGCGCACCTCTCTGAAGAGCCGCGATCGTATGCAATGCAGCTAACCGTTCGGACGTTTCGTAGCGATGCTCAAGCGCCATTCGGTAGAGCTCCACGCGTGCGGCGTGTTGCTGAGTGCGCTCCAAGAGTCCGTCGACATTGCCAAACAGCTCCTTGCTTTCCGGCTCAAAATCCAGGGCTCGCTGGTAAAACTGGAGTGCCCGTTCCGTCTTGCCCAGATGGGCAAACAGCTCGCCTGTTCGTCGCGCAAGCTTCGCCGTGGCCGTGTCGTCTTGGGACAGCTTCCCGAGCTCCACTGCGTAGATTTCTGCGAGCCGCGCCTGCCCGCCGGCCACCTTAGCGAGCCGTTCGAGTTCGCTCACGACCGATTCATCGTCGAGCGCGTCAGGCAACATCTGGGCAGTGGTTTCGAGCGCCTGAGCATAGTCCTCCTTTTGCTCTTCGTAGAGCTTTGCAAGGCGCGTTAAGAGGGTTCGGCGTTCGTCCGGATCGGTCGCGTGATCGAGGCGTGTCGTCAATGCCCGCATCAGATCGTCGTAAGCTGCGCGACGCAAATAGACGGGTTCTAGGATCTCTGCCGCACGGGCGCGCTCACTGGATGATTCTGCCTGCGTGAGCCAATGTTCAAGCGCCGCAAGCGTTCCTTCGTGCTGGGCATTTTCAGCAAGCGCCGCTTCCAACTCCTCCAATGCGCGAGCGACGTCTCCCTGACGTTCTCCCAATACCGCCGCGATCTTCACGCGCAAATTCGGTGCGGACTCGATCTTGGCGTCGATCTGCCGTTGATAGAGTTCCACAAGGTCCGTCCAGCGCTCCATCTCAGCGTACAGCTTCTCGAGCGCGTGGAGTGCTTCAACCTCCAGCGCCAAGTCTAAGATACGCTGGTAAGCCTCCACCGCGCCTTCCTGGTCCTTGAGCGCCGTCGCGAGCAAGCGCGCTTTCCGATACAAAAACTGCTTTTGCTCAGCTTCCGAATCCGCGGCATCAATTCGACGCTCGATAACCTGAAGCAGCTTGTCAGATTGACCCAGCTCCTCGAACAGTGACTCAAGCGCCACCAGCGACGCCCGATCATCGGGTTTCAGCTCAAGCGCCTTCTCGTAATATTCTTGCGCGAGCAGCGGCTCCTTGAGGCGTTCGCGCGCCACCGCTGCAATCTTGTGATAGATCTCCAACTGCACGTCACCGTCGAGCACTTCCGGGGCGATTTCTCGGAGCAACGCTACCTGGTCCGTGTGGCTCGCAAGACTTTCAGCCAACCGCTCTAGGTGCACGAGCCACGTGGGGAGTTCTGCGCTGCCGGTCGCCAAGCGAACGGCGCCCTTCACGTAGCCCAGCGCACGCCGCGCGTCCTTGAGTGCACCCTCTGCGATCGCCAGCGCCTGCCCCAATCTCTCAAGCTTTACGAAGGGATCCTCATTGGTCTCCACTTCGATCTCGATCACGCGAAGCAGCTTCTCGTGTTGGGCAGCGGCCTCATAAATGGGGTGAAGTGTTTCGGCTGCTTCACGCCGTGTGACAGGATCGTCCGCGTCCAAGAAGCGAGCAAGCGCCGCCTCGGTGTGAACATCCTCAGCGTCAATCGAGAGCGCTCGGCGATAGGCTTCCAACGCCCCTTCGACATCGTGCAGCTGCTCGTGCTTCACGCTCCCCAGGCGTGCCAAAAGGGCCAGGCGAACAGCTTTCTCTTCGGTAAGATCCAGATGCTGCTCGAGAGCCTCTGCCAGCTCCCCCCAACGTTCAGATTCTTCAAAAAGCTGTTCGAGCGCAGAAAGACTCCCTTGAGTGGCTCCGAACAACTCAACCAGACGCCGATAACTATCGATTGCGTCACTGACGGCACGCAGCTTATCACGCTGCACCTCAGCCACCCGCAGGAGAAAGCCGAGCTGATCAGGCACAGCCGGTGCAAGCTGGAACCTCTTTTCCAACACCTCCACCAACTTAGGCCAGTTCTCTATCTGTACGAACAACGCATCCAAAGCACGAAGGGCTTCCTCATCATCCGGAAGCACTTCTAAACGCGCCTCCCACGCACTGACTGCGGCCGGTGGATCATTCAGCGCCGTCGACGCCAAGTTTCCAAGCTTACCGAAGGTGGTCACGCGCGCGGTTGGCTCCGTCTCGTGCCGGATGATGGCGCCGTAGATCTCAGCGAGGCGGGTGTGGGAAAGCGCTCGTTCGTAGATGGGTTCGAGCGCACGGGCCGCCGCGAGGACAAGCTCGCGATCAAACTCGTCCAGGCCCAGCACTTCGCGATACGTGGCTTCGGCTCTCGCCTCATCATTGAGCGGACCTTCGTAGAGGCCAGCCGCTTGGAGCAGGATTTCTCCCCGAACACTCGATACCTCCACGTGCTTTGCCGCCTCCAGCAACACGGCTGCCACTCGCTCGTGCGCCGCCATCCGCTGACCCACCTCGAGTAGGCGCGCGCGCGAACCTTCGTCGAACGGGACGAGCGGCACCAGCTCTGCCAGACTTTCGAGCGCTGCCTCGTCATCGTGGAGCTTTTCATCGCGCAGCTCGGCCATCTTCTGCAAAAGCTCGCGCCGCTCCGCCAAGATCGGCTCCTTATCAGACAGCCGCGCTTCCTGTTTTCGCAAGTCCACGAGCCGAATCACCCACATTTTGTCGAGCAACCGCATCTCTCGGCGTGCTTCGTAGACCGCCTCCAGCTGGCGCGCGGCTCGCGTCCGAAGATCGCCGATATCGAGCATGCGTTCCGCGAGTTCACGCGCAACGTAGTCCTGGGGCTCAAGCGCCAGAACGTCCTCAACGTGCCCGATCGCCTGCTCCGGCTCGAGGAGTTCCAACTTGAGTCGAGCGAGCTGATTCTTTGTGGAGATCAGCTCTTCGCCGTCGACGGTTGCCAGGCGTTTTTCTAGGAGCTCTGACAGCGAGCGTTGCCGACCCAGCTTCGCGTAGAGACGCAGGAGTGCTTCGTTAGCTAACGGATGCGCGGGTTGGTTTGCGAGAATGCGCTCGTAATAGAGCACCGCGCGCTCGGGATTCTCGATGATTTCCTCGCAAATAAGCGCAACTTCAACCAGCATATCCACGCGCCGCACGATATCTTCGGTGCCTTCGGAGGCTTTGTCGTAAAACGACTCAAGCTCGCGCCAGCGCTCAGCCGCTGTGAGAATGTCCTTCAGCCGTTGAAAGGCGGCCTCATCACCGGGATTCAAGGCGAGCACGCGCTCCAGATAGGGAGTGGCACCAATCGGATCTCCCAGGCGATCCTCGTGAAGCCGCGCTGCCCGCCCACAGAGTTCTGCCACGAGTTCCGTTGAAAGCTCCCCACTCAACACCTCCCGAAACACCTCCGCAAGCTCGCTCGGTTTACTCGCCAGACGCGCAAGATCTTCAGCGCGGTCCCACAACTCCAATTTTGTTGGGAACTTTCGCACCGCGCGCAGCATCGTATCCAGAGCCCGTCCTGTAGAAGATAGTCCTTTTTCATAGACTTCCGCGATGCGCAGCAACAGCTGCAGGTTATCTTCCAAGTCAGGGGTCTCCGCCAAGAGCAGCGTGAGCACACGCACTTCGTCCTGCCCCTGACCCACCTCGCGGTACTCCGCTGCCAGCACCTTGGCGGCGGCCGCCTGAACGGATGGGACCGCGAGCAATCCTTCTAACACGGAAATAGCCTCGGTACGCCACACGGGGGATTCCAAGCCTTCAGACGCCCGTTCGAGCGCGAGCTCTGGCTGATTCAACGACGCCAGGTAGAGGCGTCCGAGCGCGATCAGGCGCCCCGCGCGCGCATCACCCGAAAGCAGCTGCGCAAGAACTTCGAGCACGGAAGCTGCGGCTGCGTGTTCAGCTGCGCCCAAAAGCAGCGCGGAGAGTCGTTCCAAAGCGCCCAGATTCTCTGGCTCGATCTGGAGCACACGGCGATAGCGTTCGATGGCCCGGCCGGGCTCAGAAAGGCCCTGTTCTTCCAATTCCGCCCAGCTCACGAGCAAACCCACGCGCTCTTCATCCGAAGCGTGCTCAACGCCAATCGCTAGCAACCAACGCAAATCGTCCCAACGCTGTTCTTTCTTCAACAACGCCTCAAAAGTGGCGACCGTCGAGGCATCCCTTGGGTTTGCTTCAACCAAGTTCTTGTAGGCCTGAACCGCGTCATCAGTCCGACCGAGTTCTTGCGCATACAGCTCCGCAAGCTTTTTCTCGAGCGTGCGCCGCATCTCCTCCGTGAGCGCGCCATCTTCGGACTCTGCTAACTGCTCAGTCTTCTTCTTCTTTCGCCCTCGCTTCTTCTGGGGCTCCCGTTCAACCGCCTCCACCGGCTCGGCCACTCTCGCCAGCATCGCCTCCAAACTGAGGACAAGCGGCTGAAAATTGCCGGCGGTTCGACTCGCCACTTCGAAGCCCAAGAGCCTACTCAAGTCATTCGGCAAGAGCTCATACGCACGCTCTGCGTACTCGAGCGTAGCTTGCTTATTGGAAAGGCGCTTGCTCGCCACCTCAATGAGCTTCTGGTAGATCTCGACCTGCGCAGCACGCGAGGGCGCAAGCTCAATGAGCACCTCATACAACGCTGGCAGGCGCACCCATTTTTCCTCCGCTTCGTAGAGCGGGATCAACGCTTCGATGGCGCGGAGGTCCTTAGGGGAAACACTCAAGATGCGTTCGTAGGATCGAAACGCCCTGTCGCCCTGACCCAGCTTCTCGGCGTAGACCGCCGCCGCACGATAGCTGAGCTCGATCTTAGCCGCGTCCTCTTTCGCGCGGTCAGCGGCGTTACTCAACACCTCCGCCAATCCCTCCCAATCATTCTGTGACGCGTAGAGGGCTTCGAGCGCCGAGTAATCGCCGTTTTGGACGTAAGCATCACGCAAGACGCGCAGTGCTCTGGCTTGCCCAGGCGACAATTCCAGGATCCTTCGCCAAACTTCGAGCGCACGCGCCTCATCCTTCAACTGCTCAGCGTAGACACCGCCGAGCTTCTGCAACTGATTGAGTTTCTCCTCCAGATCCGTGCTGACGAGCACACGTCGATTGATCGCATCCGCCCAGCTCTCCAGATCGCGTGCTTTTTCTGCGATGCGCTCGAGAGCGTCCAGAACCGCGAGGCGTGCTGGATCAGCATCTAGAATCTGCGTGTAGAGTAAGATGGCATCGCTAGGGCGCTGCAGCCTCTCCGCGGCTAAGCGGGCCATTTCTTGCAGAATAGAAAGCTTACGCTCCCCCTTCGCATCGTCGACTTCCCCCGCGTAGAGTGCGTAAAGCTCGGTCCATGCGCGACGCTTTCGGTAGAGCTCCTCTAACCGCTCACGAGCCTCGACGTCGCTCGGAGCCAGCTTGAGGAGGGCTGCGTACGCGTCGGTGGCCTGTTGAGCGTTGGAGAATTGTTCAAGCCAACGGCGCGCCGCCACTCGGTACAGGTTCTTCTTCTCCTCGAGATCGGGAGAAATTTCCGCCAAAAGCAGCTGCGTTGTGAGCAGATCGCGCCAACGCGCCAGCTTCTCATAAAGCTGAACAAGCTCTCGCACCTCTACCACATCGTTTTGATCGAGCTTCTCATCAAGCTGTACGATCTGGTTGAGTATCGAGACGAGTGCGGTATCACTGCGAATGTGCTCGCGGTAGACCGACGCGACCTCGCGCAAGATGAGCAAACGTGCGCCCTGCTCTTCGTTCGGCACGCGTTCCAGCTCTTGGCGCAGGAGCTCCACTAAGGCATTGTAGCCTTGCGTTTGGCGATACAAGCGCTTGAGTGAGCTTCTGGCGTCGTCGTCATCCGGACTTTGGCGCAGGATATTCCTATACTGTTCGATAGCCTTCTGAGCATTTTCTTGACCCTCGGCAAGCTTGGCAATTTCCTTGGCGAGAACGGCTCGCTTGGCCTGATCGGGAATCGCGCGCTGTGCATTCTGGAGGATCTCGAGCAGTTTTCCATCATCGCCTTTGGCGTCACAGTAGACTCGATAGAATTCTAAGGCGCCCGCGTGCGCCGGCTCCAACTTTCGAACGCGCTCAAACCAGGGCTCCGCATCCTCAAGGCTGCTGCGCTTCCGCCAATGGATGACCGCAATTTGCAGACAATCTCCCAAGCGTTCGCCACTGCTTGCTTCCTTGTGCTTGAGCTCATTTTCGTACAAGCGCACGAGATCATCCCAACGGCTCTCGCCCGAATAGAACTCGGACAAGAATTCCATGGCCTCAGAATTATTCGAATCACTGCGTAAAACCCGTTCATAAGCCTGCGCAGCGCGTTCCTTATCCTCCAGCCATTTGGCATACAAGCGCGCTAAGCGGATGCCAGAACTCGCTCGACTCTGTTGCGTTTGCCCGCGGTCCGCCATTCGTTCAAGTACACGCGCAACTTCCTCCCACTTTGATTGCTTCCGATAGAGACGCTCCAAAAGATGGCCCGCTCGCTCGTTGCTGGAATCGAGGCGCACGGCGCGCTCCAACCGCTCCGCCGCCGCATCGAGATCCCCAGCCTCGCCTGCGAAACGAAACTCCATCTCCGACGCGCGCATGAACATAGAACTTGCGTAGAGATCGTCCGACGCTTGCTCTGCCTCGGACAGGTAGCTTTGCACTAGCTCCAGCCAACGTTGCCGCTTGGCAGCTGCATCCTCCAGCGCTGACAGCGCCGTGGCATCGTTGGGTCGAAGCTCAAGGAACCGTTGAAAGACTGTAGTGGCCTGTTCGTCGTTGAAGAGTTGATCGGTGAGGACGCGTGCGAGTTCCAGCACGAGATCTGCTTCGTGTGCGAGTCCTTTGGCCGCATCAGCCTGGATCGCGAGCAGACCCGCGAATGCCTCCCACTCGCCGCGTTCAGAGTGACGGACGCGAGCGGCATCGATCAGCCGCATGAACTCTGTGCGGCTCAGATCTCCCTCCGAAGCACCAGCCGCCTCCTTGAGCCGCTGCCAAGCGTCGGTTGAATCTGGATCACTCTGAAGCGTGCCGAGGAGCGAGCGGATGGTAATTGAATCCATTTTGGGTTCCTTTTTACTATGCTCAGGGAAGGCGCGGACCGAATTTTAGAACTATGTGAAGGTCTTCCCTCCGCAAAAAGTTCGAGCCCGCGCAGTGTGCGCTGCTGAGCCGCATTTCTAGGGCAAGCTGAGGTGCTTCCGGCCGTCGAGCTGGGCCCGCTGGCCTAAGTATGCTTACGGTGTTTGGCGATTTGCTTGCCCTCGATCGGGCGACGCGTTAGCGACACTAGATGACTCTCAGCGAAATTAGGACCGTGTGTGTGCTCGGCGCAGGCCAAATGGGTGGCGGTATCGCACAAGTCTGCGCGAGCGCTGGATACAGGGTTTTGCTATCCGACATCAGCTTGGAACGTGCGACAGCCGGCCGCGCGAAGGTGCTCGATTTCGTTCGACGCTTAGTTCAGAAAAACGAACTCAGTGCAGAGACTGCCACCCAGATTGAGGGGCGACTTGAGGCAACCGATTCGGGCTTAGCTGAGGCCGATCTCATCATCGAAGCTGCCACCGAGAACGTTGAGCTCAAGCTAAAGCTTCTGAAGAACGCCGACGCCCTCGCGCAACGCCACGCCATTCTGGCGTCTAACACCTCCAGTATCTCCATCACGCGCCTAGCCTCGGTCACGGCTCGCCCCGCATCGGTGGTGGGGCTTCACTTCATGAACCCAGTCCCGTTGATGAAGCTGGTGGAGATCGTCCGAGGCTTGGAAACTAGTGAAGGCACTCTTGCTTCGGTACGCGCGCTCTGCCAGCGAATTGGAAAAGAAGTGATCGTGAGTCGCGACCACCCCGGATTCGTCGTGAATCGAATGTTGGTTCCGCTGGTGAATGAAGCCATCTTTGCGCTCCAGGAAGATCTAGCAAGTGTTGAAGACATCGACCGAGGGGCACGCCTTGGACTCAACCATCCGATGGGTCCGCTTGAGCTCGCGGATTTAATCGGACTAGATACGGTGCTCGCCATCACGGAGGTCTTGCAGGCCGAGTTTGGCGACAATAAATATCGGGCCAGCACCTTGCTTCGAAATATGGTGGCGGCCGGCCGATTGGGCCGAAAGAGCCGGCGCGGCTTTTACGACTACGACGAACGAGGCAAACGCATCGGGCCCAACACGCTCTTCGCCGAGTCGGCTAGGGTGGCAGAATGAAGACACCTGAAACGATCGCACTCTCGGGGGACGCCAGAGTTCGGATCGTTCACCTCAAGCGACCCGACAAACTGAACGCTATCAACCAGCAGATGATTGATGAGCTATCGGTAGTCTTCCGGGACTTCGAGGAGAGCTTTGTCTACGGCCGAGAACCGCGAGCTTGTGTGCTGATGGGATGGGGCGAAAAAGCCTTCGTTGCCGGAGCCGATCTCAGCCAAATGGCAGGCATGGACAGCGCTGCCGCCGAGCGCTTCAGCGAAACGGGATACGTGCTTGGAAAGCTGATGGAAGGTGCGTCATTTCCGATCGTGGCGGCAGTGAACGGCTTTGCTCTCGGCGGGGGTCTTGAGCTGGCACTATGTGCTGATTTCATGTTTGCCTCCGAGAAGGCGCGTTTTGGCTTACCGGAGACAACTCTCGGGTTGATTCCCGGGTTTGGCGGCACCGTGCGCCTGGCGGAGCGCGTGGGCCTGGGGCGTGCACGCGAATTGATCTATTCGGGGCGCGTGCTCACCGCCGAAGAAGCAGTGCGCATTGGGCTGGTCAATGCAGTCTTGCCTCACGAAAGCCTGCTCGAGAAGGTACTGGAGCTTTGTCACCGACTTGCGAATGGCGCCCCGCTCGCTGTGGCAAAGGCCAAACAGCTGCTCAGCGCGGATGGCGAAGGGACTCGGGCTCGGGCTTTTGGCCGAGAAACCCGAGCTTTTGGCGCGCTCTTCGCCACTTCCGATGCGCAAGAGGGCATGTTGGCCTTCAGCGCCAAACGGCCGGCTGTCTTCACTGGAAGTTAATCTGGAGTTTTACTTGCAGTTCTTATCTCGTGTAGCATCGCGAAGTTTTTCCCCAATAAAGGGTGCGCTCGGATTCTTGGCGTTGTGGGTGTGCGGGTGCCAGAGTTGTGAAAAGGAGAAGCCTTATACGCCGTTTGCCGTGGCATCCGGGCACAGCCAGGAGGTCCCGAGTTCCGCAAGTTCGTCTGCCGGGTTACCCGCAACGGGTGGCGCACCCGCGTTCGTCAGCCGTCGCTCAGAGCTCGCGCCCAAGAATGCGCCCACTTGGCGGCTGGGCGATCAGGAGCTCGTGGCGCCACCTGGTTTCGTGTTTAGCCAAGCGCTGAGTGCGGACTTCAACGACGACTCTCGACTTGAAACCGTTGCTTGGCTCGTGCCGCTCCCGATAGCTGCGGGTTCCCCCTCAGGGCCCGGTCCCGCGGCTCTACCTTCAGCTTGGCTGTTTGAGGCAGAAAAAGCACCGCGCCTGCTCGTCAACCTCCCCAGTTTCATCCCTACGGCAGCCGATTGCCAACAGCAGGTGGCACTCAACCAAACCGGCCCGCACACGCTAACGCTCGATATTCGCGCCGACTGCCAAACCCCACTCATTGCCCGTGCACCCAATCGCGCGCTTCTCGTTCTCAGCCCGTTCGGAACTCGCCTTTCACTATTAACACTTCGCATCGCCCCTCCGCCGCTCGGCGAGACCCAAGATTTCAGCGTTGATTCCACCGATCGCGACGGAGACCACGCCGATGACGTCCAAGTGAACGCACTGATCGGGGAAGCGGGTGATCCTGCGGCACGCGCTTCTGCGCCACTCGTGTGGCTCGACCGTGCGCTCGGTTTTGCCCGCGACCCCTCTGAGCCAGCCAAATCTCTAGGCAAGTTGGCTTCAGCTACGCTGACCCAGAGCGGGGCTAAGGGAGGCGCCAAGCGTGCCAGCTCAACGCTACGAGCGCTCATTCGCACGTATTCCGCGATGTGTGCCGAAAGTGGAACCTACCGCATCACCAATGCCGACGGTGGGGCCCTGCCTTGCGGCAATTTGGACAGGGTGGCTTTTCAAATCACCCAAGTACGGCTGCGAATTGCGCTCAAGCAAAAATTGTATCTGGAGGCCCTCGCAGCTCTCGCCACCTCGGATTGGTACCTGGGCAAGCCCGACGCCGCCGCCTTGAAGAAACTGACAGCAGACTTCAAGAAAAGCCTGACGCTGCGCGGCGCGCGCAAAATCTCGATTGGAGCCCAAGCGATAAGCAAGCTTCCGACGCCGCGATTTTCGCCACTTCTGTTCGACGCAAACGGTAACCTACTGTTGTTAACCGATGCGGGTGTCGCGCGAATCAATGCCGATGGCGTACCGGAGGCCCCTCTTGATCCGGTTGATCAGGACGCTGGGCTTCCCGGCTGGCCGTTGGCCGTGGTGGGGCCGAACCTGAGTTGGGTTGGAATGAGCCAACCGTGCGATACCCCCTTCATCACCTTCAACTTCAACGATCTCGAGGGGAGGCCGTTGCCACCCGTGCTCACTTCCTACCTCGCGCCGCGCCCTGGAAGCTGTGGCGGCAGAAAACCCTGGCCGTCTGCGCTCACACCGCTTGGCTTCAAAGACGGACTCCTGCACGCGCTCGTCGGGCCTCTAGAAGTGGGCCCGCCCGGTCAAAACCTGGCAGATTTGCCCTATTTTCAAGGCACGCCACGCTCAGCGGACGGCAAGCTCCTCGTCGTCCCAAGTGCCTTTGGCCTATTGGTAACCGGCACGGCCAACGAACTGTGGTCAGCGGAGCCGGGCAGTGAGTTTGGCGAGCTGTCTGACTGCGTGATTCAGAATGGCGGGGAGCGCGTCGCTTGCCTTGAAGCAGGGCGCCCGGTGCTATTCCAAGCTCAGGGGGCCTTAGCGCGCTCCAAGTAGCTGCGCGAACGGGTGTCGATGCGGATCCAATCGCCCTCGCCGACGAACAGCGGGACACCGACCGTCGCACCTGAGCTGACAGTAGCTGGCTTAGTGACGTTGGTGGCCGTATCGCCCTTAACGCCTGGTTCCGTGGAAGTCACCTGAACGACAATGTGCGGCGGGAGTGAGATGCTAACGGGATTGCCCTGATAGATGGTGATCGTCACTTCAATACCATCGATCAAGAAGTCGGCATCATCGCCGACCACGTCCTTGTTGACGCTCACTTGCTCGCCGCTCGTGGAGCTCATGAACACATACGCCTCGCCCTCGGGGTAGATATATTGGAGGTTTTTATCCTCCACATCGGCCGGGTCAAACCTTTCTCCCGAACGAATGTTCCGTTCGAGATTGCTGCCCGTCAGCATGTTTCGAAGCTTCGTGCGCGTAAAAGCCTGCCCCTTACCAGGCTTTACGAACTGAAAATCGGTGACGATGTAGGGCTGACCGTCCAGCATGAGCTTGAGCCCTTTGCGAATGTCGCTGGTATCCATGGGGCGCCTCATAGCGCACAGCCCTTCCAGAAAAAAGCCAGCTTGGTCGGTTCCGGTCAGAGAACACCCGTGGCTCGCCCAGAGGCCGGGGTTTCAGTGCTGCCTTCGCGAGGAAATTCAGCTTTCGACTGGGGACGTCGCTTGCGGGCATGCCCCGAGGGAGATACTCGGAGGGGAGGGCGAACCGGGCAATGGACGAGTACGAGCTAGAGGAGATCAAGCGCGAGATTGTCGAAGGCCGCTCCCTGTCCATCAAGACGAACAATCTGGTGAACGCCCTTGCAGCTGATTTGAAAAGCATTGCTAAACGCCAGCAAGGCTCCGATCGGCGCGCTGTGTTCAGCACGGCAACAGCCTATGTGATCACGACGGTGATCATTCTGGTGGCCGTGAAGTTGGCCTGGGATCTGAAGCTGGATGCTGTTCGCGCTGAGACGAAGGACACCCGCGATGCCGTGACCCAGCTCGATAAGGAACTGAAGTCGGCCCAGGAGCGCGAAGAGCGCACCACGCGCGCTGCCCGCGCCGCCGCTGATTTTTACCGACTGATCGAACAGAAGAACTATAAAGAAGTCATCGACGGCTATTCGGAAGTCGCGAAGCTGCAGCTCACCGCTACAGAACGACTCGTTTTTCAGCATGCCGCCGAGCAAGCCAAGAATCAGCTCTCGCTGCTCGCCTACCAAACTGGCCTCGAACACGCTGGGAAGGGGCGCTGGCACGAAACCGAACAAGCGATGCTAGAATCCGTGCGCTACAAAGACGACGCCGCCCACAGCCCCGCAGCCACGTATCAACTCGCACTCGCGCGCACCCAGCTGGGGCACCAGCGTGAGGCCATCACCAGCCTGATCGAACTGTCTGAGGCCTCCGGAGATAAAGAGATCCTCGACGACGCGACACTGCTGCTGGCCACCACTCAGCTGCAAATTGAAGCGTGGAACGATGCAAAAACGACCCTGCGCTCGTTCATTCGTCGCTTCCCAACCTCACCGTTCATCAACGATGTGAAGGCCAAACTCGCGGATGTCCAGCTGCGACACTAGCTTATTGCCCTGCTGCTCCACCTGGCGGCCAAAGTGCGATTGAAAGTTGAGCATCCCCACGTGCTCCCAAGCTTGTCCGGGACCTCTATCTCAATCGAACGCCAGGTAGTAAGCATGCTTACTATCTCTCAAGGACCGAAAGGGCAGCTCACACGCTCGCCTAATTGGCGGGTGCGACGGCTGGATCATTGGGGAGCAAGCTCAACCTGCTCGGATTCCACCAACTCGGCTTACCCACTTCCGGCGCCGGGCCGAGCAGAACCAAGCTGTAGTTCTTAGCCACTTCAAGCGTCGTCAGACCAGCACCTTGCAAAAGCGCTCTCCAGTTCGCTTCCAAATCATTGCCGTTGACTCTGACGGAAGCGCCGACTCCAACCCAATACTCTTGAGGCGGCGACGGGGAGAACGGTGGATGAGGCGCGAGCTCTCCGAACTGCAGCGCGCTCAGCAACGTGAGCGGAGTGAGCGCACTCACAGGGCCCGGCTGCGTGAGCACGGAAACGGGGCCCGCACCCAGGCTCGCGTTCAAGATCTGAAGACCGGGCGCGTTGAACTGGGTGATACGGCTGAGTGATACTAAGAGTGGCGTGAGCGTGCTGGTTTTTGGGGTATAACCGCTGCCACAAATACGTTCCTGGAACGGATCGGTTTGCCCCAAGGCGCCTAAGCAGCCCGTGGCCGCGAAGAGGTAGCTTGTAGCCGAACGAAAGCTCCCGGGCGCTAAGGCACTCAACACGCGCGCTCGGATCCCCGAACCCATGAAAGGGGCTCCTCCCTGTCCAAGAGCTCCTCCCTGTCCAAGAGCTCCGGCCATTCCGCCAAAACTTGCGCCGGAAGTTCCAGCAAACGCCATTTCGGCCGCCTCAAGCGACGCCAGGCTCCCCGCCTGCCCGTTCACACTGCCGCGTTCGAGTTGCACCTGGATCGACGCACACGACGTCCGAGCCACGACACCAGCCTCGCCCGCCACCACAATCACCACCAACGCATCCTTATCCAGATCAAGGCCGCCTGGAGGATCCAACCGCAAACTCTCGCCGAAGCCGAGCCCAAGAGTGGGCCAGGCGAATTCCGACAAAGTGCTGAGCCCACCCGGAGCGCTCTTAGCGAAGCACAGAGAAATCCGGGGAGCATCCACTACGCCATGCAAGAACGTGATCACCGAACTTCCAGGCGACTCCGGCGAACGCCGCGGTGCCTCAGGTAATTGAGCAGGGGCGCCACCGGAGAGAGCGCTAAAAATACCACCTGCCGGGCGAACCTGGGGTGGCATGCCTGCCATCCCGCCCAGCTCCTGAAAACCACTCGGCCCCAAGGAGTCGGCGTCCGACGTACATGCACGACTGAACCCCGCCAACAATCCCAAGCAGAGCAGCAGCGGAAGCGGCGGGATGCGGGGATTCATGCGCGTGCGCCATCTTGGGACATCGGGCCACCAAATGCCAACCATCCACCAAGGGTCCTAAAGAAGTGCCCAGAATGTTCGTTCTTACAGGCACTTGGCCACGCCGAAGACCTCCATCCATTTGCGCAGCAACGGACAAGATCTGGCGCTGGAGACGGGCAACTACGTCATCGGTCGGAGTCCACTCTGCAACATCGTGATCGACGGCCCCCTCATTTCACGCCGCCACGCAGAGCTGCGGGTCGCAGGGGACACAGCGATCGTCAAAGACCTAGATAGTGCGAATGGCGTGCTGGTGAACGGTCAACGCATCTTCGGTTCGCGGGTGCTCAAAATCGGGGATAAGGTCAAGATTGGTCACAAGGAGCTTGAAGTTGCCCCAGGCCAAACACGCATTGAGCAGGCGCTACAGCTGTCTGAGCACACGCGCGGACACTTGAGTTTTGGTTCCGATCGTGGCCTCTCGCGACCACCCCCACGAAGTCTGGACGAGCCATCCTCCACCTCAACGCGTCAAGCAGGCGCGCTCGCACTCGTCGGCGATATTGCCCAACGTGCGCTGGATGCGGGTCGCGGCGCTGAAGCCGAGGGACTCCTCTCCAACCACTTGAAGCGCGTGTTGAGCGCCTTGCAGAGCGGAAAACCGGTCGACGCTGAGACGGCCCAACTCTCCGTAGATTTCGGACTCAAGCTTGCGGAGCTCACGGGCAATGCGAGCTGGCTCAGTTATTCGCTTCAGATCCTGCGCTCTCAACTGACCCTCTGTAGTGAGCCGCTAGCTGCCAAGCTGCGTGCTGTGATTCTTCGACTCCCGAACGCCGATGCCGACCAGCTGTTGAGCTACGCACGCGGTGTGCGCGAGGGTTCTCCCTCCAATCTGGAACACCTGGCTTCAGCCCGGCGCCTCGAAGAGCTCGCAGAATTGGCACGCCAGCGCGCCACGCGGATTTCGCAACGTTAGCGAACCAACTGACACAGGTGGTTCAAGGGGCCTATCCCCTTGCCCATCGGATGTGCCTCCAGAATCGCTTGGTGCACAAACGAGTGGCCCTGAGAAACAGCGTCGGCCAGCGTCCGGCCTTCCCCGACCAGGGTTGCAATCGCGGAAGCCAACGTGCAGCCAGTGCCGTGCGTGCTCTGTGAGACAAGCTTCGGCGCTCGGTGATAGTACTCAAGCCCCTCCCCGGTGCGCAGGTAATCGACAACGGTGTCGCCTTCCAAATGTCCGCCTTTGATCAGCACGGCCGCAGCTCCGCCGGCGAGCAGGTGATCGCAAGCATGTCCGAAATCATCGACGCTCTGAATGTCCAAGCCGGTGAGCAGACGCGCTTCGGGTAGATTGGGCGTGACGAGCGCGGCTTGTGGCAACAGCAATTGGCAGAGCGCACGGATCCCGGCATTATCCAGTAATTGCGTACCGCTGCTCGACACGAGTACAGGGTCCAAAATAATCGGGATCCCGAACGCGAGGCTTTCGAGCACGGCAGCGACCTCGCGCACGATGGCGGCGTTATGAAGCATACCGATCTTGATGGCGGCCACGGGCAAATCCGTGAGCACCAACTCGAGCTGCTGACCGACAAAACTCGGGTCGATCGCCATAACCCCGGCAATACCCAGCGTATTTTGGGCAGTGAGCGCCGTGATGACCGCAGCGGCATAACCCCCAAAAACGGTGATGGTCTTAATATCCGCTTGAATGCCCGCTCCCCCGCTTGGATCGCTGCCTCCGATCGCGACAATCACGGGCGGGCCTTCTAGATGCTGCTCAGACGTCACAGGCCGGTCTTAGCCCGGGCCCGAGGGACGTGTGAGGCCCTGCATCATCCAGAGACAGTCCCGCTTGATTTCCGCCAGAAAAACAGCGCGGACGCTTCGCTTTTGTTAAGACTTTCCGCTCCATACGGGCTAAGAAGCGAGCGGCAGTCGGGACCAGGTGGGGTGCCGAGGCCATAGAGCAACATCATGTCTACTCGAATCATCACGGCAGAGGGCCAGCCCAAACGGCCCAACACCAACAACCGTCGGCAGTCCTTCTTGGATCGCCGAGCCTCCTCTTTAGGCATCGAATGGGCACGGTTGAGCCGCGAAGAGCTCCACCGCCAAGGCCGAGCGGCTGCGGGCGCCTGGCCGGGCACGATGAGCGAGTCACGAGCCCGGGTGGATCAGTTCGTCGTTCCGGATCTTATCAAGCGCGGAATGCGCGCCGTGAGCGACGAGGAACGCACTGAAGCCGTCCGCGCCGTGTATAACGCCGCCAAGACGCACTGGAATGAGCACCGGGATCGCGATCCTAGCGAGCCCTGAGGCTTGCAGAGGCTTTCAGAAGCTTAGCTTCCCTTTCCTTGTGGAAGGGTGAAGTGGTATGAGGGCAGCTTCGGTCATGCTGAAAGCTGCCTTTTCTTTATTGTTCTCCCAATCCCGTCGATACCCTCGCTACGTCCTGCTGGGCCTTGGGGGTGCCGTGTTGCTCTCCCAGATGGGCGGTTGCTCCGGCAACTCGGACGCAGCTGCCATCACCGTGGCCAAGCTCTCCGAGGGTTGTCTGATAAACAGCGATTGCGAGGGCAGCTACGTGTGCGCCTTCCGGCGTTGCCACGTGCAGTGCGAAGCGACCAAGGATTGTGATCCCGGGCAACGCTGTGTGGCCGCTGATCGGCCGTTTTCAGTCTGCCAACTGGAAGACGAGAAGCTGTGCACGTTCAACAGCCAATGCCCTCCCGGCCAGCTCTGCGCGGTGGATGGTCAGTGTCGCGATCAATGCAAAACCAACCGGGATTGCCTGAAAGATCAGGCGTGCGCCAACGGCAGCTGTGCTGAGACAACCGAGCTCACCGACGGCAAGCTCCCCGTGACAACTGATCTCGGCAGCGGCACACCCTGTATCTACAATTCGGACTGCCCGTTGCCGTTGGCCTGCGTGGATGGCCAATGTCGCGTGGAATGTCGCAAGAGCGTCGATTGTTTTCCGACGTTCGAGTGCCGCGCCTGTCGCTGCACTCCAGGTTTCGCCTCCGGGGCAGCTGGAGCCGCAGGTGCTGGTACGGGCGCAGCCCTGGGTTGCAACCAGTAGGCCTCCAAGGAAGCCATGCGAATCCTTGGAAAGAAAACGCGCTCTCAGCGGCCTGGCCTCGCTTGGTTGAGCGCTTTGGCCGCGGCGCTTCTGCCAGCCGCGTGTGGGAGTGACTCCAAATCGCAAGTGGTTCTTCAAGAATTAACCGCTGGCTGTACTCTCAATTCAGATTGCCGTTCGCCCTTGGCTTGTGCCTTTGAGCGTTGCCATGAGCAATGCGTCGACAGCAGCGATTGCAAGCTGGGCGCCCGTTGCGTGGTGGCTCCAGAAGCACCGCTGCGCGTTTGCCAGTTGCCGGATGAAACGAAGTGCGAGGTCAACAGTCAGTGTGCTCGCCCGCTCGTGTGTGCGAGCGACAATCAATGCCGCAATGCCTGCCAGACAGCGCGTGATTGCGCGAGCGGCCAGCTTTGCATCTCCGGCTCCTGCGCCGATCCGGGTGAGCTGCAAGCGGGCGTTCTTCCTAAAGGCCCCGAGGGCGCGACGTGCAGCTACAATTCTGATTGCAGCTCGCCTCTAGTGTGTTTGGAGGCAATTTGTCGGCAACAGTGCCGTGTGGATCGCGACTGCACCGCAGGCTTTTTGTGCAACGCGAATAAAGCGTGCGAGCCGGAGCGCTACCTGTTCCAGAAGCCACGGCCTGGCTTAGTCCCCCTGCCCCCACTCGCTCCGAATTGTGAACCGATAACCGCCGGCGTTGCCAAAGACATCGTCGTGGGCGGCGGCCACACCTGCGTGCTCCTCGAAACCGGGCAGGTCCGCTGCTGGGGCGATGGTGGCTTCGGAGTCCTCGGCTATGGCAACGAGAACAGTGTCGGCGATGACGAGCCCGCTGGCTGTGGAGGCGATCTGAAGCTCCCCGCCCCCGCCCTGCAGCTCGCTGCGGGCACCTTGCACACCTGCGCCCGACTCGAAGGCGGCAACGTGCTCTGCTGGGGCGCCAATCATTCAGGTCAGCTCGGCACCGGAGACATCAACCATATCGGCGATAACGAAACGCTCGACCAAGGGCGCAGCATCGTTTTCACCGGACCCTCAGAACAGATCGTCGCAGCTGGAACGCATAGCTGCGTGCGTCGCGCCACCCAGGTTCAATGTTGGGGCGTGAACCGGGGTTCGAATGAGCAACGCCTGCAATATGGTCCCTTACCGCAAGCCATCCCGTTCGGCATTCCTGTGGTGTCGCTGAGTGCGGGCCCTACGCACAATTGCGCGATCGTGATGGGCGACGGTTTGCGCTGTTGGGGTGAAAATGTGAGCGGGCAGCTTGGGATTTTGAGCACCACCACCGCCGTGGATCCTTCCGCCGTGGCGAACGTCGATCTTGGGGGCGCGAGCGTGGCGCAAACGGTGGAAGGCGAAGCTCACACGTGCGTCTTACTCAAGGGCAACGCAATGGACGGCCAGGTCTATTGCTGGGGTTCGAATCAGTTCGGGCAGCTCGGCTACAATCCCGATCCTGCGAACGGAGTTCCCGCGCTGGGCCAATCCACGGACTTACCGCCGCTTTCAGCTGGCCCGGTGCAAGTCGGCGCTCCTGTGAAGCAGTTAGCTGCAGGCCGCTACCACACGTGCGCTCTCCTGACCGACGGCAAGGTTCGCTGCTGGGGCCTGAATGATCGCGGTTATCTGGGTTACGGAACTCCCAACGTGACGTCGAATGCGCCTCCCGCAGCAGGTGACGTGCCACTCGGCGCCAAAGCCCTGCGCATCGCCGCCGGCAACATCCACACCTGCGCCCTCCTAGAAACCGGCGATGTGCGCTGCTGGGGCGTCAACGTGAACGGCAGCCTCGGCTACGGCCTCACCGACGTTCAAAATCCGTCGATTGGCGACGACGAAGCGCCCATGAGTCTCAAAAATACGGTGCGTTACCGGTAGGACGTGGCTGAGGGCCGCCCGAAGTAGCTCAGAAACGTGCTATTGGGAGTCCGATGCTCGGTGCTATTTCACCAATCGTTCGCGTACTCGCCATCGTATCGTTCCTCCCTATCGTCATCGTCGGCTGTAGCAAAGGAACGGATACGCCAGCGCCGTATCAGGATGCGGGCCAAACTGGGGGCGCTCCGAAGGGAGGAGCTCTTTCGGCTGGAGGCGCCACGGGAGGTCGAGCGCCGACCAACAACGGGGGAGGAACGTTGGGGTACTCGCCAAATACTCGTTGCGACGATGGCCTAGCTGGAGCCGTTGGAGCATTGGGCGGTGCCGCGCAAGGTGGTGCGGCGCAGGGCGGTTCCATCGGTACGGGTGGTGACATCGGAAGCGGAGGCGTACCTGCGACCTGTACGGCTTCTCCTACGTGCGACAAATACTGCAAGAGTATGGCTCAGGCCGCCTCGTGCGCGACGCCGTACGAGAAATGCGTTTGCAATTGCGAAACCTTTGCGCCGGCTTGTGCGAATGCTTTTGCTGCTGTGTTCCAGTGCGCAGATGCCACGCCCCCTGCTGTGCTCGAGTGTCTTTCAACCCCCGCCTACAAGGGCTGCGAACAGTCGAGTCTGAATCTACAGAAATGCGAAGCTGATCAGTCTGGCCGCCTTTGTGCCAAGAGTCTTCCGCAGTGCGGCTCATATTGCGATGGGCTAGTGCTTTCCGGATGCGATAACAGTCCATACGGAGTTACAAGCTGCCTGTGTGACTGCGAAAACCGAGTAGTCCCGAAGTGCTCGGGGGAGCTAAGCGCGTACGATCAGTGCCGCAAAGGCACGCTGACTTACACGTGTGACACCTTGGGGGCTCTGCTGCCAAGCACCTGCCAGACGGAGTGGGCATCGTTGCTTAGCTGCCAGAACGGAACCTTCTAGCGGACTTTCTGCACACGTCGCAGGGAAACCAACACGCTCGCCAAGCTGAGCTCATTGAGCCGGCTGGCATGAGAACGCGACTTCCCATTTTGTTAGGGACGGTGCGGCACCGATTGGCCCTGGTTCCAAGGTTGCTCGCAGCTCAAGAATTGGGAGGTTATTGTTGACTCCAAGCTTGGTGAAGAGATTCACCGGGCAACCTGACGGACCGCTATAGGTGCAGCTCTGAGTGTTGATCGGCGTCGTCGCCGCGTTCGCCATTGAGACGAAGGGGGCAGCTGCGAGCGAGGGCACATCCAGCGCTGTCCGAGCGTCGAATTGAATACTCGACCCATTCGGGGTGGCTGATGTGTATGTCAGGAAGGACCATTGAGCCTGAGTGCCCGTGGGACAATCGGAGGTATACGTCTGAGTGACCACCTTCGCTGCGAAGGCGGGCTGACAGCCATATTCATACGCGATCGCCCCGCTC
>Ga0209490_10001167_pt1 | contig 25664 bp, 19 predicted proteins | sample MAT06_FD_187209 | JGI IMG/M metagenome (GOLD analysis project Ga0209490, IMG submission 187209) | Freshwater microbial communities from Lake Fryxell liftoff mats and glacier meltwater in Antarctica - MAT-06 (SPAdes) (version 2) | ecosystem: Environmental > Aquatic > Freshwater > Ice > Liftoff... | reverse complement strand
GCGCCTGTCGTCGCAGGGACTGGATGGCCGGGGTGTCCGGTCCCGTCCCGTCGGGCCTGCGCCCGTGACCGGGGTGACCTCTGGCATGCCCCCGTTCTGAACACCAACTTCACGGAATCACTCATCTAGTCGCCGTTGCCGAACGCGCTCAAGGTCCGCATCTTGTTGGTGACGTCCAGGGCGGCGACCTTGTAGGCCTCCGACAGCGTCGGGTAGTTCAGCACGGTGTCGACGAGGTAGTCCACCGTGCCGCCGCACCCCATGATGGCCTGGCCGATGTGCACCAGATCGGTTGCGCCCGACCCGAACACGTGGACACCGAGCAGGGTGCGGTCCGCGCAGGACACGAGCAGCTTGAGCATCCCGTAGGAATCACCGACGATCGCGCCGCGGGCGAGTTCGCGGTACCGGGAGATGCCGACCTCGTAGAGGACGGCGCTGTTCGTCAGCTCCGCCTCGGTCTTCCCGCAGTAGGAGATCTCCGGCACGGTGTAGATGCCGATGGGCTGTAGTTCCTGCAGCTCGCGGGCCGGTTCGCCGAACGCGTGGTAGGCCGCGAGGCGGCCCTGGTCCATGCTGGTGGCCGCAAGCAGGTGGAACTTCAGCGACTCCACGACCTCGGGATCGCAGGAGCCCAGCATCTGCGGCTGCCGCTCCACGACCGTGACGCGCGTACCGAGGGCGGCGAACATCGACGCGTACTCGATGCCGATCACGCCCGCGCCGACGACGACGAGCGAGCCCGGGACCCGCTGCATCTTCAGCACGGCGTCGGAGTCGATGACGTGGTCGTCGTCGAACTCGACCTGAGGAGGCCTGGCGGGCTTCGTGCCCGTGGCGATCACGACGTTCTCGGCGGTGACGGTGTTGTGGTCCACGGGCGTCGCCCTCGACGACGACGGTGTGCGCGTCCTGGAACCGGGCGGTGCCGGCGACGAGGTCCACGTGGTTGCGCAGCAGCTGGTTGCGGATCACCTCCACCTCCCGGCCGACGACGTGCGCGGTGCGTGAGAGCAGGTCGGCAATGGTGATCTCGGACTTCACGCGGTAGCTGGCGCCGTACATGTCGCGTTGGGCGAAGCCGGTGAGGTAGAGCACGGCCTCGCGCAGGGTCTTGGACGGGATCGTGCCCGTGTTGACGCACGCCCCACCCATCATGTTGCGCCGCTCCACGCAGACCCGCTTGCCCAGCTTGGCCGCGGCGATCGCCGCCTTCTGGTCACCTGGACCCGAACCGATCACCAACAGGTCGTAGTCGTACATCCACGCCCCTCCGTACTGCGCCACCCTCGGCCGGCCGGTCGGGGAGTGGATCCCGGGTCAGCGTTCCCGGCCGGGGCCGACCCGGCAAGCCGCGGACGTTAACAGTCCACGACGACGGTCCGCCGGGCCGAGGACGACGTTGTCCACAGGTCGCGCATCCACCCAGGTCGGCACCCGTGCTTCGACGACCTTTCCACAGGCCGGGGCGACGGTTCCCCGCAGACGGGCCGCGCGACGCACCCTCGATTCATGACCTCGCCCGACACGGCCCGTCCGTCCCCGCTCCGCCTGCGTGAACCCGGCGATCTCGTCGCGGCGGTTCCGGTGATGCTCGGCTTCCATCCGCGCGACTCGCTCGTGCTGGTCGCGACGGGCGGGCCGTCGGGCCACACACTCGGTCTCACACTCCGGGTCGACCTGCCGCCACCCGAACACGACGGGTCCGTCGCCCGAGCCGCGGTCCGGAGCTTGTTCGCCGACCCGCCCGTCGGCGCGGCGGTGATCGTGATCGGTGGTCGGCGGGGGGCCGACCCCCGCGCCCGACGGCTGGTCGACCGCGTGGTGCAGCGGCTCGAGAGCCGCGGTGTCGACATCCACACCGTCATCGCGGCGAGCAGCACGGCGGCGGGAGCCGCGTGGCACTGCTACGACCCGTGCGGCTGCCGTGGTGAAGTACCCGATCCGGACGCCACACCGATGGCCGCCGCGGCCGTCGCGGGCGGGCAGGTCGTCTTCGCCGAGCGGGCGGATCTGGAACGCCTCGTCCTGCCTGCCGATGCCGAACGGATCCGCCGTCGGGAGCGGCTGCTGGTCCGTTCCGGCGGTGACATCTCGGCATTCTGCGCTCCGGAGACGCCCGCCGAGGGTCGGTCGAGCGGGATCGCGATCGTCGACGCGGCACTCGAGGCCACCGACGCCGGTCGGCTGAATCTCGACGACGCGCAGGTGGTGGCGCTCGCGACCGCGCTGTCCGCGCCGCTCGTGCGGGACACCGCGATGCTGCGATGCACAGGTGACCGGGGCCCCGCGGCCGAGCACCTGTGGGCCGCTCTGTGCCGGGAGACCCCCGACCCGGAGGCCGCCGACCCCGCTGCCCTGCTGGCGGTGTCGGCGTTGCTCAGGGGCGACGGCGCGCTGGCCAACGTCGCACTCGACCGTGCCGAGCGGGCATGGCCGGGCCACCGGCTCACCGGGCTCCTGCGTTCGGTCGCCGACGCGGGCGTCCGTCCGAGCCGGTTCCGGGCCTGGCTGAACTCGGTATGACGCACGCTGTGCCCGACATGACGCCGACGCGGTACGCCTGTCGAGCACGTCTCGTACCCCGATCGGGGATGCGTCCGTCCTGCTCAGACGCCCTGGTGCTCCCGGGTGAACCGCCAGGCGTCGCCGACGATGGTGGCGAGGTCGGTCCGCTCGGGACGCCAACCCAGCTCACCGATCATGGCCTCGCTGGAGGCGATGAGCACCGCGGGATCGCCCCCGCGGCGAGGTGCGACGACCGCCGGGATCGGGTGACCCGTCACCGTGCGGCATGCCTCGATCACCTCACGGACCGAGAAGCCGGTGCCGGAACCGAGGTTGTACACCGCGTGTCGGCCCGCTTCGGAGTGGTCGAGAGCGAGCACGTGGGCCGCGGCGAGGTCGTCGACGTGGATGTAGTCACGCACACACGTGCCGTCGGCCGTGGGCCAGTCGTCACCGAAGATCTGCACCGACTCCCGGGTGCCGGCCGCGACCTGCAGGACGATCGGGATGAGATGGGTCTCGACCGTGTGCCGCTCACCGAAGCGGCCGTGCGCGCCCGCCACGTTGAAGTACCGCAGGCTGGTCGCGGCGAGACCGTGGGCCACGGCGTAGGAGCCGATCATGTGGTCGATCGCCAGCTTGCTCGCGCCGTAGGGGTTGGTGGGCCGGGTCGGCGCATCCTCGCGGATCGGCACCTGCTCGGGTTCGCCGTAGGTGGCCGCGGTGGAGGAGAACACCAGCCGCGGGGTGCCGTGCCGGCGCATGGCCTCGAGCAGTCGCAGCGAGGCGACCACGTTGCCCGACCAGTACAGCTCGGGGCGCTGCACCGACTCCGACACCAGGGAGCGCGCCGCGAAGTGCAGCACCCCGTCGAAACCCTCCGCCAGCACGTCGGCGGCCGCCTCCGTGAGGTCACCCTTGACGAACTGGGCGCCCTCGGGCACGGCGTCCGGATGGCCCGTCGAGAGGTCGTCGAGCACGGTCACGTCGTGCCCGGCGGTCACGAGATGCGCGGCGCAGACGCTACCGACGTAGCCGGCTCCACCGGTGACGAGCAACTTCACGGGGGTCCTCCTCAGGTGCCCGGCCACGCGGCGACCGGGGTCGACCGCGCCACCGTCCCACAGCCCCGTGTGCGGGCCCCCGGCGGTCCGGGGACGCACACCGCCGGTTCAGCGGGCGCGCACCAGCACCGCGTGGGCGATGAGGGGAGCCACCGACGAGTCGTAACCCTCCGACGAGACCAGAACCGCATCATCGAAACGCATGACGGCCTGCACATGCACGTTGTGCCCGGGCACGATGCCCGCGTCCTTGAGCTCGCCCATCAGGTCCGTGTCCACCTGCACGTGCTCGGCGATCCGCCGCACCTCGACCCAGCCGCCGCCCCGACGCGCGAACTCGTCGAGACGCTGCAGCCCCACCTCGAGCACCGGGGGGGCCGACACGGTCCTCGACGCGACCTCGGGCAGCCGAGCGAGCTCGTCGAGGCCGGGGATGGGGTTGCCGTAGGGGGAGGTCGTGGGGTTGTCGAGCAGTTGCACGAGCTTGCGCTCGACGGCGTCGCTCATCACGTGCTCCCAGCGGCAGGCCTCGGCGTGCACCAGTTCCCATTCGAGTCCGATGACGTCGATGAGCAGGCGTTCGGCGAGACGGTGCTTGCGCATCACGGCAATCGCGCGGCTGCGGCCCTCGTCGGTGAGCTCCAGGTGCCGGTCGCCCGCCACGATCACCAGGCCGCCGCGTTCCATCCGGGCGACGGTCTGGCTGACCGTCGGGCCGCTCTGCCCGAGGCGCTCGGCGATCCGCGCGCGCCGCGGGACGACGCCCTCCTCCTCCAGCTCGTAGATGGTCCGGAGGTACATCTCGGTGGTATCGATGAGATCGTTCACGCATCCGGCTCCTTTCGTGTTGCCCCATCCTATCCGCGCGACTCTCCACGCAGCGCGACCTCCCGGAAGGATGATCGCCATGGTCGCCCTCCTCAGCGACGCCGGTTCCCTGTACGCCGCCCTGTGCGGCCCGCCCGGCATCGAGCGGCCGATCGTGCTCGACGTCCGGTGGCGGCTCGGCGGCCCGCCGGGTCGGGCCGACCACGACGTCGCCCACCTGCCCGGAGCGGTCTTCCTCGACCTCGACACGGACCTCGCCGACCCACCGGGGCCGGGTGGGCGACACCCGCTCCCCGACCCGGACCGCCTGCAGGCGGTCCTGCGGCGCGCCGGGGTGCGGGTCGGCTCCCGTGTGGTGGCCCACGACGACGCCGACGGCTCCGTGGCTGCCCGGGCCTGGTGGCTCCTGCGGTGGGCGGGGTTCCCGGCGGACCGGGTGGCCGTGCTCGACGGTGGGTACGCGAGCTGGGTCGGTGCGGGGCTGCCGACCACCGCCGAACCGTCCCGACCCAGGCCCGGCGACGTCACCGTGGCGCCCGGCGGGATGCCCGTGCTCGACGCCGAGGGCGCCGCGGCGTCCGGTCGCGCCGGTGTTCTGCTCGACGCCCGCGCGTCGCCGCGCTACCGCGGCGACCTCGAACCCGTCGACCCCCGGGCCGGACACGTGCCAGGTGCCCGCAACGCTCCCGTCAGCGATCTCGTCGGTGCCGACGGCACCTGGCGCCCGGCCTCGGTGCTGGCGCAGTGGTTCGCCGACCTCGGCGTCGCCGGTGCCGCCGAGGTCGGTGCGTACTGCGGATCCGGGGTCACGGCCGCGGCGCTCATCCTGGCCGTCGAGTACGCCGGGCTCCGCCCGCCGGAACGGCCCGTCGCGCTGTACGCGGGATCGTGGTCGAACTGGTCCGCGGACCCGGATCGTCCGGTGGCCGTGGGAGCGGTTCCGTGAGCGGCGACGCGCACCAGACGGCGCCTCGATCACCTAGGTTCTCCCTATGAGCCCGCGTGTGGCGGTGGTGTGGACGCCCGAGTTCCTCGGTTACGACCTGGGCGACGATCATCCCCTCGACCCTGTCCGCCTCGACCTGACCATGCGTCTGGCCACCGAGCTCGGCGTGCTCGAAGGTGTGGAGCCGCTCGCGCCGGAGCCCGCACCGGACGAGGAGGTCCAGCGGGTGCACGTGCCGTCCTACCTGGCGGCGGTCAAGTCGGCACCGGAGGTCGCGTTCGGCGTCGGCCACGGGCTCGGCACAGAGGACAATCCGATCTTCGCGAACATGCACGAGGCGAGCGCGCTGGTCTGCGGGGGCTCTTTGCTGGCGGCACGGGAGATCGCGGAGGGTCGCGCCGACCGCGCCGTCAACATCGCGGGCGGCCTGCATCACGCCATGGCCGACCGGGCTGCCGGGTTCTGCGTGTACAACGACTGCGCCGTGGCGATCTCGTGGCTGCTCGACCACGGCTTCGACCGCGTCGCCTACGTCGATGTAGACGTCCACCACGGCGACGGCGTGCAGGCGGCGTTCTACGATGATCCGCGCGTGCTGACGATCTCGCTGCACCAGCACCCCATGACGCTGTGGCCGGGGACGGGGTGGCCCGGTGAGTACGGCGAGGGCGCCGGCCTCGGCTACGCGGTGAACGTGCCCCTTCCCCCGGGTACCGGCGACCCCGGTTGGCTACGCGCATTCCACGCCGTCGTGCCCTCACTGCTCACCGCGTTCCGCCCGCAGATCCTCGTCACCCAGTGCGGGGTCGACACCCACGTCGAGGATCCGCTGGCGAACCTGGGCCTCTCGGTCGACGGGCACCGCGAGATCTACCGCAGGCTTCGCGAGCTGGCCACCCACACGGCGGGCGGCAAGTGGCTGGCCACGGGCGGGGGCGGGTACGGGCTGTTCCGCGTCGTCCCGCGGTCGTGGACCCACCTGGTGGCCACGGTCCTCGATCGGGACGTCGCGGCGAACCGACCCATCCCGGCCGGGTGGATCGCCCACACGGCCGGGCTCACGGGACAGCCCCTGCCGATCTCCATGACCGACGGGGTCACCACCGCGCACGAACCATGGACCGAGGGCTCGGACCGCGTGGACGCCGCGGTGCTGGACGTCCGCCGCGCGGTGTTCCCGCTGCACGCGCTGGACCCCGACGATCCTCGGGACTGACATGGAACCCGTGACGTCGCCCGACGCCGCCCAGCCCGACGCCGCCCAGCCCGACGCCGCCCAGCCCGTGGCGTCCGTACCGGACGTGCCGCCGGTCGCGACCGGCGGCCCGGGCTACCCGCGGCACTGGGAGGCCGACGTCGTCGCGTCCGACGGCGGCATCGTGCACCTGAGACCGATCCTGCCCAGCGACGCCGAGGCCTTGACGCGGTTCCACGAGAGCCTGTCGGTGCGCACCCGCTACCTGAGGTTCTTCGGGCCCTATCCGCGGATCTCCCCCCGCGATCTCGTCCGCTTCACCACCGTCGACCACCACTCGCGCGTCGCGTTCATCTGCCTGCTCGGTGACGAGATCATCGCGGTCGGGCGCTACGAGGGGCTCCCCGACGACGGCGGGCCCGGTGGCACGGCAGGCACGGCGGGTGCGGACTCCGCCGAGGTGGCGTTCGTCGCACGCGACGAGCACCAGGGGCGTGGTCTGGGATCGATCCTGCTCGAACACCTCGCGGCAGCTGCCCGGGAGAACGGCCTCCGCCGGTTCGAGGCCGAGGTGCTGGTGGAGAACCATCAGATGTTGCGGGTGTTCCGGCAGGCCGGTTACCAGGTGAGCCGGGAGTTCGCCGACGGGGTGCTGCACCTGGAGTTCGCCATCGACCCGACCGAGCAGTCCCTGGCTGTGCAGGACTCACGGGAGCAGCGCGCCGAGGCACGGAGCGTGCACAACGTCCTGCACCCCACGTCGGTCGCGGTGATCGGGGCGTCCACCGACCCGTCCAAGATCGGGCACGCGGTTCTGGCCAACCTGCTGCGCGGAAACTTCGCCGGGCCGGTATTCCCGGTCAACCCCGACGCCCGCTCGGTGCGCGGGGTCCGTGCCTACGCCTCGGTCACCGACATCCCCGACGAGGTCGACCTCGCGGTGGTCGCCGTGCCTGCCGCGGGGATCGACGAGGTCATGGACTCCTGCCTGGCGAAGGGCGTCAAGGCGCTGGTGGTCGTCAGCTCGGGGTTCGCGGACGCGGGGGAGGGAGGCCTCGTCGCCGAACGGCGGCTGGTCAGCGAGGCCCGCGCCCACGGCATGCGGGTGATCGGCCCCAACGCCCTGGGCGTGGCCAACACCGCGCCCGAGATCCGGCTCAACGCCACGCTCGCGCCGGATCTGCCCGCGCAGGGTCGGGTCGGGTTCTTCTCCCAGTCCGGCGCGTTGGGCATCGCGATCCTCGCCGCCGCGAAGGAGCGTGGTCTGGGCCTGTCGACCTTCGTCTCCGCCGGCAACCGCGCCGACCTGTCCGGCAACGACCTCCTGCAGTACTGGCAGACCGACCCGGCCACCGACCTCGTCCTGCTCTACCTGGAGACGTTCGGCAACCCGCGCAAGTTCGCCCGGCTCGCCCGGCGCCTCGCCCGCACGAAACCGATCATCGCTGTCAAGAGCGGCCGGCATTCCGCCCCGACTGCCGCACACGCGGCGAGCGCGGCCCCGATCGACGACGCCAGCGTCCGGGCACTGTTCGAGCAGGCCGGAGTGATCCGGGTGGAGACGCTGTCGCAGCTGTTCGACACCGCGCTCCTGCTCGCCTACCAGCCCCTGCCCGCCGGACCGCGGGTCGCCGTCGTCGGCAATTCGAGCGCGCTCGGTGTCCTGGTCAGCGACGCCCTGCTCGACGAGGGGATGGAGCTCGCCGGCCCGCCGGTCGACGTCGGCGCGGCCGCGTCACCGGCCGAGTTCGCGGCGGCCGTGACGCGGGCCATCCACGACGGCCCGACCGACCGCGCCATCCCCCCTTCCACCCCCGCCGAGGGGACCGGCTCCGCCGACCGGACCGGCTCCGCCGAACCGACCGGCTCCGGGTCGGACCCGGACGACCTTTCCGACGCCGACGCCGACGCCGACGCCGACGCCGACGCCGACGCCGACGCCGACGCCGACGCCGGGCGCGCCGACGCCCTGCTCGCCGTGTTCGTCCCGCCGGTCGCGACGCCGGGAGCCGAGTACGCCCGGGTGCTGCGGAACGCTGTGGCCGGTGCCGACAAGCCGGTCGTCGCGGTGTTCCTGGCTGCCGAGGGGGTGCCGGCCGAGCTGGCCGTCCCGCGCGCCGACGGCGGTGGGCCCGGCCCCGGTTCGGTGCCCAGCTACCCCAGCCCCGAGCGCGCCGCGGCGGCGTTGGCCCGGGTCAGCCGCTATGCCCGCTGGCGCTCGCGTCCGGTCGGGGAGTTCGTCAGCCCCGACGGTGTCGACACCGACCGGGCGCGGACGCTGACGGCGAGGTTCGGGGCGTCCGAACGTCACCGGCTCGACGACGCGCAGACGCTGGAACTCCTGTCCTGCTACGGGATCGACCTCGCCGAGTTCCGGCTGGCCGACGGCGCGGATGCCGCCGCGACCGCCGCCGACGAGCTGGGCTACCCGGTCGCGCTCAAGGCGGTCGGTGACCGGTGGCGACACCGCACGGACTTCGTCGGGGTCCGGCTGGACCTCGCGGCAGCGGCCGGTGTGCGGTCCGCGCACGAGGACCTGGCGCGGCTCACCGGCCAGCAGCAGGTCTACGTCCAGCGGATGGCGCCGAAGGGTGTGTCGTGCGTGCTGGAGATCGTGGACGACCCGTCGTTCGGCTCGCTGCTGTCGTTCGGGCTCTCCGGGATGGCCACCGAGCTGCTCGGCGACCGGGCGTTCCGGGTGGTGCCGGTGTCGGACCAGGACGCGGCGGCGCTGGTGCGCGCACCCCGGGCGGCTCCGCTGCTCGCGGGCTACCGCGGGACCGAGCCGACGCGCCTCGAGGAGTTGGAGGACCTCGTCCTGCGGGTCGGGAAGATCGCCGAGGACCTGCCCGAGGTCCGGTCGCTGGCCCTCGACCCGGTTCTGGCCTCGGCCAAGGGTGTCTACGTTGCGGGCGCGCGGGTCGTGCTCGGCCCGCCGCCCCACCGCGACGACGGCGGCCCCCGTCGCCTCCGCCGAACCCGAGGGGTCAGCGACGGAAGCTGACCTCGAGGGTCGGGCGGCTCACCGACTCGAAGAAGTCGTTGCCCTTGTCGTCCACCACGACGAAGGCCGGGAAGTCCTCCACCTCGATCTTCCAGACCGCCTCCATCCCGAGCTCGGGGTACTCGAGCACGTCGACCTTCCGGATGCAGTCCTGGGCCAGGCGTGCGGCCGGGCCGCCGATGGATCCCAGGTAGAAGCCGCCGTGGGCGGCACACGACGTCGTCACCTGCGCGGAGCGGTTGCCCTTGGCGAGCATCACCAGTGACCCGCCGGCGGCCTGGAACTGTTCGACGTAGGAGTCCATGCGGCCCGCGGTCGTCGGGCCGAACGAACCCGACGCGTAGCCGGCGGGCGTCTTGGCCGGCCCCGCGTAGTAGACGGGGTGGTCGCGCAGGTACTGCGGGATCGGCTCACCGGCGTCGAGGCGCTCGGCGATCTTGGCGTGGGCGATGTCGCGGGCCACGACGAGCGGCCCCGTCAGCGAGACACGTGTCTTCACCGGCAACGCCGAGAGCTGCGCGCGGATCTGCGCCATCGGCCGGTTCAGGTCCATCCGGACCACCCCGGCGTCGGAGGCCTCGAGCTCCTCCGCGGTCACCTCGGGCAGGAACCGCGCGGGATCGCGCTCCAACTGCTCGAGGAACACCCCCTCCGGCGTGATCTTGGCGCGGGCCTGCCGGTCGGCCGAGCACGACACCGCGATCCCGACGGGCAGTGACGCGCCGTGGCGTGGCAGCCGGACCACCCGGACGTCGTGGCAGAAGTACTTGCCGCCGAACTGGGCGCCGATGCCGAACTCGCGGGTGAGCGCGAGCACCTGACTCTCGAGGTCACGGTCCCGGAACGCACGGCCGAGGTCCGAGCCGGCGGACGGGAGCGTGTCGAGGTAGTGCGCCGAGGCGAGCTTCGCGACCTTGAGCGTGTACTCCGCCGACATCCCGCCGACGACGATCGCCAGGTGGTACGGCGGGCAGGCGGCCGTGCCGAGCGAGCGGAGCTTCTCGTCGAGGAACCGAGCGAGCTTGGTGGGGTTGAGCAGCGCCTTCGTCTCCTGGTAGAGGAACGTCTTGTTCGCCGAGCCACCGCCCTTGGCCATGACGAGGAACTCGTAGCTGGGCTCGCTGCCCGGTGCGGAGTACAGCTCCACCTGCGCCGGCAGGTTGGTGCCGGTGTTGCGCTCGTCCCAGAACGAGGTGGGTGCCATCTGCGAGTAGCGCAGGTTGAGCGACCCGTAGGCCTCGAAGACGCCGCGGGAGACGGCCTCCTCGTCGGCGCCGCCGGTCAGGACGGTCTCGGTGCGCTTCCCCACGACGATCGCGGTGCCCGTGTCCTGGCACATGGGCAGCACACCGCCCGCGGAGACGCAGGCGTTGCGCAGCAGGTCGGTGGCCACGAACCGGTCGTTGGGCGACGCCTCGGGATCGTCGACGACGGCGCGGAGCTGGGCCAGGTGCGAGGGCCGCAGCAGGTGCGAGATGTCGTGCACGGCCTCGCGGACGAGCGCGGTGATCGTCGTCGGCGCGATCTGCAGGAAGGTCCGGCCGGCGGCCTCGACGAGGGAGCCGGCCGGCAGGTCGAGGCGCCGGTACTGCGTCTCGTCGGGGCCCAGCGGCAGCACGGCGGTGTGGCGGAACTCGGTCACGGGGGAACGCTACAAGGGAGGGGGAGTCGGGAAGCCGGACCGGCCCCCGACCAGTCCGACCCCCCGGGGCGAGCACGACGCGGCACGTCGCGCGGGGTCTCCGGGTGGAGACCCTCCCGGGGGGACAGGGGTGGCGTCAACCGTCTGGCGGGCACGAGAAGGTTGCCCACCTCAGGGTGAGGTCGTGGCCGGACCTCCGTCCGTCGCGTCGAGGATCTGGAGCTGATCACCGACGCCGGCACTTTCGTCGGGAACCTGCAGTTCGACGGGCGGGGCGGGGAGATCTGATGTCCGTCACCTGGCCGATGCGGTAGGTCCGAGCCGCCTATATGTTGACCGTCGTTGACGCGTGCGGACGGGGCGGCCAGGGTGAGCCGGTCCATGTCCCCCAACGGCGAGGAGACCTCCCGTGAGCTCGACCACCGACCCCACCTCGATCGATTCGAGCGCCATCGACAAGGTGCTCCAGGACGCTGTCGACAGCGGGGCCGTGCCCGGCGTCGCCGCGATCGCGGCCGACCGCAACGGCGTGATCTTCGAGGGCGCCGCGGGCCCGACGGCGGCGGGCGGCACCGACCCGATGACCGTCGACACCCACTTCCGGATCATGTCGATGACCAAGATGGTGGCCACGGCCTCGGCGCTGCAGCAGGTGGAGCTCGGCACCCTCGACCTCGACGCGCCCATCGCCGACTACTGCCCGGAGTTCGCCGACGTCCAGGTGCTGGAGGGCTTCGACGGTGACACCCCGAAGCTGCGCGCGCCGGCGAGCCGGGCCACCGTCAGGCAGCTCGTCACCCACACCTCCGGGCTGGGCTACTGGTTCTGGAGCGAGGAGCTCGTGCGCTGGCAGTCGGCCACCGGCACCCCCAACGTGCTGTCGGGCTCGAACGTGATCTTCACGGCCCCGATGCTGGCCGACCCGGGTACCAGGTTCGTCTACGGCATCAACACCGACTGGCTGGGCAAGGTGACCGAGGCCGCGGCGGGCATGGCGCTCGACGTAGCGGTCAAGCAGAACATCACCGGCCCCCTCGGGATGAACGACACCGGGTTCCAGCTGGCGCAGGGATGGAAGGACAGCACCTCGCCGGTCCACGTCAAGGGCGAGGACGGCACCTGGGCCGACAGCGGGATCGAGCTCAACCAGACCCCGGACTACTTCACGGGCGGTCACGGCCTCTACTCCACGCCGCGCGACTACATCAAGTTCCAGCGTGCGCTGCTGGGTGGTGGTGAGCTCGACGGCGTCCGGATCCTGTCGCAGGCCACGGTGGATGCGGCGTTCACGAACCAGATCGGTGACCTCGACTTCCCGCCGGCCATCCCGACCGCCGACCCGACCGCGTCCTTCGGGTTCAACGCGGGCCCGGGCTACAAGTGGGGCTACGGCCTGCTGCTCAACACCCAGGACGTGCCGGGCATGCGCCGCGCGTACAGCGGGGCCTGGGCGGGGCTGTGCAACACCCACTTCTGGGTCGACCCCACATCCGGGGTGACCGCCTCGATCTACAGCAACTTCCTGCCGTTCGTACCGCAGGAGGCGATGGCGATGTACGCCGACTTCGAGCGGGCCCTCTACGCGGCGCTCTGACCCGCGCTCCGCGGGGCGGCCCGGGTGGCCGGGCCGCCCCGACGTGCGTCACACCTGTGCCGGGCGACAGACTACCCGGCGTGACGAGCGAGGAGACGCGATGAGGATGGCCACGATCCGGACCGCGACGGGCACCCGTGCGGTGCGGACGGACGGGGACGTCGCGGTCGAAACGGGCGACGCCGACCTGCGGGGGTTGCTCTCCCATCCTGACTGGGCCGCGAGGGCCGCCACGGCGACGGGCCTGTCGCACCAGGTCGACGGACTCGACTTCGCCCCGCTCGTGCCCTCCCCCGAGAAGATCATCTGCGTGGGCCTGAACTATCGCGACCACGTGCTGGAGATGGGCCACCAGCTGCCGGAGTTCCCCACAGTGTTCGCCAAGTTCGCGCCCGCGCTGGTCGGTGCGCACGACGACATCGTGCTGCCTCGGGTGTCGCAGCAGGTCGACTGGGAGGCTGAGCTGGCCGTCGTGATCGGTGCCTCGGTCCGGCGCGCCACGGCGGAGCAGGCCCGTGCCGCGATCGCCGGGTACACCGTGTTCAACGACGTCAGCGTCCGTGACTGGCAGAGGCGCACCACGGAGTTCCTGCAGGGCAAGACGTTCGAGCACTCCACCCCGATCGGGCCGTGGCTGGTCACCCCCGACGAGCTGCCCGAGGGCGGCTGGGAGATCAGCACGGTGCTCGACGGCGAGACGATGCAGCGCTCCACCACCGCGGAGCTGGTGTTCTCCCCGGTCGAGCTCGTCGTCTACCTGTCGGAGATCCTCACCCTCCACCCCGGCGACGTGATCGCCACCGGCACCCCCGGCGGTGTCGGCCACGCCCGCACGCCCCCGCGATACCTCACCGACGGGGCCACCCTGGTGACGGCGGTCGCCGGTGTCGGTGAGCTGCGCAACGTGTGTCGCCAGGAGAAGGGGTGACGCGGTCGCTCGCCGAGACACTCGCGTGGGCCGGGGACGGGGCGGCCCACCTGCGTGGCCTCATGACGCGCATGGGCGAGGACGCGTACACGGCCCCGTCGATGCTGCCCGGGTGGAGCCGGGCCCACGTGCTGAGCCACATCGCCCGCAACGCCGACGCGATGATCAACCTGTTGACGTGGGCACGCACGGGTGTCCCGACGCCCGCGTACGCGAGCCGCGAGCAGCGTGACGCCGATATCGAGGCGGGCGCCCGTCGCGACGCCGCGGTCATCCGCGACGACGTGATCGACTCCTCGGACCGGCTCGCCCAGGTGGTTCGGGTGATGCCGCAGACGGCATGGGCGGCGACCGTCGAGAACGTTCAGGGAGTGGCGATCCCGGCCACGGACATCCCCTGGTCCCGCGCACGGGAGATGTGGATCCACGCCGTCGACCTCGATATCGGCGCGTCGTTCACCGATCTTCCGACGCCGATGCTCGCCGAGCTGATCGCCGACGTCGCCCGGGTCGTGGGCGCCGCCCCGGACTGTCCGACGCTGCGGCTGGTCGCCACCGACCAGGACCGGACCTGGCGGCTCGGCCCGGACGACGGGAGTGCCGAGGACGTCCGGGGGACCGCCGCGGGGCTCGCCGGCTGGCTGCTGGGCCGCTCGAAGGGCCGGGACCTGCGCACCGCGGCGGGGGAGCGCCCGACCGCCGCCCTCCCCCGCTGGCTCTAGACCGGTTCCCGGGGGCGCGGCCCCCCGCCGCCCGTGTGCGAAGCTCTCGCCGTGCCGGCGGACCGGGTGGGCAGTGACTCCTTCGACCACTCCTTCGATGCGGTGCGGGCCGAGTTCGCGTTGTCCGCGGCTTTCGCGCCCGACGTCCTGGGTGAGGCGCAGCGGGCTGCAGCGCTCCGGCCGGGCCCCGGTCCCGATCGCGTCGACGCCACCGACGTCGACCTGGTGACCGTCGACCCGCCGGGCTCGAAGGACCTCGACCAGGCGCTCGGCGTCCGGCGTCGCGGGGACGGGTTCCGTGTGCATCACGCCATCGCCGACCTCGGCGCCGTCGTCGCACCCGGTGGCGCCCTCGACGCCGAGGTGCGCCGTCGCGGGCAGACGATCTACCTCCCCGACGGTTCCGTGCCGCTGCACCCGCCGGTGCTGTCCGAAGGGGCCGCGAGCCTGCTCCCCGACGGCCCGCGCGCCGCGGTGCTCTGGACGATCGACCTCGACGCGACCGGCGAGCCGGTCACGGTCGACGTCCGGCGCGCAGTCGTCCGGTCCCGGGCGCGGCTCGACTACGCCGGGGTGCAGGCCGACGTCGAGGCCGGCCGCCCGCATCCGGCACTGGCCGCGCTGCCCGAGCTGGGGCCGTTGCGCCGGGCGCTGGCCGTGCGGCGCGGGGCGATCGAGCTGGAGCTGCCCGAGCAGGAGGTCGTCCCGACCGGCGAAGGGGGCTGGACGGTGCGCGTGCGGCGCCGTCTCGACGTCGAGGCGTGGAACGCGGAGATCTCGCTGCTGACGGGCATGGCCGCGGCTCGGATCATGCTCGACGCGGGGGTGGGCCTGCTGCGCACGCTGCCGGCCCCCGAGCCGGACGCGGTGGCGGACCTCCGACGTGCTGCCCACGCGCTCGGGATCGGCTGGCCCGACGGCGCGACGCCTGCCGAGGTGCTGGCCGGGCTGGCGCCCGACACCGCCCCGGCTCTGGCCCTGCGCCGGGCCGCGACCGCGTTGCTGCGCGGTGCCGGGTACGCGTGGTTCGACCGGTCGGTGGACACCGGCCCGCCCGCCGACCCCGGGCACGGCGGGATCGGCGCGCCGTACGCACACGTGACCGCCCCGCTGCGGCGGCTCGTCGACCGGTTCGGCACCGAGGTCTGCCTCGCGGTCACGGCCGGTGCGGACGTCCCGGCGTGGCTGCGGGAGGCGTTGCCGACCCTCTCCGTGGCGATGGAGACCTCCGACACCCTCGCGGGGAAGGTCGACCGGGCGTGTGTCGACCGCACGGAGGCCGCGCTCCTCGCCGGCCGTGTGGGGGAGGAGTTCGACGTCGTCGTGCTGCGCCCGGGTGCCGAGGCGGGCGAGGTGTACCTGCCCGACCCGCCGGTGCTCGCCCGCTGCACCGGGAGGCTCGTGGCCGGGGCGTCGGTGCGGGTGCGTCTCACCGAAGCCGACCCGAGGACCGGTCGGATCGCGTTCGCGGCCTGAAGCTCACCCCAACCAGGTGACCGGCAGCTCGGCCTCGGGCCGCGGCGCGGGCAGCGGACCGGCCGGGGTGCCGAGGTAGATCCACCCGATCAGCTCCTCGGTGTCCCGGAGGCCGAGGTGGGCGCGCACCTTGGGGGCGTCGCCGTACCAGCCGGTGCGCCACATCGCCCCGACGCCGCGGCCGTGCGCGGCGAGCGTCAGGCCGTGGGCGACGCACACCGCCGTGGCATGTTGCTCGCCCACCGGCACCTTCGGGTGCTCGCGCGGTGTCGCCACGACCGCGACGATCATGGGCGCCCGCAGCGGCTTCGTGCGGGTCCGTGCCAGCTCGTCGGCGCTCACGGCGGGGGAGCGCTCGGCGTGTGCCGCGGCGAAGACGTCGCCGAGCGTGCCGAGTGCGGGACCGTCGATCACGACGAACCGCCAGGGTCGCAGCCGTCCGTGGTCCGGGGCCGAGGACGCCGCCCCGAGCATCTCGCGCAGCATCGCGCGGTCGGGCGCGGGAGCCGTGAGGGCGGGCCGGGACCTCCGGTCACGCAGCAGCGCCAAAGGGTCTGTCCGTCCGTCGTCGCCGTTCAGCGCGCACCTCCGTCGTAGGTCTGAATAAGGTTACCCTCACCTATGTGGCGGCGCCGGTCCGGCCACGGAACCGGGGTGTGGTCGTGGCGCAGGTGGCGTTCCGGTTCGGGATCGAGCACGTCGCTCACCCAGTTGGCCCGCCTACCCGCCGAGATCGGCTGCATCGAGTTCAAGTGTTCGACGCCTGCCCCGATCCCGAGCTCTACGGCGAGCTGCTGAGCCCGCCCCCCACCAACCCGCGAGTCGGGGTCTCCATGCGCGCGAGTCGGGGTCTCCGCCCGCGCTCATACCCCGACTCGCTGACGTGGAGACCCCGACTCGCGGGTCAGGGGGCGGGGGCGAGGACGACAAGTGGTCGAGCGAGCCCGTCGGCCCGTTCGCTCATCAGTGCGAGCGCTACGCCGTCCGGGGAGAAGACGCCGTAGCGGCCGATCGCCGGCAGGGGGCGACCGTGGGAGAGGTCCTCGGCGAGAGCGGCGTCGACGTCGCGGCGCGGGAAGGCCACGTCGACGGCGGCGTCGAGCGACAGGGACAGGGCCGGGTCGCGCTCCAGCTCCTCGAGGGTCCGGGCGTGGTCGAGGGTGAACGGGCCGACGCGGGCGCGGCGCAGCGCCGTGAGGTGGCCGCCCACACCGAGCCCTGCACCGAGGTCGCGGGCCAGCGCGCGCACGTAGGTGCCCGACGAGCACTCCACCACCACGTCGAGATCACTCCCCCGGCGAGCGAGCAGGGTGAACGCCGACACCGTCACGGGCCGTGCCGGCAGCACGACCTCCTCGCCGGCCCGGACGAGCGCGTAGGCCCGCCTCCCGTCGACCTTGATCGCGCTCACCGAACTGGGCACCTGCTCGATCGCGCCGCTCAACGCGGCCATGCCCGCCGCGATCGACGCGTCCTCGACGCCGGACGCGTCGTTCTCGGAGATCGTCGCTCCCTCGGCGTCGTCGGTGGTGGTGGCGGCGCCGAGGTGGATCGTCGCGATGTAGGCCTTGGTGTCGAGCGCCAGGTGACCGAGCAGCTTCGTCCCCCGACCGACACCGCAGACCAGCACGCCGGTGGCCATCGGATCCAGCGTGCCGGCGTGCCCGATCTTGCGGGTGCCCAGGATGCGGCGCAGCCGGGCCACGACGTCGTGGGACGTCAGGCCGCCGGGCTTGTCGACGACGACCAGGCCGGACGGCGGAGCGGAGTGTGTCACGCGACCGGATTCTCCCAGCCCCGTCCACCCCGGACATGACGCCCCTCGCGGGCGCAGGCCCGCGCCGGACCGTGCACCGCGCCGGGCCCGTCGCGGCCGGTGACCGCCCGCTACCGTCGGGGACCGATGACACCCGCCGCGTCCGGCCGGCGGCCCAGAGCCAGCCCATGATCGGCGAAAATGGTGCACGGGCGTCATCCGTGACGCCCGTGCACCACAGACAGCGATCACGGCTGCTGGGACCCGAGCCCCCTAAGCGGCCTCGGCCAGCAGACCGCGCCCCACGAGGCTGGCCCGCCGGTCGATCGACGCACGCTCCGCCTCGGCCGCCGCCGGACGCCCGCGCAACGTCCAGAGGTGCTCCGCGCGCCACCACGACTCCGAGTGGGGCAGCAGGAACGCGAGCCCGCACTCGTCGTCGGACGCGTCCGCGTGCCCCGCGCAGCCCGGATACGCGGCGTCGTGGAGCCGGTCGCCGATCAGGGCGGTGAGTGCTTCCACGTCACGACGCTCGGCCGCACCGGGAGACCGGCCCAGCAGCGTGAAGGTGCTCACCAGCGCAAGGGTCAGGTCGTGGTCCAGCAGCGCGTTCACCCCGGCCAGCGCCACCGGCGCCGGACTCCGCACCGGGGCGTCGCAACGGTCCAGGACCACCTCCCACGCCCGGGTCACCGGCGTGCCGCGGGCGTGGCCGCGCACCGCCCGCAGGTAGCGCCGCGCCAGCTCGACCGTCAGGGTCGCCACGAACTCCGCGTCCGCGAAGCGCTGTGAGACGGGCCGGTCGGCGGCGACCGCCTCGGCCACCTCGATCAGCAACCGGGTGACGGGCCCCACGCCGGCCCCGCGCCGCCCGTCGTCGGGCTGCAGCTGCGTGAGCGCGTCGACGACAGCTCCCCACGTGGCCGGCCCCGAGTCGCCCGACGCGGGGCCGCCCAGCGCATCGATCCCGTCGGTCCCCTCGGCCACCTCGGTCACCTCGTCCACTCCACCTCACGCCGCTCCGCGCTCACGCCACTCCTCACTCGCCGCCGAACCGATCACGACCTGCTGCCGACCACGACGAGAGCACGCGCGGGGCGACTCAGATACCCCGGCCACCGGAAGTAGTGCGTCCACCACAGCGGGCATAGGGCGTTGTCCTGACGACCGCCGCGCGGAGTTGCCCGAGGCTGGCCCGATTCTTCCAGCCCCAGAGGAGCCCCCATGTGCTTGCCGACCGTCACGGTGCGGATCCCGGCGCAGGCCACCCGCCTCCCGTACCCGGATCTCGCGAACGAGGATCTCCTGCACTTGGCCGGGCGCGGCGACCAACAGGCGTGGGCGGAGATCGTGCGCCGCTACCGCCGCCTCGTGGCCTCGGTGGTGCGGTCCTACCGCCTGCAGGAGGCGGACGCCTGCGACGCCGAGCAGCGCACCTGGCTGCGACTCGTGGAGCACCGGGCGTCGGTTCGGGATCCGCTTCGCCTCGGCGGATGGCTGGCGACCACCGCCTCCCGCGAGTGCCTGCGGCTCCTGCGCGACAACCGGTACGTCGTCTCCGACGAGATGGAGTCACTTCCTGATCCACGACGCGGGGTCGAGCAGACGGTGATCGACGCCGACACCACCGCCCGGATCTGGGGGATCGTGGCCGTCCTGCCCCCGCGCAGCCGCACGATCATGCAGGCTCTCTTCGCCGACGGCGCCCAGCCCTACGCCGACGTGGCCCGCACGACCGGCATCCCGGTCGGGAGCCTCGGGCCCACCCGCGCGCGGGTGCTGAGCCAGGTACGGCGCGCGCTCGACGGGGGCGGGCTCAGCGTGGGGGACCGCTGCGTTGCTCCGGGTGCCGTGGTCGGGTCCTGAACAGCACGGCACTGGCCTGTACCCGGCTGTGGACGTCGATCTTGGTGTAGATGCGGCTGACGTGGACCCCCACGGTCTTCTCGCTGATGAACAGCCGGCGCGCGATCTCCCGGTTGGTCCGCCCGTCGGCCAGCTCGGTCAGCACCTCCAGCTCGCGCGCCGTGAGCGAGGTCAGCTCGCCGCCTCCGGACGCACCGGGCCGGACGGGGCCCGGCACGGGATGCTCCACCGGCACCGCACCGTCGAGGCGCACCCTGGCCCGCTCGGCGAGATCGCCGATCTCCGCCAGCAGCGGCACGGCACCCATCGCGGCGGCCATGCGGGCGGCCTCCCGCAGCGCATCGGCCCCGGCCGCCGAGTTCGCCCGGTGCCTGAGCAGGGCCTCGGCCCGTCGCAGGTGCGCGTACGCCGCCGGGTAGGGCTGGCGGCCTGAACGCCAGACCTCGACCACATGCGCCCACGCGTCCGGGTCGGAACGCTCCTGCGCGCGGGAGTCCTCGGCGTCACACATCCGCACGAAACCCTGCACGACGGCGCGGATCGCCGGGACCGACGACGACGCGCGACGCGCGAGCTCGACGGTGTGGCGGCGCAGCCGTGCGTCGACCCCGTCGTCGGCGCGCCGCAGGCCCCACCGCGTGAGCTCCGCACGGGCCCGGGCGCCGTGCCACACCAGCGGCGCGACGACCCACACGTCGTCCGAGCCCTTCTCGACCACGTCCAGTCCGGTGCCGACGTGGTCCAGCGCACGGTCCGGGCGTCCGCGCCACATCGCGAGACCGGCGCGCAGCGTGAGGAGCGGGATGCGGTACCTCGGGCCCACCGAGCCCGCCGAGAGTGCGTCGACCGCCTCCAGGTCGTCCTCCGCGGCGTCGAAACGGCCCCGTCCGATACGGAGCCGGGCGCGGGCCAGCCGCAGTTCGAGTGCCTCCGCACCGCTCGGCGCGAGGTCCCAAGCCTCGGCGATGGCGGCCTCTGCCTCGTCCCAGTGACCGAGCCGGAACAGGCCGTTGGACACGGCCGAGAGCAGGCCGACGCCGGCGCTGCGGGCCAACCCGAGCGCGCGGACACGGTCGGCTCCCTCCCGAGCGATGGCGACACCGCGTTCCATCTCGTTGAGCGGGCCCGACAGCAGCTCGGCGAGGCTGCGGTAGGCACGTCCGATCTCGCGCGGCTCGGCCGCCCGCTCGGCCACGGCGAGCGACTCCCGCAGCGCGGCCTCCCCCGCCACGGGATCCTCCAGGTAGGCCAGGCTGAACCCGAGCGTGGTGAGCGCCCGCGCCTCCTCGACGGCCAGCCCGGTTCGCCGGGCGGGGCCCAGCGCGCGCTCGGCCGCCACCCGCGCGGCGCCGAAGTCGGCGGCGGTCCACAGTGCGGCGGCGTGCCCGCCGAGCACCTCTGCCTGTTCCCGTTCTCCACCGGACGCCGGAAGCAATGTCGTCGCACGGCCGAAGGCCAGCGCCGCCTCCCGGCCGCGCCCGGCCGCGACGAGGTACTGGCCGGTGCGGGCGTGCAGGAGCGCGGCACCGAGGCCGGCGGGCGTGGGTGCGGCTGGCGTGCGGCCGTCGGGCTCGTCGATCGCCGCGAGCCGCTCGGACAGCAGCGCGACGGCCTGGTCCGGGTCCCCGGCGAGGTGCGCCGCCTCCGCGGCGCGTTCCAGGCAGGTCTCCCGCGGCACCGGGGCCGTCCGCACGTTCCCCGCCAACCGGGCGGCCCGCAGCCAGTGACGGTGCGCCTCCGCGAAGCCGTAGACCCGTTCGGCACCCTCCGCCGCGGCCACCGTGGCGGCGGCCGCCCGCTCGACCTCACCCGCCGCGGACCAGTGGTGCGCGAGTCTCGCGTCCACACCGGGCAGCTCCCGCCCGCACGGGCCCTCCAGAGCCACGGCGTAGCGACGGTGCAGGTCCAGGCGCTCTCCGGGCAGCAGCTCGGCGACCACCACGTCGGTCATCAGCCCGTGTCTGAGCCGGTAGGAGTCCGTCGCGCCGTCGACGGTGACGACACCGGCGTCCACCGCCTCGCGGAGCGCGTCGAGCAACTGCGCGCCGCCGGAACCGGCGGCGAGCCCGTCGGTGGGCCCCCCGCCGGGCCCTTCGGCCGGCCCGTCGGCGAGCCCTTCGGACAGCCCGTGAGGCAGCCCGTCGGACAGCACGGCGTCGAGCAGGCGGTGGGGCAACGTCCCGTCGCACAGCGCGATCGCCCGCACGGCGCGCCGAGCCGGCGCCGACAACGTCGCGACGCGGGAGAGGACGAGCTCGCGCAACGTCGACGGGAGCGCGGCCGCGTCGCCGTCGAGCGCCGCCCGCAGCGTCTCCTCGGCGATGAACGCATTGCCGGCCGAGCGGGTCCAGACGAGGTCGACCAGATCGGTCCGTCCCGGTGCGGCGGCCGTCACCATCGCGGCGACGGCGTCGCGGGCCAGTGGCCCCACGTCCATGCACCGGACCTGGCGATGCCGCACCAGCTCGCCGATCATCGTCCGGGTCGCCGAGGTGTCCGTCGCCGCGTCGGTGCGGTGGGTCGCGACGACGAGCACGCGCTCCTGCGCCAGGTTCGCGATCAGGTAGGAGAGCAGGTCGAGCGTGGACCGGTCGACCCACTGCAGGTCTTCCAGCACGAGGACCACGACGGACCGCTCGGCCAACGCCAGGAGCACGCCGTGCACCAGCTCGAGGGTCTGCACCCGGGCCTGTGGCGCGGCGGGGGCGATGCCCGCCGGCGCGACCAGCTCGTCGAGCTGGTGCGCCCACGGCGCCAGGAGCTGCTGGACCTGCTGACCCTCGGGCGAGCGCAGCAGGTCCCGCAGCGCGGAGGCGACCGGCCAGAACGGTGGGCTCTCGGCGATGTCCATCGCCCCGCCGACCAGCACCGTCGCCCCGCCGCGCGCGGCGCGGGCCACGAGGTTGCGAACCAGCCGGGTCTTGCCCACACCCGCGTCGCCGGTGAGGAACACCGCCGCCATGCGGCCCTGGCGCACCGAGTCCAGCGCAGCCGCCAGCACGGCGACCTCGGAGCTCCTGCCGACCAGCGGCGCCGGCCCGTCATTCACGTGCCGCGACGATAGTTGGCTGTGCGTGAACCGACCAGGCTGCAACCGGGTGCCTGTGTGACGGCGGTGGGACGTCGACGGCCATGTGGGTGCTCGCTCCAGGTGCGGCAGGGCCGTCTCACGCGTACCGGCGCCACGTCGACCCGGCCGGAGACGACGATCACGCAGACCGGTCCGGGATCCGCCGCCGGATGGGTGCGAACGTCGGGACCGGTTCGGTGGCCAGGAACGTCGTGGCCAGGAGGTTGCACAACTCGGGCTTCTCCACCAGGGGTCCGTGCGAGGTGCCCGGCACGACGGCGAGCTCGGCGTCGGGCAACGCCCGGTACATCTCGACAGCGTGCTCCAGCCGCACCTCGTCGTCGTCCCCGACCATCACCAGGGTCCGGCTCCTCACCGACCGCAGATCCTCCGGGGTGAGAGCGGGCTGCCGGGTGTGTTCGGCGGCGACCTCGGCGACAACCGCGTCGTAGTGCCCGACCCCGTCCGGTGAGACCTCGCCGTACATCTGACGCAGGAACTCCGGCGGGTCCGCGTCCGCGTCCAGGGCGGTCGGGTCCCAGCCGTCACGGTGGAACACCCCGGCGACGACGACCAGCCGGCGGACCAGGTCCGGGCGGCGCAACGCGACCAGCAGTGCCACGGTCGCCCCGTCACTGCACCCCAGGAGGTGCGCCGGCCCGCCCACTGCGTCGTCGAGGAAGGCGATGGTGTCCTGCGCCATCAGCTCGTAGGAGATCGGCCCGTCGACGTCGGGGGTGCGGCCGTGCCCGCGTCGGTCGGGCGCGAAGACGTGGAAGCGTCCTGCGAGCCCGTCCATCGTGGCCGTCAGTGCTCGGGAGTCCACCAGCCCCGGGTGCAGGAGCAGCAGCGGCTCACCCTCCCCCCGCTCCTCGTACCAGCTCTGGACCTCGCCGTACATGATCGGCACTGTGGTCACCTCTCGTTCGGCCGGGGCGGTCCTCATGCGGGCCCGGTAGACCGGCGGATCCTGAGGAAACTCATCTGTGAGTCGGAACCGGCCCTGCGTGGCGCGGGCGGCGGTGTATCTGATCGTCGCGGGCGCGCTCGTCACGGCAGGATCGTCTCCGGGACGGATCCGCCGCAGCGGGAGGGGTCGACATGCCGGTCGAGAACACCGGGAGCACGGGCGGAGTCGGGCGGCGACTGGCCGAGCTGGCCGGCGACGCGCCGCCCACGTCCATCGACGAGGTGCTCGCCCGGCTCGAGGCCATCGGTGAGTACGCGGCGGGCAGTTCGACGCGCGGCAAGGAGGACGGCATCGCTTCCTTCACCGAGCTTTACCACGTGATCACGAGCACCATCCAGGACATGGTCCGGGGCGGTCTGTTCGCCGCGCCCGGCTTCCTCGTGCAGCTCGACATCGAGTTCGCCGAACGCTATTTCGCCGCGATACGGGCCCATGCCGGGGGCCGGGACCGCCCCCCGCGGTGCTGGGAGCTGCTGTTCGACAACCGGGAGGATCCCGACATCCCTGCAGTGCACTTCGCGGTGGTCGGGGTGAACGCGCACATCAACGTCGACCTGTCGGCCGCGCTGCTGGCGACCTGGCTGGTGGTCCCACCGGACGGGGACGGCCCGGACAGCCCGCAGTACGCCGACTACCAGCTCATCAACGACGCGTTCGAGACCCGGATGGACGGGCTGCGGGAACGGTTGGACTCGGTGCTCAGCGGCGGTCCCGACGGCGCCGTGTGGGACCGCGCCGCCAACCATCTCGTCGACCTGGTCGTGCGGTTCACCCGTGATCTCGCCTGGGAGGAGGCGAAGGCGGTGTGGGGGCGCGGCGCCGACGAGAAGGCGCGGCGGGAGTCGCAGGACAAGCTCGACACCATCGCGTCGGTCATCGCCGGGCCGCTGCTGCACCTCCCGGTGCTCCCGGTGTAGCCGACCAATCCGCTCGACACGCGCGCGGCGAGGCGTCAGCATCGCCGGAGTGGGCCACATTGAGGCGATGACGGTCGGGCACGTGCTGCCCGACGGTCGCGAACTGTTCACCGGTGTCTCGTTCCGCGTCGGGGATGGTGCGAAGGTTGCGCTCGTCGGACCCAACGGCGCGGGCAAGACCACACTGCTGCGGATGGTGGCGGGCGAGCTGGCACCGACGGGCGGGTCGATCGCCCGCAGCGGCGGGCTCGGCGTCATGGGCCAGTTCATCGGCTCGATCGACGACGGCCGGACGCTCGCCGACCTCGCGCTCTCGCTGGCCCCGCCCGCCGTCCGTGCGGCCGGGGAACGGCTGCGCACCGCAATGGCGGCCCTCGACGACGGGGAGCGCTCGCAGCTGCGCTACGCCGATGCGCTCTCGGTCTGGGGCGAGGCAGGCGGGTACGTGGCCGAGGTCGAGTTCGACACCGCGTCCGTCGCCGCACTCGGCCTGCCGTGGGACGCCGTGAGCGAGCGGCCCGTCGTCACGCTGTCGGGCGGCGAGCAGAAGCGGTTCGCCCTCGAACTGCTGCTGCGGGGTCCTGACGAGGTGCTCCTGCTCGACGAGCCGGACAACTTCCTCGACGTGCCCGCCAAGCGGTGGTTGGAGGAGCGGATCGCCGCGTCGGAGAAGAGCGTGCTCTTCGTCAGCCACGACCGGGAGCTGCTCGCGAACACCGCGCAGCGGGTCGTCACCGTGGAGGGGGGGTCGGCGTGGGTGCACCCGGGCGGCTTCGCGTCCTGGCACGCGGCCCGCACCGCCCGGCACGACCGGTTCGACGAGCAGCGCCGTCGGTGGGACGAGGAGCGTGCCAAGCTGGACCGGCTCGTCGCGCACTACAAGGCCAAGGCCGCGCACAACGACGGGATGGCCTCGCGGCTGCAGGCGGCACGCACCCGGCTCGCGCGGTTCGTCGACGCCGGGCCGCCGCAGGAGCGGGCGCCCGAGCAGTCGATCCGGATGCGGCTCGGCGGCGGCCGCACGGGCAAGCGGGCGATCGTCTGCGAGCAGCTGGAACTCGCCGGGCTCACCTACCCGTTCGACCTGGAGGTGTGGTTCGGCGACCGCGTCGCGGTGCTCGGGGCCAACGGCTCGGGCAAGTCGCACTTCCTGCGGTTGCTCGCCCGGGGCGGCAGTG
>Ga0209490_10001161_pt1 | contig 25741 bp, 25 predicted proteins | sample MAT06_FD_187209 | JGI IMG/M metagenome (GOLD analysis project Ga0209490, IMG submission 187209) | Freshwater microbial communities from Lake Fryxell liftoff mats and glacier meltwater in Antarctica - MAT-06 (SPAdes) (version 2) | ecosystem: Environmental > Aquatic > Freshwater > Ice > Liftoff... | reverse complement strand
TGTTGATACATCTAGTAGTTTGGATGTATTACGACAACTTCGTATCGAACTAGATATTTCTGATAGTGAACACCTTAACCTTTCCGAAGAATTGGGAGTAGAAGACCCAACCCTCCTCGATCCGACTCTGAAGAGAAATTTAGAAAATTTAGTCAGAATTTCTGGCTACCGTAAGGCACTAGAGCGATTGATGCAACTTCCAGATTTGAACGTAATTACCATGGAAAAAATTGCTAAATCCTATAGTATCAGCCCAGCAGAAGAGGTAGAAATTATGCAAGGATTCGATCGCGAAGCCTCAGTAAAACACAAGTCCTACTTTTATATTGAGCGATTGCGTCAGCTCATAACTTACTCCCATAGTTTTAATCAAGCTTTTTTACTCGATCAACAAGCAGTCGTAGCTTTATTGTTAGAGATGGTCTATCGCAAAAAGAAAGTATTTGTGCGGGCATTACTCGAAGCGATCGCTGATTTAGGAGAAAAAGAAGGAAGTGAAATTGCCGAACTTTTAGGAAGTCTTTCTTCTAACGTATTGCAAGATATCCTAGCCAATCCTCAATCTGAATGGTATCAACGTCTTCCTCTATCCATTCATACCCTCTTGTCTCAGCCCAAGGATAATGCCGCTTGTTCTATAGATATCCCTGTACTGGCAGTAGTTGATACTATTGAATCTTTATTGGCGGACTCTAATCCACTAATCCAGTCTGTGAGTCTGTATATTTTGCAAAATCTTAATTTTTCCCTTAGTCAATCTTGGGCAGGGCGGATATCTAGTAATCAGCCCTTAGTTCAAGAAGTAGTGGATTTAATCTTTACAAGCGATCGCCCTGCAACTCTCGATCAATTTCCAATTTTAGAAAAGGTGACTTATCTGTTTAATAGTGACTTTTTCCAATCTCTTGATTATGAGACTTTAATTGTATTAGCTGAACGTTCATATATTAAATCTTTTCAAGAACATGAACTGATTACGGAAGCGGGAGATACCTGTAGAGAGTTATTACTTTTAGTTACAGGGAATGTGGAAGTTCGGACAAAACGTGCCGATCAAACCGAAGTGGTTTCCAGTCTTGTGGAGGGTAAAGTCTTAGATGAATTGGAGGTTCTGACCCATACTAATTTAACAGGAACCATCACTGCTAAATCTAGTCCCACCAGAGTTCTAGCTATTCCTGTAGATAGTTTTGATAATCTGTTAGATAGCGATCGCAACCTTGCTATGAAAGTGATCGAATTAGAAAGCGTTAGACTTAAAGGCTTACTAGAAATGGTAACTGACAAAAATAGTTCACTCACCTAAAAATCAAGAATTAGCCTCCGCCTAGCCAGCCAAAAAATCCACCTTTCTTGGCTGGTTTTTGCTCAGACTTAGTACTAGAGTTAGTTTTAGTTTGAGGAATAACAGCAGAAACTTTATTAATATTGGCTAAAGCTAGAGGTTCTTGAGGATTTAGTTGCAGAGCCTGCTGAAAACTAACTTTTGCCATACCGTCTAATTTTTGATTCATATATGCCAACCCCAATAAACTGTGGCAATAACTATGATGATTATCAATTTGCAGATATTCTCGTAACTCTTTAATGGCCATCATCCATTGTTTTTTAGCAACGTAATCTTCAGCAATCTTAATCTTGGTTGGGCAATTATTAGATTGAGGTGAAGCTCCAACTTTTGATTTATTAAAAGAGGTTTCTGCTTGAGATGACACCACCTTCTTAGGTTCTGGTTGATAGCCTTCTTGATACAGGATATAAATAAGATTTAGTTCGCTAATCAGCCCAGTTCGTTCTAGAATTTTGTCTAGATCTTGATACTGTTCAGAAGCGATCGCCTCTACGGCACGTTCATAATTAAACAAAGATGGGGAATATAACAAATTTTTGGCAGCATCAGATATAGGCGTAATCTTCTCTCCTTGCTTGATGATGCGTTTAGCTAAAAGTTTTAATATTGTTGAATATTCAGCTCTTTCCTTTTCTGCCATGAGAAATGTATAAGCTGGGTTAACTAACTTAGCAAGATATTGGGTAGCTTGGCTTTTAAGATTTACACAGCGACTTTCATTATAGGAATCAGGATGGAGAAGTTTAGCAATATTCAGATATGACTTCCGAATTTGATTAATATTCGCAGTAATTGGCGCACCTAGGATCGCGTAGTAATCATGTGAGTTGTATTGATAAATGCCTTGGCTAATTTCAAAACCAGACTTACGCTCTTGTGTTTCCATAACGGTTAACCCTAGGTTAATGCGATCTTAATCTCTTCATCTTACCCAGCTTAACAGGGGCATCAATCATAGCCTATCTATTAATATACTTAGTTAATTTGGCGTACTAACCTCACCTAACTCAAGTAATTACTATGAGCCGCATTCCACCTAAGTTAAGCACAAGTTAAGCACCAAGTTAAGATCGACGCCTCGGCGCAAAACTCCTTCTGCTATCTATATTGAAATGCGCCAATTGGCTAATGAAAGGGAAAGATTACAAGAAGAATTAAAACGATTAAGCGATCGCACAACCGAAGTACAGCAACGACTATAATCACTAGCAATTAACTTAAATCAGCTAAACTCAGCACAAACAAGAACCCATAGCAAGTAGTTCTAATCTTGTCAGCAGCAATCATCAAAAGCAAAATCTTAGCTGTCAGAATAAGAAGTATCAAAGCTTTATTATTGAATACTAATTAGTTAATGCTCAATTTAAGAAATCACGACTAGAACATAGTCCTATTTCGGGTTCTATTAGTTTGATACTTCTTAATTAACAGTCATAGAGATTTGCATCTCAATTGTGGAATTTGGTTCGATAAAAAGTAAATTTTCTCCAGTATTTAAAGAATTTCTAGCAGCCGTCCAAGGCTCTACACAGATAAAGTCTTTACCTTTAACTGTCCAAAATACCAATGCTTTATGGTACTCATCAAAATCTATAGTCAGCTTCAAATTTCGACTAGCATCAGTCACGATCGCCCGATTATGAGCAGCAGGATTAAAAAACATGATGTCAATTTCATCAAGGCTAAAATCAAAGCTACCTAAAAAAGGATGATTTACAAAAGATTTTTGATCAACAAATTCGCTACTCGGAAACTCAAATTTTAGTTCTGACTTATCAGGTGCAGCAAAATAAGGATGAGTACCAGCCGAAAATGGCATGGACTGATTAGAGAGGTTAGTGTAGCTTTGTTTAATTACTAGGGTGCTGCCATTCAGAATATAAGTAAACCTGACCTTAAATTCAAAAGGATATACAGCCAAAGTTTCAGGCGTACTGCTTAATGTCAGACAAATTCCTTCTTGATCATGAGCATCCACTTGCCACACCATATCACGGGCAAAGCCATGTTGCTTGAGATTATAAACCTGTCCATTTAGGGTATAAGTATTGTCAGGCATATTGCCACAGATCGGAAATAAGATCGGGATGCCGCCTCTAACACTAAGTTCTGGGTGAGTAAATCGCTCTGTATCCATGTAGAAAATTTCTTGATCCGCCACCACCCAACTGGTAACTATGCCACCCCGTTCAGGCACAATTTCAATTTTAGAATTGCGATCGCCTAGAATATAAGTCTGATATTGACGCTGCTCAACGGTATAGGAAGCCATAGATAAATTATTATTTAAGGTCTACAAAACCTAAGAATACCAAACCGTGTTCCCTGAAATTATTACTATTTCCAACTTAACTCCACATTAACTATCTTCTGAGTTTACGGGGAGCATCGCTTTCATCATAGATTTCTCCCACTAACTCCTCTAAAACATCTTCTAATGTTACTAAACCCACAGTTCCACCATACTCATCTACCACGATCGCCAAGTGCAATTGTTGTTTGAGCATTTCCTTAAGCAAATCAGCTACCCGTTTGGTCTCAGGAATATAAACTGGTTCCACCATTGCCTCAGTTACCAAAACATTACCGTGGACTTTAAGATGTTGGAGTGCCATCTTTAGGGTAATAATCCCCACGATCTGATCCTTAGAGTCTTCTTGAACAGGCACACGGGAAAATCCTGTGTCTAGACAGAAACTAATTACATCCTCAAGATTGGCATCGTTGGCAATAGTTTGCATATCCAAACGAGACTTGACTACACTTCTGACGCTAAGGCGATCCAGTGCCAAGGCTTTATTTAAAATCTGTCCCTTTTCTAAATCTAACTGCCCTTTATGGCTCAAAACTTCAATTAATAGTTGTAAATCTTGCATAGATTCACCACGGTTTTGGGTATTGACCCGCAACATTCTAATTGCCCATTGAGAAATCCCATCAAAAAACCATAAAGCAGGGGACATTAAGATTGAGAGCAAATATATAGGCTTAATCACCAACTTAAAAATTGGGAAGGCATTATTAACAGCAATTAATTTAGGTGTAATTTCCCCAAAAACTAAAACCAAGACTGTCATCACTGCCGTAGCAACCCCTAAACCAGAATCGCCTAGCCAAACTAAAAATATATTTGTCGTTAAAACCGTTGCGCCAATATTAACGATGTTATTAGAAATGAGCAGAGTGGAAATAAATCGACTCCGCTTTTCAATAACCATCAGAAAAATACCGCCTTTATCGCCTCTTTCTTGAATTAGCGATCGCAACTTAAAATTATCTAAAGAGGTAATAGCTGTTTCTGATGCCGAGCATAATGCCGAGCAACCCAGTAAAATTATCAGCCAAAACATATCCCTAATTACCGTGGACTCTAGGGGACTTATTTGAGCAAATGTAAACAAAGTTGAGGTCACTGTCTTAACGTAAAACTTCTTCCAACTTATGCTGATGCCACAGTTTATTATATAAATCCGAAGATTTTAGTAATTCTTGATGCGTACCCACATCTATAATTTTGCCCTTATCCATCAGGATGATGCGATCGCAATTAGCCGCCGCCGATAATTGATGGGAAATAAAGATAACCGTTTTATGTCTGGGTAAGTTTTCTAAAATGGTAGTTGCCGTCTGATTATCCACACTCGATAAAGCATCATCTAACAACAAAATTGGCGAATCTACTAATAAAGCCCTAGCCAATGCTGTACGTTGTCTTTGCCCACCAGAAAGCGTAATTCCTCTCTCACCCACAAGGGTTTCATACTTTTGGGGAAAATTCAGAATTTCAGCTTGCATTCCTGCTTGCAGCGCAAAATACTCCACTTCCGAAATTGCAGCATCAGGCTTGCCATAGCGAATATTATTTGCCATGGTGGCACTAAACAAAAAGCTATCTTGGGGTACATAGTTAATAATTGCCCGCAGGTCATCCAACTGAATTTGAGTAATATCAATGTCATCTATAAACAGTTGCCCCGCCCCAATGTCCAATAAACGGGGAAGCGCATTAGCTAAAGTGGATTTACCCGATCCCACACCCCCAATAATTGCCACGGTTTCCCCTGAAGAAATCTCAAAACTCACATGATCCAAGGCGGGAATTAAGGATTCGGGATAGCTAAAAGTCAGACTACGCGCTGTTACCTTACCTTTAACTCGATCCAAAGGCAAACTAAGGGCATTGGGTAAGTCAGAAATTGTCGGCGTAGTTTGTAAAATCGTCTCAACTCGTTCAATACTAACCTTGCCCCTTTGATAGGTAGTAATGGTAAATCCTAAAAGTGCCGTGGGGAAAATTAAGCGTTCCACATAGATAAATAAAGCTATTAAGCTACCAATCTTAAAGTCGCCCGTCGGATTCGTTGCGATCGCCCCACCACCAAACCATAACAAAAGTAATAAACTCACACTAGCAATTCCACCCAACACAGGAAAAAGCAAATTTCGAGTCAATGCCATTTGCAAATTAGCATCCAATAACCTTTGATTAACTTGATTAAATGCCCGACGCTCATTTTCCTCTTGAGCATAGGTTTTGATTAATGCCATGCCATTCAGGTCTTCTTGCAACAGCGAACTAGCATTAGATAGCTCTTCTTGAATTTTTAATTGTTGATCCCGAAGTTTGCCACCAAACATCTGCACTAAAATCAGCATTAAAGGATAGGGAGCGATCGCCATCAAACTGAGTTGCGGATTCAATGCCAACATCGCAGGCAAAGTCATAGCGTAGGCAAAAATCGTATTAATCAAGCTCAAAATTGCAAATCCCAACAGCCGTCGAATATTCTCCACATCACTAGTGGCAATACTAATTAAAGTGCCTGCGGAATTATGGGAAAAATAACTAGGCGGCAGCTTCAGTAAATGCTCAAATATTTTCTGCCTCAGATCAAACTCCACCGATCGCCCAATCCCAAACAGCCACATCCGTGAAGCCATTCTAATCACCCACATTACTGAGGCTAAAATCGCAATAACTACCACAAAATACATCACCTGATCGGTGGTAAAAACCTCTGATAGCTGATCAATAGCAGTCCGAATCAACCACGGAATGTAAGTACCAACGGCGTTGACTAAAAATAATGCCACAGTACCTAGAATCAAATCTCGGTAGTGAGGGCGAAGATAGGATTTAATTTGTTGTATTTGCGATTGCGCCATGCCCTTATATTAGCTTTGATTACCTACTACAGTCCGAATATAGTAAATGCTGCCCTTTTTTTAAATCAACGATAAGCGGTATACGAGCAGCTAATACCAATGAAAATATGTAAATCGATCAAAATCAAAGGCTTAAAACTATGCAGTTGGCTGAATTGTGAAGCTGATTAGTCAAGAATATGTTTAAATTATTAAGACAGAAAGTTTAAAGTTACCTTTTTTCGGTATCATAGGCAGCATACTCATTATAAAATTCTATATAGGGCAGAGGCTGTGATTAAGGTAGCAATTAATGGATTCGGGCGAATTGGACGCAATTTCCTTAGATGTTGGGCAGATCGAAAGGATAGTCAGATCGAGGTCGTTGCCATCAATGACACCTCAGATCCCGCCACCAATGCTCACCTACTACGTTATGACTCTATGCTTGGCATTTTTAAAGCTGACATCAGCCATGATGCCGACTCAATTACAGTAAACGGACATCGCATTAAAACTACATCCGATCGCAATCCTGAAAATCTACCTTGGGGATTACTAGATATCGACCTAGTTATTGAAGCAACAGGAGTATTTATAGATCGTGATGGAGCTAGTAAGCACTTCAAAGCAGGAGCCAAAAAAGTCCTAATTACTGCTCCTGGTAAAAATGAAGACGGTACATTTGTGATGGGTGTAAACCACAAGCTCTACGATCACAATCAACACCACATTATTAGTAACGCTAGTTGTACTACCAACTGCTTAGCCCCAGTCGCTAAAGTTCTTGATGAAAGCTTTGGTATTGTCAAAGGTGTAATGACCACTACCCATAGCTACACTGGCGATCAAAGATTGCTAGATGCCAGCCATCGTGATTTACGTCGTGCTAGAGCGGCGGCTTTAAGTATTGTACCCACCTCAACTGGTGCAGCTAAGGCTGTAGCATTAGTCCTTCCCCAACTTAAGGGCAAACTAAATGGAATTGCCCTTCGTGTCCCAACTCCTAACGTTTCAGTTGTTGACTTTGTAATCGAAACTGAAAAATCCACGATCGTCGAAGAAGTTAATCAAGCTCTAAAAGCAGCAGCAGAAGGCGAACTCAAAGGCATATTGGAATATAACGAGCTACCTTTAGTTTCTATCGATTACCGTGGTTGCGATGCCTCTTCAATCATAGATGCTTCCCTAACTATGGTCATGGGTGGCAATATGGTTAAGGTGATTGCTTGGTATGACAATGAATGGGGCTATAGTCAGAGAGTTGTCGATCTTACAGAGTTAGTAGCGCAAAAATGGGTTAGATAACTCTTAGAATCTGAAAGTAAGGCGTTCAAAATCCATCAAAAAATTGGCAAGCGATCGCTTTACTGGTACAATAATCGGGTATTTATTCAGGGGCTATAGCGCAGTTGGTAGCGCACCTCAATGGCATTGAGGGGGTCAGCGGTTCGAATCCGCTTAGCTCCATTTACTGTAATTAAATTTTTTTGAGCATTAATTTAGAAAATTAAATATTTAACTAAATTCCAATTTTCAAACTTCGTCGTCTGGATCGATAAATAAGGGACTACGGATATCAACATAATTTTGGAGTTTACCAATTCCCTCTATTTCTATAGAGATGCGATCGCCTTGATGTAAGACCCCAACACCTTCAGGTGTGCCAGTTAAAATTACATCCCCAGGCATCAAACTCATGATTTGGCTAATATATGCCACTAAAAATTCTGGACTAAAAATCATATTATCAATGGTCTCTGATTGAAGAGGCTGCTTAGAGCTCTGCAAAAAAGTCTGAATCTGTGCCGTAGGGCTGATCTCTCGCACAATCCACGGTCCCAATGGACAGAAAGTATCAAAGCCTTTAGCTCTAATCCACTGACTGTCCTGTCTTTGCAAGTCCCTAGCCGTGACATCATTAGCGATCGTATATCCCCAAATTGCCGCATTAGCTTGATCAAGCGAGCAGTCAGTACAATAGCTGCCAATAATTAAAGCCAATTCGCCTTCATACTCAATTTGCTGAGACTGAGATGGCAATAAAACTTTTCCTTCATAAGCTAATAAAGAGCTAGGTGGTTTTAAAAATATTAGAGGCTCCTTAGGAATTGGACTATTCATTTCCGCAGCATGAGCCGCATAATTTTTGCCAACTGCCACAATTTTGCTGGGTTCGCAGGGCACCAATAGTTCGTAGCTTTCTGGCGCAATCAGATCATTCGTTAGCTTCCCCCCAATCCAAGGTGCGGCACTTAATATCTGTACCGATTGGTTTAGCTGTAAAATTCCGTAAAAAACTCGCTCGTGACTGGCGGTTTTGACTCGAACATAGCGATCTGCCATAGTGTCTTGGCTTAAGTTTTATTAGTGTCATTTTACCTGAATCTGCTTCAAGTCTATATTAATGGTCTAGAAGTACAAAAATCGGAAATTTAGAAATTTAGAAACTCTAGACTTATTTGCAAAACCAAGCTAACATTAAAGACTGTGATTTTTTTAAGACTTCTATGAATGCTCAAGCGATTATTAGCGCAATTGAAGCCAAATACTTAAAATCAGATCTTCCCCAAATTTATGTGGGAGATACTGTAAAAGTTGGTGTCAAAATTAAAGAAGGCGACAAGTTTCGCACTCAACCCTACGAAGGCATAGTTATTTCTAAAGCTCGTAGTGGTATTAATTCTACTATGACTGTTCGTAAAACCTTTCAAGGAGTAGGAGTAGAGAGGGTTTTCCTTATCCATTCCCCCCAAGTTGAAAGCGTAAAAATTATACGTCGAGGTAGAGTCAGGCGAGCTAAGTTATACTATCTTCGCGATCGCGTTGGCAAAGCCAGCCGTGTTAAGCAAAGATTTGACCGAGATCTTACCTAAATTCTCTTGAAAGTATAGCGATTGTGGTAAAGTCAAGATGTACTTAGTTCTAAGAATATATATTCTTAAGGGCTAAAAAATTTGCGCTCTTAGTTCAGTTGGTAGAACGCAGGTCTCCAAAACCTGATGTCGGGGGTTCAAGTCCTCCAGGGCGCGCTCTTCAATCATACTTTTGGGACTATAGATTTTTCAAGAAATTATAAACATGACTCAAAATGAAGCCAAAGATATTAAAGAGGTAGAGAAGCAGTCGCTTAACTCTAATTTTGATATATCTAATTTTTTTAAGAGCACTAAGTCCGAACTTGATAGGATTGTCTGGCCCTCTCGGCAACAATTGATTAGTGAATCCGCAGCTGTGATTTTAATGGTTGTGGTTTCAGCAAGTTTGGTATTTCTAGTTGATAAGATATTTGCATGGATTTCTAGTCGGATTTTTCTGTAATGTTTGTTGAAAATCAAGATATATCTCCAGCTACAGACCCAAACGTATGCCACTGGTATGCCGTTCAGGTTGCTTCGGGCTGTGAAAAAAGAGTCAAGATGAGCCTTGAGCAAAGAATCGAAATGCTTGATGTTCAAGAGAAGATTGTACAAATTGAGATCCCTCAAACTCCAATTGTCAAGGTGCGCAAGGACGGTTCTCGTCTTAGTTCTGAAGAAAAAGTTTTTCCTGGCTATGTCCTCATCAAAATGTTTATGAGTGATGATGCTTGGCAGGTAGTAAAAAATACTCCCCATGTAATTAACTTCGTTGGCACCGAACAAAAACGCCACTATGGTAGGGGTAGAGGTCACGTTACTCCTCGTCCATTTGGTCGCAGTGAAGCAGAGCGAATTTTTAGAATTGCTGAAGAGCAAGAGCCGATTATCAAAATTAATATGGCAGTTGGCGATAAGATTAAAGTTTTGTCTGGCCCATTCAAAGATTTCGACGGCGAAGTGGTTGAAGTAACTCCTGAACGCAGTAAACTCAAGGCATTACTATCTATTTTTGGTAGGGATACACCTGTAGAGTTGGAGTTTAATCAAGTTCAAAAGAACAGTTAAAAGTTTTACCTCACCTTTTATCTATAGTTTTAATTCAGTTTTAAGTCAAATAGTATTAAGTTGTTAGCACAAATCAATGGCAAAGAAAGTTACTGCAATCATCAAGTTGGCACTAAATGCAGGTAAAGCAAATCCTGCTCCTCCCGTAGGTCCAGCATTAGGACAACATGGTGTGAATATCATGATGTTCTGTAAAGAGTACAACGCTCGTACTGCCGATCAAGTAGGTACAGTAATCCCTGTAGAGATATCTGTATTTGAAGATCGGAGTTTCAGTTTTATCCTCAAAACTCCTCCAGCTTCTATTTTAATTCAAAAAGCTGCTGGGGTAGACAAAGGATCAGGTGAGCCGAATCGTACAAAAGTTGGATCAATTACCTTAAACCAATTACGAGAGATTGCTCAAATCAAACTACCTGACTTAAACGCCAATGATATTGATGCGGCAATGAATATCATTGAAGGTACTGCTAAAAATATGGGCGTCACAATTAAAGACTAAACTAAAACTAGTTGACTACTTTAATCGGTATAAGCTATTGTTGAATTCCTAATAAATTATTCAAAACTATCGGGGGAGAGGTTAAAAACTTCGATAAAACCCCAAGAGGCAAAATGGCAAAAAAAGTTTCCAAGCGTTTACGTTTGGCACAGAGCAAGGTTGAACTAAAAGCTTATAGTCCTAGTGAGGCTTTAAGTTTATTAAAAGAAACGGCTACTGCTAAGTTTATAGAATCGGCTGAGGCTCATGTTCGTCTTGGTATTGATCCTAAATATGCCGATCAGCAGTTACGAACCACAGTGGCGCTGCCTAAGGGTACTGGGATGACCGTAAAGGTCGCAGTAATCGCTAGGGGTGAAAAAGTCGCAGAAGCAGCAGCAGCAGGTGCGGATATTTCTGGTTCTGAGGAATTAATTGACGAAATCAGCAAAGGAATGCTTGATTTTGATTTATTAATTGCCACTCCAGACATGATGCCTCAAGTTGCTAAGTTGGGTAAACTTTTAGGGCCAAGAGGGCTTATGCCTTCGCCTAAAGGTGGTACGGTAACTTTTGATTTGGCAACAGCGATCGCTGAGTTTAAGGGTGGGAAAATCGAATTCCGTGCTGATCGTACTGGTATTGTGCATATTTTGTTCGGTAAAGTTAACTTCTCTGTCGAAGATTTACTAGCAAATCTAAAGTCTTTACAAGAAGTAGTTGATCGTAATCGTCCTTCTGGCGCTAAGGGACGTTACTGGATATCTTTGTATGTCTCATCCACTATGGGCCCAGCGATCGAAGTCGATATTAGTTCTCTACGTGACCTGAAATTTGGCGAGACTACCTAGTTTATATTAAATATTAAATTTAGAAATAATTGCCTATTGAGATTACAACAACTGCATATTTTAACCGCAGACAGCAGGCGCAAATGCTTAATTTCCTGCCGAGGTGAAGTTGATAGAGTTAATCTCTACTGCCTCGTCTTGTTGTAAGTCGGGGCTTTTATTTTTATTAATTACCGTTAAGGAGGTGAGAAATATGGGAAAAACGTTAGAACAAAAGCAAAATGTAGTCGGCAAGCTAGAGGCAGAAATTGCTGAGGCGCAAATGATTATGGTGCTTGACTTTACCACATTAACTGTAGCTGAAATTACTAAGCTGCGTCGCCAGATGAAGCCCTCTGGCACTGTATGCAAAGTAACTAAAAATACTTTGATGAAGAAGGCGATTTCTGAGAAACCTGAGTGGCAACCTTTAGAAACCTTTTTAAAGGGAACTTCAGTTTGTTTGGTGGTTAAAGATGATATTGGTGCTGCATTTAAGGCATATCAAGGATTCTTGAAGGAAACTAAAAAAACCGAACTACGGGGTGGCGTATTTGATGGTCGGGCTTTAACCCCTGATCAACTCAAGGCGATCGCCGATCTGCCATCTAAAGAAGTGTTATTGGCACAAATTGCTGGAGCGATCAACGGTGTTGCTACCAAGCTGGCATTTGGGATCAAAGAGGTACCTCAATCTTTGGCAAGAGCAATCAAAGCCATTCACGAAGAAAAAGAAGCTGCCTAAACAACTGCTTAATTGAATCAACAACTAAATCATTAAACCTAAGGAGAAATTCTATGTCTGCTGTAACTGAAGAAATCATTGAAAAACTAAAATCTCTAACTCTACTAGAAGCTTCTGAATTAGTTAAAGCTATTGAAGAAACTTTTGGTGTATCTGCTGCTGCCCCTGCTGGTGGCATGATGATGATGGCTGCTGGTGCAGGCGCTGCTCCTGTCGAAGAAGTAGAAGAAAAAACTGCTTTTGATGTTGTACTTGATGCTGTACCTGCGGATAAGAAAATTGCTATTCTCAAGGTTGTCCGTGAAATCACTGGATTAGGTTTGAAAGATGCAAAAGATTTGGTAGAAGCTGCACCGAAAACCGTGAAAGAAGGTATGACTAAAGCTGATGCTGAAACTGCTAAAAAGCAACTAGAAGATGCTGGAGCAACTGTTTCTATCAAGTAAGAATCTATAAGATTACTGTAGGGATGCTATGGTGTCTCTATGGTAATTTTTTAAGTAATTTTTAAGTTTTCTATGAACGATCCTCTATCAGAATTATTTTTAGTAATCTGCGATCGCCGTGAACATCCTAAACCCAACTCCTATACCTGTCAGTTATTTGCAGGTGGCGATAATAAAATTCTCAAAAAAATTGGCGAAGAATCTGTAGAAGTAGTAATGGCTTGTAAGGATAATGATCTTGATGCGATCGCTTCGGAAGTTGCAGATCTTTTGTATCATACCCTCGTAGCCATGGCACATCATCACGTCAGTTTGGATAGTGTCTATACTAAATTAGAACAACGGCGCTAAAAGTTTACAACCGTGCCATATTTAAGCTGGGCTATGAACATAAATGTTTAAAATTCAGACATTAATTTAACAATAAATTCAAAAAATTTAATATCAATATCTAGACAAAGAATTAAAAATGCCTATTGCTCACATACTAGGACTGGGAAAATCTGGGGTTGCGGCGGCACGTTTATTAAAGTCTAAGGGGTGGCAAGTTGAGGCAAGCGATCAAGGACTAAACCCAATTCTAATAGATCAACAAGAGCATTTAGAAGCTGAAGGTATTGCCGTAAAACTAAACCATAGTCCAATCTGGGCAAATTTGGAAGCGCAATTACCCCAATTAATAGTAGTCAGTCCAGGGATTCCATGGGATTCTTTAATTTTAGAAAATGCCAGAATACTTGGTATTGAGACCATTGGCGAAGTAGAACTAGGGTGGAAATATCTTAATCACATCCCTTGGTTAGCCATTACTGGTACCAATGGTAAAACTACAACCACATCTCTGTTAGCGGCAATTTTTCAAGCAGCTTCCTTAAATGCCCCTGCCTGCGGAAATATTGGTGTTCCAATATGTGAAATTGCCTTGAGTTCTGATCCACCTGATTGGATTATTGCGGAAATTAGTAGTTATCAAATTGAATCCGCTCCTAGTATCAAGCCTAGGATTGGGGTATGGACAACTTTTACACCCGATCATCTTAACCGTCACCATACCGTTGCGGCTTATCAAAACATTAAATACAGCCTGATAAAGCGATCGCAGCAAGTTATCTTAAATGGTGACGATCGTTATTTAGCGGAGAATGGTAATTCTTTATTCTCTGATGCCATTTGGACATCTTGCTTAAATTCGACCAATGGCGCTTATATTGAGTCAGGATTAGTAAAAATTGGCAATAGGAAGATCGTATCCCTCGATAAATTCAAGCTGATCGGGAATCACAATCGCCAAAATCTCTTAATGGCTATAACTGCGGCAAACTTGGCAGGAATTAATTTTGACTGTATTGCTCGGGCTGTAGAGGAGTTTAAAGGAGTTCTCCATCGTCTGGAATATATATGCGATCGCCAAGGTGTTAAATTTATCAACGATAGTAAAGCCACTAACTATGACGCTGCATTTATGGGGCTGCAAGCAATAGACGGGTCTGCTATTTTGATTGCTGGTGGAGAACCCAAAATAGGAGAACCCCAAGTATGGCTAGAATTGATTAAGCAAAAAGCCGCAGCAGTGTTACTAATTGGCAAAGCTGCCCCTGAATTCGCAGAACTATTGAAGAGCGTGAATTATCCTAATTATGAGATAGTTGAAACCCTAGAGGCTGCAATACCTAGAGCTTTAGATTTGGCATTAAAGTTAAAGGTAAATCATGTTTTATTTTCTCCCGCCTGCGCTAGTTTTGACCAATTTGCTAATTTTGAACAACGGGGCGATCGCTTTCGTGAATTATGCTTATCTTTAGACTTGTAATTAACTACCTATTAACTTTAGCTTTAGGCTGATTAGCTTGCAGGGCGTTATATACAGCGCGTCGGCGAATTTCCAGAACTTGGCTAATTTCACGGGAAAAATTAGGTTGGCGATCAATCATCTTATCGACCTCATTAGCAGAGATCATCATTAATTCTAAATCTTGAGTAGCAATCACCGAAATCATACTAGCCTCTCCCGAAAATAAAGTCATTTCCCCAAAAAATTCGCCCGTTTTGATCTGGAGAACCTCTTGTTCATAGCCATTCTGATCAATTACTGTCATAGTCGCTTCCCCCACAATGACAATGTATAAAGCATTGTTTGGGCAACCCTGTTGAATTACGCATTCTCCTGCTCCAAAGTGCTTAAGGTTAATCTCTGGGGATAAAGTTTTTAAGTTTTTTTGATCTCGCTCTAAAGGGACAAAATCAGGAATGGAGTCTAAACTTTCTACAAATTTCTTACTTCCTTCTGCCCGAGACGTAGGACCATGAAAATGATACAGAGTGCGAATTGGGAAGGGAATATTGAGGTTATTACGCTGGGCAGCATACCAAACCCTCGTCATAAAGCGATCGCGGATTTCTTCTAAATCAGCATAGTCTTCTATAAAAAACTTGACCTCATAGGTAATGGCGGAGTCATCATAGCCAAGGGTAAAAATATATGGCTCAGGATCAGACAAAATTCCTTGGGTTTCTAAAGCCGTAGTTCTCAATACATACTTCGCTAAATTAGGTGGATCTTTGTAGGAAAACCCAATTTGAATCCGTTCGGCATGAATGGGTTGGGGACGGCTGAAATTCCGAATTACTTCTGAGGAAATTAATTTATGCGGAATTATCACCATCTCTCGTTCAAATGTAATTAAACGAACTGATCTCCAGTTAATATCGATGACCTGCCCCACTAAGTCACCAACTTGTAACCAGTCACCAACAGAAAAAGGCTGTTCAAATAGTAAAGCAATACCCGACATCACACTGCCAAGGGTATCTTGCAATGCTAAACCAATTACAATTGAGCTTACCCCTAATGCCGTTACTAAGCCTGCTAGGTCAGCATTCCAGACCGTTGCTAAAACGATCGCCGTTCCCAAGAGTACTAAAAACAACCGAGACAAATCTATTAGTAATTTAGGAACTTTTGCCTGCCAAGTATTTGCCTTTGCTTGTTCAAATAAAACCGTATTTAATAGGGATAAAGCTGCATGGATCACAAAAATCCACAGTAGGGTCTGAATCCCACGAACCCGCTCATCACTCGGCGGTAGTTGCAGGACATAGCGAGTAAATAGCAAAAAAATCAGGACAGGTAAAACCAAATTCCTAATAATTTGGAGGGTAGTAGCTAGTGGTTTGCGACTTTTTTGGAGCCTATGAATAATTTCGCCTAGTAGAACTACAGTTAGGGGAAACCCCACAATTAGAGCGATCGCCCAGAGCCAGAGACTATTGATCAAGATTGATTAGCTCCACATTAGTTACTTAGCGCTGAAATAACAAGTTGGGGTTTAGAGTCTCAACTTCCTGTTGCCAATTACCGTAGTAGTCTAATATTTTCCGCAATAATATTTGGTCTGTTTCATTACCATCTGTCTCATCACCATAGCTAATACTGATTGCCGCTATTTGGCTGGCATCATAGTTAAAATCCTTAGCGGTTTGGGTATGCAACTCAGTATTTACTGAAGCTACCTGATTCAGATGAGTTGCCAATTCTGTATACATAGCTAAGGATAGAGGTGGTGAAAAGCTAATTTTATGCACTCTGCAACTCATCTTGAGATTTTGGGGATATAGGTTTAGAAATAATGCAACAATTTACTTCATCAATACAGACTTTCCCCCACTGCAAAGCCCATCGTACTAAAGCAACTCGGTTATCTGTACTGGTTTTAGTCAGAATATTACTAATATGATTATCTACCGTACGTTTACTGATTTCCAACTCTGTCGCTATATCTTGATTGGTTAATCCCGAAGCCACTAGTTCAATTACCTGAAGTTCTCTGTCTGACAAGGATGTAGAGATTCGATTTGGAGTGACTTGGAGTGAGTTGGTCATAGCTATGGGTGATATAAATACTTATAGATATGTTAGCAAGATGGGGATCATTATTGGTGACTAGTTTTTAGGTTATCTATATATCTAAAAACTTTCTAACTAGATCTAGCGATCGCAAGGTAGTTAAAACTATCAGTAAGTAGTTTAGAAGAAATTTTAAAATCATTGATCCTCCAACTAAACAAGGTTGATTAGAGAAAATTTGACTATAAATTTGCTAAATTACGTCAGTGCATATTAAAAACCTTTCTGAAGTTAGATTGCCACAGAAAAACTAGGATTTTGTAGAAATCTATAGAAATACATAGCTATTACCTATCTTAAGCCCAGAAAAACCCCTAAAAATCCATCAATCAATAATTTATTAGTCATCAAGAATATGTCTATTGACTCTTGACTAGATAATAGTTTTCTGAAAATTTATTGAATTAAAATATCCTGACAATTTTATTTAAGGGTTAAGGGCAATATGCCAGAATTCACGGCATTATCGGCTTAAAGTAGACCTTGACCGACACGATTAAATGTGCATCTTAACAATTAGGACGGATCAATGCACACAATTTGAAGTTTGTCTGTTCTCTATGAACTTGTTTAATCAGAAGAACTAATGTATTTTTGTCAAGGTGTGTGTGGAGCCGTAACTGTAAAACCTGTATTCGCAAATCAATTTAAACATTGAAGAACACAGTCCAATCAAGGAGGCAAAAATTGAAAAGACTACTTTCTGAAAGACAAAGAGTAAACTGTGACCCTCAGTCATCAGGATCTAAATCCAAGCAATTAACTACAACGCTAACAAAGCTAGTAAGTGGAGTAATTTTAGGAGTTCTAGCACCAGTTCATCTTGCCCAAGCCGCAGTAGCAAAGTCTGATCCTATAGATATAGGGAAAGAAGCTTACTCATTGTTATCTTCAGCGATCGCTGGTTATAGTGCTAGAAGTGGTCTTATTAATCAAGATATATCCAGATCAAAGTCATCTGATCAAGATAACAACGTTCAGGAATTGGTATTTGCCAATCAGCCAATCCCAAGTAGATTTTCCAAATCATTGATTGCAAAAGCATTACCAGCAGAGCAAAGTTATGAAGATCCTGCCACAGCCAAGTTGGAATTTGAACCTGTAGCAGATTTAAGTAATGTATCCGAAGTGATTAAGCCAGTATTATTAAAGCGTGAAGGGACAAATCAGCCTGTAGCTTTAAATGTTTTAACCACAATTAAGCCCCTTAATCTTCTAGCAATGGAGATTAAGGTATTTAATGATAAAAATAGTAATTCAGATCCAAACGATCAACCTTCTAAAATTTCCAGTCAGCTTCTCGAAAAACTGGATATTGGCTTAGAAGTGATTGCCAGTACCACAGGATTAGCACCAGAATTACCATCATTAATTGCTAAAGTTTATCTTCCTGATACTTCAGATTATGGTCTATCCTCTAATTTTGTGTGGCCCGCCCAAGGCTTATTATCCTCAGGTTTTGGCTGGCGTTGGGGTAGGTTACATCAAGGCATAGACATTGCTGCCCCTGTTGGAACTCCCATTTGGGCTGCTGCTAGTGGGATAGTAGATTTTGCGGGCTGGAATAATGGTGGTTACGGAAATTTAGTTGATATTCGCCACGCCAACGGCGCAATTACCCGCTATGCTCACCTCAGTGCGATCTATGTCAAACGAGGGCAGTCTGTAAATCAATCGCAGGTAATCGCCGCTATGGGAAGTACAGGTTTTAGTACTGGTCCCCATCTACATTTTGAGATTCGACCGAATGGTAGATCAGCGATGAATCCAATGACATTTTTAGCAAGGGTTATATCTAGAGGCTAAAGTTATTAATTAGGTAAGCCTAAAACACTAACAGTAAAGAAGAGGCGAAACCTCTTGTTATATTAGCTCTTAGTATTTTAGGTTTTAATTTTACCTTGTCAAATCTACCTAGAAATTATGATTTTGACTTCCGCCAAGAACTAGAAAACTTCTGGATAAACCCAAAAATCTTATTGGGGCGACTGGTGGATTCTTCTTCCTTAGTAATTAGGCTAGGAGGTTCACCATTGATTTTGATAACCTCAAAAACCTTAAAATCAGTTGCTGCTGTTGCTGCTGAACCCGTTGCAAAGTTAATTGTGCCACTACGATTAATTACAGCTTTATCTTTGATGACTGCATAGACAGCTTCTGTAACCAATAATTCACTTCCTACCTCTCGGTTAGCAGCCTCAATCCGAGCTACTAAATTGGCAGCATCACCTAAAGGGGTAACTATATTGGGCTTACTAGCATCTACTGGTACTAACACAGTTGTGCCATAGTGAATGCCAATACTCAAGTTTAGAGGACGATAGGATAACTGTTCGAGGTAAGCATTCAACTCATTGATGGACTTAAGCATATCTAATCCAGCCCAAACAGCCCTTTCGACGGTTTGATCTATTTCATCCATGCCAAAAATTGCCAGCAACTTTACGCCCATAAAGTTAGGAATAATCCCGCCATACTGACTTATCACTTTTTGCATCCTGCTAAAGTAACGCCCCATAATATATGTAATATCGTAATGAAAGTTAACTTCATCAAAGTTTGTGGCACCTCGAATTGTGGCTACTAAAAGCACAACAGGTTTATCGTTAGCGATCGCCCCAGAGGCTAATTGACCTTCAACAATATCAATATCGTCGTTGTCTATCACCATGCGTCGAATAGCAATATCCCCAGACACTTTGGTTTGACAAGCAAGGCGGATATGCACGGGAAAGTCTAACTTTTTAGCTAAAGCTCTCTCTGCACTAGTGGGCGCACTACAGTTTTGAATACCATCTAGGATCATAATCCTACAAGTCGAGCAATACGCATTCCCACCACAAACATGGGTATGATCGATGCCACTTGCGAGTAAGGCTTCTAAAACTGTATCCGCATCATCTATATCTATATAACGTTTATCTGGTAGGGAATTAATTTTGGACATAGGTATACAGCTAAGTTATCAAAACTTATACGAAGACATCATCAATTTAGTTGTTAAATTCTTTAAGTTTATTTAGCTTCTATGAGAAGACTCTTGCTTTATGGTTATTTGATGCTGATTTTCAAGCTACTATGCCCAAAGTTTTTATACAAGTTTTATAGTGATCCCTAATGAGAATTGCTGCTCCAAATTAATCTAGCTCCTAATATAAAATTAATGCCTTAAAGCTGTATCCACTGCTTGCTGTTGATCCCGACGACTAATCCAACGGTGATAGGTTTGAGTATGGATAGCGATAGAATGTCCCATCATCTGAGCCGCGATCGCATCAGGTAAGCCAAAGTGAATAGTCCGAACTGCCCAAGCATGGCGGAGATTGTAGGGAGAGAAAGGAATATTATATCGTTGAAATTGCCTTGTCACCTGCTGTCCAATTTTCTGGAGTGAGGTTTTGGTTAAATCCGTATTTAGGGGCGGAAGATTAACCGATCTCAGATCAAATATATCAATCCATGCTGGCGGAAATGCCCAAACCTCGTGGGTTCCAGTTTTAGTAGACTCTTGCACGGTAATTGTTGCCTGTTGATTGCGAGTCTGTTGGGCAAGGGTATTATAGTCGCAGAAAAAAACCTCATGATTTCTCAAGCCAAAGGTTGCCATGACCCCATAGACAAATCGCCATTGGGGGTTAGGAATTAGGTCGTAACACTTCAGAATAGTTTCATCATCAGGTAATTCTCTCGGCTTAAGATATTTATGACTATACTTACCACTTAATTTTTGTAGATCAAAGGGTAAAGTTATTCCCAAAAATTCCGCAAAGCTTTTGAGGGCAGTACAACAAATTTGCCGAGATCTGGTATCAGGTGTTGTGGATAAAATTCCTTGATAGATAATTTCACTATGACTAAGGAGGGGATGGGTTTGGGCGATCGCTTGTAATTTAGCTAAGTAGGGAGCGTAGGCAGTTTTCCATGTGGTTTGAGCAGAAGCGGGTTTTTTATTGTCCCTAGTTGTCCAAAAGTGTTGTTCAAATCTAGCGATCGCCGTAGTTAGAGAATTATCAGCAGGAATTATCGAGGTGGGTTCAGTATAGTATTGCCACTTAAACGTCTCTTGAATTAATTGGGCGCAGAGGATTTTGGCGTGACGTTCTGCCCGCTTTAACCCATTTAGGTTTGCATATTCTTGAAGATTAAGCCTTTGTTGATAGGGTTGTAGCCTTTTACCATCGGGTTTAGGCGGTAAGATACCCCGCAGATAAAGTTTTTCGCCTCTCACTTCAATTTGCAAACCCAGACCTGCTAGTTTGAAATTATGGTTGATTTGATTAAGCTGTTCGACAAATTCCATGGATGATTAAATAGGGCTTTACCACCATGCGGGTTTGTTTTTAGTGCCGTCTGTAAAAGTAATATGTTCATTACCATTTAAGGGCGGTCGATGGGAACCATAGGTTTGAGCATTGGTTAAATTACACTCAGTTAGGTTGGCAGTTGTTAAATCGGTTTCCATTAAGTTAGCACCATGGAGATTAGCCTTAAATAGTTCGGTATTTTGCAGACTAGCACCCATTAGATCGGTTCTAGATAAATCTGCTTCGGTTAGATCGGCATCTTCTAGATCTGCCTTTCCTAGGTTTGCGCCTGATAAGTTCGCCCACCGCAAATCTGTACCTCGAAGTTCAGCGTGTCTAAGATCGGCATTAGATAAATTAGCTTTGCGGAGGTCGGCACCACTGAGATCAGCATCCCGCAGATTGGCACCACTGAGATTAGCAAAACGCAGATCAGCCCCACTTAAATTTGTAAAGTTTGAAAGATTAGCTTCCTTAAGACTACACCCAGTCATATTTGCTCCACCTAAATCTGTCCCACTTAGGTTAATATGGCTTAAATCTTTGGCACTGAAATCTGCGATCGCAAAGTCTCTTTCTCCATCAGCATAGCGTTTTAGAAGTTCATCTTTGTCCATTTTTTTGTTTTTATGGTTTGCTTTTTGTATATTTACCCTAAAATGCCTTCTGAAGTAAAGTTTGAGATCTGCCCAAGATTATACACCTAGACTTCATAGAGATATCGCAGTGATTTTGCCCTAGGATAACTATAAAGAGTTAAAAATCTGCTACTAATTATGCCCAAATCTTTGACAGTTCAACCAGACCTGAAATTTTTGGCTCCTAGTATTCAAGAATGGTTATTATCAGGATTGCGATCGGTTCTACCGTTGTGGCTGCATTGGCACTGTAAAATTGCCGAAATTAAGGTTTCAAATTTAGAGCAACTGGTAAAAACTAGTGAAGAATTTAAATCTGGGAAGGTTAGGTATATTTTGGCATTCCGTCATCCCACGATTGATGATCAGTTCGCAATGTTTCATTTGTTGGGATTTGCATTACCACGGGCAAGTTCCAAAATTAACAGGTTTTCTGCTTATTATGTCTACGATCGCGGTATTCCTTTGTGGGCAGGCGAAATTGTGGCATACCTCTATCCCCGCACTGGCGGAATTCCGATCTATAGGGGTAAGTTAGATCGCCAAGGCTTAAAGACTATCCGTAAATTTTTGATAGAAGGGGAATATCCGATCGCCATCTCCCCTGAAGGTGGAACTAATGGACATAGCGAAATGGTGGCTCCCCTAGAACCTGGTGTGGCGCAGATGGGATTTTGGGGTTGTGAAGATTTAGCTGCGGCGGGGCGATCGGAGCAAGTCGTGATCTTACCTGTGGGGATTCAGTATGAGTATTTGGGCGATCCTTGGGCAAAAATCGATCAATTACTGATGGATCTGGAGCGTGAATGTGGATTGACTAAGCCAAGTATGCAACCACAGGAAAGATCCGATCGCCTCTATGCCCTTGGTGAGCATTTATTGGAATTTGTGAATAGGCATTACCAAAAGTTCTATCCTTCTGATCTTGAAAAAGATGATCTTAAAGATAATCAGGAAAATTTCGGCGATCGCCTGCAAAAATTACTGAATCAAATTCTAGGTGTGGCAGAGGCTAACTTTGGCATTAACAGTAAAGGTACGCTTACAGATCGATCTAGACGGTTAGAGCAAGCTGGTTGGGATCGGATTTTTCGTTCCGATCTTGATAGTTTTTCGGTTCTGGAACAAGGGTTAGCCAATCAACTGGCAAAAGAAGCAAATATGAGCCACTGGCATTTAAGAATTGCCGAAAGTTTAACTTCAATCACGGGAACTTATGTTAAATCTCACCCTAGTCCCACTAGATTTGCCGAAATTTTACTGCTAATTTGGCGATCGCTGAGTCGGATAAAAAATCAACCCTTTGGTAAACTGCCCTATTTAGGCGATCGTTCTTGTCATTTATCCATTGGTAATCCTATTCTCGTTAGCGATTATTTTCCTAAATATCAATCCAGTCGGAAGGATGCTAAAGAATGTGTAGAAATTGTAACCGCAGAGTTGCAAACTGCCTTAGAAAAATTAATCCAATCGAGCATAATATAACTTTAATGCAAAGACCAATTTATCTTGACTATCACTCTACTACACCTGTCGATCCGAGGGTTTTAGAGGTAATGTTACCTTATTTTAGTGAGCATTTTGGTAATCCTGCCAGCACTACTCATTTCTATGGTTGGGAAGCAGAGTCGGCAGTTCAGCAATCTCGGCAAATTTTAGCTGAAGCGATCGCTGCTAGTCCTGAGGAAATTATATTTACGAGCGGTGCTACTGAAGCCAATAACCTTGCTATTAAAGGCGTTGCTGAAGCTTATTTGAGTAAGGGAAGACATTTAATTACCCTGCAAACTGAACATAATGCCATTCTCGATCCCTGTAATTATTTGCAGTCTTTAGGATTTGAAATTACTTATTTACCTGTAGAAGCCGATGGCTTAGTCAATTTACAAACTCTAGAGCAAGCCATTCGCCCTGATACTGTCCTCGTTTCGATTATGGCAGCAAATAATGAAATTGGCGTGATTCAGCCCCTAGGGGAAATTGGCAAGATTTGTAAATCTCATGGAGTTTTATTTCATACTGATGCTGCCCAAGCGATCGGCAAAATAGACTTAAATGTGCAAACTATGAATATCGATTTGATGTCGATGACAGGACACAAAGTTTATGCCCCCAAAGGGATTGGCGCTTTATACGTTAGAAGAAAGAACCCTAGAGTTAGCTTAGCTCCCCAACTGCACGGCGGCGGACATGAACGAGGTCTTAGATCGGGAACTCTTTATACTCCACAAATTGTAGGTTTCGGAAAAGCTGTGGCGATCGCCCTAGACTCCTTAGAAACAGAGCAAAAAGCTATCCAAGCCTTACGGGATCAGCTATGGCAAGCCATTAATCAACTGGACGGAATTTACTTAAATGGACATCCGACTCAACGCCTAGCAGGAAATCTAAATATCAGCGTGGTAGGGGTAGATGGTAATGCCTTATTGTTGGGGCTACAGCCAATAGTTGCAGTATCTTCGGGTTCTGCTTGCTCTTCAGCAAAAAAAGCACCTTCCCATGTTTTAACCGCATTGGGGATATCAGAAGCTTTAGCCTACTCTTCCATTCGCTTTGGCATCGGCAGGTTTAACACGGAAGCTGAAGTTAACCAAGTTGTTCAGCATTTTATTGCCACGGTCAAAAGTTTAAGAAGCTAACTTTAGTTAGTCACCACGCCATCAGGATTTCAAGCTGAGCAAAGCAAATATCCCTTGAACCGAAATCTGCCAATCCTTCAGGACATCTAATACAGGCAAAATATCGTTCTTTTTATGGCTATGAAAACCATTTTTATGAAATGACAAAATCCTGCGCTCTTTAGGAGCAATCAGCCAACTGAGCTTAGTTCCGTTTTCCAAGGCAAAACCAATTTTTTCGATGACTTGAATTGAAGACTGATCAGAGGAAATAATTTCAATTAACCAATCTGGAGCAATGGTAATTTTGTCCTGAGGCTCGCCATTCTCATCTAGGGGAATATTTGCCCACTCAAACACAGCAATATCTGGCACAAGCGATCGCTCTGCAAAGGTACAGCGTAATTCTGGGAAAGCATAGGCAATCTGCCCTGACTTAGCGATTTGGTTAATCAGTGTGACAATTTCAGATTGTAATGTACTGTGTTTTCCTTGGGGCATAGGTTTTTCAAAGATCTGACCATCAATATATTCACTGGCGGGCTTGGTTTCAGGTAATTCTAAAAATGCCGTTAGGGAAAGATGGGTTTGTTGTGGTTTTGTGGCGATCGTCATGATGTTATTCCTGTTCGCATGAGTTCAGTATATTACTTAATTCCATAGGGTCGGGGAAAGAGGCGCAGGAGCTTAGTAGCACGATAGACATGAAAAGTTTGCACAGTCTGTCCACCTCGCTTTACTAGAATATCCTCCAGTTTCTCCATTGACTCAAATATCTCTTGATAAATCGCTAATGCTGGTAGCTGATCGTTGACTAATTTGGGAGTTAACTTGGCAGCGATCGCCTCAAAGCCAAATTTAGATAATTCTTCCAGACTTCGGCGATCGGTATTTTGAAATAATTCATTGGTTATATATAGCCCATCCTGCCCCAACCAAGGTATAGCTGATTCCCAAAAGGCAAATCCCCGTAAATCCAGATCAAAGCAAGTAATCGGTTGATCGGTAATGGGAGCGATCGCCATGCCCAACTGCCCAGACACAAAGAAGTTATTGCTAAAAATATACTGAGACTTTGCTAATTCGGCTTTTAAGCTAGGTGAATTGATAAATGCCTGACGGATTTGCTTCACATCAACTAATTGGGTCGAAGGATCATCCTTTGCCTCCCAGAAACCCCCAGCAATTGCCCCATCTCCGCCTTTCTGAAATATGCCATTAGCCACGTGGCATAGAGCTACAGTTAAAATAATCATCACCGTTACCCCCGATCCCCACAGCCAATTACGAACTAATTTTGGATTGCGTTCTTGGGCGATCGCTGCCTGTTGTCCGAGAATTAAAGTTGCCCCA
>Ga0209490_10001158_pt1 | contig 25766 bp, 20 predicted proteins | sample MAT06_FD_187209 | JGI IMG/M metagenome (GOLD analysis project Ga0209490, IMG submission 187209) | Freshwater microbial communities from Lake Fryxell liftoff mats and glacier meltwater in Antarctica - MAT-06 (SPAdes) (version 2) | ecosystem: Environmental > Aquatic > Freshwater > Ice > Liftoff... | reverse complement strand
ATATATCCTCAGTTAGAGTTACTGTCATTAGATGAGATTCAAAAGCTTAAAATTTTGTCAAAGGAGCATATTCTCAAAAGCATGAGAAATAACAAGAGTATTCTGGATGGAGGAGACTTAGGTAAGTATGTGACTGAAATCCCTAAAGTTTATAAGAATCTAATTCAAAACGCAGTTGAATTATCGAAAAATGTTGAATCAATCGGAACAGAACCAATTATTTCAGAAGCTTAGAGACATACATTCTGGCGACGAAAAGCAGCTTGAGGTTATCTTCTCAGAGTCTAAGAGACTTATTGTTGAGGCTCCTGCTGGCTACGGAAAAACGAAGACCATGATCAGTAAGGTAGCTTATCTGTTAGCTACTGGAAAAATTTCTCACCCTAAGAAAATCCTTGCTCTTACATTTAGCGTTAATGCAGCATATAAAATCAAAAAAGAGCTTGCTGAACATTTACCTTCTCTGGTTCAGTCTGGCAATTCAAATCAACTCAGAATCAATGAGAAACTGTTTGTCTCGAATTATCATGGATTCTGTAGGCATATTCTAAAAAGATATGGTTATCTACTTCATCCTAATCTCTCCAATTTAGATTTGCTAAAGACTATAGATGACTCTAAAGCTGAGCAAATAACTAGTGCCTTAGGAATATCCATTGAAGAAGCGTTGATCTTCACTAATTTTAGTGATGCTGTTAAAAACGTTAACAAACAGCATTTAAAAAAACAGTTCAATCAATATACGGATGGAATTATAGAAAATTTTCTTGATAAAGAGTTTATCAGTTTCAATGGGATTCTTGCACTTGCATTGAGATTGTTTATTGAGTACAAGGAAATTATTGGATTTTATCAAGGTTATTTCCCTGTAATTATTGTAGACGAATTTCAGGATACTAATGTTCTAAGTTGGGCTTTATTAAAGAGGCTAGTGGGAGATAAGTCTCAACTGATTTTTATGGGAGATTCATTGCAACGGATATATGGCTTTATAGGCGCTATACCCAATTTAATAGTCGATGCAGAGAAACTATTCGATATGGACAGGATAGCCTTAGAAAAGAATTATAGGTTTATGTCTAACCCACAGATGCTACAGCTAGATAGAAATATCAGGTTAAATGCAGAACATCCTGATAGCCCAGTTATTCAAGTAAATGCTGAGGTCTCACTTGTATCTGTAAATACTCAACTAGAAGAAGCAGAGGCAATCGCACGAAAAATACATGATTTATCCTCTTCCCAAGAAGACAAATCATGCAAGATAGCAATCTTAGTAAAACAAAGAGGAGCAAATATAGATAAAATTATTGAGATACTTGTGAGAAAGGAAATTTCTTATTTTTATGCTCTCTTTGGCGATGATGATTCCGACTATTTATCATTTCACAGAATGTGTTCTTCCCAATTCACTGACCAATTAAGAAAAGATATTAGAATTTCAAAAGGAGCTTTGAATAAGTTTTATATTCAAATTGAGGAAGAATTCAAAGATAGTAATAAGCCAACAATAACGTCACTTTTGAGTTTGCTAAAAGTATTTTTGTCCAGAATATTAACTGACTATTCATTTTTAAGCGTTGAGGATAAATCGGTTCTCATAAGGGACACTTTTGAAAACAGAACTCTAAAACAAAATATGGAATATGTTGATCAAAACGTTACGATATCAACTATTCATGGAGCAAAAGGATTAGAATGGGATTATGTCTTAATGCCAGATATGGAACAATACTCTATCCCCAACTGGCATGGACTTTGTGGAGCTTGCAATCATAAAAGTAACTGTAATTTAACAGTAAATAGTGGAAATGAGAAGAATTTCTTGGAAGAATTAAGTGTGTTTTATGTAGGTGTAACAAGGGCAAGAAAACAGATCTTCTTCTCTGCTAGTAAAAAACGTCTCAAAGCAAATGGAACTCCCCAAACGGCAAATTTGAGTTGTATGCTAAAACTTCCTGGAATAGTTCTCGCGGAAACATGAGTAATACTGTACGACTCAAAACGCAGCGCCGCCTAACACTGCGTTGGTGCGGACGGTATAGAGGTTATCGGTGAGAGTTCGAGGTTATCTGCCGCCGCACGACTTCACCGTTATACGAAGGAATTACTATGCACGAGCTGATATTCCACGTTCAGGGTTCGGAAGACGAACCGTACGAAATTCGCATCGTTCGACACGAAGAAGGAAAGCTCTCGGCCTACTGCACTTGCCAAGCTGGCTCTAACGGTATGCATTGCAAACACCGCATTGGCATCCTGACAGGCAAACCTGAAAATGTGATTGAGCTAAAGAAAAACAAAGAGTACTTACTTACCGTCGCGGGATGGTTTAAGGGATCGGATATTGAGGCCGTGTTGACTCAACTGAGCGCTGCGGAAAACGAATATGAAGCGATCAAATCAAAAATTTCCCGCTTGAAAAAATCCCTTGCAAAGGCAATGCTTGATTGAATTGATTTAACACTCGTGATTTTTCCCTCGAAAAGCCCAGATGGTACACGCAAACCAACGAGACACCGATTAAAGAGACCGACGCATAACAAAGCGATGCACACAAGTCGCCGGTCGGCCGCGAATTTGAATCATAGTTTTTTGGCGGCGACTGCGTGATCGCCGCCGTTAGCTGACTCCGCATTGAGTCTTTGCACTTGTTTTTTGAGGCGATTGGTGAATCCGAAAACGCCCAGAAAGTTATTGGTTGAGCAGTGGTTTCAGCTTTGTCTATGAGTCCGAAAGCACTCAGGAGGCGATCGCTGAGGGCAGTAGTGGGGCGCGATCGCATGAAGCAGTCATCACCGAAAAAGCTTCTATTACTGGTTATACAGGTCTTGTGCCAGCCCGTTGGGCAGAGGTTTCTGATTTGACCGTAGCAAATTTGTATTGGTATCTTCAGGCAAAAGTTGGCTAACCGACGCTAAATTCCCGCATCAATCTGGAAATTTAGCAGTTTGCCTGCAACTGTTGTCTAACCCAATTCCGAAACTTCTTTTTCGCTTGCGTTTCGCCCAACTCCTGACAATCACCAAGAAACTGATACAATCCCTGCTTGCTTAGCCAAGGAAAAGTAGGACTGGTCTCCACCTCCTGATACGCACCATTTTTCAGCAGATAAATTTTCAAATATTGCCCATCATATCGCCAGAACTCAGGCACTCCAATCTCGGCATAGAGGAGATTTTTGTTGATGTCTGTGTGGGTAATATCGACCTCCACAACCAGATCAGGCGGCGGGTCAACTTGCAGATCAACGGTTTTGCCTCTCACCAGCGGTTCATTCACCAGGTAATAGCATTGATCAGGTTCTGCCCCAGCTTTCAACTCTGGTCGATTCAGGGTGGTGGATTGCATACTTTTGAGGGTGAGATCTTCTTCTTCAGTCAAGATCTTGACGTAATCATCCAAAATGCTGCTGGAGTTTTCGTGTTCCTCTAGAGGGGTCATGATCTCTAATGTGCCGTGATGGTAGGTCAACTTAGCAGCCCGATTGTCCCCTAAGACCTTCAAAATCATTTCGTAGGCATCCCAACTAATATTGTGAAGCGTGACGCGCTTTTCGGCGAGGGGGACTTGAAGGGTCGGAGAAGCTGAAGTTTTTGCGCTGACCATACTTAGGTTTTGAGTAGTCTCTCTATGATAGTCATCTGTTGCTCTATGGAAAAAGCGACAGATGAATATCACCTGCCGCCTGAAATGATTTGATTTTTCTAGGCTACGCGATCGCGTTTTACGCCAGCGAATAAACGTGAGTAGCTTCTTCTTTCAACAATGCTGCTTTATCGGTCTTTTCCCAAGGAAGATCGAGATCCGTCCGTCCCAAATGACCGTATGCCGCGATCTCCTGATAGAAGCGACCACCGCGTTCAGCAGGCAACTTACATAGGTTAAAGGTTTGAATGATGCCAGCAGGACGAAGCTCAAAGTGTTTTTGCACCAGTTCCAGCAGGCGATCGTCGTCAATTTTACCCGTGCCAAAGGTGTCGATCATGATGCTGACCGGACGCGCCACCCCGATCGCATAGCTCAGTTGAACTTCACATTTGTCTGCCAAACCAGCCGCCACAATGTTCTTTGCCACATGACGGCAAGCATAAGCAGCACTGCGATCGACCTTTGTGGGATCTTTGCCAGAGAATGCACCGCCACCATGCCGAGAATAGCCACCATAGGTATCTACAATGATCTTGCGACCCGTCAATCCTGCATCTCCTTGAGGACCCCCAATCACAAATTTTCCGGTTGGATTCACCAAAAAGCGAGTCTTGTCGTCTGGCTTAACGGCAATATCTGCAAATACGGGCTGAACAACTGACTCCCACAAATCGGCTTTAATTTTTGCCTGAATTTCTTCATTGTTAGTAATGCTACCGATTTCTGAGGCATGTTGGGTAGAGACTAAAATTGTATCAATGCCAATGGGGCGATTATCCTCGTAGGCGACAGTCACCTGAGTTTTGCCATCAGGACGCAGGTAAGAAAGTTGTCCTGTCTTACGCACAGCCGCCAATTTTCGAGAAATGCGGTGCGCTAAGGAAATAGGCATAGGCATCAATTCAGGCGTTTCGTTACAAGCAAACCCGAACATAATGCCCTGATCTCCAGCACCAATGCTATCCAGTTCATCATTGGATAACTCGCGTGCTTCCTGAGCCGTGTTGACCCCTTGAGCAATGTCAGCAGATTGGTCATCTAACGCGACTAAAACTGAACAGCTATTGGCACAGAAGCCATTATCCATCCCGTTATAGCCAATCTCAGCAATTTTCTGGCGCGTAATATCGATGTAATTTACTTTTGCCTTGGAGGTGATTTCACCTGTAATCAAGACTAGCCCAGTATTCACCACAACTTCCGCAGCAACTCTGCTTAATGGATCTTGGGCTAGCAAGGCATCTAGAATAGTGTCTGAAATTTGGTCGCAAATCTTGTCAGGATGACCTTCAGTAACAGATTCGGACGTAAAAAGGTAACGACGAGCCAAGGACAACTCCTCTCTTCACACTAGAGTTAATAAACAAAGCTGAGTCTTAAAAAAGCTGACAAACAATTTATTAGTCAATCAGGCTTTATACCTAATTCATCTACAAAGATACACAATGATAAGACCTCAGCGAATCATAGCATTTGTGGGCACTCGGATGAAGTGAAGGTTAAAAGTTAGGGGAAGAACTCAAACAATTTAAGACTAAGTACCCTGCTCAAAAGTTGCTAGGTTGCAACAATTTGAATGGCTGCGAAGGTTTGCACCAAGGCAGTTGCTTGTTTAAGGGAAGCTGAATTGATGGGTTGCCACATCACGCCAATGCAACCAGCCGCATTTGCAGCGCACGCCATTTCCATATCAGCCGCAGAATCTCCAATGACGATCGCGCGTTCAGGCAATACACCCAAGGCTACACAAGCTTGTCGAAGTAACTCTGGATTGGGTTTACTTAACCCAGTATCCGTTCCCATCGCGAGTTGAACGAGAGAATTTAGCTCATTTTTATCCACGAAGTCTTGCACATTAGCAGTGGTATCTGAAGATAAAATACCGATTTTAAGATTTGCCTGGGCGATCGCTTGCATCAACTCTTTTGACCCTGGATAAAGCGGAGTGCTGTCTGCTTTGCGGTCAAAGACGCGATCGGCTTCTGTGAAAGCAGATCGGACAATACTCAGTGCTTCCAGCCAATCCCGCCCTGTTTCAGCCACATAAGCAGCGGCGGCAATTTCGTTTTCCAAACGAGTTCCTACCGCCATTAATCCAGCCGGATTGAGGCGATCGCTCTCTACCCCAAATGCCATCAGTAAAGGCTCTTGAACTCCAGGAATTTGAGCATCAATCAGTCGAGCGCACTTTTGAGCTAGATTCCGCAAAAAAACGTGAGAATCTGCTAACGTCCCATCTTTATCAAAAATAACGGCCTCAATGTTTTCAAAACACACTGTTCCACACTGAATTAAGATCATAAAGTTCTCGTTAGGCAATACTTCCAAAAAAAAGAAGAGGGAGTTCCCTCTTCTCAAAAAAACAAATTAAATACAGTTGTTGAGCATCTGTAAAATTACTCTTCAGCAACAGCAGATGTTTCCACCAGTTCATCGGTGACCGTAACAGTTTCTTCCTCAATGGCTGAAGGAATCTCTTCTTCGATGGATGGGGGAATTGCTCCTTCCATTGCCTCAGGAATCTCCGCCTCCTCCATTGCCTCAGGAATCTCCGCCTCCTCCATTGCCTCAGGAATCTCCGCCTCCTCCATTGCCTCAGGAATCTCCGCCTCCTCCATTGCGGTAGGAATCTCTTCCTCAATGGCAGAAGGAACCTCTTCAACTAAAGCCCCTTGCTGTTTAGCCAAGACCTGTTCGCGATATTTGACCGCCATTTCCTCAGCCTTGTCATAAACCACTTGAGGGTTCTTGACCATATCGCCGGGTTCTGGCTCAAGTTGTTTAGTGGAGAGAGAAATCCGACCGCGATCAGCATCCAGGTCAATAATCATGACCTTTAGCTCATCGTTCACATTGAAAACGCTGTGAGGTGTGTCAATATGATCGTGGGAAATTTCTGAGATATGCAGCAAACCACTGACACCACCAATATCGATAAACGCACCGTAGGGTTTGATGCCGCGCACGGTTCCAATCACCACTTCGCCCACTTCAAGCTTGTTCATCTTACGCTCAACTAGCGCACGACGATGGCTTAATACAAGGCGATTGCGCTCTTCATCCACTTCTAAAAACTTTAGGGGTAGCTCTTCCCCAACGAGTTCTTCCTTCGGTTTGCGAGTGCTGATATGAGAGCCAGGAATAAAACCTCGCAGCCCTTCAATTCTGACTAGAGCACCGCCTCTGTTAGTGGCAAAAACCAGAGAACGAACGGTAGCATCTTCTGTCTGAAGTTGACGAACCCGTTCCCACGCCCGCATGTACTCAATGCGACGAATAGAAAGCGTTAGTTGTCCATCTTCGTTCTCGTCTGCAAGAATATAAAACTCGCGAGTTTCATTGGATTGCAGCACTTCTTCAGGAGTATCAATTCGATTGATTGACATCTCTTGAATTGGGATGTAGGCAGCCGTTTTCGCGCCAATGTCAATCAGAGCGCCCCGTGGCTCTAAACTAAACACCGTCCCTGCAACGACATCGCCTGGGTTGAAGTGATAGTCGTAATCATCGAGTTTTGAAGCGAAGTCTTCGTAAGTAAAGCCAATATCTAGCGTTAGTGTGTCCTGGTTGACCATGCGAATCGTTTCCTGGTAATTATCTCCGCGTAAAGTTTGCCTCCTTGATGGGTAAGCACGCCATAACGGGTTACCACACCTGGAAATCTTCTATTCACAGTGTAGAAGATTTAAACGTTCAGATCGATTTAGGCTCCGAAGGACTATCATACCTCAACCGATCGCCCTACGCACGCTACTGGGAAAAATAGATCAGAGAAAAGTTTTTGAAGCAGCGCTTTTCACGTTGTAGAAACGGGATGCACAGAATTATCATCGGGTTCGGTCAGACCGATAGCTGTAGATTGGTTCGCACTCTCTATCGGTCTAATTTTCGTTTGAGCTTGAGGATGGCTACTTTGCAAATGGGCAAGGGTATCCACAAAGTCACGAATGCCTTGAAATTTTCGATAGACTGACGCGAAGCGAATGTAAGCAACTTCGCTGAGAGCCTTCAAACTGTCTAGGACAAGTTCACCAATTTCGCTGGTAGGAACCTCTCGGATGACGCGTTGTTGCAAATCGGATTCGATTTCATCAACGATATTCTCCATTTGAGGAGCAGAAATTCCTGTTTTTTCGCAAGCGCGATCGATTCCTTTCAAAAGTTTGTAGCGATCGAAGGATTGGCGATCGCCATTGCGTTTAATGACAGTAACAGGGACAAATTCAATCCGTTCGTAGGTTGTAAACCGACGAGAGCATTTCAAACATTCGCGCCGTCGCCGAACACTTTGACCCGATTCTGCGGAACGCGATTCAAGAACACGATTATCGCCGTGCTGACAAAAAGGACATCGCATGGTGATGAAGCACTCCAAGCGAAATGAACAGCAGTAGAGTTCTCTTTAACTAAAGCCTTAAAAAATACTTGGCAAAGTACCTTTATATCTAGCTTTAATCAAATTAAAAAGCTCTTACACTCTAGTTAGGTCAATGAACTAACTAAAGACGATTATGCCCGATTTACTTTGATTGCATTAATATTTTTTCTGGCATTCATTTTAGAAAAGTCAATTAACTAGTCAGTGCTGCGTTACAAACTGCCTTGGGAAGGGCAATCTAAGAAAGCACGGTGCATCCTAGTACATGTGTATAAGTTACGTTTCGTAACCTTATATAGGTTTTAATGCGGTAATTGGATAGCTCCATACGCTGTACTAATAATCTTGACTCAAGCTTGTCGGTGCCATAGTGGTATACAAGATTAAGATAATGGGGGTGTAATCTCGGTGCTGAAACAGTTGGAGAAAAGAGTATCTAGCCTTTTGCTTTGGCAAACTTTCTGTTTGACCAAAGAATTTTTAATCCAACTGCCCTTGTAGCAGGAGAGCGGTTCATGAAAGCCCAGCCGAATCACAAACCAAAAATTCTGGTGGTGGACGATGAACCAGATAATTTAGATTTACTCTACCGCACGTTTCATCGAGAGTTTAAGGTGTTGCGGGCAGAAAATGGACCCGCCGCATTAGAAATTTTGTCTAATGAGGGCGACGTTGCTGTGATTATTTCTGATCAGCGAATGCCCCACATGAGTGGTACTGAGTTTCTTAGTTTGACGGCTACTCAGTATCCAGACATTATCCGAATTATTTTGACAGGCTATACCGATGTAGAAGATTTGGTGGAGGCAATCAATTCCGGCAAGGTGTTTAAGTATGTGACGAAGCCTTGGGATGATGAAGAACTGAAGGTGGTCGTGCGGCAGGCAGTAGACACCCATACGGTGCTAAAAACTCGTACGCGGGAGTTACGGCGATCGCTCCGGCAAGAATCCTTACTCAATGCGGTCACCAGCACTATTCGCAGCGCCCTAAGCTATCGGCAAATTCTGCAAACCATGGGTCAAACCGTGGGTCATATTTTTGAGACAAGCTACTGTTTGGTGTCTCCTTTTCAAGATGGACGCTTTGATGAGGACAATTTTGTTTATGTCAGTGCCTACGGAGAGCCTGAAACTGAACCCAAGTCTTCTGAAACTGAACCGGATGCCCATGGGCGATCGACTCCATTGAAAGATGCTCTTTTTCAGACGATTTGGGCAACCCAAGACATTCAAATTATTCAAAATACGGGGACAGACGATCGCATCCAGATAGATGCAACGCAAACTCAACAACTGCGACAGGCTTACCACGAAGTCAACATCCAATCCAGCTTGATTGTGCCGTTGTGTTATCAACAAGAACTGATTGCAATTTTAGCGCTGCATCAATGCGGGCACCCGCGCCTCTGGCAAGATGACGAAGTACAGCTTTTGACTATGGTGGCTGATCAAACAGCATTGGCATTGGCACAAGCCCGTGCTTACGAACAACTGCAAGCTTTGGCAAAACGGGAAGCGTTGATTAACACCATCACTACTGCCATTCGCTCTAGTCTGGATCCTCAAGATATTTTTGCTGCCATTACTCAGCAGCTTGGGCATGTGCTTCGGGCTGATGGCTGTGCTTTGTCGCTGTGGACAGAGGAAGATGAGTATGTGCAGTGTGTTGGCTTACATGATGCGGCTCACCCAGGACATTCCCTCTCTCGAAAAGAAACTCTCAAAAACGATTCAGCAACTCCTGCGGCGGTGAATTCAGCGTTTCAGTCTCAGCTTAATCGTCCGTTAGATGGGGAGGAAGATAGCCGTCCTTTGCCAAAATCTATAGTGCCAATCGAGCGCAACCCGGTGTTAAGGCAATTGATGTTGACAAAGCAGCCCGTAGTGCTGAACGATCTGGAGCTATCTCCCGAAATGCAGGTGGAGGAGCAAACCTTCCGCAACCCGACGCGGGCGCTGCTGGTAGTGCCCTTGCTGTCAGATGGCAAAATTATTGGCAGCATTTCCTTGCGCCAAAATCACCAGTCTCGACGTTGGAGTTTGTCGGAAATTGAGTTAACTCAGGCAGTGGCAGCCCAAGCCGCGATCGCCGTTCAGCAAGCGCGTTTATATCAAAAAACCCGGCAACAGGCAGAGCAACTTTTGGAACTCGATCGCCAAAAAACTGAGTTTTTCCAAAATATTTCCCATGAATTTCGTACGCCTTTAACTCTCACGATTGGTCCATTAGAAGGGGTGGTTGCCAAAGAACAAGGGCTTTCCTATGACCAATCTGTGATAGCGCTGCGAAACTCTCGTCGGTTGCTGCGGTTGGTCAACCAACTTTTAGATTTGCAGCGACTCGATGCCAAACGGATGCAGCCCAGTTTTCGCCCTGCCGATTTGGTGGAATTTGTTAGCCAAACGGTTGATTCTTTTCGTGCTTATTGCGATCGCAAGGATATTCGCCTGATCACCCAGCTTCAATCCTGCCCAGAGGTTTATCTAGACCTAGAAAAATTTGACAAGGTGCTTTACAACCTCTTGTCCAACGCCATGAAATTTACCCCCACGGGTGGCTCTATCACGGTTCTGCTACAACCTGCTGGAGATCACTGCTCACTGCAAGTAATCGATACAGGTATTGGCATCCGTCCCGACCAAATTCCTCACCTGTTTGAGCGGTTTCGACAGGCAGAAGGTTCTGCCAATCGCAGCCATGAAGGCAGCGGCTTAGGGCTAGCGTTAGTTAAAGAATTAGTTGAACTCCACGGGGGGCAGATTTCGGTGGACTCGACCTATGGCGAAGGCACCACCTTTACCGTGTGGATTCAGACTGGAGTGGCTCACCTACCGCCTCAACAAGTGATTGACATGCAGGCAGAGTTGCAGCCCAATCGCGCGGCTGTCGAACTAGCAGATATTGATGGAACCCAGGATACTGAAGCACCTTCCTCTCTAGATCTGGCTGATCTTTCTCTGCCACTGATTCAAACCGCTGCAAGTGGTGTGGGGATCAATCCTGGAGATGGGCGGGTGTTGGTAGTAGACGATAACCCAGATGTCCGAACTTACGTCTCTAGTATTTTGCAAGAAAAGGGCTATCAGGTGCAAACCGCCCGCAATGGGGCAGAAGGCTATAAAAAGGCTCAGACGTATGTACCGCATTTGATTGTGACAGACTTAATGATGCCTCAGGTTTCTGGCTTAGATTTAATCCGAATGATTCGTCAAGATGAAGCTCTTAAAGGAGTTCCCATAATTCTTTTGACTGCCAAGGTGGATGAAGACACGCGCATTGAAGGGACAGAACAGGGGGCTGATGCCTACTTATCTAAACCATTTAACGATCGCGAATTATTAGCAGAAGTCCGAAATCTGCTGGCGCTTAAGGCAAACGAGCGGCGCGTGGCGGAACTCAACCAATATCTGACAGAATCAGTCCTGAAGCGATTTTTACCTGCTTCGATGGTCGATCGCGCAGCCCAAGGCGAACTGGTGTTAGATCTCCGCCCAGAACCACGCCTAGTTACGGTGTTATTTAGCGATATTGTCGGTTTCACCCAGCTTTCAAATACGCTGAGATCACGCCGGGTTGCCGAATTGTTGAATGAATATTTGGCAGAGATGACCCATGTGATCTTTAACAATGGTGGCACCATCGACAAGTTTATGGGCGATGCTATTCTTGTCTTATTTGGCGCACCCGAAGAACTGTCTCCCAATGAACAAGTTCGCCGCGCGATCGCTGCTGCTCGTGAGATGCGGCGATCGCTACAAACCTTAAATCAACGGTGGCAGGAGCAGGGAATCAGCCAAGTGCAGTTCCGGTGCGGCATCCACCAAGGCACCGCAGTCGTGGGCATGTTTGGCTCCTCTGAGCGATCGGATTACACCGCGATCGGTCCTAGCGTTAACATTGCTGCCCGAATTCAAGAAGTCGCCGATCCAGACTGTATCCTGGTTTCCGCTGCGGTGGCGGACTATCTGGAAGAAGATGAAATCGTTAAATTTAGCCCCTTAGAGCTAAAAGGAATTGATGAAACGGTACTTACCTTTGTCGTCACGCCCGAACCTAGAGGCGAGTAAAAACGGAATATGAGTCAGCTAAATATTCGGTTGCATCAATGAAACGGTTTACTGCTATACCTCCATTTATCCTGCTAGATCCGTTGTTACAAGGTTGGTTGCTGGAAGATATTGGTCGGGGCGATCGCTCGACGGCTACTCTATTTGAAGGTGATCCCCCGATGGGTCATGCCCAATGGATTGTGAAAGAAGCGGGCATCGTTGCTGGATTGCCTATTGCCAAACGAGTGTTTCAATTACTCAACGACCAAGTTTCCTTTGAACCGATTGCCCAAGAAGGGGAGAGCTATGAACGCGGTCAAACAATTGCCAAAATTTCTGGAGCGATGGATGCATTACTCACTGGGGAGCGGGTGGCACTGAACCTCGCTATGCGCCTGAGTGGGATCGCCACGATGACTCGTCAGTATGTGGATAAAATTGCTGATTTGCCCACGCAATTAGTCGATACTCGCAAAACTACTCCAGGGCTACGGCTATTGGAAAAATATGCAACGCAGGTAGGGGGAGCCGTAAACCATCGGATGGGCTTAGATGATGGAGTCATGCTGAAAGATAACCACATCGCGGCAGTTGGCGGAATTGCCACTGCGATCGCCCGCATCCGGGGTCAAGTTCCCTACCCGCTGACGATTGAAGTAGAAACGGAACAGTTAGAGCAAGTTCGGGAAGCGATCGAGCATGGCGCAGATATCATCATGCTGGACAATATGCCCTTAGACCAGATGCATCAAGCAGTGCCGCTGATCCGTCAAGCCAACTCTCGCATCAAAATCGAAGCGTCTGGAAACATTACCCTAGAAACGATTCGCGCTGTGGCTCAAACCGGAGTGGATTATATTTCTAGTAGTGCCCCCATTACTCGTTCTACCTGGTTAGATATCAGCATGAAAATGCATAGCTGAGACCGGAAATTTTGAATCTGCGATCGCCAAAACAAGGCAAAATAGATTTTCTGCCAGCTTTTGTTTGTGATGATAGAAGTAGGGCAACCCATAGTGCAGCCCATTGCTGCTGGAAATTAGGACGTTGATAGGTTTATGATTTTTACGATCGCCGAATTAAAAAAACGCTTAGAGCAGGCACTCAGCATCGCTTTTGGCACAGATTATGCCACTGTTGATCCGATTTTGGAACCTGCCAGCAATCCCAAGTTTGGCGACTATCAAGCGAATGTGGCGATGGCTCTGGCAAAACCGCTAGGTCAAGCGCCACGGGCGATCGCCGAACAAATTGTCCAGCATTTAGACGTGAGCGATCTCTGTGAACCGCCAACCGTTGCGGGTCCCGGCTTTATCAATCTGCGGTTGAAAACAGACTATTTAGAAACCCAGTTAAGCACGACTCTGGCGGATACTCGCTTAGGCGTAGCGCGTATAAACAAACCGCAGCGGGTGATTGTCGATTTTTCTAGCCCCAATATTGCTAAGGAAATGCATGTGGGGCACCTGCGATCAACCATTATTGGAGATGCGATCGCCCGCGTCTTAGAATTTCAGGGTCATGATGTCTTGCGGCTCAATCATGTCGGCGATTGGGGAACTCAATTTGGCATGCTGATCACCTATTTGCGAGAAGCTGCACCCGCAGCCTTAATCACGGCTGATGCCGTTGACCTTGGCGATTTAGTCGCCTTCTACAAAAAAGCCAAACAGCGATTTGACGAAGATGAAGCCTTTCGCGACACCGCTCGACAAGAAGTGGTACGGCTGCAATCGGGCGCGGAAGACACCTTGAAAGCATGGCGATTACTCTGTGATCAGTCTCGCCGCGAATTTCAAACAATCTACGACTTGCTCGATGTCACCGTGACCGAGCGCGGGGAGTCATTTTATAACGCGCTCTTGTCAGACGTGACGGCGGATCTGGACAAACTTGGCTTGCTTGTCACCGATCAAGGCGCGAAATGTGTGTTTCTGGAAGGGTTTTCCAATAAGGAAGGGGAACCTCTGCCGCTGATTGTCCAGAAGTCGGATGGCGGATATAACTATGCCACAACAGATTTAGCTGCTATTCGCTACCGAATTCAGCAAGATCAGGCAGAGCGCATTCTTTACTTGACCGATATTGGACAATCTAACCATTTTGCCCAAGTGTTTCAGGTGGCGCGACGAGCCGGATGGCTATCCGATACGGTGGAAGTGGAGCATGTGCCGTTTGGGTTGGTGCTGGGAGAAGATGGCAAAAAGCTGAAGACGCGATCGGGCGAAACAGTCCGGTTGCGGGAGTTGCTCGATGAAGCCGTGAACCGCGCTCGAACCGATTTAGAAACTCGCATTCAGGCGGAAGACCGACAAGAAACTGAGGAGTTTGTCGCCCATGTTTCCCAGGTAGTAGGCATCGGTGCGGTGAAATATGCTGACTTGAGCCAAAACCGCACCGGCAATTATATTTTCAGTTTTGACAAAATGCTGGCGCTCAACGGCAATACGGCTCCCTATATGCTCTATGCCTATGTCCGCATCCAAGGCATTACTCGCAAAGGACAGATTGATTTTGAGCAGCTAGGAACTCACCGGAAGGTTCAGCTACAAGATGAAACTGAGTTTGCCTTGGCAAAACATTTGCTTCAGCTTGATGAAGTCATCGCTCAAGTGGGTCACGAGTTATTTCCCAATCGGCTGTGCCAGTATTTGTTTGAACTGAGCCAAAAGTTTAATCAGTTTTACGATCGCTGCCCAGTTTTGCAAGCCGAAGAACCACTCCGCACATCTCGTTTAGTCCTCTGCAACCTCACTGCCAACACTCTCAAATTAGGACTCTCGCTTTTGGGCATTCCTGTTTTAGAAAGAATGTAGCCTACAAAAAATTAAAGAGATAAAGTTCTGTAGAAACTCAATCTCTTTAATATTCAACGTTTTCTGAACTTAAATGAGCAATTTATTTGCCAATCCGGGGGGGTTCCCGAAAGGCGATCGCAAAAAACAATACCCCAATCGCTAAAGTCAAAACCAGAATATACGCAACCGCTTCCATAATCTAATCCCTCAACAACATCCTTCCTACACTCTATATGAGAAAAGGGAATGGCGACTTAGCTCTGTAAATCCACCACTCCCTTTCAGTAGACCAACTTGCCTAGATAGCTTCTTTCCGACGGGTGGATTTATCACCCAACTTCTGATAGAAACCCCACTCGACTTGTTCTTCAGACAGTTCTGGGTCAATCCCAGCAAACACATCCCGGAAGAGAGTACGGGTGCCATGCCAGATATGACCAAAGAAGAACAGCAGCGCAAAAACCGCATGTCCAAAGGTAAACCAACCTCTAGGACTGGTGCGGAATACACCGTCCGAGTTCAAAGTTTCGCGATCAAAGTCAAATGATTCTCCCAACTGAGCCGCACGTGCATACTTCTTAACATCTGTAGGACCAGAGAAGGTTTTTCCATTCAACTGACCACCGTAGAAGCTAACGTTTACACCTGCTTGCTCGAAACTGTATCGTGATTCTGCACGTCGGAAAGGAATGTCCGCCCGTACAACGCCATCTCTATCAGTTAAAACAATTGGAAAGTTTTCAAAGAAGTTAGGCAGACGACGAACATTAAGTTCACGCCCTTCGCGATCAGTGAAAACACCATGCCCTAACCAACTTTGAGCAATACCGTCACCCTTGTCCATGGCTCCCGTTCTGAACAGACCACCTTTCGCTGGGCTATTGCCGACATAGTCATAGAAGGCGAGCTTTTCAGGAATAGCTGACCACGCCTCTTCAAGGCTTGCACCATCCGCTAAATCTGCTTGAACTCGTTTCTCAATCTCCTGTTTAAAGTAGCCCCCATCCCACTGGTAACGGGTCGGTCCAAACAGTTCGATGGGAGTCGCGGCATTGCCGTACCACATGGTACCTGCAACAATAAACGCTGCAAAGAAAACGGCAGCGATGCTGCTAGACAGCACTGTTTCAATATTTCCCATCCGTAGAGCCTTGTATAGACGCTCAGGAGGGCGAACACTTAGGTGAAAGAGTCCAGCAATTACTCCTACAACTCCTGCGGCAATATGGTGAGCAACGATACCACCCGGATTAAACGGATTAAAACCAGATGGACCCCACTCAGGCGCAACAGGCTGCACACTGCCAGTCAATCCATAAGCATCTGAAACCCACATTCCAGGACCGAACAGACCCGTTAAATGGAAGGCTCCAAATCCAAAGCAGAGCAGTCCAGACAGAAGTAGGTGAATGCCAAACATCTTAGGTAAATCTAAAGCAGGTTCACCTGTTCTGGAGTCCCTAAAAAGCTCTAAATCCCAATAGACCCAATGCCAGCATGCTGCTAGAAACAGCAATCCTGAAAGAACAATATGGGCAGCCGCTACGCCTTCAAACGACCAGTAGCCTGGGTCAACACCAGACTCGCCAGTAACACTCCAACCACCCCAAGAACCTGTGACACCCAGACGAGTCATAAAGGGAAGCACAAACATCCCTTGTCGCCACATTGGGTTCAGCACAGGATCGCTAGGATCAAAAATAGCAAGTTCATAAAGTGCCATCGAACCTGCCCACCCTGCTACTAAGGCAGTATGCATTAGGTGAGCAGCAATCAACCGTCCCGGATCGTTGATTAGGACGGTATGTACACGGTACCAGGGTAGCCCCATTGACTACGCTCCTCCTTGATAGTTAGCTCGATTTTGATGCCTCTTTTTGCATTTTATTAAAGTGCTGTCACTTTGGTAAATCTGCTAAGGCAGTCTTCACTGGAAAAATCCTTCTTTAGGCACTGTACTTGGTATTTGACCGAATACACAGCCCTTGAAAGGGCATAAGGAAAAATGAAAAGGTATAACGAAGTGTAAACTAGTATTTAGGGCTATTGCAAGCAACCTAACGCTTCGTAACGGTGTCAAAAACGTTTCTGTTTGAAAAGTTTTAATTTTCCTTAAATGAGTGTTCATATTTTATGTGGAATCCCATTCCAGCCATCGTTTGTCAAGCGAATAACAAAGACGTTTTTTCCAGGATGGTTACTCATTTTCGCCAAGTTTGATAAAGAAGCTTCTGCATCATTTGATGCTTTCTGAGGGCAATACTCTAGATGATAGAGTAATCGCGGTTGTTAAACTTAGATTAATTATTTTTAAGGTTGCCAGTTTTTTCACCCCCTCTTTTTAGTAGATCTTACAAGAATTTTCAGCCCCGTTTTTTCCTTCTAGTCTGCGTCAAGCTACACCAGTTAGGTAAATTGATGACTATCAAGTTTGTAAAAGAAAATCAAGAAATCGTTGCAGCAGATGGCGCAAATCTAAGATTTAGAGCCCTTGAGACTGGAATTGACCTGTACACATTTACAGGCAAGATGATGAATTGTGGTGGCTATGGGCAGTGTGGCACTTGCGTTGTAGAAATTTTAGAAGGAATGGAAAATCTTTCGCCCAGAACGGAGGTGGAAACCAAAAAACTTCGTAAAAAGCCAGAAAGCTATCGTCTTGCTTGCCAAACTACAGTTCACGGTTCTGTGGCAGTTAAAACCAAGCCTTAGTTTTAGTGATTATTGCGGTAGAAAATGCTTTACAAATTTTCGGACTCCTTATAAGTGTGTGTAGCATTCTTTAATCATGACCATTGGCAATGGTATTCTGGTAGCAATCGGCGATCGCAAATATTTAAGAGGGTTAAGCTTATGCAGGTCAATGACCTTGGATTCATAGCAACGATCTTGTTTGTCTTAGTTCCTACTGTTTTCTTGCTAATTTTGTATATCCAAACGACCGGAAAAGCAGAAGAGTAAAGCACATTAGACTAACGGCAAGTTTTTTGTTGTCAGTCTAAGCATTTTTACTTATTCTGCGATTTTGACCCTAGCTAGTTCTTCTAGCTGAAATAGGTGTTTTCAGTTAATTTAGTTTCTAGCTGGATGGTTCAGCATAGTTAGCAGGAGAGGAGCTTGGGGGATCCAAATTTATTTTCGCCGCCTCTTCTATATCCTTAAGCTCTATCTTGTCCATAATTGATTGAAGTTTCATCCGGTAGATATAGGGCCAACCTCCTTTGGTTTCTATATCCCTCAGCAGCTTGTAAAGAGATTGCCGATTATCGGGAAGAGATTGTTGAAACAAGCCATCGCGAATTTCTTGATGGACTTGTTCTAACAATCTTAAGATTGCCAAAAGGGAAAGGCTGTCGCCCTGATTGTCTTGAGCGATCGCCCAAGTTATGTGTCTAATAGATTGAAGACCCTCTTCAAGGTTGATTTTAGGGATTTCGTGGCTGCTCATAGAGTGAACTCATAAGTGACTTTGTGATTAATTATTTTTCCCTAGATGAATCAAAAGATTCATGACTTTCGCTAGAGTACCTTAGGTAGATCGAATTGAAGCGAAGCTGACTGAGTTGTAGCTACAAAAGCGTATTACGTTGTCCTATACAATTTCTAATGAGTATGGGTTGGCTGGGTTGGAAACAGATTAGCTCGTTTATCAACCCAATCTGCTGATAAATCAGACTTTTTTCGCCTGATTTTGAGATTAAAACGTTTTTCTCAAGGTTTTCGGATTTTTGCCTGTTTAAGGACAAATTTCATCTGAGAAGAACCCAAAATAATCCCACCGATTAAATTAACGTTATTGAGGTTGTTCATGAGGTATCGCGCACTGATTGTTGCCCTAGTGGCACTCTGTTTGAGTGTTCTCACTGCTTGCACAGATAGCCCTGCTTCAAGCAAAGAATCGCTAACTTATGATGAGATTAGAGGAACGGGTTTAGCGAACTCTTGCCCTCAAATCAGCGAGACTAGTCGAGGTTCAATTCCTTTAGAAGATAACAAATCCTATTCGTTGACAAGTTTGTGCTTACAACCAACTACCTTCTTTGTAAAGGAAGAAAGCGTTAATAAGCGTCAGGCTGCTGAGTTTGTTACGACTAAATTGATGACTCGGTACACTTCGTCCATTGATTCAGTGCAAGGGAAACTGAAGATTAATTCAGATGGAAGTGTAACCTTTGTTGAAGAAGATGGAATTGACTTCCAAGCTGTTACAGTTCAACTGCCTGGAGGAGAACGAGTTCCCTTCTTGTTTACGATTAAGGAACTTGTTGCAACCACTCAGCCGGGATTGTCAGCAATTAGCGCATCTACCGATTTTGAGGGTGAGTTCAAAGTTCCCTCCTATCGAACATCTAACTTTTTAGATCCTAAAGGTCGTGGTCTAACATCTGGCTATGACAATGCTGTAGCCCTTCCGGCTCAGGCAGATAGTGAGGAACTAGAAAAGGAAAACGTAAAGCGGTTTCAGCTTGATAAAGGCAAGATTTCGCTTCAAGTGACTAAGGTGGATAGCTCAACGGGCGAAGTTGCTGGCAATTTTGAAAGCATTCAGCCCTCTGAGACCGATATGGGTTCTCACGCAGCTAAAGATGTCAAAATCCGTGGTTTGTTCTATGCACGAGTTGAATCTACTACCTAATTTAGATATGTTCTGGAAGCTAAGTTAAATTAGCTTGTAAGACTTGCTAGCTGTACAGCTTGTGCTTTAACAACAGGGGGATTTGTATCCCCCTGTTTAGATTTTGTTTCCAGGTTATAGTATTGATTTAAACTATGGTGTTGCACAAGTTAAAAACTTTTAGCGGCTTTTTCCAAGTGCTTTTGGTGTATTGACATGACTTTTTACGGCAGGAAGTATAGGTCAGCGGATTCTTTTAAGAAGATATCAGAAAAAATTGTTTCCGTGGAAACGCTATTGTCAGAGGGGTTAGAAAACCAATAATTTGAATATACACAAGTGTAAGACTGTTCAAGTAATACTTTGAGCTTGAAATCACTATTCATTGCTCAAATCGCCACCTTAAATTCTTAGAGTGTCTACTTTCGACGATCTTGTTTGAGACATTTCTATTTTATGGGCACCAGGTGAGCCTACTTGAAATAGTCCCAGGTTTAATGCTCTACCACTGAAACTCGTCATGCCTACGACCGCCAACTATGAATTAAAGAGTGAAAGCTTACAGCTTTTGCGAGATTATCAAAAGTCGCCTTCCCTTCAACTGAGAAATCGTCTAGTCGAAATCAACTTTGGGCTGGTCAGACGAGAAGCTCATCATTGGATCAATCAATGCACGGAGAGCTACGAAGACTTGCTTCAAGTAGGTAGTATTGGTTTAATTCAAGCGATCGAACGGTTTGATATTTCGAAAGGGCATGCTTTTAGCTCTTTTGCTATTCCATACATTAGAGGCGAAATTCAGCACTATTTGCGCGACAAAAGCCCTTCTGTTCGGATTCCACGCCGATGGCAAGCGCTTCAAAGACAAGCAATATGGATTTCACGAGAGTTACAAGCCACATTAAATCGCCCCCCTAGCGATTTTGAAATTGCTGAGGCGTTGAAAATTTCCACATCAGAATGGCAAGAAATTAGGTTGGCATGTCAAAATCGCTCTATTCTTAGCCTGGATGCGCCCATAGGGGATGAAGAAAACGGGAATGCTTCTTTGGGAGAGCTTGTTCCAGATAATCAGTATCGCAGTTTTCAGCTAGCTCAAGAAGATCAAATTCGTTTGCAACAATCATTAGCACATCTAGAAAAGCGAACTCGTCAAATTTTGGAATTTGTTTTTCTGCATGATTTGACTCAAAAAGAAACCGCAGAGCGCCTAGGAATTAGTGCTGTAACAGTATCTCGGAGAGTAAAAAAAGGATTGGAACTTCTACAACGTTTGATGAATGGAGTGGAAGATTAGCTTGAGCGATCGCCAGCAATCTTTAGTCAAGAATACATAGTTCTACCTTTGTCTACACAAAAATAGAACTACATTATCATTCGTAATTTGTCTGCTTTGCCAATCCGCTTAGGATTATCGATTTGTAGCAGGTTGAGCATATCCAAAACTGAACCCCTCTGCCAAATCTTTTGTTGCCAGGTTGATAAATGAGTTGTGCTTCCTTGATCCGCCCTAGCCAGAAAAACACTGGATACAGATCTAATCGCCTAGTTATAAAGTCTTAGTTAACCAAGCAAGAAACGTGAAAATCTTGTGGGAATGGTGGCGATCGCTACAAGTAATTGTGGAACTCGATTTTCTTCAGATTACACAGATCTGCTCCCAAACACTTTATCTTTACTTTCCTTCGATAAGCTACCCGCAATCTAAGATCGCTATTGATTTCTTGTAGGAAACATGAAATTTAGAATGGCTCAGGCGGGGTTTGAACCTGCGACCTTGGGCTTATGAGTCCCCTGCTCTACCACTGAGCTACTGAGCCTTAAATTGAGTACTTTATAAAAGTAACACAACTGAAATCAACACCAAAACAATGATTGAATTCAAAGATAACTTTAAAAAGCAAAGGGGAGATTTTTCTCCCCCAGTTGCATTGCTGATAGCACAATCAGACTAACCGCGAGGCAAATATGCCATAGGATTGACAGCGCCTTTTCCTGAAGGATGCACTTCAAAGTGCAGGTGAGGACCTGTGCTATAGCCAGTGCTTCCCATTTCAGAAATCTGTTGCCCTTGTGCCACTTGTTGACCAGTTTGCACTAAGATTCGATTGTTGTGTCCATATAACGTTAAGCTTCCATCTGGATGCCGGATTTCTACAAGATAGCCATAGCCACCTGAATTCCAACCAGCAGTCACAATTACACCGTCTGCGGCTGCTACTACAGGAGTACCAATTGGACCTGCAATATCAATTCCCTTGTGCATTCGTCCCCAACGCCATCCAAAACCGGATGTTAAGACTCCTTTACTCGGCCATACAAAACCTTCTAAGCGCATATCTGCTCCCGGCAGATATGCTTCACTTGTCCCCAAGGAAGGTAACTCAGGAGATACCGCCTTACCAATTTGAGCCTTCAACAGGGAGTCATAACTTTCGGAGCCAAGTGGTGCGAAAGCTACAACTTGCGCTCGCTGATTTGGTACGGGCATCGTTTGCTGAGCCAAAGCATTCATTTGGCTAGATGAATCAACTTTGACTCGATCCCGCATTGCTCGCAATTGAGTCCTCAAAGTAGCAGACCTATCAGAACTAAAGGCTGAGTTAACCCGCACGTTTGGCGTAGAAATGTCGGTACGATTTGAACTACCTGTAGAAGCTTCTGCAAGCTTGGGTTGCGGAGGCTCACCCCTCGTTGGACGAAAAGATTGAGTTTGGTAACGTTGCCGAAGCTGATCGATTTCTTGCCTCAAACTATCAACTTGGTTGTGGCGCACCAACCTAGTCTCAGATTCATTGGTTGGCTGGATCTGATTTTTGTCAGAAAAAGACGTGGCAGCAACCTGCGCTCCGGCTGAAGACACTGGCACAAAAGCTGCGGCCGAATTTGGCAGAGAAGTGGTAAGTGAAGCACTGGCAACGGTTGCGACAACTGGGACAGAAGCGATCGAACCCTGATATTGAGATCGCTCAACAGTGGCACTTTGAGACGTTGGAATGATCAGGGTCTGATTGACGAAAATATAATTCGGATTAGAAATGCGATTTGCATCCGCTAGCTGCTTCACAGAAATATTGTGAACACGAGCGATCGCTGCAAGTGTATCTCCAGCAGCAATTCGATACGAAGAAGCTTGATTGCTTTGAACAGCAGAGGCTGGCAGTTGGCTGTTGACAGGAGAACGAAACGCCACTTGTTGGCGATTGGAAGACACCAACGGCTTTAGTGTCGTCACCTGAGCAGAGTCACGCTCAACAGGAAGGGTAGATACCACTTGAACCTGTTGCTCTGGTTGAGGCACCTGCGGGGCGGATTGAGGAACAGACTTGTATTTTTTAGAATTTAGTACAGCTAAACCGCTCTGCAAATTTTGAGTTTTTTGCTTGAGGTTTTCAAGGGCTTTATGCTGCTTACCTTTCAACTCACTACTATTTGCCAACTCAGCTTGAGATTCAGAAAGCTGAGGCTGACCAGAAACTGGACCATAGTAACCAGGCACAATAGTCGAGGCTGAGGTATCAGATACTTGCGCCAGACGACTATTTGTTGGAACGATCAGAACTTGTCCCACTCGAAGAACAGAATCTACAGCAAGATCATTTGCTAATGCAACTAAGTTGGAGTTAGTTCCATAGAATTGAGCAACATCCCAAAGAGTCTGACCTTCTTGAACCGTATGGTTGACTGTGCGATCGCTCTTAGAACTAGAAACAGACGATTCAATCGCCTCAGAATCGGGTGAAAGCGTAGCAGCTTCAAAGGAATCTAAAGATGCCGAAGTCACGGGTTTAGTTTGAATAGGCTCTGCCGCAACAGCCCCATCTACTTGACGAGAAATCGGCAGGCTGTAAGCCCCCATCGAAATTGCCAGACCAATCATAGCTGCCGAAGTCCTAACTCGACGATTGGTTTCTGGAAGAGCCTGCTTTGCTTGAGCCATTGTCTCTTCGTGCTCGTTCATACAGGAAGGAACAGGCTTAATCTTCTGTGGAAATGTTCGTCTCAAAAAACGACCTCCTAAACTTCCAGCGTTTAACTGTCTTTGAGCCATTGATCCACCTGCGCTAGAACCTTAAATCACATTCAGGAGCGATCCAGATCACACATGGCAAATACACTTAGGCAAGATTACCCCGCTTTTTCGATTTAGACAAGTTCTTGCTTACGGTAAAAATTTGACGCGAGCGTTGAACCTTTTCAGGCAGAGGGTTTGAGACAACAACACTAGGGGAAAATTTGATCTAGTAATGCTTTCAATACCCCTCAATGGTCAAAATCTACAGACCTCTGTAGAAATGTCATTCTGATAACTAATCAAAAAAACAGAAGCAAAAATTACAAAAGTGTACCTCGTGGAAACAACTCCCATCTAAAGAACCACCACTCCTCACAATCCCACCATAATCAACGGTCATACTATAGACCGATCTCATCTTTAGAGACACTGCACTCTACCACAGACTACTAGAGCAACCAATTTTGTTTGGCACACGCCTCACCCTATAGCGACTCACAACCTAAAAGCTCACTGCCTTTGGTTTTCAGGAATCAGCAAGAGTATTAAAGCACTCCTTGAGAAACCAAGCGGAATTATTAAGAAACCATAGAAATTTCTTATTGTTTCGTATCAAATTTGTAGCGCAGCGGACTAATTTGTCAATACTTTTAATCGTACTTTTTCTGGAGCGTGCCCAAGAATCTCCTGAATGCACTGCCACTCTGGATACAGGAGCCTGCAAATTGGCGATTGTTGTCCCAGACTCAATGTATAGATGAACATATATAGATGGAGTGCTGTTTGAATTTAATTCCGCTAGAACAGTTCCTAACGATACAAGTCAACAAGGCAATGTAGTTGCCCCGCGTTGGCAACCCATGCTTAACGATGAACTCAAGTAATAGTGCGTCATTATTGAAGCAGTCCCACTTGCCTATTAGCTTCAAATAAGCCAACAGCGACGCTCACAGAAAGATTAAGGCTACGGACTTGGGGCTGAGTCATTGGAATATAAACAGTTTCGGTGCAAGTTTGCAGTAAATCTTTGGATAGACCCAGCGTTTCACTGCCAAAGAGTAACCAATCGGATGGTAGAAACTCAAACTTAATATAGCTGCATCGCCCTGAAGTGCTAAAGCCAATCCAGCGACTATTTAGCTGTCGAGGAAATTTTTGAAAGTCTTCGATCGAGGGATGATAGGTCAAGTTTACGTAGGGCCAATAATCTAAGCCTGCCCGTTTGAGATAGCGATCGCTAATTTCAAAGCCCAACGGCCCAACCAAATGTAGCTCTGTGCCTGTCGCCGCGCAGGTTCTAGCAATATTGCCAGTATTGGGTGGAATTTGGGGATGAACTAAAACAACCTGAACCATTAGATAAATTGCCTTTTTTAATGTGCTATCGGCTAGCGCTTAACTTTTCCCTATCTTAGATAGACTTTGATAGCTTTTCTTAATACTTGCTTGCGACGCTAAATAAATTGAAAATTTTGCATCCAATGTTCATCTGAGTACTTATACCTTTTTCAGATTAAATTACTTTGACCCGGCTTCAGTCATCGAGGAGTTTCTATTTTGGAGTTAAAACGGTGGAGGCGGGATGCGTCAAAAGCATTCAACTTAGTCATTTTTTCGCTAAATCCAAAGTGTCTGTATTTTACTTATCGATTTCATAGGTTTTTTATCTATATATATGTAGCAAAATCTGAAGGTTTTAACTGCAAAAGGACAGGGATGAAAATAGCCTTAAGCAAGGATTTCGACTAGATGATTAATCAGCGATCGCTGAAAGCAGTGTAGGGTTGAACATATAAGACTTGAAGATCGTTTGATGGCAGTAACAACGCAGCAAATTGGACAGTGGAAACAGCAGGGGCGGGCGATCGTGGCGCTGACCGCATGGGATTTTGCCTTGGCAACAGTCTTGGATGAAGCTGGAGTCGATCTCATTTTGATTGGCGACTCCCTAGCCATGGTGGCTTTAGGATACAACACGACCCTGCCGATTACGTTAGATGAGATGGTGCATCATGCAAAAGCCGTGCGCCGTGGAGTGCAGAGAGCATTGCTGGTGTGCGATCTGCCCTTTATGACTTATCAAGAAAGCGTGCAGCAGGCATTGCACTCTGCGGGTCGGTTATTAAAAGAAGCTGGGGTGCAAGCGGTGAAGCTAGAAGGGGGCAACCCGATCGCGGTTGAAACAGTGGCGCGACTGGTGCAAGTCGGCATTCCCGTGATGGGGCATGTGGGGCTAACTCCCCAATCGGTGCATCGA
>Ga0209490_10001152_pt1 | contig 25849 bp, 20 predicted proteins | sample MAT06_FD_187209 | JGI IMG/M metagenome (GOLD analysis project Ga0209490, IMG submission 187209) | Freshwater microbial communities from Lake Fryxell liftoff mats and glacier meltwater in Antarctica - MAT-06 (SPAdes) (version 2) | ecosystem: Environmental > Aquatic > Freshwater > Ice > Liftoff... | reverse complement strand
CGTTGCCTAAGCTGTCACGATGGGCAATTTCGCCAGCCAGCATCCAGGTCAATATCGCCATGTCGCGGTGGCCGTGTTCGCCAAAGCCGTTGCCGGCTTGAATGAGATCATCGTTCAATACCCGCATGCCGCGCCAGCTCATCCACTGTGGATCGAAATAATCGCCAAAGCTAAACGTATGCTGACTCTCCAGCCAACCGATCCGGGTGCGTCCACGCTCCGCACTAGGGCGGAAAATGGTGGTGGGCGACGAGGAAAAAGCAGATGAAGAAGCCGTGTCCATGTTAGACTTTCTATCGTGCCCGCGCCTCGTCCCTACGATCTGAGCGGGCCAAGGTTCCACAGCGTCTGAGCCCGCCTGAGCCCATGCCTATTCGACGCGCATTCCCAGCGATAAGGCCACCACTATTCCCCGCGACAGGAACATCTCGGACGAGCCGGTGCCTGCATCAATGCGAGTGAGCCCGAGTCGGTACCCGAGTTCCAATCCGACTTGGAGCTGCTCCCAGGTGATCATCGCCGCGCTGCGGAGACCAGCTTCGAGCCATGGCGCCAATTGAGTAGTCGACCCAGTCTGGGCGATGGCACCGCCGATGCCTCCGAGCAGGCCGATTTCAACATGCAGATTGGGCATGCTTTCCGGAGCCACGGCATAGCCAGCCAAGCCGGCAGCGGTCACCGTGGAAAGGGAGAAATTATTGGGCCCACCGTCATGTTCGGCAAATGCCGCCTGACCGCCGATAAACCAAGAACCTTTCGGCACCAATTCGCTGCGCGACCACAGAAATTGGGCTGCCACTTCGATTCCGCTGGAAAAACTATCGCTGCCGCCATCACTGGCGTAGTTGGCTGCGGGAATGCCGATGGTCAATCGCACATCGGTCATCAGGGGATTTTCCGCCGCAATGAGCGCTGCGGTCCCGCAGAGCAAGGCCACGGCACGGATCATGCCAATTTCTCGTGATGATGACGCACGCTGGTGCCGTGGTGGAGAAAATACCCTTCTTCTGTCAATTCTTTGCAGCGTTCCAACATGGTCCGCAACCGTTCGGTGGCCCGCAGCAGGTGCGACCATTCCGCCGCATGGTCGCCATCGCTGCGAATGGACTGCGCCAAGGCCGCACTCGCATGACGACCCAGTTCGCTTGCCGCGGGCTTGGCGGCGAAGATCTCCCGGGCCAACGCCGGGTCACCGGTCTTGACCACCACGCAGGCCTGCTGGTAAAGGTGATACACCCGATCCGCAAGTTCGAGTAACGCTGGCGGCCGGGGCACTACCGCATGGCGGGCCAGAAAACGTCCGCGCCGGGCCACACTTTCCGCTTCATCGCCCAGGTCTTCCAGCAACAAGGTCACCCGCATCGCACCCATCAGTCGGCGCAGATCCCTGGCCACTGGCGCATTCAGGGCCATCAATTCCTGGCAGTCCTGCTCCAAAGCGTCATCAAGTGAATCGACTTCTTCTTCGATCGCGCGGGCTTCGGCCGCCAAATCCGGATGCGGTTCTTTCAGCCCGGCAACGGCCAAGGCGATGGCTTTGGCCACCAGGCCTGCCATCTGGGCAAGGGTTTCGTCGACTTGACCAAGGCGACGGTCGATCTGGCGTTGGGTCATCCCCTAAAGGTGTGGGCCGGGAACCAGGGGGCAAGCCTGTGGCGAAGATCCTGAGGCTGGAAATTCGCCGGTTGCAATCAGTTCTGACGAACGTTCCGTAGACCATGCTTCGCATCTCCCTGTTGTCCTGGGCCCTGCTGGTTCTGGCCGTGCTTCCGGCAGCGACTGCGGAACCCGCCTCGACCCCCGACGGTGCCACGGCCAGGAATCTTCCCGTGCTGCACCCTCTCTTCGCCGACCACTGCGTGCTGCAACGCGGCCGCACTATCCCAATCTGGGGGTGGACCACGCCCGGCGCGCCAGTGCGCGTAACTTTGGCCGATCACCAGGCGGAAGCCGTCGCCGCCGCCGACGGCCGCTGGCACGTGAATCTGCCCGCGCTGCCTGCGGGCGGACCCCACCAACTCTCCGTAAGCGGACCGACGACGGTCACCATCCAGGACATTCTCATCGGTGAGGTGTGGCTGTGCTCGGGCCAGTCGAACATGGAACAAGGCATCGTATCCACCCGCAATGCCAACGCTGAGATCGCCCAGGCGAATCATCCGCAGTTGCGCCTGTGCCGGGTCGGCAAAGCGATGACCCTGAGCCCGTCCGTGACCGGCAACGTGAGCTGGGCGGCCTGTACGCCAGAGAGCGTGGCCCGACACGGGGACTGGGGTGGATTTTCCGCGGTAGCGTATTATTTCGGACGTACAGTGCAGGAAAAACTGCACGTGCCGGTCGGCCTCATTCATGCCTCGTGGGGTGGGACCCCAGCCCAGGCCTGGGTCAGCGCCGCGGGGTTGGCGCCGCTGCACGATTTCGATCGCGAATTGAAAGCGCTGACCGCAGTGGCCGCCGCCGGTGGCGAACAAGATTTTCCTGCCCGGCTCGCAACGTGGTGGGCGGCCTCCGATCCCGGCACCGCCGCCTATTGGCAGAATCCCGCGGTAGACGATCGCGCCTGGGCACAGATGACCCTGCCGGGCACCTGGGAAAACCGCGGCCTGCCTGATCTCGATGGCGTGGTATGGTTCCGGCGTGAAATCCTAGTCCCCGCCAACTTCGCCAACCGCGAATTGATCTTGAGCCTGACCGCGATCGACGATGAGGACACCACCTGGATCGATGGCACCCTGATCGGTAGCAACGATACGTGGAATAAACGCCGGGAATATCGCATCCCCGCGGGCAGGGTCGGGCCCGGCCCACGCATTCTTGCCGTTCGCGTGCTGGATCGCGGCGGCAAGGGTGGCTTTCACGGGAATCCTGCTGACATGTGGCTGGCGCCGACGGATGCCCGCGACCAGCGCATCGGCCTCGCCGGCGATTGGCGCTACCGGATGTCGGTCAATGATGGGCAACGTCTGCGCAATGCGCCCAAACGCATCGACGATAATCCGCATTTCCCCACCGTGCTGTCCAATGGCATGATTGAGCCACTGGTCGGGACCCAACTCGCTGGCGTCATCTGGTATCAGGGCGAATCCAACTCGGGCAACCCGGTCCAATATCGCACCTTGCTGCCCGCACTGATCGCTGATTGGCGCCAGCGTTTCGCCAATCCCACGCTGCATGTCGGAATCGTCCAGCTGGCGAATTTCCTGCCCCGCGTCAATGAACCAGTCCAGGAAGGTTGGGCTGGTTTGCGCGAAGCGCAGGCCCTGACCGTACTCGCCGATCCGCATGCCTCCTTAGCCGTCGCCATCGATATTGGCGAAGCGGACGATATCCATCCCACGAATAAATATGACGTGGGTCGCCGCCTCGCCCTGGGGGCACTGGCGCAGCACTATCAGCAAGATATTCCCGCCCAGGGTCCGGGATTTCAGCGTCTCACCATCGAACAGCATTCCGTACGTCTGCATTTCAACGCTGCCGAGGGCTTAAAGACCACCGACGGACTGGCCCCCCTCGGCTTCGCCCTCGCGGGGCCAGATGGCACCTGGCAGCATGCCCAGGCGGCAATTGATGGCGAAACCGTCGTGCTGCGCGCCGAAGGGATCAGCGCCCCACGCGCCGTGCGCTATGCCTGGGCAAATAACCCGGCGGTGAACCTAGTCAATGGCGCCGATCTCCCGGCAATTCCATTTCGCAGTGATGGCCCGTGAATTCCTCGAATCGCTTACAGGTCACCCGGGCACAACAGGATAGAATAATAGCACGGGCCCGGTCCATTTTCGAGGCGCACCAGGATCGGGTTGTAACCCTTCTGAAAGCGAACCTTGCGGAACCCTTCATCCAATTGCCAGGGTGACAAACCGGTATCCTGCCAGACCACGATATTGTTGATCCAGACCTTCGCTGCGTCGTCACTCGCCACTGCCAGGAGCATATCCGTCGCTTCTTCAAACCAGACTTCGGTGAAGCCGTAATAGGTCGAATCCGAGCGCTCCCCCGGCGGATTGATGCGCATAACATTGGATTGGAGATAATTCCAGGTCAGGGCCGTCCCGTTCTTGCCGAGATACCGCCCATCGAGATCGATGCCGGCTTCCGGCGGATACCGCTTGGTGAAATCGATCTTGCCATGATTTTCAAAGGGGCCGACCACGTACCAGGAATCGATGAAGAGCCAGCCGCTGCGGACGCTGGCGCGCGAGAATTTCCGCCCTGGCAGGGCCTGCGCCTGAATACGACCGGCATCCAATTGTAATGGTCGCGGCGTGATCGCGGCGGCCATACCCACACCGCCGTCTTCCAGGTTCGATCCTGCACGGATGCCGCTATCGCTGCCATTGCCACCGCCGCGATACACCTGCTGCATCAAACCGCTGAGATCGACCATCATCGACCGGGTTCCGTCGCGCTGCAGACTGGCGCTGTTCAAGGCCTGCTGCGTTGCCACCGCCGCCTGCGCCCCAGCCAGGGTCAGGGTGCGTTCACCGCCCTGGCGGGCTGCCGCTCGGTCAGCAGCAGACTGGGATTGATTGCGCGCCCGTTCGACCGCCGCCGCCGTTTCGCTGATGGCTTGGTCCAAGGACTGAGCATACGCATTCAATTCACTCCGGGTCTGCGGCTCCTGCTGCAACGCCGTATGCACGGCGGCCGTGCTCGCAGCCGATGGCGCGGTCGGCGCCGCCACCGCCTGCAAAGCCTGCTGGAAGCTGGTATTCTGGGTCAGTGCCAATTCCGCCGCCGCGCTATCAGCACTTTCAGCGGCTTGTTGCTGCGCCACTGTTTGCGCTGCAGCAAAAAGCGCCGAAGCATCCAACGCTGCAAGATCACCAGGTGTCGGTAGTGGTTCCGCGCTGTATCCGGCCAGGGCTGCATCGGCGTCTTGAGCGGCGAGACTCCGGGCCAGGCTTGCCAAGGTTTCCGCCCGCGCTGCCAAGGTCGTGGACTGCAGGCTGGGCTGCTCGGCAGCGACCTGGGCGCTGGTGGCGGCCACGGTCTTCGCAAGCTCGGCCACCGTTGCCGCGCGGGCAGGATCGTTCAGGGTTGTTGCCAGTGATAATTCCGGAGCAGAGGCTGCGGGCGTGTCCACGGCAGCGGTTGCCGCGGACGATTCCGCTTCTGCCGCAGCTGCCGGCGGCGAAGTCGTCTCTGTTTCTGTGGTTATTTCTGGCGCCGGTTCTGCAGCAGCTTCACTGCCTCCTTCGGGCGCTGCTGCGCTTTCTGTTGCCGGCGCCGCCACCGGCGTCGTCGCCAATCCCGCGGCTTCGATCTGGAGATGCTTCGCCTGATCGCGCAGCTGAGCTGCGTGGTCATTGGCGGAATCGATCTCGGGGCGCGGGGAATTGGCAAGCTGCTCAGCCTGTTCTGCGACCACCGCGGCCTGGGCCTGCACCGCCGCGACCAGCTGGGCGAGCAAGTCCTGATCATCGCGGGCCTTAAGCACGGCGAGCTGTTCTTCCTTTTGCGCCGCGATGACCTCAGTCAGTTCCTGTAATTCCTCGACTTGCGCCTGCAATTCTGCTTTTTTCTGGCGTTCGATCGCGCGTTTGGCCTCGGCGACCTGCTCTTTGCGCAACTCGGGTAAGGGCTGTCGGGCGAGTTCCTCCTGGCGACGGCGCTCCGCTGCCAATTCTGCGGCGGTAGGCGGAGTGATCACGAATTCACTGCGGCGCAAATCCTGCCACACCAGGAATGGCACCAGCACGGCGCCATTCAGCAGCAATGCTACAAGCCAGAATCGCCCAGTCCCTTGCCGACATCGGCGGCGCTCAGCGGTTATATTTGTCATCGTAGGTCCTTACTCCGACATTGCGCAGGTTACGGAACTGACAGAGGTCCAGAATTTCGACCACGCCCGCAAATGGCGTCATCCGATCGCAATCCAAGCGGATATGCTTGTCCGGTTCACTCTGCGCAATATCCGCCAAACGGTGATACAGACGATCACGGGTGATCGGGCGACCGTCGACATACAAATTCCCGACGGAGTCAATGCCGATCACCAATTTCTGATCATCAGGGGCCACTTCGAGAGCAGAAATGGAAGTCGGCAGGTCGATGTCGATGTCACGCTGCTCTTTCTTCATCATCGTGGTGACGAGAAAAAATATCAGGAGCAGAAAGACACAGTCGATCAGCGGCGACATGGGCACTTCGACGCCCTCATCTTCATCGGTATCCATATGCATGCGGTGCTCTCAATCCTTCTTTTTCAAACGAACGCCGACGTGTTCAAAGCCCTGGATGTGGCAGATGTCCAAAGTATCAATCACCTTCTGAAATGGCGCGCGGGGTGCAGCATCTACGCGCAGCGGCCGCTGCGCGCCGCCGGATTCCGCTGTTTCGCGGAGGAAAATGGCCAGATCTGGAATCGGCTCGTACAGGGGATTGCCATCCCGGTCGCGCTTCCCGCTGTCACGCAGGTAGCTCCCGTTTTCATCAATGCCAATCACCACCAGACGCTCATCCGGTTGATCGGCAATGGCCGAAGTCGAATCTGGCAGGGTGATGGGAATCTGCTTTTCCATTTTTTTCATCATGGTGGTGACCAGAAAGAAGATCAGGAGCAGAAAGACACAGTCGATCAGCGGCGACATCGCCACCTCGACGGTTTCTTCCGGCTGGGTCGGACGCCGAAGCCGGCGCATCTTCAGGCCATTTCCGGCAGAGTGGGACGTTGCACCGGAGTGGATTCTGCTGCTGACGCCAGCGGCGAGGGTTTCGCTGACCCCGCTGACCCCGCTGAACCCGCTGAGGGTTTTTCCGGCGCAGCGGCAATAAACCACGAGGTCGCCAATTCATCGACCGCTTCTTCCAACTCGGTCCCAAGCAAAGATGTCCGCTGCTTGAACCAGTGATACAACGCCAAGGCGGGAATGGCGATGACCAATCCTAAGGCAGTGGTGATCAAGGCCTTGCCAATCGCATCCGCCAACATGGATGCATTGCCCATATCACCAAAAGCCGCGACTTTGGCAAACGCCTCGATCATCCCGATCATGGTGCCGAGCAGGCCGAGCAGCGGTTCCAGGGTCGCAACCACCGCCAAAGGATAGGCCTTTTGATGGTGGCGTTTGAGATCACGACTGCCGATATCCGACGCACCCTGCATCAGGGTCTGGTAATCGGCGTTCCGGTGGCGGACGAGAAAATCGACGATGCGCGCCAAGGTCGAACGATCGCTCGCACACCGACGCGCAATACCAGCGTAATCACCGGCCAGCCATAACGGTTTGACGTCCTCGACCAGGGCATCGGGAACCACAGCGTTTCGGCGTAACCGAATAAAGCGTTCGCACACGCACGCTGTGCCCACGACCACGAGCAGTAATTGCACCAGGACGGTGACTCCGCCTTTCGCCATTTCCGCCAACCAATCGATCGACACGGTGAGGGGTGCGGGCGCCTCCGAAAGCGTACTCGCCGCTGCGGGCTCAACAGCCACGAGGTGCTGACCCAAACACAGGCCCACCGCCAGGGCTACCAGCGTCCATCCACACCGTGGCAGCAATCGACGATCACGCATAGAAACTCCGTTCGACATTGGGGAATACAAAGATGATGCAGAGCACTTGGGCTCCGCGCACAGGCGGCCATTCCTTAAACTCCCTGGTTACATCTTTGTGACGGGATCACGCGGACTGCTTCAGCCGATGGCGCAGATTCCCCGCTTATCGTCGCACCTAACCGGCCTATTGTGCACGAGACCGCCGCCGGAGATGCCATGCTGATTTCGCGATTGCCCACCAATCCCATTATACATCGGGACCTCTTCGCACCGGGCGATCCGGATGGCGCGAATATCAACGGGCCCTGCCTGGTCCGCGTGCCGGCCTGGGTAGCAAACCCCCTCGGTCGCTATTATTGTTATTTCGCGCATCATCAGGGGATCTCAATCCGCCTTGCCTACGCTGATACACTGGCGGGGCCTTGGCAGCTGCATCCGGGCGGAGTGTTCAGCCTCGCCGACATTCCTGCAGCCCACGGCCACATTGCATCACCGGACGTAATCTGGGATGACGCCGCCCAGGAATGCCGCCTGTACCTGCATGGCCCGGCCCGCGCAGTTCCTGGACAACAAAGGTTTCTGGTCTGCGGAGGTGACGGACTTCATTTCCCCGTCGTCGGCTCCGAACCCCTGACCCCGTCGTATCTGCGCGTTTGGCGACACGACGGTTGGTGGTATGGCATGGTCAAAGGTGGCCGACTGTACCGTTCCCGTGATGGACGCACCGATTTCATAAAGGGCCACAATCCCTTTTCCCTTCCCCCTGAATCCGAAGCCGGGACGAAACTCGCCGGCATCCGCCATCTCGCTATCGTTCCCGGCCCAGACGCGATCCCGATCTACTGGAGCTCGATCGGGGATACCCCCCCGAACGCATCCTGCGTGCCCGCATGGATATTCGCGGGGAGTGGACCACCTGGCAGGCCGGGCCGCCTGACGAAGTGCTGCGCTCGGAATTGCCGTGGGAAGGATCCAATCTCCCCGTGGTCACCTCGCGTTCCGGGGCGGTGCATCACCCTGAACATGCCCTCCGGGATCCGCATATCTTCACCGATAACGATGGGCGGCAGTGGCTGACCTCCAGCACCGCAGGTGAACAGGCCATCGCTATCGCCGAGGTCCACGACCATGCACGTTAATTTTCGCTACCGCCCGCGTCATTTTCCCACCTCACGAGATCTCAATCCCGTGCGGCGACGAACGCGCACGATGTCACTGGCAAACCAAGCGACTTCGGGGCCGCGCCGGGATCCCCCAATCGGGCACTTACCACGATACCGCAGTGGGCCGCGGGAATGAACCTCGTTCGCGTGCTGCGATAGGACCACACCCCAGATTGCGAAGTTCCTTCACCCCGGCCCGAGTTTGGCTCGATTCGGCAGGACTGCTGCCATGCCCAGCAATGGCCGTGACGGCAGCGCGCGCGGCAATATCATTCTCGCCATGCTGCCGGTCGCAATTCTCCTCGCTCTCGTCACTGCTGCTGGCTGGTGGCTCCACGGTCACCGCTGGCAGCGTGATCGCCTGTGGTGGCTCGCATGGACCGTCCCCCTCCTGGGCTTGGCTGGCATCGCGGTGCTGGTGGCGGGCGATATCTATCTGCAAAAAGTCTGCGCCCGGCTGCTGCTACCGACCGCACTGATCTGGCTGTGCCTTCTGCTCACCTGGCTGGCGCTGGCACTGAACCGGCAGGTGAAAAGTGCTATCGCGGTGGGACTCATTACCCTGCTCTACAGCGCCGCCGGGAGTGTCTGGCTGGGGGCCGCGTTGCTGCGCGGCCTGGAGGCCGGCCTGCCCCCACTCGATCCAACCACCGTCGAGCGCTTCGACGCCATTTGCGTGTTGGGGGGCGGCACGGATGTGGATCCATTCGGCCAGCCCCAGCTCAGTCGCTCAGGCGACCGCGTGGTCGCCGGGGCGCGTTGGTATCTGGCCGGCAAGACGCCGTTGCTAGTCACCTCTGGCTCTGGGCTACCGGGGGATACTCGCGATCTAGCCGCAGAAACCGCCACGATTTGGCGTGGGCTCGGCATTCCCGAAGCGGCAATTGTGCACGTGCCCGGGCCGCAAATCACCCGTGAGGAAATCACCGCGCTGCAGACGTTGGCTCAGGAGCGCGGCTGGCAACGCGTCGGTTTGGTGACCTCGGCCTGGCATATGCCGCGCGCGCTCAGTCATTGCCAACGCCTCGGTTTCAGCGTGGTTCCGCTGGCCTGTAACCGGCTCAGCGCGGCGCCACTGCCGTGGTTTATTTCCGCCATTCCGCATCACGAGGGCTTTGAAATGACCTATCTCGCCCTGTGGGAACGGCTCGGGACCTTGGTTGGTCGCTAAAACACAACTGGGCTGGGGCAAATAGCCCCAGCCCAGTTCGATCTGCCCCATCAATTCCGCGTCAGGCTTTGCGCAGGACGCGAATGATGACCACTTGATAGGGCGCATAAGCGACCGTGCAGCGTCGACCCTGACGACTGACCGGGGCCAATACATTTTCCCAAAAGTCGACGCTGTCGACCTTTTTGGCGTCTTCGGCCAATTCCAGAACCACCGCGTCACTACGACCGGCAGTTTCGTGGAAGCACACAATAAAGCCTTTGCCGTCACTGGTAGGCAAGACCCAGCTCGGCACCAACGAACCACAGTCGCCGAGGGTAAAGGGCGCAGCGAGATCCTTGCCACCACTGGCCGTCACCACCGGCACATAGGCGGCATCGGCAGCAGTGCACGGAGTCTCCGCATCGCCGACGGCGCGATAGCGACCGACAGCGAATTGAATGACGTGTTTGCCCTGATCGGCATCTTCATCGGGATTGGTGGGTGACCGCAGCAGCGACAGGCCGAGATCCCCTTCGCGGCAGGTGAAACCGAATTTCGCTTCGGTGAGGATCGCCAAGCCCTCTTGGCCGCTGTGATCAAGCACCGCGCCCCAGCGGCTGCCCGGAACTTCCCACATCGCCTCTTCGCGTTCGGTACCGCGGAATTGCGGGCGATCGATGGCGCCAAAGGGCAGACCATAGCGCGCATTCAGCCCGACAAATCCGCTCGGCAGATGATAGCGTAGCAGGCGATGGCGTTCCTGCCAATGGACGCTGACTTCCATCCGCAGGAGGTCGGCGCCGGCGTCGAGAATATAATCGACCTGGGCCTGGCTGTTCGCGCCAATAGCGAAGTTACCGCGCAGCACGGCGCGCACAGCGCCATTTTCAACCAGCTTCAGGGTGCCGAGATCTGCCAGAGGCAAACCGAGACGGCTCGCCGCATGGTCAATATCCCAGGCGTCGTGGTGGGCAGGCTCATCATGCGACAGGCGGAATTCTGCCGGCGCGGTCAACGGCAGCGGCGTGCCATCGGCGGTCAAGGCGCTGAGGCGACCCTTGGTATCAAAAAGCGCATCGACGCGACCATTGCTCAGACGCTTGGTCGTCGCGGTGGTGGTCGGCTTTGCTTGGCTCGATGCATTTTTTCCCGTCGCCGAGGAACTAACCAAGCGCACCGAACCCGGGGCGGGCACGTGGACCTGGACCAGATCGCGAGCGCCGCGCCCACTGCCCAAACGCTGGCTGGGCACCGCTTCGCCGCCAACCGTCCAGCTGCTCGCGGCGGGTAATTCGACGGTAACCGTGCGCGCCTGCGGCAGCGGATTGAACACGGTGTGATGCGTACCTGCCCCGGCGACGCCGGCCTGGGCCGCAGCCAAGGCCGTATCCCCGATCGCGGCCAATTCCGGATTCATCTGCTTATAGACAATATTTATCGACGAGCCGGGAATGGCGTCGTGGAACTGGGCAAAGGCCACCCGTTGCCATAGCTTTTCATCGACCGGCTTGCCGCCGTGCACGACCTGCACCGCTTCCTGCACTTGCAGGCCAGTTTCGGCACGGCGATAGCGGCGCCTGAATTCGCTCTGGGTGGTAAAGGTGCCGCGATGATATTCGAGATACAATTCGCCCTGATAGACCGGCAAGGTATCTGCGACCGCATCGAGACGATCAAAGAAATCGTCGGTGCGTGACCATTTAACTTTCGGCACCCCAGCCAAGCCTTTGCCGCTGCGCAGCGAACCCAAACGACGCGCGCGTTCGCACATTGCTTCGGTGACGCCGCCGCCGCCATCGCCCAGGCCCGTGCCTAACAGCAATTCGGGATGTGTGCCGGCTTGGCGATGTTCCGCAAGCGGGTTGACGATGCCGTCTTTCATACTGACGTCGCCATTATACCCGGTCGAACAGAGATGGGTCAGCACTTCGCTGCCGTCGTTGCCCTTCCACACGAAACTGGTGTAGGGGAATTTGGTCACCGCCGACCAGGTCATTTTGGTGGTGTAAAAACGATCCGAACCACCCAGGCGCAGAATCTGCGGCAGACAGGCTGCGTAACCAAAGACGTCGGGAATCCAGCACACGCGCGAGGGTTTCCCGGTGAGTTCAGCCAATTTTTCCTGGCCGATGATCAGCGAACGCGCCAACGCTTCGCCCGAGGGCAATTGATTGTCGGGTTCGACCTCGAAGCCGCCCATCGCTTCCCACTGGCGCGATTTCAAGCGCGCGGCGATCTGTTTCATCAACACCGGTTCGAGCCGTTCGATGGCGCGATACAGCGCTGGCTGACTGGCGACGAAGACGAATTCGGGATAACGCTCCATCAGGCGCAACTGGGTCGCGAAGGTATGAATGCCCTTGCGCTCGGTCGCCTTTTCCGGCCACAGCCAGACCAGATCGATATGGGCATGTCCGCACAGGGCTGCCACCGGCTGCCAGTCCTCTGCGGGAATCGCCGCGGTCATCGTCGCCAGGGCCTTGCGCAAGGCAGGCAGGGCGACGCGGTCACCACCGGCGAGATCGAAAATGTCGATCGCGGCATCAAGCTGCGCGAGCACGCGGCGCAGCAAGGGACTGGCCTTTTCCAGCGCCGGATGATAGCCATAACCCCAGCCGGGGCCGACGGTAACCGAATCGCGCTGGAACGGCCAGAACACATATTTGGTCAGGCAGTCGAGATCCCCGAATGCACCCCAGGCTTGGTCATCGCGAATGTCAATGGAGCAGCCGTCGAAGCGGGCGCCATGATCGCCGATCGGGGTATGCCCGGGGGCCCAAATGCCGGTGGCCCAGATGCCGCAATCGATCCACAAGGTGCAGGCCTGGTCAGGAATGAGGTGTGCCGGATGGGCGCAATCGAAACCGGCCCAGGGATTGCCATCGAGATACGCGGTGTGTTCGCCCTGACAGGCAAAGCGCAGCAGGCGGCGGCCTTTTTCATCGGCCTTGGCCGCGGGCACGTCGATGCGGAACCAGCGATGCTGCCAGCCATCCTTCTTGCCGAAGAAACTGTTGGGTTTGATCGCGGTCAATTTCTGCTTTTGCGCTACCTGCAATTCCACCCGCTCGTCGCTGATCAGGCCAGCCGTGACCGTGATGGACTGACTGGCTTGATGAGCAATTCAATGCGTTGCCGAGCCTTCTGCACACGGGCAGGAATGAGCTGGGGCAAGGGATTGGTAGCGGCGGGCATGGGCAGGCTCCTGGGCGGTGGGGCAGCCTCCAAACGTTTTCGGGCTGCTCAAAGGTAGAGCGTCAACCCGCGCAGTCGTTCTGCGCCGTGCTTGCCGACGTCAGTTATGCTCTGGCGCGTCCACGGCGTGGCGCTTGAGGTCTTCGAGACGTAACACGGTCAAGGCTTCACTGCCGGTGCCGGCCAGAAACACCTGTGGCGCCTTGCCCGCCTTGAATGCTTCGTGCCAGCGCCCGGCACAGATGCACCAGCGATCGCCGGGCTTGACCCCAGGAAAACCGAACTCGGGCCGGGGCGTGGCCAGATCGTTGCCGCTGGCGGTACTATAGGCGAGAAATTCAGCCGTCGCGCGGATGCACACCGCGTGCACGCCCGGATCATCAGCGCCACAGTGGCAGGTGCCGTCACGGAAATAGCCGGTCAGCGGATCCATGCTGCACGGAACCAACGGACCACCGAGAACATTGCGGGGAGTAGCCATAGCTGCCGGTTGTCCGCGCCTATGGGCAACGAGCAACCGGCGAGACGCCTGGGCTTGTGCGCATCCGTCCGCGTCTGCGCGACCGTACGTGCGCGCGGGCGCGGAGGAGACGACGCTAGCGCGTTATTCGACGCGAGATGCGCGCTTGCGGTCGACTTCCTTGAGCTGGGCCTTGCGAATGCGGATCGACTTGGGGGTGACCTCGACGAGTTCATCCGCGCGGATGTATTCCATCGATTCTTCCAAGCTCATCCGCCGTGGCGGCGTAATGCGGATTGCGTCATCCGCGCCCGAGCTACGCACGTTGGTCAGTTTCTTTTCCGTGGTCAGGTTCACCGTCATATCGGTGTCCTTGGCGTTTTCGCCAATGACTTGGCCTTCGTACAAAGGCTCACCGACGTCGACAAAGAATTCGCCGCGGTCCTGCAATTTCCACAGGGCGTAGGCAACCACATTGCCGTCCATCATCGAAATGATCGCGCCCTGTTGGCGCTTTTCGATATCGCCACGGTATTTTTCATAGCCGTGGAACAGCGTGTTCAAGGTGGCTTCACCCTGAGTCGCGGTCAGTAGAATATTCTTCAGGCCGATCAGACCACGGGCGGGAATGGTAAATTCGAGATGCTGCAAAGCACCCTTTGACGCCATCGACACCAATTCGGCGCGGCGCGACAAGAGCAGCTTCATGACTTTGCTAGAGCCCTCTTCGGGCACGTCGACCACGGCGAGTTCGATCGGCTCGAGACGATTGCCGTGTTCGTCGGTTTTGAAGATGACGCGCGGCGAACCGACTTGCAGTTCGAACCCTTCGCGACGCATATCTTCGATCAGCACGCCCAAATGCAGAATGCCGCGACCGGCGACTTCAAACACATCGGGCTGGGGGGTGTCGGCGACACGCAAGGCGACGTTCCGTTCGGCCTCACGGGTTAGGCGTGCGCGCAGATCACGGCTCTGCAGCGGCTTGCCTTCTTTGCCCGCCAACGGGCTGGTGGTGACGCCGAAGGTCATCTTGATGGTCGGTTCGTCGATTGGGATCGGCGGCAAAGCGCGGGGAAACTCGGGATCGCAAATCGTGTCCGAGATGTCGATGCCTTCGATACCGCTGACGATAACGATGTCACCGGCGCTGGCTTCGGCGACTTCTTCGCGGCCCAAGCCAGCGAAGCGATGGAGCTGCAGCACGCGCGCTTTGCGCGGCACTGCGTCGGGTCCGGCAACAACCGACACGGACATACCCGCGCGCACTGAACCAGCATAAATGCGTCCGATGGCCATGCGGCCGACGAAATCATTATGGTCGATATTCGCAACCTGCAGCTGCAAGGGCGAATCAACTTCGATAGGCGGACCAGGAATATGGGCGATGATCGCATCGAACAGCGGACGCAGATCGCCGCCTTCGGTGGGATCGGTGTTCATATAGCCGGCGCGGCCAGAACCATACAGCACCGGGAAATCGAGCTGCCAGTCCTCGGCGCCGAGATCAACCATGAGATCGAAGATCTGATCCTGAATCTCGCGTGGCTTGCACCCGGACTTATCGATCTTATTGACGATCAGGATCGGCTTGAGTTTATTTTCGATCGCCTTGCGCAATACGAAGCGGGTCTGCGGCATCGCGCCTTCCATGGCGTCAACCAGCAGCAGCACACCGTCGGCCATGCGCAGCACGCGTTCGACTTCGCCACCGAAATCGGCGTGGCCCGGGGTGTCGATTAAATTGATGCGGATGTCTCCGAAATTGACCGCGCAATTCTTGGCGAGAATAGTAATCCCGCGTTCGCGCTCCTGGTCTTTGGAATCCATCACGCAGTCCGTGATATGCTGCTTCGAATGGAATACGCCAGCCTGCTTCAACAGTTGGTCGACGAGAGTAGTTTTACCATGGTCGACGTGGGCGATGATGGCGATGTTGCGGATGTCGGGGCGGCGGTCAGTCATAAAGGGGCGGGGGGTGTATCGGGTATTGTCCCCAGGGCCAGCACTGTCATGCCCCCGATGCAAAAACGCCAGAGCCTCCCCGCCCAAGCGACTATTTACCTACGAGACCTATGCCCCAACAACGGTCTATTGCCCAAGGGCATAGGACAAAGGACATCGGGCAGAGGACCCCCGGGACCCCGACCCTCGCTCATAAGACAAGGTGATCGTGTCCTAAGTACCTCACCTTGACCAGCCTATCACCGTGGTTGAGGCTAAGCCTTCTCCCCCCGTCAGGTCGGCTTCCGATCGACGTCTCGGAGAGACGGAGCCGCAATGCCCTTTTCCCCGCGCCCCTTTCTGCTGTCTGGCCTCCTTCTCACCGCGGTGTGCCTGCCGTTGTGGTCTGCCGATGCGACCCCTGCCGACACGCCGACCGCAGGCGGAGTCGAACAGCCAGTCGCCTCGCCCCTTGACCAACCGAGTTCGGAAAAACTGCTCGGCCAACTACCCGCAGCGCCGGCGATCGCGGCCCGCGATGGCGCCGTTTACTGGGATAACGGCGCTGGTGCCGCCTACCGTATCCAAGGCGTCGACAGCGATGGTGGCGCCGTGCTGGAAACCGAAATCGGCGCCTTGCCGGTGCCGCGTCATTTTCTCGCTGATGATCGCACCGATATTCTCGATCAATTGCCCAAGTTGGTCGCAACTGCGCAAACCGCCGGCCTGACCGTAGGCGAAAATGGGCTCAGCGTCGCCGAGGGCATCATGACCGGTGTCCATTTGCGCTCGGCCGAGGTGTTGGTCCTGAGCGAAGGCGTGCTCCGCAAGGTCGCCGCTGATCCAGGCGACCGCAGTGCGGAAGTTGCTGCGATCGAACGCGCCGGCGAAGAACTCAAAAACAGCATCGCGCCAGCGGCCATGGACATCCACGCGCACCGCACCGTCGAAGACGTTTTCGCCCGGCTGCCGCTGACTGATACCGCGCGGAAATTCGAATACGATGAAATGCTACCGTCATTTGCCCGCCGCGTGGTGCGCAATGGCTGGAGTCGCATGCTGATCCAGGACGCACCCCTGGCCGAACGGGTCGAGGCGGCGGTCACCACCGCCGAAACCATGCGCCCGGTGACGGTATTCACCGGCCAAGGACTGCGTCTGGCTGAAGTTAAAAACGCCTTCGGCCAGGGGGGCTGGATCTTAGAGACCCCGACGCGCACCAGCTTCGCCCGGCCCCATCCAGCACCGATGTACGCATGGGGAGCCGAACGCTGGAATCTGCTGTTGGTCGTCGACCTGCCGGCCGGAGCGGATCCCATGCAAGATGGCGGCAAGGCCACCGCGGCACGCCTTTTCCAGGGTTCCCAGGTGATCGCGCAGTGGTCGCGAGACACCGGTTTCCAGGCTGATGATGCGGTGTGGCGTCGCGCTGTGCCAGCAACCGGTCGCCACGTTGAAGAAACGACGGTAAGCAATTTTATCCCGCCACATCTGGTCATCATCGATCTCGACGGGGATGTCCGCATGCTGGTCACCGCGCATGGGGCGTTGGTCCCACCGCGTAATTCTTCGACCCCGGAAGCGCAGCGTTTTCTCGCCGACGCGGCCAAATCGTTGCCCGATGCACCACATCTGGATTTAGTTGGCGAGTATCTCTTTTATTACGTGTACGACAGTCCGGATCCGCGCTTCCCGCTGCTCATTGGCAACCGCCAAGTCAAAGGCGACATCCATCAGACCGCCTACCAGACCCTGGCCACCACCGCTAACGGCATCTGCCGCGGCGACTGTGATGATCTCAGCGAATTGTATCAGGCGATCATCGAAGAGCAGGGCGGCCTAGCCCATATCATCACCCTACCGCAGCACGCCGCCGCGGCCTTTGCGCGGAAAATCGACGACGCTTGGCATGTGTATATCCTGCAAACCGGACAACCCCGCGAATTTGTCGCCGACGAATTGCCCGAAGCCCTGCGCCTAGCGTATCTGAGCTTTGACGACAGCGACAATTTCGATCCCAACGGCCTCGGCCTGCTGTTGCGCTTCTCCGGCGAAAACACCCGCGGTTCGTGGCGCCTATCCTGGCGCATCTTCAGCGATCCCGAATACGCCAAGACCATGATCGATGTGCAAAAGGACTGGCATTATAGCACCTATCAACGGGGCATCCACAAGATGGAGGCGCTCATCGCCGCGGGCGATGACGATACCGCGAATTATCGTGAATTGGCCGGGTTGGCTGCATTCACCGGCCAGTACGACGCCGCTGCCCAGAACATGCGCGAGGCCATCAGCCGGACCGACGAAGCGGAAAGCCGCCTCTACGCTGGTGTCGAATTGGTCCAGCACCTGTTCCAGGCCAAGCGGCCAGCCGACGCGCGCGCCGAGGCCCTGAAATTGCTGAACGAGGATTTCCCCAAGCTTAAGAAGTCGCTGGGCTCCCGCGCCTTCCAATTCGGCTTTCAATTAGCCAGCGCCTGTTCCGGTGGCCGTGCCGACGATATTGCCGAACCTGGGGATGGCGGCGACGGTGACGATCAAGCCAACATGGCCGCCTACGATCTCGCCGAACGGGCCATCGCCGAGACGATGATGACCGATCTGTCCGAGCAAATCCAACAAATCGCTGGCTGGCTGGAGAGTCCCCAATTCGACGCCCGCCGCTGGGAAGCGGCGAGCCCACTGCGCCGCCTGCAGCGCCTCTATGTCGGGGCTAGCATCGCAGTCATCCAGGGCGCCGGTCCGGATGGTATCGCCAAGAGCCCCAATCTGCGCATCATGGTCCAGTCCGCGCAAAACTGGTTCGATCACGTGGCCTTTTACGATATTGATGAAGCCGTTGATACCCTCGGGCGCTATGTTACCGCGGCAGCATTTTATCAGGCCTTACTCGGCAAAGAGCGCTTCCAACACATGGTGGACGCCGCGCCCCTGGCCACTACCCGTGACCACGATCACAAAGTGCGCATCGGTGGGATCGCCCAAATCCAACAGGATTTGCCGTGGATTGCAGCCTCACCGACCTATTGGTATGGCCGCATGCTGGAAGCGCTCGCACGCAAAGACCAGCCGGTCGACCGCGAATTGATCACCACCCTCAGCGCCCGTCTGGATCAGGCTTGCACCAATCTGGATAAGCTCGGCATTGAAGATCCGTGGATCGATCACATCCAGCATCAGAGCAAGGTCATTCGCGCCATTATTACCGAAAACGAACCCGTGCTACGCGAACGTCTGCGTTATGTCACCGCTGTGAATGACAAACGCTTACGCGACAGCACCTCGACCTGGCTCGGCGATCTCGCCCCGCATTGCTCACCCGAATGGTATGCCAAGATCCTGCAAGCCTGGGTCGACGAATGCGATTATAAGCCCAAATATTTCTGGATCGCTTGGCGCGCCGCCCTGGTCGACGCCCCCGCCCACGCTCTGATGGCCGCCGAATTGGCCGCCAAGCGCTTCGCGGATGATCCCGCCTTCCAGGAAGAATTGCAGTTCATGCGGCAGTTGTTCGAGCCGACGCCGGCAGCGGGGAAATAACCATCGCCTTTCGTCCTGCGCAATTCTCGGGTAAAAAAAGATCTTTTTAGCCCGCAGCCGGTTCTTTCTCAGCACCCTGCTCGCCATTCCCTGGTGGGCGGGGGCGGTGGATAAGTGACACCAAAACAAAGCTCAACAGCATCAGCAAGTACCACGCAACGAGCTTGGTGAGCGAAACCGGATGCCATCCTCCACCCTGATTGGGGTAAATCCACACCCGCGCCCACGTGCTGATATTCTCGGCAAACCAGATGAACAGGGCGACCAAGACCCATCCCAGCAACAGGGGCATCCGGCGGTGAACCGTATCAATGCGGAAATAGACCCACACCCGGCGATACAGCCACACGCTGGTAAGGATCAACATCCAGCGCAAGTCAGGCAGAAAGTGGTGGGTGAAAAAGTTCACGTAGATCAGGGTCACCAGGACCACGGTCTGCCAGCGCGGTGGATAGGCATTGAAACGGAAATCGAAAATTCGCCAAACCCGCGCAATATAACTGCCGACCGCACTGTACATGAAACCCGCAAAAAGCGGGACGTGCGCAATACCCAAGACAAAGGCTTCGGGGTAGGACCAGGATTGGATCGCATCCGAAGTCTTGAATATCTCCATCCCCGTCGCGACGGCATGAAAGATAAAGATTACCAGGACCTCACGGCGGGTTTCTAGGCCGAAAGCGAACAAGGCCACCTGAATCGTCAACGCTGCAACGAACAAGGCGTCATACCGCGCTATAGTGGTGAACGGCCACCACATCCGAGTCAGAATAATCAGCGCCAACAACAGACCGGCGAACAGGCAGGCCCAGGCCTGCTTGCGGCCAAAAAGCCACAGCTCACGGAGGAAAATCACCACGCGGGGACGAGGCACACCAGGAAGGGAATCAACGGTAGACATGGTGGCCCGAAAGTCTCAAGCCTTGGTCCGGATAATCCACGACCCGAGCTGGGTTTCTCAGAGTTGGATCAGCCAGGGCGCTGCCACACCGGCAGCAAATAGGACCAGCGAAAACCACAGATTGCTGACGAAATAGGGGAACACGCACAGAAGGATCCCCGCGACACCCGGCACGATGCGCCCGGTCTTTTTGGCGTAGACGAGGTACGCCATACCGAAAATGCCGGTGAACATGCCGATCACTAACGCCGTGCTTATGTCCATGGCTGGAAGGCTACCACGTGTGGAGGGCTTCGGCAGCGCTGTTCCTGCTTTGCACAGGCTTCTGCACCAAGCAGGTGCCGCTAGGTATGTTGAACGAAACAAGGGGCGATTCCTCGGACCTGGGCTGCTATCGTCGTGCGGATCGTGAGGAGTGTGGGCTGGTGACGTGCCCGCGAGCCGACTGAAGTCGGCGGTAAGGAGAGCGGGGGTATCGCTGACCGCGACGGTCGTGGCTCGGTGAAGGAGGTGGTCGTGAAGGGGGGAAAATGGCGGGTAACGCGAGTGGACCAAGGGCACTCTTGCGGGCTGCTCATTGCACCTGGATCGCCTGCCGCATCCTGGTGTCAGAGGTGTTCCGTGGCAGATCTACTCGATCATCAATTGCGGCGACTGGCGCGGCAGCGACGCGTGCAGCGCAGCGTTAATGCGGTCTTGCGACCAGCGGCGCTGACTCTCGGCGTCGCTGCCGGGGTGGCGGTGGTCGTGCGCCTGGCGGTGCCTGCTGCCGCACCGCTGCTGCCGGCGATCGTGGTGGCGGGAATATTGCTGCCGCTGGTGTGGCTGCCGGCAGGCTGGCGACGGCGGGACGACGCCAGTTTAGTCGCCGGACATCTGGATCAATTGACCGATGGTCGCGGTCTGGCGATGGCCCTGGCCGAGGCGCAGCCGCGCCCTGACGATTGGCTTGAACGCCTGCGCGTGCCGCTGGAAACCTTTACCCCGCCGCCACTGCGCTGGCAGCAGGGCCAGGGTGCGCTGTGGGCGGCGTTGGCGGTGGCCATCGCCCTGCTGTTGCCGCAACAGATATCCACGATCCGTGCGGGGGTCGATCCGATCGGTGCGTTGTTCACCTCGACCGAACAGGAATTGACGGCGCTGGAAAACGCCGGTGCGCTGCCGCCCGAGGTCCTCGCCGAGCAACGCCGCCGCCTCGAAGAATTGCGTCAACACGCCGAACAGCACGGCATGGATCAGGCGACCTGGGAAGCCAAGGACCGCCTCGAACAACGCCTGCGCGCCGAAGCCGGATCCAGCACCCGCAGTCTTGCTGAGGCCCTCGCCCAGGCCGAAGTCGCCTCCACCAGTTCTAGTGCCGCGCAGCAGGCGGCCAGCGAAGCCCTGGCGCAGCGGCTGGGCGAACTCGCCGCGCGCGCGCCGGGCCTAGTGCCGCAGGTCGCTGCGGGCGATCGGGCAGCGATGCGCGAAGCGATTGCTGCCGCCGCCGCGAAAGGATTATTGACACCCGAACAAGCTGCCGCGCTGGAAAAACTTGGCTTTCGTCCTGAGGGCGGCCAGCCGCAGCAATTGAATGCGCAGCAGCAACGCGAGTTGGCGGAAAACCTGCGCCAGGAGTTGGCCGATCGCGCGCGCGAGCTGGGCACCTGCGAAGGCTGCGAAGGTCTGGCGCAAATGCTTGAAGAAGCGCGAGCCCGTGGGAAAGGCGCCCCCGATAGGGGCCCCGGCCATACCGATCATCCCCAGCTAGCGACGGACCGATTCAACGTCGGCAATCTCGACGACCTGCCGCCCGGCGCGCGGGTCAATCCGGATGGGTCGATCACCCTGGCCGAGCAGGTGCGCGAGCCCGAAGTCACCGCTGACGCCCTGCAAGACAGCGTGCGTGCCGCTGCCCGCGCATTCGATCCGGCGGCCGCCGACGCCAGCACTGCCGAGGTCGCCCCGCGTCATCGCGCCGCGGTCGGGCGCTATTTCACCGAGCAACCGCCAGCTTCAGCTCCCGTTTCGGCGAATCCTCCGTGAAAATCATCCTGATTTCCGTATCCGCCGGGGCCGGCCATGTCCGCGCCGCCCAGGCGCTGGAAGCCGCCGCCACCCGACTCGGTCAGCACGTCACCGCCGTGCATATCGATGCCATGGAATTGGTGCCCAAACTGTTCCGCTCGGTCTACGCCGAAAGTTATATCAAGCTGATCAACATGGCGCCGGCATTGTGGAGTTGGCTTTATCGCAGCACCGATCGACCCAAAGCGGCTGATCGCATCACCAAGATTCGCCAAAGTATTGAACGCCTGAATACCCGGCGCTTAATTGCCAAGCTGCGCGAATTGGACGCCGACGCCATCATCTGCACCCATTTCCTGCCCGCGCAATTATTGTCGCGCCTGATCCGCCGTGGTGAATGGAAGCGCCCGGTCTGGGTGCAGGTTACCGATTACGATGTGCATGCCCTCTGGGTGCATGATCACCTCAATGGCTATTTTGCCGCCGACGATGAGATCGGCTGGCGCATGGCCGAGCGCGGTATCGATCCCGCCACGGTGCATGTCACTGGCATTCCCATCCATCCGGTTTTTGCCGAGACTCGTGACCGCGCCACCTGCGCTGCGGAACTTGGCTTGGATCCCAAGCGGCCCACGGTGCTGCTGATGTCGGGCGGCCATGGTGTCGGAGATCTGACAGCCCTTGCCGAACGTCTGCTCAGCCTGCCGGGTGACCAGCAATTGATCACCTTGGCCGGACGGAATGCAAAATTGCTCGACCGGCTGCAGAAATTGGCGCTGGCCCACCCCGGCAGGCTGCTGCCGCTGGGCTTCACCAGCACCATCGAACGGGTGATGGCCTGCGCGGATCTGGCGGTCAGTAAGCCGGGCGGCCTGACCACGGCGGAATGTCTGGCGGTCGGCCTGCCGATGATCGTGGTCTCGCCCATTCCCGGTCAGGAAGAGCGCAACATGCATTACTTGCTCGAAGGCGGGGCCGCCTGGCAGGCCTGCGACGCTGCCGCCTTGGCGTACCGGGTGCAACGCCTGCTGGGAGATCCGGCTAAACTTCAACAGATGACTGCCAATGCCCGCCGCCTCGGGCGCCCGAATGCTGCGCGTGAGGTGCTGAAAGTTGTGCTCCATGATCTGGCCTGAGCTCACCCGAAAGCCAGCTCGAGAGATCCTTCATGCCACTTGAATGGCAAATCGCCGCTTTCGCGTTTGGCGTGATCGTCCTCGCTTTGTTTTTCGCCAAAGTCGAGATCCACATCGAAGGTAGCGACGGCTGGGCCGCCAACCTGCCCACCTGGCGTATTGAGAAACATTGGCTGCTGGATGTGTTTTTCGGCGGTCGCCCCCTCACCGGCTATCACGCCTGGGCATTGCCCTTTATCCTGCTGATGTTCCATTTCCCCGCCGCCCTGTTCGGCACCTGGAGCTGGCCTCTGGAGGCCCGCGCCATGGCTGGATGCTTCCTGTTCTGGATCACCGAAGATTTCTTATGGTTCGTCCTTAACCCCGCCTGGGGCATCCGCCGTTTCAATAAACGCGAAGTGCGCTGGCATAAACATTGGCTGCTCGGCGTGCCCACTGATTACATTACCTTCGGAATTGCATCACTTGCACTGCTCTGGTTTTCTTACCGGTAGACATTTTTCTGTCATTTTTTCGTCGTGCATCTTCGCAGAATATGCAAAGGGATTTGTTGCACGGAAATTACTGAATGCGCTAGATATCTAAGCACTGAAAAGTCCGAAGTCTGAGGCTCGAAGTCTGGTGTACAATATCTGCTGCCAAGATACCTATGTATGTCTCCGCAACGCCTACTCGCGTGCTTGAATTTACGAAGACCTCGGACTTCGGACTTTCGAAGACGCAGAACGCAGGACGACCCGTACTCGTACCGCCTATACCCAGAATAACCCCCTTAGCCAACAAGACTTATCGGGAAAGAACGCGAACAGAGCGGAAACCAAAACTAGCCAAAGACAAAATGATCCCCATCATCTGCGCATTCCCCCGAACGGATACCAGTTTATGACGACCTTGTTAAGCGAAGCCGAGTTGGCCCCCCTGCATCAGCGGGCAGCAGCGCTCTTGGCGGGCCTGGATGCGACCATCCTTGGGCAGCGGGATCTGACCCGGCTGGTGTTGACCGGCTTGCTGGCCAATGGGCATGTCCTGCTCGAAGGATTGCCGGGGTTGGGCAAGACCGAGTTGGTCAAAACCCTGGCGGCCTTGTCTGGGTTGGAACAGACCCGTATCCAGTTTACGCCGGATTTATTGCCTGCCGACATCACCGGCACCACGGTTCTGCAAGAAACGCCTGAGGGCCGTCGCGATCTCAGCTTTCGCAAAGGACCGATCTTCGCTCAGTTCGTGCTCGCGGATGAAATCAACCGCGCTTCGCCGAAAACCCAGTCCGCGCTGCTGCAGGCGATGCAAGAACACTGCGTTACCGTGCTCGGCACCACCCATGCGCTGCCGGAACCATTCTTTGTGCTCGCAACGCAGAATCCGATCGAACTCGACGGCACCTACCCCCTGCCCGAAGCCCAGCTTGATCGCTTTGCGATTAAATGTGCGGTCGGTGGCGTCAGTGCGGAAACCCTGGCCGCCATTTTGCTAACCCGGCCCGATGGCCGCCCACCGATGCCCGCCGCTGTCTGCACTGCCGCGCAATTGCGCGAATTATTGCAGGCCGTGCGCCGTATCGCCTTGCCCACCGCGGTGGCGCAGTATATCGCCCGCCTGGTGGATTCGACGCGACCGGATCAACCGCAGGCTTTAGAGGTCGTGCGCAATCAAGTGCGCTGGGGCTGTGGCCCGCGCGCCGCGATCGCCCTGGCCACCTGCGGCCGCGCTGCGGCATTCTTGGCCGGACGCCCTGCGGTCGGCTTTGCCGATGTCCGCGCCCTGGCTGGCGCGGTGATGGCGCATCGTTTGGTGCTGTCGTATGAAGCCGGATTGTCTGGTATTTCTAGCCTGGATGTCGTTGCTGCCTGTGTCGCCGCCGTCCCTGAGTTAGCGCCATGAGCCGTTGGTTCGCCGTATGTATTTTGGTCAGCGCCCTCGCGGCGAGCGAGCCCGGCGATCCCCGCATCAGCGCGTCGATTCCGTGGATGAATGGCAATGGCTACGTACCGGTGGTAATCACCGTCGAATCGCCCTTAGATCGGAAAATTACTTTTACCTGCACCCACGATGAAAATAGCACGAGCACCAGCATCGCCATGACTGCCGGGGAACGGCGACGTTTTACCCTGCTGTTGCCGGCGAATGACTCTGGCTACGGGAACGGCCAATTAACCTGGCGGACCAGCGATGGCCGCAGCGCCAGCGAGCCGGTTGCCTCGGCCCGCAGCGGCACCAATCCATTTCTATATTTAGTCGGCTCGGAAACCGCGCTGCCCAAGGAACCGTGGCAGGATTTTGCCGATGGCATGAGCCTGAGCAGCTCGACACATGGTTCGTCCAAGCAACCGCTCGCGCGATTCGATCCCGCCGATCTGCCCGACCGCTGGCAAGGTTATCCAACCCAAACCACCATCGTCCTTGCTGGCGCCGCCGATCACGATCTGACCACCGCCCAACGCGAAGCCTTACTGACCTGGAGCACCGCCGGTGGATTATTGGTGATCACCGACGGCAGCGTCGCCCAGACCTGGCGCCAGCACGGCGCCAACGTCCAGGTGGTCAGCACGCCGGGCAGTAACGACGCATTCGCCGACGCCGTGCGCGCGCACAGCAGTGATGCCAACAATCCCGGTACTGGCTTAGAATTGCCGAATACCGATCGTGTTCCCGTCACCGGCTTTATGGTCGTCGCGCTGTTATTCGCCCTGATCGTGGGCCCGATTAATCTCTATTGGGTGCGCAAGCGCAACGCCCGGCATTTATTTTTATTCACCACCCCGATTCTCAGTCTGGCAACCTGCGTGATTCTATTACTGACCGATATTGCCCTGCATGGTTTGAGCCTGCGGCGTGGTGTCCAGCAATTG